>Ga0209409_1000630_pt1 | contig 35319 bp, 26 predicted proteins | sample AD_JPNMR1_MetaG_FD_184424 | JGI IMG/M metagenome (GOLD analysis project Ga0209409, IMG submission 184424) | Active sludge microbial communities of municipal wastewater-treating anaerobic digesters from Japan - AD_JPNMR1_MetaG (SPAdes) (version 2) | ecosystem: Engineered > Bioreactor > Anaerobic...
CGATGCCTTCTCGAACATCATCGCCGAAGGTCAGCTCCGTCTGACCGGTCTGCCCCCGGGGCGGTACATCCTGAAGCTCGTGCCCGGCAAGGGCAACAACATCCTGCGTGGTGATACCGACGCGGCCTGCGAGGACGTGATCCTCGGCAACTTCGCGGCGGCCCCCGCTGAGTCCAACGTCGTCGGCGACGTGGTTCCGTTCGTGATTGCCGGCACGATCCAGGTCGACCCGCCGGTGATGCTTGCGGCTGAATCCGTGCGGACGCACGGCACGGCGGGCACCTTTGCCATTCCGCTGAGCAGAGACGCTGGCGCTGCTTCGGTTGAGTGCCGTGGAGATACGACTCCGGGCAGCAACCCGGCAGTTGTGATTACCTTCGATAAGGACATCCAAGACGTCGTTGCCAACCCAGGCTTGACTGTAACTGCAACTGCTGTTGGCGGGCAGGCGCCAGTAGTGGGTGCGTTGGCGGTGGCTGGCAACCAGCTTATTATTCCGTTGACGGGTTCCGTGAACCGGACCTGTGTGACGCTAACCATTGACGGCGTCAAGGGTGTTGACGGCTCGGTTGCTTCGGCGCCGTACACTCAGAAGCTCACGTATGTTCTGGCTGATGTGGACGGCGATCACAAGTGCGCCTCGAGCGACTTGGTGTTGATCAAGCAGAAACAGGCCGCGTTCACAAATGTGACCGGTGAGACCTTCATGTATGATGTTGACTGCAACGGCAAGTGTGCGTCGAGCGACTTGGTGCTGGTCAAGCAAAATCAGGCTGCATTCAGCGTGACGGCCTGCGACAACTAAGAGATGCTGATTCTCTGGGTGAGAGCCCGGCACTTCCGGGCTGGGCTCTCACCTGTTGAAAAGCGGGCAGCCCGAAAGCAGTATTGAATATGGTTCTCTGGGACGCGTGTTCCCGAAGAAGTAAGAAGACAACCAAATACCAATTAGGCATTGCGTCCTGGTGCGAGGGCGTTCCTTGGCACTTGGAGGCGGAACAGGGAGACGAATATGAAGAAGATTGCACTCGCAGTGATGTTGTTGGCAACTAGCACGTTTGGTGCTGCGGTCGTGACGGCACCGAGTACGGTTGCGGTTAATGAAGCTGGCATCGCAACGGTTACGCTGGAAGTTGCGATGGATGACCTTGTTCAAGCAGTCGGCCTGTACGCTGTCGCGGATCAGGCCAATGCTGTCTCCGTGCAGTCATGGCAGAAGCAGCACCCGGTCTTGAGTGATGGGCCTGCAGTTGACCCAACTACGATGGGGTTCTTCAGCACCGATATGGGTGCACCGACCGGAAGCTTCGGTTTTGTTGGTTCAACCGGTAGTAATGCGGCTGGGCCACTCATCACGCTGGACCTGAAGGTGGAGCCGACTGCCACCTTCCCGGTGACCGTGACGTGGATGGGCGACTGGGCGGATCCGTCGGCTGCTTCCGATTACTGGCAGCCGGTCAGCACGGTTATCACCCCCGAGCCGGCCAGCATGCTGCTGTTGGCCGCCGGCGCTGCCTTCTTTGCCCGTCGTCGTCGGGCCTGAGTCCAGGTCTGATCGCGCAGGCGAGCAGAGGCGCTAGCCAATGCAAGTAAACAGGCGGGGCCGGTCAGTAAGACCGGCACCGCCTGCGTTATGCGCCGAGCATGAGGGATATTCGGTATGGAAGACTAGGCGCTATGGCGGGGATGGCCGGCACGGGGTGTGTTCGGTACGGCGGAGAACGGCCGCTACAGAGCCCGGCCGCTACGGATGGTGGGAACAAGCGGTACGGCGCCAGGGCGCTGCGGGGTGGCGGGAACGTCCGGTATGGCAGACGGCCGTTCCGGCGGGAACGTCCGGTACGATGCTCGGCGGATAGGGGGGCACGAAAAGTAATTTGCGGGTAGGCAGGTTGACTCATGAAGAGGCAATGCGCCAACCGGTCTGCGGCCCGCCGCGCGGGACGGATTTCGCACGGTCGCTTTGCATCGCGGGAACATCTTGTCTGGCTGTAAGGTATGGTGGCGCACATGCTTAGGACGATCTTCGATCCTGCACGAAAAAGCTGCTTCAAGCATTGAAATGCTGAGGGGTTTTAGTTAGAATTCATTGAGTATGCGGAGTGACGTGCGGCCGGTATTCGGAGGGTGAAGTTCGCTCGATCCAGGCCCGCATGACGAAAAATCCACATCACGCTCCACCACGTGAGCTTTTGGGAGGTTAAGATGCGAATAGTGAAACTGGCAGGCGCCGCGTCCGTTCTCCTGGCCGCACATGTCTTCGCCCAGAGCACGGTGAAGTACACGCTGGAGCTTTCGCCTTTCAAGGCCGACTATGTCAGCGCGTGGAAGAATCGCGCTTGGGCCAGTGGGCAGTGGACGAGTTCACCGGCCTATTTCACGGCCGACGGCACAGTGAACGGCGCTCCGCTGGGCAACCCGGCGGATGGGCAGGTCTTCCACGTCGGCGATATCATCACCTGGGATCTTGTGGTTGAAGTTGATCCGAACAAAGAGCACCAGGCCCCGGGTGGTTCGGGCCCCGGTCACGGCTATGCCCCGTGCGGCCTTGCCAACCTGGTGTTTAACCTTCAACTGGAAGATCCCAACGCCGATCCCTCGGACAATGTGATCACTTGGTTCGGGCCCGGCGGTTCGGCGACCAGCCAGGGCTTCTTCAGCGCGATTAATGACGGCACCAACGGCGACCCGCTGGCGGCGGCTGCCTTCACGCTGGTTTACAACATCACCGACCCGCTTTACACCAGCATTCACGGTCCGGGGCGGGCGATCGACTCGCCGGGCTTGGCCAGCGGGAGCCATCAGCCGCCGGTAGGCGGGCCGAATCTGGGCGGGAAAGACACCCAGGGGCGCGGCACGTTCTGCTATCCGACCGTTGTCGGTGGCAAGCTGCTCGGCCAGGGATGCGGCTACTCGACTTGGTTCCGCAGCAACACGACCAAGACGGTGCAGACTTGGGCGGGTGTGGGTATGACCCAGTGGCGGGCATATCCCAGCGGCACCATGCAGACCGGCTTGGGCATCAAGCCGATTTGTGAGGGGCAGATCAATACGATGGGCATGCCTCCCGGAGTTTACCGGCTGAGAGCCCTGCCCACCCGGACGCCGACCTCGAACACTGGCGGCGTCAACGTGCTTCGTGGCGACGTGGACCTGCTGAATGTCCAGAATCCCCCCGCGGCATTTGCGGTGGCAGCCAACGTCGTCGAAGAGGACACCATTACATTTGTTCTTCAACCGCCGACGGGTACCCTGACGGTTGCGATTGAGCCACCGGATGCTGTTGCCGCAGGCGCGCAATTTGCGGTTAATGGCGGTGCTTGGCAGAATCCTGGAACCATCAGCCTGTCCGAGGGCGACTACCATATCACCTTTAAGCCCATAGATGGTTTCTCGACTCCGGAACCACAGGATGTTGCGATTGCTTCCGGTGGGAGTGCGTCTATTACGGCGACGTATGTCATTCTGCAGGGTCCGGTCATCGTGCTGGCCGAGTCATGGCGAACGCATGGCACGGCCGGTAGTTTTGCGATTCCGCTGAACTTGGGTGAAGGCGCTGCCTCGGTTGAGTGCCGTGTTGACACTCCTGCTTCGGACCCAAAGGTTGTCATCACTTTCGACAAGGATATCGTGGATCCCATAAATAACCCCGATATGTACGTGGTTGCGGATGCTGGGAGCCAATTGCCTCCGATGGTGGGCGATCTATCCTCCTCCGGTAATAAACTGACCATACCTCTGACACAGGCTACAAACCGGAGTTGCGTGACTCTGAATATCCATAATGTCTTGGCCGTGGACGGGACGTACAACCTCCTGCAGACGGTAAAGCTGACTTATGTCAAAGGCGATGTCGATGGTGATCACAAGTGCGCTTCGTCCGACTTGGTGGCCGTCATGCAGCACCAGGCTGCGTTTACCGATGTAGTTTTGTCTAATTTCCGATATGATATAGACTGCACTGGCAAGACTTCCTCGTCCGACTTAGTGGTCGTGAAGCAGCTTCAGGCAGCATTTAGCGTTACGCCTTGTGATAACCCGTAAGCAGACTTCAAGACAGTTTTTTCAGATCTTGAATGGGGCCAGCTCTTCAAGCGCTGGCCCTGTTCGTTAGGTTGTGCCAAGTATGACGTTTGGCTGGGAGGTGCGAGTTCTCTGAGGATTCTGATGGCAGGAGTCCCCGGCCGAACAGCAAGGATGTCACCGCGAGCTGCGTTCGAAAGAAAGCTACAGGCAAAGCTCCGGCCTGTGGAACCCGAACCGCACATGAGGCGTCCTACACGTTGGCGAGCAGGCCCTTATACGCGTAGCCCCCTGCCATCCGGACCTGAACGGCCGTAGATGCGGCGGGTATATGGAGCGAAAGTCCAACGTCTTGCCTTGGGCGATCTGTTCGCCTGCCGAGAGGTTGACTGCAACGCGAGTCGTCGAGAGGGGCGCGTAGAAGATCGAAGTCAAACTTCCCCTTCCATGCCCGCCGCCTGCACGGCTCTCAGCAGGGCCTGCCATTTGGCGAAGACATCCGCCAGATCGTAGCGGAGCAGGTCGGAGATCAGGACGGGGTCGTGGTTGCACATGGCCTCGCGCAGGTCGGCCAGGTTGGCTTTCATCGTATTCACCAGGTCGGCGAACTGGACGCCCTCGACCGTCAGGGAGTCCAGGTTGATCCCCATCGCCTCGCTGCAGAAGACCAGCGACTGCTGGATCTGCCGCCAGCACTCCAGCAGCTTCTGGAGTTGCTTCATGGCCGGAGCGTACTCGCTGCGGTCCAGAAGGTCGGTGGCCGAACCGCGGATGTCGTCCGCACTTTCGACCAGGGCGATAGCCTGTTCCAGCGTGGTCCGCACCAGAGCGGCCACCGGCTGGGTCTGAAGGGCCAACTGCCCGAAGCTTACGGCCGGCTGGTCCAGGACTGCGTTCAGGGCCTCGCCTTCCACGGCCTCGCCGTCGCAGTAGACGGCCACCACCATCCGCCGCTCCTGGCCGGCGGTTTCCGCGCAAGCCTCTTGGGCCAGCTCGCGGACCGTCTTGTCGGGCGGGCAGGACTGTCCATAGGGCTGATCGTCGATGAGGATCATGGGGTAGCTCCGGGCTGTCTGGCGGCACACACTGCGCGCACACCTGTTGCCATCGGCCGGGAGGGGCGCGGGACTGAAGCGAAAGTGGGGCCGCCGGGTCGGAATGTCCAATGTCTAATGACCAATGTCTAAAGAATGACGAAATGCCCAATGCCTGATGACGGGCCCGGTGGTTAGTCATTAGACATTAGTCATCAGACATTAAGCCTTGCCAAGCAACCCCTATTCCACCGTCACGCTCTTGGCGAGGTTGCGGGGTTTGTCCACGTTGCAGTTGCGCAGGACCGCGGCGTGGTAAGCCAGCAACTGGAGGGGGATCACAGTCAACAGCGGTTGCAGGGGCTCGGGGACGTCGGGGACGTAGAAGACGTGCTGGGCCATCTCGCGGATGTGTTCGTCGCCCTCGGTGGCCACGGCGATGATCCGGCCGCCGCGGCTGCGGACCTCTTCGATGTTGCTGAGCACCTTCTCGTACTGGCTGCAGCGGGTGGCGATAAAGACCACGGGCATGCCCTCGTTGATCAGGGCGATGGGGCCGTGCTTCATTTCCGCGGCGGGCATGCCCTCGGCGTGGATGTAGCTGATTTCCTTAAGCTTAAGGGCGCCTTCCAGGGCAATGGGGTAGTTGTAGCCGCGGCCCAGGAAGAGCCAGTTTTCGCGGTGGATGTACTTTTCGACGGCCTTGCGGATGGCCTCGGACTGCTCCAGGACCGCGGAGACCTGGCCGGGGATGCGGGCCAGGGCGTCAATCAGGTTCTTTGCCTCCGGCTGGGACAGGAAACGTCGCCGGCCAAGCTGAATGGCCATCATGGCCAGGACGGCCACCTGGGAGGTGAAGGCCTTGGTGCTGGCCACGCCGATCTCCGGTCCGCAATGCAGGTACACGCCGGCGTCGGACTCACGGGCGATGGTGCTGCCCACCGCGTTGATGACGCCCAGGGCCAGGGCGCCTTTTTCCTTGGCCTCACGCAGGGCGGCGAGCGTGTCGGCGGTTTCGCCGGACTGACTGATGGCGATGACCACCGTGCCGGGCTCGATGAGCGGGTTGCGGTAGCGGAACTCGCTGGCGTACTCGGTCTCGGCGGGGATCTTGGCGATATCCTCGAACAGGTACTCGCCGACCAGGCCGGCGTGCCAGGCGGTGCCCTGGGCGGTGAAGATCAGCCGGCGGGCGCGGGCGATGTCGCGGGTGTGGTTGGCCAGGCCGCCCAGGTGAATGACGCCTTCGCGGGTGTTGAGCCGGCCGCGGAGGGTCATGGACAGGGACTGGCCCTGCTCGAAGATCTCCTTGAGCATGAAGTGCTCATAGCCGCCCAACTCGATCTGATCGAGGGAGAATTCGACCGCCTGCACTTCCTTGGTGACGGGGACGTTCTCGAGAGTGGTGGTGCGGAAGCCGTCACGGGCGATGGTGGCCATTTCGCCGTCGGCGAGATAGACCACCTGGGCGGTGTGCTGGACGATGGCGGCGGCGTCGGAGGCCACGATGTACTCGCCGGGGCCGACGATGCCGACGATCAGCGGGCTGCCCTTGCGGGCGACCACAATGCGGTCAGGTTCGTCGGCGCAGAGGACGGCAATGCCGTAGGTGCCCTGGACCTCGTGGAGGGCGTCGCGCACGGCTTGTTCGATGTTGCCCTTGTAGAAGTGGCCAATGAGTTGAACGAGAACCTCGGTGTCGGTTTCGCTCTGGCAGCAGACTTTCATGCCCTCGAGGAAGGTTCGGAGCGTCCGATAATTCTCGATGATGCCGTTGTGGACGAGGGCGATCCGGCCATTCTGGGCGATGTGGGGATGGGCGTTGCGTTCACTGGGCCCGCCGTGGGTCGCCCAGCGGGTGTGGGCGATACCGATGGTGGCGTTGGCGCCGTCGCCGTTGAGCCGTGCTTCGAGATTCGCGATTCGGCCGACCGCCCGGCTGACGGCCACCTGTCCGTCGTTGAGCACGGCCAGGCCGGCAGAGTCATAGCCGCGGTACTCGAGGCGTTTAAGGCCCTCAATCAGGATCGGACGAGCGCATTTATGTCCAATGTAACCGACAATTCCGCACATAAGGTGCCACCTTCAGGCGAAAGGCAGGTCAGTGAGCCCCTGACAGGTTCGATTCCCCGTAATGTCATTATTATCGACCGCACTGGAGCCTGGTTCAATCTGAACAGTTGCGGACGAGAAAAGGCTCAGAAACATGTAAGCCTTTGTTCTATAGTCTTTTAATTCGGATCAGGTTCATTGTGAAATTCGTGAAATCGATTTCCGGCTGGCACTGGGCGTTTGGCGGCTGAGGCTACAGAGGAGGATCTTGAGGCTACAGAGGGCACAGAGAGCACAGAGGGAAAGAGTTCAGGGGGGCATCGCCCCAGCAATAGACTTTACTTGCCTGCTTGCCAGTGCAGGAATGGTGGATTGCGGGATCATACCTGAACCGGCAGGACGACTCGTTCGGTTGGCTGGCTCTGCGGCAGACGCCACTGGTTTCGCTGGCGAGCCAGCCAGGCGATGTGTTCGCGGGACATCGCGTTCTCGGCATCGTTGACATAGTCGCCCAGCTCTTTTTCGCCTTTAATGCGGGTTGCATGCTCGGCTACCTCGTTCAAATCGAGAGTGGCCAGGTTGTAGGCCTGCGAGAGCTCCTGGTGCCGGCGGAGCTGCAACCATCCGAGGAATGCGGCAGCCAGCGAGGCGAAAAGACCACTGAACTCATACGGCAAATCGGTGACCACGGCCCGAGCCAGGGCCGACAGGGCGCCGGCTGTTTGGGATACCACAATGAGCCCGATCCATCGTCGCGCGGCCGCCCGGCTGCCGGATGCTTTACGGGCATACCAGAGCCGTTGATCGTTGAGGCGGTGGGTGATGTAAAACTCGAGTCGGGAGTTCGTATCCTTTGCTCGGACCTCGCGCATGCGGGGAGTGATCTGTGGTCCCAGATCGGCAGTCATCTCCATGTAGCGGGCGAGGTTTTCGTGTCGCCGACGAAGTTGAGCGAGATGGTTCAGAAAATTCTCGTCGGCCTGAGTGTCGGTCAAGTCCTTTCCGAAGGGCTCGGCCCCGGCCATGTACCGCCAAGCCAGGGTTTTGATGGATTCGGCCAAGGCTCGCCCGTCATACCAGACTCGGGCGTAATGCAGCACCCGCAGGAGAAGAGTCAGTACGATCCCCGCGAGGAACACGCCCGCACTGGTGATGGCGATGATTTCTCGGACGGTTTCCGGGCGGGCTGGCAACCACTGGGGCTGGTGGGCCTTGTGCCAAGTCCCCAGCAGGCCAATCGCGGCCACGAGCACCATCAGGGCGAAATTCAGAAACGCCAGCCGAACGTAGATTCTCTGAGCTTCCATCGAAGTTCGATCAGCGGCGCGAAAGAGGGCGGGCAACTCCGCATCTGGAAAGAGGGGCAGCTTGGCGTTGACAGGGATTTCGAACGCCTTCCCGAGATTCATGGCCTTTCTCCGTGATCGTTGTCGGCCGCGCTGAGCTGGCGATCCACTCCTTTGAGCAGCTTGATAAGCGTCTGATGCACGCTGGTTGGCTCACTTGTCTTTGCGGCTTCGTCGTAGTTCTGAAGTGCCTCGCGCACGACCCGCAGGATTTCCTCGCGCTCCTCGGCCTGGCCGTGGTCGAGCAGCGGCAGGTACTTGGATGCATAGACTACATAATCGTCGGCCATGCTCAAGCGGTAGGGCGTCCCCGGGATAGCCCTGGAATTCTCCAGTAAGATTCGAAACGTCCCCTGCTGCGGATCCTCTTTCCAGTCGAATTGGACTTGGTCGCTGGATGGCTTGGGTTTGTCCAAGCTCTCTGTCCAGGGCTGGAGCCGTTCGAGTGCTTGCTGCGCCTTCAGAGCCAGCATGGTCTCGATGGCCTTGTCCCGGGCGTCCGGCTTGCCCAACTCCTGGTGAATGGCAGCCAGCGCGGCATGGACCAGTTGGAGGTTCTCGGTAGCATCCGCATCGCCGGGATTCTCGCGACGCAAGGTCTCAAGCGTGGAGCGCATCCGTTCGAGGTCGAAATGTCGTCCGAAGACGTCCCCTTGGGGACGATTAGCCGCGTGAAGTGCGGTCTGCACGGCGCTTGCTGCCAACGCGTAGTTGCGCTGGGCCTTTCCCATCTGGATGTAAAGCGCGACGCCCATCGCCACCAGGACCGCGGCCAGCACGGCCAGGCCGGCAACCGTCCAAGCCAGGCGGCGGATGCGGCGCTCGTGCTCGCGTTGGCGGAGCTCGTCGTAGCGGCATCCGAGTAGCCGGGCGAGCAAACGAAGCTTTTCGGTGCGGAACCGGCGAGAAACCTCGCGAGGTGACTCGCCGCGCAGATCCGCGGCGATGGGTTCGTGCCCATCCTGCCGGTTGAGGTTGGATGGAAATGAGCGATCCGGATCGCCACTGACCAGCACGGGGAGAATGCGGTCGGTGCCCTTCGCCTGGGCGAAGCAGTCGATTTCACGCATTACCCAGGACGATTCACGCGTTTGCGGCGAGCAGATCACGATGAGGTAGTCAGAGTGGCTCAGGGCATCGACGAGCTCCTGGTTTAAATCGCCGCCGGCGGCAAGTTCGTCATTGTCGCGGAAAATGCGTCCGATTCGGCGGGGTTTGCCGGCGCGGACCAGTGCCCTTGGCGTGCGATAGGCCTCCAGTGTGCGGGCGAGCCGTTCGGCGATCCGGCGGTCCTCGGGTGTGTGGCGATAGCTAATGAAGGCCGCATAGCCGGCATGCTGCTGGGGCGACGGCGAACTGGGTTGTTGGACAATCGTGTGGCTTTCAGCTGTACCTGTCATTTGCAGACCCCTTTGGTCGGATGGAACGTTCTCCCTCGCACCGCCGAGATGCCGGTGCCACACCTGGTTCTGTCAGGCACTATTCCTCTTTGGGCTCCAGAACCAGCGTATTCAGGATGGCTTCTGCCTTGGCGAAGTCTTCCTGGTGCTTTGTGGGCGCGAGCACGGACGTCAGGTAGGTGGCGTGTTTGCCGCAAAAGAACAGAAAGTAGCCTTTGTAGGCTTCATTGTTCTCCTCTACGACAAAACTGTAATCGCATCGCACCGCCGTGCGGCCCCGGAATTTCACTTTCTTCAGCTTACCAATCTGGGCTTTCGGCACCTGTCTGCGCAGGTTCTTTGCCCACCCGTCAATCAAGGTGGAGGCCAGATCGGGCACGATGTCATCAGGGATCTCCATGGGCATGTTGGCAGCGGTCATGATCTGCACGTTGGCCCCACCCTTGACAGGGGCTTTGAACCTGGTGACCGAGTCGTAAGCGGATTTCTCCATCTCCGTCTCGGGTTCCTCGCGTTCCACCCGCCAACCTGGCGGCAGATAGGCATTGAAGGCCTTGCCCGAGTCCCTATAAAGTGTGGTGCCCGGCTGAGAGGCGGGGGCGCTGGCCGGGACGGATGGGCGCGTTTCGGCCGCAGGCTGCGTCTGGGGCGGGGCAGAGTTCATCGCGATCCACGTCAAAAGCGCCAACCCGCCGATCAGTAGCAGCAAGTCTCTCATTGGAGTTCTCCGAGTGTGAATGTTTAATATTTCGAGTAAGCCTAACTTCCGGCTTGGATAGTGTCAAGCAAGTCTTGTTTTTACAGAGTGGAAGGCGAACGGGATTTTGCTCGAATCGGCGAGGCATCGGCGCCGCCCAGAGAGTTGGGGGTTCGTGAAAGATTTCTTGATGTTATGGGGGGCGGGACTTACACTCCTTTCGAATCGGGCTGACGTGACGCATTAAAATCGGGCCTCGGGGCCGGTGATGGAAGCAGGATCCGGGGCGAAGGGAATGACGCGATGCAGGAAGTGGTTCTGGCACAGGCCGTTTCACTGGCTCCCCGGTCGTATGCTCCCATTCTGGTCTTGATTCTGCTGGTCATGGCCCTGGTGGCGGGAATCCTGATCCTGACGCATGTGCTGGGGCCCAAGCGGCACGGGCGGGTGAAGGACGACACGTACGAGGCGGGCATGCCGCCGGTGGGGGACGCACGGCGACGGTTCAAGGTGCAGTTCTACATCGTGGCCATGCTGTTCCTGCTGTTCGACGTGGAAGTGGTGTTCATGTGGCCGTGGGCGCCGCTGTTCCACCATACGTCGGTCACGGGCCAGGCGCTGCCGGGCGGGTTTGACAAGACGTTCCTCCTGGTGGAGATGGCCGTGTTCCTGGCCATTCTGCTGGTGGGGTACGTGTATGCGTGGAAGAAGGGCGTGTTTCGGTGGAACTGAGGCAGTGCTGACGATGGGGGTTGAGGCATGAGTGCTGCGTGATACGGTTTTCGTTGCGGCCTTGGACAGGTTCCTGCTTGACTGTTGGTCGCTACGCTGTTGATCGCTTGGATCTTCGCGCCCCCACCTCTGAAGAGGTGGGGCATCCAGTGCACGAGATTCATTTGAAATCCGTATTAGGGCAATATGATGGCGAATGAGAAATACACGTATGCTCCGCACACGATGAGCAAGGATGATTTCGTTACCACGCGGCTGGATACGCTGGTGAACTTCTTCCGCAAGTACGGGGTGAACTGGTGCCGGAAGTACTCCTTGTGGCCGTTGCCGTTCGCGACGGCGTGCTGCGGGATCGAGGTGATGGCCGTGGGGGCCAGCCGGTATGACATTGCCCGTTTCGGGGCGGAGGCGATGCGCTTCAGCCCGCGGCAGGCGGATTTGCTGATTGTGGCCGGCCGGGTGGGGATCAAGATGATGCCGGTGCTCCAGCGGATCTACAAGCAGATGACCGAGCCGAAGTGGGTGATCAGCATGGGGGCCTGCGCGAGCACCGGCGGGGTGTTCGACACCTACGCGGTGGTGCAGGGGGTGGATCAGTTCATGCCGGTGGATGTGTACGTGCCGGGATGCCCGCCCCGGCCGGAAACGCTGATTGAGGGCGTGATGGCCATTCAGCGGATCGTGGAGCGCGATGGCATCGTGAGCAGCACGGAGCGGGGCAAGGGATTCCGCGTGGTGGTGGAGCCGACGTATACGCTGACCGTGCCGTCACGGCAGGAGAAGGTGGATGAGCCGGTGGGGGTGGGGAAGTGAGAAGGTGGGAAGGTGAGAAGGTGGGAAAGTGAGAACTGAGAACTGGAAACTGGGAACTGGGAACTCGAAACTGAGAACTCTCCATGAGCGTTGAACAGGTGATTGATGCGTTGCGGGGGCGGTTTGCGGATTTAGACTTTTCGCCTCAGCCGCTTTTGGTCCGGCCGGATGGGACGGCGACGGAACAGATGTGGGTGCGCGTGTCGCCGGAGCGACTTGTCGAGGTGATGACGTTCCTGAAAGAAAACGAGGAGACGCTGTTCGACCAGCTTGTGGACGTCACCGCGATCGACTACCTCAACTTCCCGGGGGCTGAGGATCGCTACGGCGTGATCTACTCATTGTTGTCGCTGGTGCACGGGCATCGTTTGTGGGTGAAGTGCTTTGTGAATGACCCGGATCCGGAGGTGCCGAGCGTGACCGGCGTGTGGGTGGGGGCCAACTGGCTGGAACGCGAGGTGTACGACATGTTTGGCATCCGGTTCCAGGGCCACCCGGACCTTCGGCGGATCCTCACGTGGGAAGGCTTCCCGGCATGGCCGTTGCGAAAGGACTATCCGCTGCGCGGCCAAGGCGAACGTGAACAGTACGAGGTGGTCACGCGGGAGAGCGCCTGAGTGGCAATCCGGGCTTGTGAAGTGAGTGACAATCCAGGCCTGGAAAGGCTGCCCGGCGGAGGTGGGGTGCCGGCCGTTGGCCCCAAGCGCCGCATTCTACCCGCATCGACTTTTGGACTGGCGGAAGGTAGATTGAGGACCTGTGGAGGCGGAGGTGGAAAGGCTGGACTGAGGCCTCAGGACCGCTCTGTTCTTTCATTCAGGTTTTGGATTCGCCCTTGCCGATTCGGCTGACCTACTTGATTACGGACTTAAAGGTGGGCGGGGTGCCGCTGCACTTGTACCGGCTGGCGACCCGGCTGCCGCGGGACCAGGTGCAGGTGCGGGTGATCTCGCTGGCCGATGAGGGGCCGGTGGGGGTACGGCTCCGGCAAGCCGGGGTGCCGGTGCAGACCTGCGGAGCGCGGTCGGCGCTGGACGTGCGGGCGTTGGGGCGGTTGTGGCGGTTGTTGAGGGCGGACCGTCCGGACATTCTGCATGCCCTGCTGTTTCATGCCAATATCGCCGCCCGGGTGGTGGGGCCCCTGGCCGGTGTGCCCATCGGGCGGATTCTGTGCGAAATCCAGACTGTGGAGCGGGAACGACGCTGGCACCTGGTGGTGGACAATCTCACCTGTCGCCTGTGCCGGTGCGAGATCGGGAACTCGCCATCGGTGGTCGAGCACCTTCACCGCCGGGCCCATATTCCGGCCAGCCGGCTGAGGTGCGAATGGGGGGCGGTGGATGTGGACGCGATTGCGACGGCCGCGCCGGCTGTGCGCGAAGAGCTGGGGGTTGGCCGGGGAGAGGCCCTGGTGCTGTGGACCGGGCGGCTGGACCCAGTGAAGGGCTTCGAGGAGATGCTGGCCGGTTTCAGCATGGCGTGCAAAGGGCAGGCCGTGAAGCTGGTGCTGGTCGGCGAAGGGCCTTATCGAAGCACGGTAGAAACACTCATCCGAGAACATGGATTGGATGAACAAGTTTTAATGCCGGGCAGGCGGGAAGACGTTCCTTCATTGCTCAGGTCGGCGGACTTGTTTCTATTTTGCTCACGTACGGAAGGTTTGCCCAACGCGGTGTTGGAAGCGATGGCCGCGGGGGTACCCGTGGTCTGTACGGATGTGCCGGGGTGCCGGGACCTCATCCGTCATGGAGAGACAGGCTGTCTCGTCCGGCCGGGAGATCCCGCGGCGATTGCCCGGGGGCTCAAAATGGCCCTTACTGATGAGCCCTCCAGCCGCAGAATGGGGCGGGCCGCGCAAGGCTGGGTGCGGCAGAAGCTAAATAGTGCATGCTGGATACCACATTGGCTCGCCTTGTATCGCGCCATCATTAACGGTAACCCGCTCTGAAGGCAGAGCTTCCTGCCGTTGCCCTTCCATATGAATGAAAATTGAATCAGTTTTTGCCAGATGCATTATGCATACATATCATATGGCATGAAGCTCTTGCTTGCTTTGGCTGGTTATGCTGACCATTCAGTTAACAAGGAGCCGCGATGAGCCGAGTACCACCGTTTACCGCAGATCCTCATCGTCCCACGACTCTTCTGGTCGTTGACGACCACGGGCTTGTTCGCGACGGCGTCAGTGGCATGTTGTCGCGAGAGAAGGATTTTCGTGTGGTCGGGGTGGCGGCCAACGCGGATGAGGCGATTACGAAGGTGCTGGAGACCCGGCCGGACATCGTGTTGATGGACATCGACATGCCGGGGCTGAGTTGCTTCGACGCGATCCAGATCATCCGGTCGCGGGCGCCTGAGACGAAGTTCATTCTGTGTACGGCCTACGAGCACGATGAGCATCTTGAGCAGGCCCTGCATGTCAAAGTCAACGGCTTTGTGCTGAAGGACGAAGGGATTGCCGGCCTGGCCGAAGCGGTGCGAAACGTGAAGGCGGGGCGGGTACATTTCTCGCCGGAGGTCATGAGCCGGCTGGTGGTGCAGGGGAATGAGATCCGCCTGGAGAATCCGCCGAAAAGCCGGCTGCGGACGCTCAGTCCGCGTGAGCGTGAGTTGTTGCGCGTGCTGGCCAAAGGCGTGAGCCTGAAGGAGGCGGCGGCCATCCTGGGGATCAGCTACAAGACCGCTGACAAGCAGAAGGCATCGTTGATGGCCAAGCTGGATATCCACGATCGCGTGGAGTTGGCGCGGTATGCAATTCGCGAGGGGCTGGTCGAGCCCTAAGCGCGGAAAGTGCGGAGTGACGAGTACTGAGTACTGAGTGAGACCAGCCGTCCCACTCAGTACTCAGCGCTTTTACTCAGCACTCAGTACTCAGCACTCAGTACTTTTACTCACTACTCTTCTTCCGCTTATCGAGCATTTCACGGACCATGACCGCCAGGGTATTCGCCGAGAACGGCTTGGCAAGCACCTGGGTGACGGCGTCGGCCTTGTCGGCGATGGCGGCGGCGTCACCGGTGATGAGAATGGCGTGCAGGTCGGGATGTCCCCGGCGGATTTCGGTCAGGCAGACGTCGCCGGTCATGGTCGGCATGTTGTAGTCGATGATGGCGAGGTCGAGGTTCTGGCCGGTGGTCCGGGCGAATTCCAGGGCGTTCTCGGGCCGGTGGGCGACGGTGACCTGGTAGCCGCGGCTCTCGAGCAGAGTTTTCATGAGGCTGGCGATCATCTCTTCGTCGTCGAGGATAAGCACGTGCTCTTTTCCGTGCGCCGCGGTGGCGTCGGGTTGGGGCTCGGGCAGTGGCTGGGCGACGGGGAAGTAGATGTCGAACTGGGTTCCTTTGCCGACCTGGCTGGCGACGTCGATCAAACCTTTGTGGACTTCGACCAGCTTGTAGACGATGGCCAGGCCCAGGCCGGTGCCGCGATCCTTGGGCTTGGTGGTGAAGAACGGATCGAAGATAAGGCGCAGGGTGTCGGCATCCATGCCTGTGCCGGTATCGATCACGCGGATGCACACAAATTCATCGTCCTCGGTACGAGGCTTGAGGTGGGACGGCAGGTCACGACGCGCGACGTGGCGGGTCTGGATGGTCAGAGTTCCGCCGGCGGGCATGGCATCCCGGGCGTTGACGCACAGGTTAATGAGCACCTGCTGCATCTGTCCGGGATCAACCGAGATGACACAAGGCTGGGGATCGGTTTCCAGCAGAAACTCGATGGTGGCCGGCATGACCCGCCGGAGAAAACGGTGAAAATCGCTGATCAGCACATTGATGTCCAGCGGGCGGGCCTGAGGCTTGCTGGGGCGGCTGAAGGCCAGCAGTGAGCGGGTCATTTCGGTGGCATGAGCGGCGGCGGTTTCGAGGTCCTGAAGCGCGGTTTTCTGAGCCTTGTCGAGTTGGACCGTACTGTGCAGCAACTGGGCGTTGCAGGTGATGATGGTCAGCAGGTTGTTGAAGTCGTGAGCGATGCCGCCGGCGAGAATGCCGAGGCTCTCGAGACGCTGTGCGCTCTGGAGTTGGGCTTCGAGGCGCTGATGCTCGAGTTCGGCCTGTTTTCGTTGGATGGCATAGCGCATGGCCCGCATCACCAGTTCGCCGTCGCCCTGGCCCTTGACGAGGTAGTCCTGGGCGCCCTGGCGGAGGGCACGCATCGCGGCCTGTTCGTCATTCAATCCGGTGAGCACCACGATGGGCACCTGGGGACTGGCCGTCACCGTGCGCGAGACGGTCTCCAGGCCGCTGGCATCCGGCAGCGACAGGTCGAGAAGCACAACGTCAAATCCCCCCTGGGCTAGCTGAGCGAGGGCATCCTCCAGTCGTACGACATGGGTGATGCTCACCTGGCCGCCGCGGGCATCCCTCAGCGTTTCGCGCAACAATCGAACGTCGCCGGGGTTATCCTCGACCAGAAGCACTCGCATGGGCTCATTATCCATCGCAACAGCCTCAACGGGGTATAAGGACGGCCAAGCTATTCCTTAATATAGCAGGCTGCCGGGCTTTGGTAAGGTTCCTGTTGCATGATTGCCGCCCGGCCGCCGAAAAACAATCAAGCATCAGCGGAAGCGGCCGGAAGGGTAAAGTAGAAGGTGGAACCTTTGTCCGGCTCGGATTCGACCCAGATGCGCCCGCCGTGTCGTTCGACGATTCGCTTGCAGATGGCCAGGCCGATGCCCGTGCCGGGGTACTGCGACTTCGAATGCAATCGCTGGAAGATAACGAAGATGCGGTCAAAGTATTGTGGTTCGATGCCGATGCCGTTGTCGGCCACGGAGAAGACCCAGGTCTGGCCTTCGGGTCGGGCGGAGATGTGGACGCGAGGGGGCTCTTCACGGCGGAACTTAATGGCGTTGCCCACCAGGTTCTGGAAAAGCTGAACGAGCTGCAACTGGTCGGCCATCACGGTGGGCAGAGAATCGCTGGTAACGGTGGCGCCGCTCTCCTGAATCGCGACCTGCAGGTTGGTCAGGGCCCGTTGGAGGCTGGCCTGGGCCTCGGTGGGGGCCGGGGGGCGGCCCTGTGATCCGACGCGCGAATAGGCGAGCAGATCATTGATCAGGGTTTGCATCTGGGCGCAGCCGTCCACGACGTAGGCGATGAACTCGTCGGCATCCGCGTCGAGCTTGCCCGTGTAACGGCGCGAGAGCAACTGCGTGTAACTGGAAACCATGCGCAGCGGCTCCTGCAGGTCGTGGGAGGCGACGTAGGCGAAGCGTTCGAGTTCGGCATTGGAGCGGACCAACTCTTCGGACTGGCGGGCGAGGGCCTGCTCGGCGCGCTTGCGATCGGTGATGTCCACGTGTGCGATCGCCACGCGGGTCGGACCGGGCTCGTCGAAGCGGCTGACCCGGACGACGAAGTAGCGTTGGGCGCCCGTATCGCCGCAGGAGTACTCGTGATCAAACGTGTCTCGTCGGTGGGCGATGACGTCGCGAATACCCTCGGCGATGATCCGGCCGTCCTCATTGTCGAGGGTGGCGGCGGCTTCGCAGGCCTCGATATAGTTGACGCCGGTCTGGACCGGTCGATACGGGCAGGGGTGCTCGGCCGCAAAGCGCTGCCACGCGGCGTTGACGGTCAGAATGCGGCCCTGCTCGTCGAGGATGGCCACGTGGCTGAGCAGCGCATCCAGCGCGGTGCGCAGGAAGCGATGCGAATCGCGAAGTTCGTTCTCGGCGCGCAAGCGGTCGGTGATGTCACGGACGATGCTGATGATGCACGGCTGACCGCAACAGACCAGGCGGCTGGAGCGCAGTTCGACAGCCAGGGCGGTGCCGTCCTTGCGCCGGTTCATGGTTTGACTGTGGTACTCGCCGGTCTGCTCGACCTGGGTGACCAACTCGGAGAAGAGGTGCCGGTGTTCGGGGTGGAACATTGCGACGATGTTCATGCCGCACAGCTCATTGAGGGTGTAGCCATGCATGTGGCAGAACGCGGGATTGGCCTCGAATACCCGGCCGTCCAGCGAGCAAATGATCAGTCCATCGTTGGCGGTTTCGAAGATGGCGCGGTAGGTCTGCTCACGCTCCTGGAGGATTTCTCGCGAGCACTGGATGGCAGCGCAGTAGCGCCGGACGATGACGTACAGCGCGATGCTGGTCAAAAGGACGAAAAGCAGCCCCTTGAACAGATTGATGCCGACATGCGTTTGCAACCCGCTGCTCCAGTGCGCCACCAGCAGATCGGAGATGGTGATCCACAAGAATGCGAATGTGGCGTAAAGCAGCGTGACGCGCAGAGGAACAGACCGGTCGGTTTGCCGCAGGTTTTCAACGAATTCCTGAGATTCCTCGTTCATACCGCACCTTTCGAACCGAGGCAGGCAACGTAGCACCGACGGCCGGATTCTCGTCGAGCCGACTCTTGAGCAATGATAAGGCGTTGCAGTGCCGAAAGCACGGCAGACCTGATCAATGTTGAGGGGATTGCCCTATTTGGCTGTGCGTGATGGTGCGACACGCTCTTTGGCGCGCTGCCATCCCGTCTGTGCCACTGCGCTTGAGCAGTGCCCAATATCGGAGTCGTCCCGGCACAGCTTAAGACCCATTCCCATAAATCGTGCCCTCAGCGGTCACACCATCGCGCACGGTCATGCCGCGTCGTTTCCAGTCCAGGAATCTCGCGCTCGGGCCCATGAGACAGGCGGATGATCGCCCGGAATTTGCGCGGCAATGGACGGAAATCCGAGGTGCGCAAGAGTCCAATGTCGCTTTCGTCCGGCTCTGCGAAAACAGTTCTCCACAAGTTTTCCACAAATCCACAAGGCGCCTCGTGCGCGTCGCGCGGCTGACCTGCGAAACACAATTGTTTTCTCCTGCGAATGTTGCAGTGTCTGACGGCAGAGCGTCACGCATGCGCAGGAAGTTATCGGGCGTTGGCGCGCGCGAGGAGAATCCTTTGAGGCTGCGCATGGCAGCGCGGCTCAGCAACTTTTTTTCCGTTTGACCTGTTTTGGTCTTGACGGGTGGGGCTTCGTGGGAGAAAATGCCCCCGCGTGGTAGAAAGTGGGACGGCGGGCCATGACGATGTTCGGCGCGCGAATCAGATGGACAACATGTTCATTGGCCTTCATGAGCTCACGATTGACGAGAAGAACCGGATCAGCATCCCGGCAAGTATTCGCGCGGCGCTGGGTGTCGATGGTCAAGGCGCACGGCTCTATCTCGTTCCCGGCGAATACAGGCGAACGCTCGCGTTGCTCCCGGAGAGTGAGTTCAAGGCCATGGCCCGGGCGCTGCAGCAGATCCCCGTGGGAGACAAAGCGGCGCGTAGTCGGAGCCTGTTCTTCGCGGCCGCCTCGCAGATGCTGGAGGTGGACAAGAGCGGCCGGGTGGTTCTTCCGCAGCAGAGCCTGGAGTTTGCAGGCATCAAGCGGCAGATCGTACTCGCCGCCGACTTCAATCGGTGGTTGATCATGAACCGCGAGGAGGGGCTCAACTTCCTGAGGGTGCTTTGGGAGAGTCACAGCCAGGAGCTGGATGCGATCGTGCCAGAGAATGCGACGGAGCGCGGCAAGTTCTGGCACGGGTTCTGGCAAGGGACTCACACAACAGTTGACGCAGGCGGCGAAACGCCGCAGCAACCATAAACAAGGGTGTTTGCCCGCCTGGGTGGTGCCGCAGTGAGTGGAGGCGGTGGCAAGCCGGATGGGCGAACGGAACTCTAACGAGCATGGCACGGATGCCGGGGTGTTTGCCTGGGTACGGCGCACGGATGCGTCGCCGGGCAGACTGGCTTTTTGATCGGAGAGCAAGGATGGCCGTGGATGCACGGTGACGGGACGGCCTGGGAGCTGTGCCAGGCTGGCTCGAGTTGGTTGGCGACCCAACGACGCGGACGGGCCGCCGACTGACCCCGCAATGATCTATACGGCGCGGACTTGTCGGCATGAGCACTGCTGCCGAGGGCCTTTCCGACGCCGCATCCCGGCCGGTCAGAGAGCCATGGGCATGAGCCCAGCACGGACGTGGTGGCTCTGCCCCCTTTTTAAGTGAGTTCCGATTGGCCAGACAGGGGGTGCGCCGTGAATCGGGACGCCATCGAACACGAGCCGGTCCTGGGCGGGCCGGTCTTATCGCTTCTTGCCCCACGACCGGGCGAGGTCGTGGTGGATGCCACGCTGGGACATGGCGGTCACTCAAGGATGATCTTGGGTGCAATCGGGCCGGCCGGCCGATTAATCGCAATGGATGTGGACGAGCGGAACATCGCTCGCGCCCGTGACCGCCTCCTGGCGGGGCATCTTCCGGATCCATCGCTCAAGAACCAGGAACCGGGGAGCAGCGGCCTCTCACCCGCTCCAGGGGAGGACCGCACGCAGGGGGAGCAGCCGGGAGAAAGGGGGCCGGCCGCTTCGCAATTTCCGCGCTTGGACATCTATCGGGCCAATTTTGCCGAATTAGACGCGGTTTTGGACGCTCTTGAGGTGCCGGGCGTGGACGTCATCCTGGCCGACCTGGGCGTGAGCACCGACCAGCTTCTCGATCCGTCCCTGGGGCTGACGTTCACCGAAGACGGGCCGCTGGACATGCGGCTCGACGACCGGCTGGAACGAACGGCCGCGGACCTGGTGAATTCGCTGAGCGAAACGGAGCTCTCCGATTTGATCTGGAATAACAGCCAGGAGCGGTTCAGCCGGCGGATCGCCAAGCGGATCTGCCAGGTTCGCCGGGAGGGTCGCATTAAGCGGACGGGGGAACTGGTGCGGATCATCCTGTCGGCGATGGGGCTGCGCGAGCAGTCGTATTTGGGGCGAATCCATCCGGCCACCCGAACATTCCTGGCCCTGCGCATGGCGGTCAATCACGAATTGGAGAACCTGCGGGCCCTGCTGGAAATTGCGGCCCGTCGCCTGAAGGTCGGCGGACGGATCGGGGTGATCAGTTTCCACAGTGGTGAAGATCGTGTGGTGAAGCAGGATTTCCTTGATCGACAGAAGGCCGGCGTGTATGAAATACGCACGAAGAAGCCCGTGACGGCTTCACGAGAAGAGGTGGAGCGCAACCCTCGATCCCGCAGCGCGAAGCTGAGGGTGGCGGAAAAGGTCAGCCCGGGTGATGGCCGGGACGCCGGCCCTGCCTGAACCCGGCAGGACGTCTGCCTGCGAATGCCGGTATATGCGGCCATATGGGCTGTGGATGACTGGCCGGGATTGCCGATGTAAACTGGGATCCTGGCAATGCGCATGAACAGGTCGTCCCCGTTGGCGTGGGGGCGAGGTTCATATCTGCGATGAGGTGGAATGGGAGCGTCGGCTGACGATGCCCGGGGGCAGCGCGGCCGACGAACCGGTTTGCGCTCGGACGGATTAGAGACGGTTGCAGGACACGGAGGTTCGGATGACCCGCGAAACGAAGATCGGACTGCTGGTCGGGCTTGGCTTTATTGTCGTCTTTGCGGTGCTGCTCTCGCACAACGGGACCGGTCCTTCTCCCACGCAGAGTCTTCCGCCGATCGTGAGCAACCCCATAGATGCGGATCAACAGGGGGGAGCGTCCCTGACCACGTCGATCGGCAACCCGGCCGCGCCGACGGGGCTGGCCATGGATCCGTCCGGCAGCGAACCGCAGTGGGTCGACCCCATCAACGGGGGGCACGTGTCTGCGGATGCGGGCAACGACCTGCCTTCGCCGCGGTTCTTTGACAGCAGCGACATGATCGCGAGCGCGCCGCCCTCAATGAGCAGCGAGCCGCTGGATACCGGCAACGCGTCGAGCGACGTGAGCGAAGGCATGGCGATGGCCGCGCCGCGTGACGCTCTGACCCTGGAGGGGAGCATCAATGCCCGCGTGGTTCCGCCGGTGGTGGAGCCGCCCAAGCCCGAACCGGCGGTTGAGAGCGTGCGGTCGATCACGCCGAGCGTGTCGCCGGCCCCCGATACCACCTCTTCGCCGACGGCGGTCGCCAGTGGCGAGAGCCGTGACAGTGGTGCGCAGGCCGCCGCCGGCCCCGCCAAGGAATACGTGGTGAAGAAGGGCGACGCCCTGGTGAACATCGCCCGGGCGACGTATGGCAAGGCTTCTCCGGACGTGATTACCTTCCTGGTCGAGTCCAACAAGGGGACGATCAAGAACCGGGATTCGCTGCGCGAGGGGCAGACGATCGTGCTCCCGCCGCTGCCGCCGAGCATGTTCGAGACGCGGACGGCCAGCGCCAGCAGGTCGGACGTGGACCTGAAGAAGGTGGAGGGGCTGATCAACGGCACCGCGGGCGCCCGCCGGGCGCCGGAAGGCAAGCCGGAGGCCAGCGCGCCGAAGAAGAGCGAGACCGCGGCGACTCCGCTGGGACGGCCCAGTCTGCCGCTGGACGGGTCGGCGGAGTTCATTCGCATTGGTGCGGAACGGCCGGCCGGCCAGGGAGCATCGAACGCGAAGAACGACGCCAAGGACGCCAAGACGGACAAGGGTGCCAAGACCGACGGCAAGAACGCCAAGCCGGAGAGCAAGCCGAAGCGTTCGAGCAAGTCCGGCCACCGGTTTTACGAAGTTCGGCCCAATGACACGTTCAGCTCAATCGCGCAGCGGGAGCTGGGTTCAAAGAACCGCTGGGTCGAAATCAAGCAACTGAACAAGGACATTGATCCGCTCAAGATGAGACCGGGGACGAAGATCCGTATTCCCTCCAACGAATCGATGTCAGCTGACGACTCCACGAAACAGGCTTCGGCATGACGACTTCGCGAATGGTCGGGGTGCTGGTGGCGCTGGCGCTGGTCGGGATTGCCGTGGTGGCAATCCGGGTGGACCAGTCGCGGGCCACGCAGCGCATTCAGAAGCTGCAATTCGAGCACACCGATCTGAAGCGGGAGATCTGGACGCAGGAAGTGGAGATCGCCCGGCTGCGCTCGCCACAGGCGATCCGGGAACAGGCGAGCCGATTGGGCTTGGAGGTGGCGCCTAAACCGCCGGCGGCGGTAAAGCCGGCCAGGCGATGAATGTGGAAATGGCGAAGCGCGCATGAAGAATGGATGACGAATTCCGAAGCGGGAATGACGAATGGAGAGGAACCGGCGCCTCGACACTCGTCATTCGTCATTGAAGCCGGGAGTGTGGCGGATGAAAGCGACAGGCCAGCGCATGTGGTTTGGGCAGGTGGCCATCGGTGCGCTGTGTTGCTGTCTGTTGGCGCTGGTTGGTCGGCTCACCTACATCCAGACGCAGATGCGTCCGGAACTGCTCAAGTGGTCCCTGGAACGGCAGACGAGCAAGATTCCGTTGCCGGGTCGGCGTGGTCGCCTTCTGGATCGCCGCCTGCGGGTGCTGGCGGGAAGCCACGATCAATCCCTCGTGTTTGCCGATCCCGCGCTGATCAAGGATCGGGCGGAGACGGCCACCCAGGTCGCCGACGTGCTTGGCGTTCCGGCCCGCGAGATTCTGGAGAAGTTGGAGAAGGCCAGGTCGTCGCGCTACGTGGTGTTGCGCCGCGGAGTTGACGACGAAACGGTCAAGGCCCTTCAGAAGGAGAGCCTGCCCGGCATTGGCGTGACCAATGAGCCGGCCCGCGTGTACGCTATGGGGACGCTTGCCGCCCACGTGATCGGGTACGTCGGGGCGGAAGGCACGGGGCTGGAAGGGATCGAGCTGGCCTGCGAAAAGTTTCTCCGGTACAAGCCCGGTCAGCGGATCGTGTACTGGGATTCGCGTCGCAAGAACGTGGTATCCCAGGACCCCGACGGTTACGTAGCCCCCAAAGACGGCTTGGACGTGGTTTTGACCATCGATGCCGCCATCCAGGAAATCCTGGAGCGCGAGCTGGCCAAGACCGTGGAGAAGTTCAAGCCCCAGTGCGCGTTGGGTATCGTGATGAGCCCCAAGACGGGCGAGGTGCTGGCCCTGGGCATCTCGCCCACGTACGACCCGGCCGCGCCCGGCAAGGTGCCCGCGGAGGTACGCCGAAACCGGTTGTTGACCGACCCGGTGGAGCCGGGGAGCATCTTCAAGCCGTTTGTCCTTGTCGGGGCCTTGCAGGCCGGCTTGACCCGCCCGGACGAAGTGCTGTTCTGCCATAACGGCCTGTACGTCATTGGCAAGCGTCTACTGCACGATCATCATCCCTATGGCAACTTGACGGTCGAGCAGGTGATCACCAAGTCCAGCAACATCGGTATGGCCATCCTGGGCATGCGGATGGGCAATCAACTGATGCACGATACGTTGCGGGCCCTGGGGTTTGGCCGGCGCACGGGCATCGACTTGCCGGGCGAGGACAACGGACTGTTGTGGCCGGTGGAGCGGTGGCAGACGCCGTATACGACGACTTCCGTGCCCATGGGGCACGAGATGGCGATGACGCCCATCCAGCTCGCGACGGCGTTTTGCGCGTTGGTCAACGGCGGGCGGTTACCCAAGCCTTATGTGGTGGCCGGGGTGGTGGATCACTCCGGTCGGGTGGTTGAAGACCGTCGGCCCAAGGACGAGTTTCCGCAGGTGGTCGATCCGGCGACCGCGGAGACGGTCAAGCAAATCCTGGTTAAGACCGTCAATGAGGGTACCGGCAAGCCGTCGGCGCTTGAGCACTGGCAGGTGCTTGGCAAGACCGGGACCGCGCAGATGCCCTATTCGCCCGAAGACCGGCGCAGGCTGGGGCTGAAGAAAGGGCTATACGAGCCGAACGCGTACCTGGGTTCTTTTTTGGCGGCGGCCCCGGCCAGCGACCCGGAGGTGGTGGTGCTGGTCATGGTGCGCAAGCCGGATCGCCGGATCGGGTATTACGGCGGGACGGTGGCGGCCCCGGCGGTCAAGGCGATCTTGCAGCAGGTGCTGGCGTATCTCAATGTGCCGCACGACCGGGTTAAGCCAACGACCGATTCGACGAGCCTGGCGACGGATTTAAGGGATTAGAGGCACAGGCCGCTTTATAGTGGTGTTTCACGGGCGGCGGAGTCCGCCAAGGTCATATCCATGAGTCCCCCTCGAGGTCTGCGGTTCAGTCAGTTGTTGTTGGATGCGGGTTTGGCCACCCATTGGGACGGGGTCGACCCGGTGATCAGCAGCGTGGTGGAAGACTCGCGTCATGTCCGGCCGGGATCCTGTTTCGTGGCCCGGGCCGGTTCGACGACCGACGGCCATGCCTACGTGGAAAAGGCGATAGCGGCCGGGGCGTCCGCGGTGATCCTGGAGCGCCCGGTGACGCTGCCGGATTCGATTGCCCGGCTGGAAGTGGCATCCTCGCGGGGCGTGGCCGGAAGACTGGCCTCCGTGCTGTATGGGCTGAACGATCTTCAGCGGGATGGGCGGCTGAAGGTGCTGGGCATCACCGGCACGAACGGCAAGAGCACGTTCTGCTTCCTGATGCGGGCCATCATGCGTGAGGCGGGGCTGCCGACGGCGCTGTTCGGCACGATCGAATACGACCTGCTCTCGCGGGTGGTCGAGGCGGCGTACACGACTCCGCCGGCCGAGGAGTTGATGGCTTATCTCGCTGAAGCGGCGGCGGCGGGGGCGACCCATGCGGTGATGGAGGTGTCCAGCATGGCCCTGGACCAGGGGCGATGTGCGGGCATCCAATTCGCCGTGGGCGTATTCAGCAATCTCACCGGCGATCATCTCGATTACCACCACGACATGGGCTCTTATCTTCAGGCGAAGAAACGGCTCTTCGACGGGCTGGCACCGGCGGCGACGGCGGTAGTGAATGCGGAAGACCCGGCGTGTGAGCAGATGGTTGCGGATTGCCGGGCGCGGGTGGTGCGCTACGGGATCGTCAGCGAGAAGTTGCCCGCGGAGAGCCTGGACGTGGCCGCCCGGGTCCACGAGTTTACGACCCACGGAACGCGGTTTGAGCTGATCGTGCGGCGGTCCTCGGCCCATGGGGCCCCAGGCGTGGAGTCGGTGGAAATCGTCTCGCCGCTGGTGGGGCGGCATAATGTGCAGAATTCGCTGGCGGCGGCAGGGGCGGCGATTGCCGTGGGCGTGCCGCTGGCGGCGGTGGCGGCCGGCCTGACCAGTTGCGGCTGCGTCCCGGGGCGGCTTCAGCGGGTGGCCTCGACGAACGGCCGGAATCGCGGATTCAGCGTGCTGGTCGATTATGCCCATACGGATGATGCCCTGGCCAACGTGCTGTCGGCGTTACGACCATTGACGCGCGGACGACTGATCGTGATGTTTGGCTGCGGGGGAGATCGCGACCCCACCAAGCGGCCCCGCATGGCCCGTGTGGCGGCCCAGTGGGCGGACCGGATCGTAGTAACCAGCGATAATCCGCGGACTGAAGATCCGCAACGCATCATCGATCAGATTCTGACCGGCTTCGAGCCTGGGCAGATGGACCGGGTGAAGGTGGAACCCAACCGGCGCAAAGCCATCGCCATGGCGGTGGCCGAGGCCGGGGAGGGCGACGTCGTGCTGTTGGCGGGCAAGGGCCACGAGAATTACCAGATCATCGGGACGGAGAGACTGCCGTTCGACGATGCGCAGGTGGCGGCGGAAGCGATGGAGAGGAAGTGACGGGCGTCGTCACGACTGAAGCACTGAAAGCTGAGAGCTGAGAACTCATGAAGCCGTTGATGTTGGATGAAGTGATTGCGGCGCTGGAGGGCCTGCCGGATCGGATGGCGCCGGTGTCGAGCGTGAGCCGGGTGGTGACGGATTCGCGTCAGGTGGGCCCCGGCGATTTGTTTGTGGCCATTCGCGGCGAGCGGTTTGATGGTCACGATTTCGTGAACGACGCGCTGGCGGCCGGGGCCATCGCCGCGGTCGTGCGGAATGATTTTGAGCGCGTTCTGCCGGCCGGAGCGGAAGCCGCGGCCAGTGCGGGTGGGCTGCTCATTCGGGTGAACGATCCGGTGGAGGCCATGGGGCGGCTGGCCCTCTATTATCGCCGGTCGGTGATTGCCGGCACGGCCACGGTGGTGGCGGTTACGGGCAGCGTGGGCAAGACGACCACGAAGCAGATGATTGCTCACCTGTTGGCCGGGCGGTGGAAGGGGACGGCGTCGCCCAAGAGCTTCAACAACAACATCGGCGTGCCGCTTACGCTGCTGTCGGTGGATCCGTCGCACTCGTTCGTGGTGTGCGAAGTGGGCATGAACGCGCCCGGCGAGATCGCCGCCCTGGCCAGGCTGGTGGAGCCGGAAGTGGCCGTGATCACGACGGTGGTGGAATGCCACCTGGAACGGCTGGGCAGCCTGGACAAGATCGCCGACGAAAAGCTTTCGCTGCTGCGCTATCTCCGGCCGGGCGGGGCGGCGGTGGTCAATTTTGACTCGGAGTTGTTGCGCTGGAACGTGGAGCGGGATCGGGACTACCGGAAGCTGAAGCGCGTGACCTTCGGGCAGTGGGCGGACGCGGATTTGCGGCTGACCAGCCTGGAGGCGGTCCGGAGTGAGGGTTCAGGGTTCGGGGCTCAGGGTTCAGAGGGAGAGGGGCCGGAGGGGCAGAGGGACGCAGGCACGGAGGGGCGCTGCGGGTTCGTCTTCAAGCTGAATGACCGGTTCGAGTATCGGCTGAACGTGCCGGGCCGGCATAACGTGTTCAACGCCCTGGCTGCGATCGGGGTGGCCCGCTGGTTCGGCATGGATCACGAGGAGATCGCCGCCCGGCTGGCGACCTTTGAGTTGCCGGCCATGCGGTTGCAGGTGGAGCGTGTGGGGCGGTGGACGGTCATCAACGACGCGTACAACGCCAATCCGGCCTCCATGGCGGCGGCGGTGGATACGCTGATGGACACGCCGGCCGCCGGTCGGCGGGTGCTCATTGTGGGTGACATGCTTGAGTTGGGGGCGGCCTCGGAGGAACTGCATCGCCGCACAGCTGAACGCATCGGCGGAAGCGGCGTGGACCTGGTGATTACGGTAGGGGAAAACGCGAAGCTGGTGGCCCAGACGGTCCGGGCGGTCAGCGGCGGGCGGATTGTTACCCATGCGTACGCCTCCACCTCGTCCGCCAAGAGGCGGGTGGCGGGGCTGCTCAAGCCGGAGGACACCATCCTGGTGAAAGGCTCGCGGGCCCTGGGCCTGGAGGCGCTGGTGGAGGCGATTCGCGAGCGGTCGGGGCCGGTGCGGAAGAAGCCGGCGGGAGGTCGCAGGGCGATGAGGAGTGTTGTCAAGTGACGTTGGTGTTGGCCCGTGTGAGAACCGGCGGGTGTACATGGTGTTCTGGCTTTCGCTCCGGTCGCCCTGACCCTCTTGATAGAGTGGGACGCCCTATGCAGGGGATCCCTCCGGGATCGCATGATTTGTGAGAAAGGTTCGTAGTCGAGCGTGCTATACCACCTGATTGATTACTTGTTCAACCGGCCGGAGACCGAACAATGGGCCTACCGGGACGCGCTGGTTCGGGGCACGTGCGCGATTTTTCTGTCCTTCTTGTTTGTCTGGCTGCTGGGACCGCGCGTGATCCGCTGGCTGATGCGCCGCAAGATCGGCGACATTGCGGAGTTCGACCACAAGGCCCTCAATGAGTTGACCAAAGACAAGAAGAATACGCCGACGATGGGCGGCGTGCTGATCATCGCGGCTGTTCTGTTCTCCATCCTGATGCTGGCCGACCTGGGGAACTACTACATCACCATGGCCCTGGTCTGCACCGTGTGGTTGACGGTGGTGGGGGGCATCGACGACTGGCTGAAGTTGACGGCCAAGAGCCGCAGCGGGAGCCGCGACGGGCTGAAATCTTACGAGAAGCTGCTCTTTCAGATTGGCCTGGGCGTGCTGCTGGGGATTTTCGTTTACCGCTACGGCGAGCAGAATGCGGCCAGTTACGCCCGTTACCTGGGCGCAGAGATCCAGACCTTCAAAATCCTGACCGTACCGTTCTACAAGCCCGGCATCGTACTGAGTCTGCCGCTGTTCTGGATCATGACGGTCCTGGTGACCACCGGCACCTCGAATGCAGTGAACCTGACCGACGGCATGGACGGGCTGGCCTCCGGCTGCATGGTGTTATGCAGCTTCGCGTTTATGATCCTGTCGTTCATGGTCGGCAACGCGGAATGGGCGGCTCGGCTGCTGTTGCCGCACATCCCGGACACGGCGGAGTTGGCCGTGGTGTGCGGAGCGGTCATGGGGGCGTGTCTGGGTTTCCTGTGGTACAACTGCTATCCGGCCCAGGTGTTCATGGGCGACACCGGCTCGCTGCCGCTGGGCGGGCTGATCGGTTACGTGGCCATCGTGACCCGCCAGGAGTTGATGCTCTTTATCGTGGGCGGGGTGTTTGTGATCGAGGCGGTGTCGGTGATGCTGCAGGTGGGCTACTTCAAGCTGAGTGGCGGCAAACGGATCTTCCGCATCGCTCCCATCCACCACCATTTCCACCTGGGCGGCTGGACGGAGACGCAGACGGTAACGCGCTTCTGGCTGATGGCGGTGATTTTTGCCGGTATTGCGCTGGTGACGGTGAGATTGCGATAGTGGGTTGGGAGTTGCTGGTTGTGGGGCGGAGCCCCCTTCGGTCCCGCGCCATGATCCGTCCCCCAGCTATCAAGGAGTGAATCGTGAGCCAGGCGACAGGGCCAATGGAAATGTGGCAGGCGGGCGAGCCGCGGAGCGGGGCCGGCGAGGCCTCGGCGGGCAGCTTTGCGTCGACGGCCATCCTGTCGATCGCCACCGGACTGCTGGGCATCGGGGCGGTGATGACCTACTCGGCCACGGCCGGTTCCGAGCGGCCCGTGACGCTCGACGATTGGTGGAAATCGCAGGCCATCCGGCAACTGATCTACGTGGTCGGCGGTCTGGTTACCATGCTGATCATGTCGCGGATTCCCTACCGGCTGTGGATGCGCGGCAAAGGCCTGCCGGCGTTGCTGCTGCTGGTGGCCGCGCTGATCGCGACGCTGCTGGTCCTGGTCCCGGGGGTGGGGCACGAGGCCAAGGGCGCTACCCGCTGGGTGAAGCTGGGACCGGTCAACTTCCAGCCTTCCGAGATGATGAAGCTGGCTTTGCCGGTGTTCCTGGCCACCTGGATGGCATACAAGGTGGATGTGCGCAAGTTCTGGCGCGGTTTCCTGCCCGCCGCGGGAATTATCGGTATAAGCGTGGGGGCGGTGGGGCTGGAAGATTTCGGGACGGCGGCCTTGCTGGCGGCCGTGGGGGGAGCGATGCTGCTCGCGGGTGGGGCCCTGTGGCGGCACGTGTTCCTGTTGGTCCTGCCGGCGGTTCCGGCGTTTTTGTACCTGCTGCACAGCCGGGCGCACCGCATGAAACGGTTGACCACCTTCTTGAATATCTGGGAAGACCCCCAGGGCGACGGCTACCAGGCCATCCAGTCGCTGTGCACGATCGCCAGCGGCGGCTGGTGGGGCCGGGGGCTGGGCAAGGGCTTTGTGAAGGGTTATTTGCCGGAGGCCCGGTCCGACTTCATTTTCGCCGTGATTTGCGAGGAGCTGGGGGCGGTGGGGGCGTTTGCGGTCATTGGGTTGCTGATCATCCTGTTGTGGCAGGGGGCGATCATTATTCGACGATGCGAAGACCCGATGGGCCGGCTGCTGGCCTTCGCGATGGTGCTGGTGCTGGGCATGCAGGCGACCATGAACATTGCGGTGGTCACGGTGTCGGTGCCGACGAAAGGCATTTCACTGCCGCTGGTGTCGGCGGGCGGAACCGGCGTGATCTTCCTGGGCATGCTGGTGGGCGTGCTGGCCAATATTGCCCGGACAGCGCCGGGGCAGGTCGAGTGGGAAAGTGACAAAGTGGGAACGTGAGAAAGTGAGCAAGTGGGAAAAGGGGAAGGTGAGTACGTGGGTGGATGAGATGGTGGAAGGGTGAGAAGGTGGAAAGATGAGCAAGTGGAAATGTGCATGCCATCAGCGGACCTGGCAACTCACTGCACCTTAGAGCCCTGAAACTCTGAGCCTCAAACGCTAAGAGGCTGTTTCAAAATGGCACACTGGAGTGCCGATGGAGCCTTCTGCTAGCCAAACATGCCCTAGAACATCGAAAAACTGACTGTTTTTCAGCTCGCATGGGCCGCTTGGCGCTCTTCCAACTAGATTTTTGAGACAGTTTCTAAACCCTAAATCTTGAAACGCTGAACTCTGTATCCTGTGCCCTGAACCCGAAACCCTGGACCCTGGACGCTGAACTCTAAACCCTGGACTCTGGACTCTAAAAACTGAACCCTGACCCTGTGCTCTGAACCCTGAACCCTGAAACCTGAACCCTATGTCAACGACTCCATGGTTTGTATTTGCCGGCGGTGGGACCGGGGGGCATCTGTACCCGGCCCTGGCCGTTGTGGAAGCCCTGCGCGCTGCGGGGGCGGTGGACGTCTCGTTCTTCTGCACCCAGCGGCCCATAGATCGCGAGATCCTGGGGAAAGCCGATGTCGAGGCCGTGCCGCAGGTGGTCATACCGGTGCCGGCCCGACCGTGGTTGTGGCCGGGCTTTTACCTCAAGTGGCGGCAGTCCGTGCGGGCGTGCATGGATCGTTTTCGGCAGCGGCGGCCGATGGCAGTGGTGGGAGCGGGGGGATATGCCTCCGGGCCGCCGGTCAGTGCGGCCCTGACGATGGGGATTCCGACCTTCCTGCTCAACCCGGATGCGGTGCCCGGCAAGGCCAACCGGCACATGGGGCGCAAGAAGGGGGTGACGGGAATTTTTGCTCAATGGGAGGTGACCCGGCAGTACTTCCCGGCCGGTGCGCCGGTGAGGGTGACCGGGTGCCCGGTGCGCGGGGCGTTCCGGCAGCGCGTTGAGGAGATGAGGGGGCAGGCGGGCGGAGAGACCGGGCGACAAGGGGACAAGGAGACAAGGGGACAAGGAGAAGAGAGCGGCAGCGGAGGACGCGGCTTGCTGTCGATTGGGGCGATTCTGGAGTCGTTTGGGTTGGAGGCGGGGCGGCGGACTCTGCTGGTGACCGGAGCGTCGCAGGGGGCACGGACGATCAATGAGGCGGTCATCCTGCTCGCGCCGTCCATTGCGGCGGCGGGCTGGCAGATTCTGCATCTTGCCGGGGCTGCGGAATGCGAGCGAGTCGAGGCCGCCTATGCCCGGCTGGCGGGTGGGACGGAGGGACTGCGTTACAAGGTGCTGGCCTTTACGGACCGCATGCCGGAGGCCATGACGGCCTGCGATCTGATCGTGTCGCGGGCGGGGGCCTCGAGTCTGGCGGAGATCCAGGCGGCGGGCAAGCCGTCCATTCTGCTGCCCTATCCGTTCCACAAGGATCGCCACCAGTGGCACAACGCGGAAGTTCTGGTGAACCGCGGGGCGGCGCTGCTCGTGGATGACGTGAAAGATGGGGGATTGAACGCCCAGGCGCTTCAGCCGGTGCTGGATGGGCTGTTGAGGGATGATGCCCGCCGGGAGGCGATGGGGCGTGCAGCGCGGGAGCTGGACCGGCCGGATGCGGGAGAAGTCATTGCGCGGGCCCTTTGGGAGGGGAGTGAGCACGTGGAAAAGTGAGAAGGTGAGAAAGTGAGAAGGCGAGAAGGTGAGAAAGTGAGAACGTGAGAACGTGAGCAGGTCGGAAGTGAGAGCACGGGAAGGGATTCCCGCTTGAGGAGATGCCGGAAAGGATTCTTGCACCGGCGAGTCCTGCATCAGTCGTACCAGCGATAGCCATTCCTGCCGCCGTTCTCTATCCATCCCCTGCCCTTCCTGTTGCTTGCCGTTGTGCCCCAGCTATCCCCCGTTTTCTCTCTCGTCTTCCCCTCGCGCATCTTCCTCTCTTGAGCCTCGCCTCTCGATCCTCGACTCTCGATCCCCAATCCCTGAACCCCGCCCCCCGATTCCTGGCCCCTGAACCCCGAACCCCGAACCCCAAATCCCAAACCTTGGATCTCGAACCCTGAACCGCAAATCCCAAACCCTGAACCTCGAACCCTGAATCCCAAATCGTGACCCCCAAACCGTGACCCCAGAACCCTTCCCACTTTCCCACCTTCTCACTTTCTCACCTTCCCACCAACCACCCCAAAAAGCTCCCCATTCTCACTTCAATGCCGGGCGAACCTCTCAAGACTTTTTCGGGCCGTTCCCGATGATTATGAGTACATGGGGCGAGCGGTTTCATGCCGAGACCATTGCGTCCTGTCGGGCGGCAACGTACGCCAAGTCCAGCTTTTGGAACAAACCCCCGCGATCGAGTAGAATTGCGGCCTACAGCGAGAGAATCGAGGGCAGTGTCGATGGCCATCAGCGCAAGGACGCGCGGTCGTAAAGAAGTGGTGCTTGCCCCTCTGTACCCACCGGTTGGTACGAGTAAGAGGGCCGGTTCCAGAACGGAGGATATCAAACTGGTCGCGGGCATGCGGGTGCACATGATCGGCGTGGGCGGCTGCGGCATGTGCGGAGCCGCGGCCGTGCTGAACCGCCGGGGAGCGCGGGTCAGCGGGTCCGATCGGGGCCGGTCCGCGGCCCTGGACCGGCTGGCGGGCATGGGGATCAGCGTTCATGCGAGCCAGTCGCCGGAGAACATTCCTCCCGAGTGCGACCTGGTAGTGCATTCGGCGGCGATCAAGCCGGACAACCCCGAGCTGGTCGCGGCTCGCGCGCGGGGCCTTCAGGTCGTCAAGTACGCGGAACTGCTGGGGCTGCTGATGGACGAGCACGTGGGCATCGCCATCGCGGGCACCCACGGCAAGAGCACCACAACGGCAATGACCGCGTTCGTTCTCCACGAGGCCGGGCTCGATCCTTCCTTTGTGATCGGAGCCGAGGTCGAGCAATTGGGCGGCGGCTCGGGCGTGGGCGACGGGAGCCACTTCGTGGTCGAGGCCTGCGAGTTTGACCGGTCGTTCCATAATCTCCGGCCGGCCTTCGCGACCATCCTCAATGTCGAAGAAGACCACCTGGATTGCTACAAAGACCTCGACGACATCGTCGAGTCGTTCCAGAAATTCGCTCGCCTGGTACCTCGGGACGGTTTGTTGGTGGTCAACGGCCAGGACCGTAACGCCATGCGCGCGGTGGCCGGGCTCGAAGCCCCGGTGGAGACGTTCGGCTTTGACGGCCAGGTGGACTGGCGGGCGGAGATCCTGGGTTGCGAGCGCGGGTGCTTCACGTTCCGGGTCTGGCACAAGGGAGAGGCCGTTGCCGAGGTGTCGCTGGCGATTCCGGGCCGGCATCACGTGGCCAATGCCCTGGCGGCGATGGCGCTCTGCTGTCGCAGTGGGGTCGCCCCGGGGACGGTGGCAGACGCACTGGGCCGGTTCCACGGCGTGGGCCGGCGGCTGACCGAGCATGGCAAGGTGGCTGGCGTGACGGTGGTGGATGATTACGGCCACCACCCGACCGAGATCCAGGTGACGCTGCGGGCGGCCCGGGATTTCTACAACCCCCGTAAGATGTTTGTGGTCTTCCAGCCGCATCAGCACTCGCGGACGAGGTTTCTGCTCAAGGATTTTGCCCGCAGCTTCGGCTCGGCGGACGTGGTGGTGGTGCCGGATATTTATTTTGTCCGCGACAGTGAGTCGGAGCGCGAACTGATCGACGCGAAGGTGCTCGTGGGCGAGATTCACCTGCAAGGCGGCGATGCCCGCTACGAGCCGGATTTTGGTAAAATTGTCAGCGGCTTGTGCGCCGAAGTGGCCGAAGGCGATCTGGTGGTGACCATGGGCGCCGGCAACGTGAACCAGATTGCCGACGCCCTGCTGGATTGCCTCCGGCGGACGCGCGGGGCCGGCGGCAACGGGCAGAAATAGGGCGGAACGTGTGCCACGGCTCTTGAGCCGTACGGAGATGGCCCTGACGGCTGTGTCCCGCAGCTCTTAAGCCGTGGGGTTTGGAGGGTTGACCTGCTTTCCACCACTGCTCAAGAGCAGTGGCGCACAGGACGGCCGGTGGCGAGGCGATAAAGGCAAACATGTCATTTCTGGCGGATTTCGGCGAGATCGTGCGCGAGAACCAGCCGCTGGCGCCATTGACGTACTTTGGCGTCGGGGGGCCGGCCCGGTGGATGGTGTCGCCGCGCTCCGTTGCGGAGCTGGCTGAGGTGGTCCGCCGCTGCCGCCAGGAGGACGTGGACGTCTACGTGCTCGGGGCGGGGGCCAACCTGCTGGTGAGCGACGACGGCGTGGATGGTGTGGTCATTCGACTCAACGCGCCGGCCTTCAGGAAAGTCGCCTGGGAGAGAGACCGCGACGGACTGGTTGCGGAGGGTTGGGCGGGCGCGGATCTGGATGGCGTGGCCGTCAAGATCGGCGCCGGCCTGAGCATGGCACGCTTGACGCTGGATTCCGTCGAGCGGGGGTTGGCCGGTCTGGAGTGCATGGCCGGCATCCCCGGTTCGCTGGGCGGGATTATCCGCATGAATGCCGGCGGCCGGTTCGGGCAGATCTCCG
>Ga0209409_1000639_pt1 | contig 35055 bp, 28 predicted proteins | sample AD_JPNMR1_MetaG_FD_184424 | JGI IMG/M metagenome (GOLD analysis project Ga0209409, IMG submission 184424) | Active sludge microbial communities of municipal wastewater-treating anaerobic digesters from Japan - AD_JPNMR1_MetaG (SPAdes) (version 2) | ecosystem: Engineered > Bioreactor > Anaerobic...
CTCGGGGCGGGGCGAGTACATTGGGATTGTTCAGATAAAAAGAGATAAAACGACGGTAACCAGCGGTGTATACGAGCGATACTTTGAACAAAATGGTAAACGCTATCATCATATCCTTTCTACTCGAAACGGGTACCCCGTGCAGAATGGTCTTCTTTCGGTCACCGTTGTGGCGGACCGTTCGATAGATGCGGATGCCCTTTCCACTACCGTGTTTGCCCTGGGATACGAAAAGGGGCTTTCTCTCCTTGAAACCCTTGATGTAGGGGGAATTTTCATTTTCGAAAATCAAGAGGTGGCGGTAACAAGCAATCTTTCTTCCCAATTTCAATTGACCAATACGGCCTATAGATTAAGACCCTCGAGGTAAGATGAAAAATCTTTTAAAAGGTCTTTTAGTGTTGTTCGAAGGATGAAAAGATGCCATTAGAGATCCAGGGCCTGTCTGCAGAACCTACGTGCGCCCTGTTTTTTCTAGGGCAGGGTGTCCAGGGGAAACCGCCTTTTACCATATCCTGATAAAAAGGACCTTCTCTTGACAATGGTTGCCCATAACGGTATAAGTATCGGAGCCGGGCCTTTAGCTCAGTCGGTTAGAGCTGCGGACTCATAATCCGTAGGTCGCTGGTTCAAGTCCAGCAGGGCCCAAAGTGAAGCCGCCGGGAGGCGGCGTTTTTTTTTGTGCTGGACTTGAAGCGGAGCTGCCGCCGACCAAGTGGGAGGAAGAGGGGCCAGGAGGGCCCCGGCAGGCAGCGGAGCCGGCCTGGAAGGGCAGAGCAGGAGGCGAGGCCCTGGAAGGCAAGTCCAGCAGGGCCCAAAGTGAAGCCGCCGGGAGGCGGCGTTTTTTTTTGTGCTGGACTTGAAGCGGAGCTGCCGCCGACCAAGTGGGAGGAAGAGGGGCCAGGAGGGCCCCGGCAGGCAGCGGAGCCGGCCTGGAAGGGCAGAGCAGGAGGCGAGGCCCTGGAAGGCAAGTCCAGCAGGGCCCAAAGTGAAGCCGCCGGGAGGCGGCGTTTTTTTTTGTGCTGGACTTGAAGCGGAGCTGCCGCCGACCAAGTGGGAGGGAGAGGGGCCAGGAGGGCCCCGGCAGGCAGCGGAGCCGGCCTGGAAGAGCTGAGCAGGAAGCGAAGCCCTGGAAGGCAAGTCCAGCAGGGCCCAAAGTGAAGCCGCCGGGAGGCGGCGTTTTTTTTGTGCTGGACTTGAAGCGGAGCTGCCGCCGACCAAGTGGGAGGGAGAGGGGCCAGGAGGGCCCCGACAGGCAGCGGAGTTTGACTTTATTTTTATGGGACTATTTGCTATAAACTACGGTAATTCTACCGGAGTAAGGAGTCCCAATGGAGCAGTATTGGAGTTCCTCTTTTAAACTGGGGATTATTGCAGGCGGGCAATTAGCTAAAATGTTGATTCAAGTGGCAAACCAATGGGACATAGCCACCTGGGTCCTCGATCCGGATCCCGCGTGCCCCGCAAGCCGAACCTGTACCCATCTTGTACGGGGAGATCGCCACAATCCCCAGGAGGTACTTGCCTTTGGGCGGCAGGTAGATCTTCTTACCTTTGAAATAGAAAGTATAGAAATCACCGCCCTGGAAAGTCTTTCCCGGGAAGGGCGGCCAATCCTTCCTGACCCCGCTATCTTGCGTATCATCCAGGATAAGGGACTGCAGAAACAATTCTATGTTTCCCGTGGATTCCCCACGGGGAAGTTCCAATTGGTGGAAAATGCCAACCAGGTCCGGGCCCTGGTTGAACAGGGAAAGGTGCACCTCCCCTTTGTGCAAAAGCTCAGAACCGGTGGTTACGATGGGCGGGGGGTACTGGTGATCCGTCGTCCAGAAGACCTGCAGCAGCTTTTCGATGCTCCGTCGGTGGTAGAAGAGTACATCCCCATAGCGAAGGAACTGGCGGTTATTGCCGCTCGAAACACCAGCGGACAGGTCCGCCCCTTCCCGGCGGTGGAAATGGAATTTCACCCCGAAGCAAACCTGGTGGAACACATCCTGTGCCCCGCCGACATAGACCCCCGTATCGAAAAGGAAGCGGAACAAATTGCCTGCGATCTTGCCGCCGCATGTAACCTGGTAGGACTCCTGGCGGTGGAGTTCTTTCTTGATACCCAGGGGCGCCTGTGGATTAACGAGGTAGCACCCCGGCCACATAATAGTGGCCACCTCACCATAGAAGCCTGTGCCACAAGTCAGTATGAACAGCACCTGCGGGCTATTCTGGGGCTCCCCCTTATGATAGCCCGGTTAATCCAGCCTGCGGCCATGATTAACCTGATTGGCGCCGAAGGTTTCGCCGGCCCCGTTCGCTATCGGGGACTGGAAAAGGCCCTGGCCATTGAGGGTGTGAAGGTTCACATTTACGGGAAACAGGAAACGCGACCCTGTCGAAAAATGGGGCATATCACTATAGTAGGAAGCACCAGGGAAGAAGTTATAGCAAAAAGCCGCATGGTGCAGAACCTTGTGAGGGTAGAGGCATGATACACAGTGATACAGAGAGAGGATCTCCGCAAAAAATATCCCCGGAGGCTGGTCCGGGGGGAACTGAAAATCCCGCCGCCCCCCCGGCGCCGGTGGTGAGCGTTATCATGGGGTCCGATTCGGACCTTGCTGTAATGGAGCAGGCCGCAGAGGTTCTTAAAGAATTTGGGGTCCCCTATGAGCTTACCATCGTTTCGGCCCATCGGACCCCAGAACGGATGGTGGAGTTTGCAAAAAACGCCCATCGACGGGGCATTAAGGTTATCATTGCCGGCGCCGGGGGGGCGGCCCACCTGCCCGGCATGGTGGCATCCCTCACGCCCCTTCCTGTCATTGGGGTGCCTGTAAAATCATCCAACTCCCTCGATGGCTGGGACAGCCTCCTTTCGATTGTACAGATGCCCTCAGGGGTCCCCGTCGCCACCGTGGCGGTAAATGGCGCAAAGAATGCGGGACTCCTGGCGGTCCAGATCCTTGCCACTGCCGATGCCCCCCTGCAACAGGCCATGATTCGCTATAAGGAGAATTTGCGCGACGGGGTGCTTGCCAAAATTGATGGGCAGCGTTTTGCGAAGATATAGGGCCCCTTTAGAGAAACAAACGAAATATCCCCTCTATGAGTCCGGGGCCGGGCTGTGTCCCGGACCCGGAAAAAGAGGGTAGCCGCCAGAAGAGAAGGCCGTCGCCGCTGGGACAGCTTAACTTCGGGTGCGCCGTTCAAACCAGCTGTTAAGAAGAAAGAGTAAGATAGCCCACAGTACTAGCATCCAGGGAATAGTGTGGAGCCCCGCATAACGGCCCAGGATACCCATGAAGCCCGGGAGGATCCCCACGCCGAGACCTGCCATGGCCATCTGCATCCCAATGGTGTTCCCCGCGTGTTCTCGCCCTACCCGCAGGGAAGTGGTAGAAATGAGAGATGGGAAGATGGGGGCAATGACAAAACCTAAAAGAAGGATCCCCATAATCTTAAAGATAGTGAACGGAATGGCTGCTAAAAAGAGGGTTACCCCCATCACGGTTACAAGACTTATCTTAAGGATGGTGGCGGGGCGTATCTTCTGGGTAGCAAAGCCCCCCAGGATGCGACCTATGGTAAAGGTGGCCCAATACCCGGCGGTCCAGATTCCCGCGAAGGAACTGCTCAGGGCAAGCTCTGCGGTAAGCCAGGTGTAAGCCCAGTGTCCCATGCCAAGTTCAATCCCCGAGTAAATAAAAAAGAGGAGGGCGCTGAGCCACGCGGGTCCGTACCGGAGGGTGTGACGAAAGGGCCGAAGCTCCAGGCCGCCGGTCATTTCAGCCTCATAGTGGGCCGCCTTCGGTGCCTGGTCCCAGCGGCGGGCCTGGGTAAAAAAGAACAACCCTAAGAACAACTGGGCCCCTGCCACGATCCAGTAGCCCGGTCGCCATGAACCAGTGCCAGCAAGGCCCGCCGTCATAATAAGGGGGCCCGTCGTAATCCCGATGCCAAAACTCGCGTGGAGCCACTGCATGACCCGATGACTCAGGTGGGCTTCTACCCAATTGTTTAAACTGGCATCGATACCGCCTGCGCCAAGGCCCGCACAAAAGCCAAGGGCCACAAAGACTGGCCAGGAAGGACTGAGGGTATACCCTAACAGAGAAAGGCCTGTCAGCGTTGTACTCGCAGCCAGGAGTTTTCCTACCCCCAGGCGCTTCATCAGATAGCCATTACTAAAACTAGAGAGAAGATACCCCAGAACGGTGCTTAAAAGAAGCGTCCCCAGGGCATCCAGGGGAAGTCTGAACTGTTGTCGAAGGCTGGGCCAGGCTACTCCTAAAAGTCCGTCGGGCATGCCCAGGGCAATAAAAGCGATAAAGCTTAAAATGATAAGAAGAGGGAAGTTTTTCTTTTGTTGATTATTCATGGGGTAATAGTAACGTGAAGTTACATCAAATTGCTAGGGGCAGTATCAGATCTCTGGGTCCAGTCGGTTTATATAATGTTGTCGATAAATTTTGTATACCTCTGCTTTTTTTTCGATAAAAATATCCACCAGGTCGGGGTTAAAATGGCTTCCCTTTTGTTCACAGAGCATCTGGACGGATATCTCAAAAGGAAAGGCCTCTTTGTAAGGGCGTTTGGTACTCAGGGCATCAAACACATCGGCAATGGCAACGATTTGACCTTCTATTGAAATTTCTTTTTCTTTTTTCCGCTGGGGATACCCTGAGCCATCCCACCATTCATGGTGATCCACAATAAGGTTGTAGGCCGTGTGGAGAAGTCCATAGCCCAGTTCATCGATAAGTTGTTGATTGGCTACCCGAATTAGTTTTCCCCCAATCCACGGGTGTTGCCGCATGATCTGCCATTCCTCTTCGGTAAGTTTCCCCGGCTTTTGCAGAATGTGGTCCGGAATACCGATTTTCCCGATATCGTGAAGGGGCGCATAATTGGTAATTTCCCGGGCCTTCTGGGGCGTAATGAGCCCCTGTTCGCTGAGCACCGAAGCGATTACCTCCGAGTAGAGGGAGACCCGGCGGGTGTGGTCCGCCGTTTCGTCATCTTTAAATTCTACAAGATTGACAATGCCATCCCCAAAGACGGAGAGGGTTTTTTGAATCGCATAGGAATAGAAAAATCGGGTTTTTACCAGGTTGGAAATGAGGAGTGCAAGCCGTCCTTCATCAGCGGTGTAGGCAAAAGTTTTTCTATGAGCAAAAAAGAGAAAACCAAAAATTCGCTGGTTTATAAGAATAGGAATCGTGAGATTTGAATGAATTCCTTCTAAGATAAGGAGTTCTGCGGAGGGAGAAGCATGTTCGGTAAGATCATGGATAATTCTGAAAGGAAGCCCATTGTCGATGATTTTTTTAAGAGAAGTGTCGGAAAGACGCTGGGAAAATCCTTTTTGGAGAAGAACCGGCGTATTGTATCGGGTATAGGCATGGTAGGCTATGAGAAGATCCTCCCGACTGTCATATACCGCTAAAGAGAAACGGTCGCAGGGGAGTAAATTCTGGTAGGTTTCTCCACAAACAATGGCCCCAAACTGGTCGATAAAAGCTTCAAGGGAGAAACTGTGATCCATAGAAAGAAAGTCCCGTACAAAGCGAAGTGCCTCTTGATTCTGAGAAAAAAGGGAGGTAAATGTTTCCAGTTCTTTGTAGTCAACTAGGGGGATAAGTGAAGTAAAAGAACGAGTTGTATCCTCCCTTTCCGCAGGGATGAAGTTCAGGAAAAAGGTTGTCGCATAATGGTGGGCTATATCCTTTGCTTGCCGGAAGAGATGCCGTAAAGAGATACCTAATACTATGATGAAAAAAATCAAAAGAGAAAAAAGGGGAAAAATTATCCCCATAATAAGGCGGAATTGCACAATAAGTCTTTCGAGGCGCTGGTTGCGGAGATCCTGAATTTCCCTGGCAAGCCGTCGGGCTTCTTCTTGAGTTTTTGATATATCCCCTGTTTGAACGAGCATGGGAAGGGGACTCGCCGGGAAGTATTTCTGTACTAATGTGATGGTTTCTTGTTCGATGGGCCGATTGGTAAAGAGCCGATTCAAGTTACTAAATAATACTCCTGTTTCTTGAATACAGCGGGCATAACTTCGAAGCTGGAAATCGAGTAGGAAAAACAATGTAAAGAGAGCGAAACTTAATATGAGAGAAATAAACAATTGAATGCGAAAATGTTTTGCAACGGATTTCATAATCCCTGTATAGTTTACTATAAAGAACAGCTATTTGCTAGTAGAAAAAGGGACACGTAGGAAAGTGGAAACCTCTCGCTCTATCGAATAAAAAGATTGTCATTAATGGGGGCCACCATGTTTTAGGGGCTGGTTCTTAACCACTAGGAGGCCTGACCAGCGGGCTTCCTTTCCTGTTTTTCTTGCTAAAAACTCGGAATCATTATATTTTTATAGGGAATCCTATCTTCGGGGGGTACACAGCCATGAATCTTTCTATACGGACCCGGCTCTTTATTCTTTTTCTGGTTCCGCTAGGTTTCTTCCTTGTCCGAGAAGGAATGAATATCCAGAGAAACTTAAAAGAATATGCTACCTATCTTAGTCAGCAAAAAAATATAACCGTCATGGGTATCACGGCGGACCTTGTGACAGCCCTCCAGCGAGAACGGGGAGTTTCCAGTATTTTTGCAAGCAGTGGGAAAAATGCAGAACAAATAGTACAAGAACGAACAAAAGTCGATGAAGTATTGGGGATGTGGCTTAAAGGGATCGCGGGCCTTTCCTATGTAAAAAAAGAAGAAGGGGCAGAAATCTCTGCGACCCTTACCCAGGTTCGCCAAATGGTTGATAGCTGGAATGGGGGCGATTTTTATCAGGTCCTCGATGGGTATACCCGTATTATCCGTCAGTTGCTTGCCCTTTCTAATAAGGCGGTAAATCAGCCCACCATTGGTGGTATTGGTAAGGTGATGTCCTCTATGGCGCTTATGATGGAAGCCCAGGAGTCGGTAGCCATCGTCCGGGCAACCCTCGGGAGCGTTCTAGCCGGTGATGATCGAATTGCTGACCGGAACCGAGTATTAGACCTTATTGAACAGTTTGAAGGTTTGGAGATCAACTTAAAAAGTCCGGCCATTATTTATTCAACCCAAACCAAAGAGAGCATCGACAAACTTATGAGTAGTCGAGGGTATCAAATTCTGGAAGAAACTCTTTATGAGGTAGTTATAAAGAATCTTCAGAAAGATCAAAACGGTGTTTATAGCATAACCTACGAAGAACTCTGGCAGGAAGCTACAGGGCTTGTGGGGTCTATAAATGAAGCGTTCGGGCTGAATTAGAGAGCCTTATTAATCGTTCTAAGAAGATTGCCTATTCATATCTGCTGGATTTTCTTATCACATCTCTCGTGGTAGGTTCACTTATTGTGGGGCTTTTGATAACCGGCTTTGCCTTTTCCCGGGCTATTCGAAAGCCCATTGTACAGGTCATGCATACGTTTGATTCTATCGCCCAGGGTCAGGGTGATCTTTCGGTGGAATTGGAAGTACCCGATCAATCTGAACTTGGGCTTATGGCTCAGTATTTTAATCAATTTACCGGTCATCTCAGTAATATTATCAAAACGATCCGGCAAGAAACGGAGGAATTGAGAAAGCTGGGGGAGTCCCTTTCCAGCGAAATGGAACAAAGTGCGGCCGCCACAGAGGAAATCGGCGCCACCCTGAAGTCGATTCATCAAAATGTGCTTCATCAGTCGGCCAGTGTGAGCGAAAGTGCCGCCACGATAGAACAGTTTTTATCTAACATTTCGGAACTCAAGGAGCATATCGAAACCCAGTCGGCGGCGGTTACCGAGTCCAGTGCTTCGATTCGGCAAATGTTGGAGTCCATTAAACGGGTGCAGGATTCCCTTGAGGCAGGGAATTCTAAGATTGAAGCCCTGGTGAAGGCCAGTGAAGTAGGTCGTAACACCCTGGATCCGCTTATTGTGCAGATTGGTCAGATCACCGAACAATCCCGGGCCTTGCAGGAAGCAAACAGCCTTATCTCGGGTATCGCGGCCCGGACTAACCTCCTGGCCATGAATGCGGCCATCGAAGCGGCCCATGCGGGTGAACATGGTCGGGGCTTTGCGGTGGTGGCCGATGAAATCCGTAAGCTTGCGGAAAATGCGGCGAGTCACTCGAAGAGTATTGCCGCTAACCTCAAGGCAATTCAAGAAGTGATCAATCGAGTAGTGGAGAGTTCTAAGCAAGTACAGGAAAGTTTTAATACCATTAATACGGGAGTTCTGGAAGTAAACCAGAACCGAGAACAAATCCGCTATGCCATGATGGAACAGAAGGCCGCTTCGAAGGAGGTTTCTACTGCCCTGGATGAGATCACGGCTATTACAGGGAAGGTCCAGGATTTTGCGGGTGAAACGGAAAGTGGAAGTAAACAGATTAAAACCGAAATGGCGAATTTGTTGCAAGTTACGGAAGAGATTAAACAGGCGGTAAGCGATGCAAGCCGGGCCCTCGATGAAATTGCCGCAGCCAACAACCATGTTCGTACGCTAACCATAGAAAATCGGGATGCAATTCAAAAAATCTATGAGGGCTTTAAAAACTTTAAGTTGAAAGGTGATTGAGGGAGTTACGATTAAGGACATACAAGTAAAACAGTCTGCTCTTAAAAAATAGGAACCCCTTTCCTGAGATGATGGTCGCCTTGCAGGTTCTTTTCGCCTCAAGGAAGAAGGAAAGGTCTCTTTAGTTGGTATTTTTCTGTTGCGTGGGTAAGAAATTTACGGTATTCTGAGCCAGTATATCAATTATTGGTGAAGGAGGAATACGGTGGAACAGTTCTTTAAACTGAAACAGCACGGGACTACCGTGCGGACCGAACTGGTAGCTGGTCTTACTACCTTTATGACCATGGCCTATATCCTGGCGGTGAATCCGAATATTCTGAGTAATGCAGGTATGTCTGCCCAGGCAGTGTTTACCGCTACCGCTCTGGCTTCGGCTATTGCGACTATTTGCATGGCCCTCCTGGCAAATCTTCCCATAGCTCTGGCACCGGGTATGGGGCTCAATGCCTTTTTTGCCTTTACCGTGGTGCTCGGGATGGGGTATAGCTGGCAACTTACCCTGACAGCGGTATTTCTGGAAGGGATTCTCTTCCTTCTTCTTTCCCTTTTTAATGTCCGGGAAGCGATTGTTAAATCTATCCCCACCAATATTAAAAAGGCTGTTTCGGTAGGAATCGGTCTTTTTATTGCCTTTATTGGACTCCAGAATGCGGGGATTGTTGTAAAAAGTGATGCAACCCTTGTAGCTCTGGGAAGTCTGGATAAGGGACCGGTGCTCGTAGCCCTGATTGGCCTCGTGTTAACGGGTGTCTTGTTGGCCTTTAAGGTGAAAGGGGCGCTCCTCTTCGGTATCCTGGGAGCGACGATAGTGGGGATTCCCTTTGGGGTGACGAACATCCCCAAGAATTGGAATCCCATTGGGAGTCCTGCGGCTCCCCTTCTGTTCCAGTTCCAGTTTGATAAAGTTTTAAGTCTTGATTTCTTTGTGGTGTTCTTTACCTTCCTCTTTGTGGATATTTTTGATACGGTGGGTACCCTGGTGGGAATTACTACCCAGGCCGGGATGATCGATAAGGAGGGCAACGTACCCCGGGTTAAGCAGGCCCTGCTGTCTGACGCTGTGGGAACGGTGGTAGGGGCCTGTCTCGGCACTTCTACGGTAACCAGCTATATCGAAAGTGCTGCTGGTGTAGCCGATGGGGGACGGACCGGGCTTACCGCCCTTACCACGGGGATTCTCTTTTTGCTTGCCCTGTTCCTTTCTCCCTTATTCCTTTTAATTCCTTCGGCGGCCACTGCGCCAGCCCTTATCCTGGTGGGGCTCTTCATGATGGAACCTATTAAGGATGTGGAACTCTATGATTTTACCGAAGCAATCCCTGCTTTTCTTACCATCATTATGATGCCCTTGACCTACAGCATCGCCGATGGGCTTGTGTTCGGAATTCTCTCGTATATTTTCATCAAGCTCTTTACCGGTAAAGTTAAGGATATTTCGGCTGTTACCTGGATTGTGGGGATTCTCTTTATCATCAGGCTTGTTATGAAGTAATTGATACAAAACCTGCGGTATGAAAAAGGGGCCCTGCGGGGCTCCCCTGTCGCCTGTATCAATGAGAAACGGCAGGGCTTACCGGAGGCGTACCCGCTGCCATCGGCCTGTTGAGGAGAAATTAATAGGAGCCGGGGAGAAGGGCGTACGGTTTTTGTGGTAAGCCTTTTATATGAAGACGGTACTGAAAGGGGTATGGTTGTTCTTTTATTTTGCCTTTTTCTCTTGGTCGCTTATTGCTGAGCCTTCTCGGGTGGTTCGCTTCGGCGTGATAAGCGATGTCCATGTTTGTGACAAGCCTGATCAATCTCAAGTAATATCAGTCAATGCTTCTCCCCGCTATTTTACTGGCGGGCTGGCAAAACTAGAGGCCTTCGCTGAAGCGATGAACAAAGCAAATGCCGCTTTTGTTGTGGAACTTGGGGATTTTACGGACAATCCGGTGGATATGAGCCTTCCTTATGAAAAACGTAAAGCGGCGGCCCTCGGCTTCCTTGAGGGGGCAGAAGCCAAATTGGCATTGTTTAAAGGCCCTCGGTATCATGTGATGGGAAATCATGATACGGATCAATTGTCAAAAGAGGATGTAAGCACGAAAATTGTCAACGGGGGAACGGGTGAGATTATTCCAAAAGGAAAAACCTACTATTCATTCGATAAAGGGGGAATTCACTTCGTTGTTCTTGATGCATGCTATAAGGCCGATGGCAATCCCTATTCAGGGGTCCCTGGTAGCCCAGGCTCCGGGTATTCCTGGTCCGACGCAAATATCCCCGCAGTTGAGGTAGAGTGGCTAAAAAATGATCTTGCATCCACAAAACTCCCCACCATTGTTTTTTCTCATCAATTACTGTGTCCCCTTGAACAGGTTGACGCCGCCTACGATCCCGCCCATTCTGTTAAGAATGCGGCGGAAATTCGTTCTATTCTTGAAAAGAGTGGGGTAGTGGTCGCTGCTTTTGCTGGTCATTATCATGACGGCGGTTATATGAAGGTTAATGGAATACATTATGTATGTTTACAGGCCAATGCGGCGTATGGTAATGATGCTTCATACCACAATCAATATGTGCTTGTGGACGTTTACAAAGATGGAAAAGATATCCAGATCACCATTGCTGGAAATGGAAACCAAAAAAGTTATGTGTTGGCAAGCACTCTAAAATAACAACGAAAAAACGAATAAAGTGGCGGTTTCAACCCGCCACTTTTTTACACCTCCTGGTCTAACATCTCTTTCATCGAAAGCACCGCCTCTTTGCCTTCTTTGCTTACCGTTGCAAGGTGTTGAATCATCGAAAGAATCTCTTCATTTTCCCTGGTAATGGAATGGATATCTTCTTTAAGAGATTCGGAAATACGTTGCAGTTCCCCTATCCGACTCCGTAACCGTTCCTTCTCCTTGTTCTTTTTGGGCTTCGCTGCGTATTCCCTCGGCGGTTTCTGAGAGCACCGATAGGTTTTGGCGCAGTTGATCTGCCGCTATTTTCTGTGAACTAAGGGCGCGGTAAATTGCCTCGATGCTTGTCAGGGTTTTCTGAGCTCCCATGGTTACCACATCCAGGGAATTCACCATGTTCTTATTTAAAACAACTCCCTGCTCTATTCGTCTTGTGATTTCCTGGATAGCATCCCGGATTTTTCCTACCTGTTCAGCGGAAAGGGTGGCAAGTTTTTTGATTTCGGTGGCAATAACCGCAAAACCTCTTCCCGAACTTCCCGCATGGGCCGCTTCGATGGCCGCATTCATCGCTAAAAGGTTTGTCTGTTCCGCAAACTCTTCCACCGCCTGTACAATGCTTACAATTACATCCGAAGTATGCCGGATTCGTTCTATTGCCTCGGATAGTTCATTCGATGCGGTTCGGCCTTCCTCCGCCGATTCCTGTAATTCCCGGGCTGATTGGGCGGTTTGTTCCGTATGGGTGGTAACCTCTGCAATTGCCTGGGCAACCATTGAAACCGATTCCACCGACGTTCGTATTTCCTGGGCCTGCCGATCTACGTCCAGATAGACCTTCCCGACCGATGCCGCAAATTGGTCCACCGCTCCACGTGCGTCCTGGGCAGCCCTTGTTTGCTGGCTGGCCCCTTCCTGGATATGCACCACTCCCCGGGATAGCTTTTCTGCTGATTCGGCGGCCCGTTGGGCTTCCCTATCAATGCTCACCGATATGGATGAGATAGTCCGGGCGCTCTCTTCGAGTCCCCGGATAAAGTGGGTGAGCTGGCTGGTTTTCTGTTGAATTTCTTTAGAGTAAATCTCCAGTTCTTTGTATAACCGGGAAGAACGGAAGGTAAGGGAAACAAAGAGGGAAAGGTTTAGACAGAAGAACCCCGTTCCCTGAAGCCAGACCAGGGGATGCTGCCCCATCGCTGAATAGATAACATCGTGGGTTCCGAATGCTACACCGCCGATAACCCCAAAAAGGAGGGGAAGCACCTCTTGTTTTCCCTTTCTTACCGAAACAATCGTAATAATCGCGGCAGTGAGGATGGCGGCCTGGACAAAAAGGAGCGCGTAATTGAAGACCTGACCTATGGCGTTTAGGTCCTGGTAAGAGAACAGATAAAAACCGGTTATTGCCGTAGCGATGACGCCGACTAGCCAGGAAACCCATCGAGGAGCCGGGACTTCGCAAAAGGAAATGAAAAATTGAATAAGACTTGCCATAGAGATGGCAAGGGCCGCTTTGGAAATAGCCCGCTGGAGGTTATACGGTATAAGGGCAAAGTTAGCCCCAATTTCCATGAAGTATATGCCAATCGCAAGAGAAGCCAGGGCGTACCAGAAATAGGGTTTTTCCTGTCTTCGGCCGAGCCAGAGGGCAAAGAAGTACATCCCAATAAAAATGGAAAGGGTCCCGAGCATCAAATTGAGGGTACTATTCAGAAAAGAAACCACCTGTTCTTGAAACAGGGCCCCCGAAAGATTGGTGATATGAAGAGGCCGCAAAGATACGGTGGAGCCCTGACTGTACATCCTCAGACTTATCACGTTATTACCGTTTTGCAGCAGTTCCGATGGAAGCGCCCAATAGGAAACCTGGTTGGCGGGTACAACGAATCCCCGTCCCGAGGATGGGATGCTCCCCCGAAAGCCAATATAGCTTCCATTCAAAAATACCTCACAGGCAATATCGGAGCGGTCAAATACAAGGTAGTAGGGACCCGCAAAGGAAACATCTTGAAGGTTGAAAGCTCCCCGGACCCAGGCAAAACCTTTACTGAGAGAGATGGATGCAGGAAGTTCTTGCTCGGTCCAATCACCGGTGTCACCATCTTTTTGTGCCCATGCTGGGTTATCCCCGCTTTGGGTAAACCACCGAGCAAGGGTATAGGTTGGCAGGACTTTGTTCTGCGCTGGGACCGCATGGTTCACCAGGAGAATCATGATAGCGGTCCCGCAGATTTTTGAGTAACGGCGCATTATAGGGTTCCTTACGATAACCAGAGTTACCCTAGAAAGGGTACCATTAAGCATATCCGATTTTGTAAGAATATCAATACGGTCTTGTTAAGATTATAAAAAAGATTATCTATTTTTTGATTTTCGAGGTTTGTTTTCTCCTCATTGCATAATCTTGAGGAGAGGAATAACAATATACCCATGAACTCCTGCAGAGAAGATGCATACCAAAAGGTAGCTGCGTTGCTTCAGAGTATTAAGAATAAAAAGGGGGCCTCCCTTGCGCTTACGGGGGCGGGAATTTCCACCGAAAGCGGCATCCCCGACTTTCGTAGCCACGGTTCGGGTCTCTGGGAACAGATGGACCCTATAGAAACCCTTTCGGCCCAGGTCTTGATGGGGCGGCCAAAGGAATTTTATGCAAAGGGTTTTTGCCTTCTTACGAGCATGAAGGATGCCCTTCCTAATCTGGCCCATCAGATCCTGGCCAGATTGGAAGAGGCTGGATATATCCAGGGGGTTATCACCCAAAACATTGACAACTTTCATCATCAGGCGGGGAGTAGACGGGTCTGGGAAGTGCATGGCAATACGCGGGAAGCCTATTGCCTTTCTTGCAGGTGGCGGGGGGCCTTGTCTGAGCTTGAACAGCAGGTAGCACAGGGTTCTATCCCGCCTCGCTGTCCCCTCTGTGGCGGAATTGCACGCCCGGCGGTGGTGCTTTTCGGGGACCCCATGCCGGAGGCGTTTAACGAGGCCCTGGATGCGGTAAAAAAGGCGGACCTTCTTCTTGTGGTGGGTTCGTCCCTTTCGGTGTATCCCGTGGCCTATCTTCCGGAACTGGTGCGACATCTGGTTATTATCAATCTTACCCCCACCCCCCAGGATTACCGGGCAGAGGTGGTGCTGCACGAAAAGGCAAGCCAGGCCCTGGAGAAGATATATGACCGCCTGGAGGGAAAGGGGCTTTAAGTCCCAGGGTGAGGCAGGGCATGGCCGAAAAAATAGAAGTAGCCCCTCTCATTAAAGAAAGTTTTTAGGGGCCCTTCCTTAAAAGAGAGCTCCCTTTCTCCGGGTATGGCCTCCATCGGTAGGGGCCCCTCCCTCTTCTGGCAGATAACCGGTGGCCCTTCCTTTTGCATGATAGTCGCATGATAGTCGGGGCACCTCTTTAAAGAAGAAAGGTTCCTTTGGGGTATGGCCTTTGTATGTAAGGGGGGTACGGGCCCCTACCTTTTGTTGTATAGGCGGAAGCCCCTCTACCTAAACAAAATGCCCATCCAGTGGGGTGGCTTTGGGCAGGACCCTTATTGGACCGCCGCAATCGCCTTTTGCAGCGCCTGTTCTAACAGCTCTGGGGGGGGCGCCTGAATGTGGCCCTGGTGGTGCATGTCCTGAACCAGGGCGCGAGCGGCGGTAATGTCGGCCATCGCTTTCTGGTACACCTCATCCCAGGAAAGGGTGCACCGGGCTACCCCTTCTTTGATAGCCTGCATGGCCACGTCGGCCGCTTCCACCGCGAACACCTCCGTTTCTTCCATGGTGGCGATGATGTTGTCAGGATGGATGCCCCGTCGCTCTGCAAAGTCGGCAATGGAATGGGCGCAGCGGATGGCCATCCCATCGGTAATCTTGCGGGCCCGTACCAGGAGGGCTCCCTTTAAGATGCCGGGGAAGCACACCGAGTTGTTTACCTGGTTGGGGAAATCCCCCCGGCCGGTAGCCACAATATGGGCTCCCGCTTCCTTTGCCGCATAGGGCCAAATTTCTGGCACCGGATTGGCACAGGCAAACACAATGGCTTTCTCGGCCATGGAGCGGACCCACTCCTGTTTCACCGTATCCGGTCCGGGGGTCGACAGGGCAATGAGAACATCGGCGCCCTTCATGGCGGTGGCCATATCATCAATCCCCTGAGGATTGGTTTGCTGGCAGAGTTCCCATTTTCGGTAATTCCGGGGGTCCGTCTCAATGTCTTTTCGTTTCCTGTGCAACGCCCCCCGGGAATCGAACATGATGATACGGTCTGGGTCCGCCCCATCGGCCATGAGGAGCCGCGCAATGGTGGTGTTTGAGGCCCCCGCCCCTAAGAGCACAATCCGCACCTCAGAAAGTTTTTTGTTCACCAGTTTTAAGGCGTTGATAAGCCCCGCCAGGGTTACGCAGGCCGTTCCCTGGGCATCGTCATGCCAGACGGGAATGTCGCAGGCTTCTCGCAGTTCATCCAGCACCTTAAAGCAGTTGGGCTGACTGATATCTTCAAGATTAATCGCCCCGAAGGAGGGCTGTGCCATTTTTACAAACTCGATAATTCTATCGGGGTCCGGTTTCCCCTCCCTATTCCGCGAATCGATGCAGAGGGCCACCGCATCAACGCCGCCCAGGTACTTCATGAGCAGGGCCTTGCCTTCCATGACGCCGAGCCCGCCGGGAGGGGTGCAATCCCCGTCGCCGAGGACCCGGGTAGAATCAGAAACCACGGCTACCAGATTCCCCCGGTTAGAAAGGGCAAAGGACGCATCGTTGTTGTCCCGAATGGTGGTGGAAATTTGCGATACCCCCGGGGTATACCACACGTTGAACCAGTTAAATCCAAAAAGACCGCACTTGGGGATGGTTTGCATCTTCCCCCCATACCATCGGTGGGCCTCGAGGGAAAGATTTTTTAAAAAGAGCGTCTTGGCTCGGGCTTTCTGTTCCTCCGTAAAGGTTGATGGAAAGAGACTGTCCAGGTTACGGAGACTTGTATCAATGTTCATAGGTTCCTCAAAATGGTTAGAATGACGAATGAGCGCATTATAGCAGTAACCAAAAAGAAAAAGAAGGGGAACCGCTGATTTTCAGAGACTGTAAAAACGGGGCCGGTAGTCCGCATTCCGGGAAACGCTATAAAACAGCCGGGAGCGTTTTTTATGGACGTTTTATAGAGGGGGCCTGCGAATCCCCTTGCCCTGGACCTGACCCAGAGCCCCAACCGGTGGGGAAAATCACCCCGCTAAAGAAACAAGGCTAAAGGCAAGCTCGGCCCACCGTTCAAAGGACCAGGTCGCAGGGGCCCCTCTCTTTTCTAGAGAGGCTGGTTCCTTCTGTCGGTTTGTAGAAAGGTGATGGTGTATGCCTGTCGTTTCGAGCCATTCGTAGGCCCCTATCTCTTCCCCTCCGGGAATTTCTTCCGTATCAAGCGCAAGGAGGTATACCAATCCCACATGGACAAGGCCTACGGCGCTTTCTTCTTCCTGGATAAGCCCCAGACAGGTGTATGATTCGGAGGGGAAAAAAAGGCCAATCTCTTCTTCCACCTCCCGTCGCAGGGCCCGATGAATGGTATCTCTCAGGGATGTGGGATTCCCAAAAGTTCCCTGGTCATAGTCAGGACTATCGGCAGGATTGATATGTCCCCCAATCCCCAGGGAGCGCAGGCCATGGAGGCGCTGCTCTGTGCCTTGTCGCTCGTAACAAAGGTATCGTCCCTTGCTGTTTTTAACCAGACAGTAGGGAATCAGTTGCTTGTACCCCCTGTCCTGTTCCGCCAGTGGTCGGGGGATAAAAGTAGGATTACAGGACGAGAGTTGTTCAAGAATGGTTGTTTCTGACAGGGCATAGGTCTGCTGCTTCCCCTCCCAGTGCTTTTTAAACAGGTTGGTGCTGACACAGAGAACTTGCTCGGATGCCCGGTTACTTTCTCCCATGCCCCATTACCCCTGGGCAATGATGGCATAGGCCTTATCTTTTTCGGTGGGAAGCACATCGAGGGGAAATTTCTCTGCCCCCAGACTTGATGCAATCATATACAACGCACAATGGAGGTTGTTGGTCTTGCAGTAATTGTTCTTTAATTCCTCCGCATTGGCTGGCATAGCGTTCATTTTATTATTGAAAAACGGACAAACACCCATATATTCACATTCACCCATGGTTTCCACCTTCTGTAGTATTTTAGTTAGAACTAGTATATCACTAAAAGGGCCATTCATGCCATAGGGAAAGAGGAAAGAAAGAGAATGCTGTACGTTCTTTCAAGCTGTTACGAGGGCCTCCTCCTGAGATATCGTATGCGCCCCCGGATTCATCCCTTGACCCCCACCGCCGCTCTGTGGTACCACAATAACCACCCATGAACTACACGGATCCCACACGGCTGGGCATTATTGCCTGCCCCGGCGGAGAACATTTTGCCAACGAAGTGATAGGTCATCTGCGACGCCTGTACCGCCGGCGTTTCGAAAATAAGACCCAGGTTCTTTCTAAACGGTATTCCCTGGATACGGAACAGGTTATTCGAAAAATCAACTTTGGTGATATTGCGGTTTCCACCACCAACACCCCCCGGGATGTGCTTACCTACCGCATCCCCCATTTTAAGATCCCTGCCCGGTTTACCTATTTCCCCAACGGGGAACTAAAAACGGAAATCCTTGAATCGATTCGGGGCAAGGATGTTTACGTTTTTCAGGATGTGGAAAACCATTATCCGCTGCCGTTTAATGAGGGAAAGAATCTTAGGGTCCTTTCGGTAAATGACCATATCATGAACCTCTTTGTCACGGTGGATGCGGTAAAGCAGGCGGGGGCTGAGCGGGTAACCCTGGTATTGCCGGTATACCCCTATTCCCGGCAGCACAAGAAGAAGGGGCGTGAAGGCCTTACGGCAAGCCGTATCGGAAAGATGCTTGAGGCCATGGGGGTGGATCGGATCATTACCCTGGATATCCATTCCCGGGAGATTGAAAACGCCTTTAACTTCCTGCGGCTCGAAAATCTCCACGCCAGTTACCAGATTATCCGGAAGCTTTCCCAGATTACGGATATTCACAGTGAAAATTTTGTGGTGGTCTCGCCGGATACGGGGGCGGTGGATCGAAACAAATTTTACGCCACCAGTTTGAAAAAACCCCTGGCCCTTCTGTACAAGGAACGGGATTATAGCCGGGTTACCCAGAATGCACTGGACAACAACATCGCAGAAATTAAATTGCTCGGAAACGTGAAAGATAAAACCGTCTTTATGGCCGATGACATGCTGGGAACGGGGGGCACCCTCCTTAAGGCGATGAAATTCCTTAAAGAGCAGGGAGCCCGGGAAGTTATTGCCGCCATCAGCCTTCCCTTCTTTTCAGGGGATGCGATCCAGCATTTTGACGAAGCCTACCGACAGGGCTGGTTCTATCGGGTGATCGGCACCAACGCGGTATACCACGAAGAGCTCCTGAAACACGAGTGGTACGTCAGCGTGAATATTTCCAGCCTTTTTGCCCAGACCATTTCCCGTCTGCATCACGGTCGATCCTTAAGTTCTATCCTTGATAACCGGGAGATTATAGAAAAACTTATCAGCCAGGGATAGCCTATGCAGGGCCAGGGTGCGTTTCTCTGCGTCGATATTGGCACGTCAAGCCTTAAAGCGGCCTATATAGGCACGGACGGAACGGTGCTGGCCTTTTCCCGGCAACGCTACCCTTCCCATCGTGTGATGGAGGGAACGGTCCTGACTTCTGATTGGGAAGATGCCTTTCTTCGGGCCTGTCACGAGTTGGCCGAACAAATATCTTTTCTTCCCCCAGTGCGGGGAATCGCCGTTTCTGGCAATGGGCCCACCCTTGTTCCTATCACCACAGAAGGCCGGGCCCTGGCCCCCCTCCATTGGCATCAGGGGAAGAAAAAAGAGGAAAAGTGTCCCGCCCCCGATACCCCCCTTTCGGCCGGCAGGGGAAAGAGGGTACGGCCTTTCTCCGCTGAAAATACGGGCCCTTCCGCCCCTCGCCGGTCGTCGGTCCCAGGGGAAAGTGGGGGAACCTCGCGTATGGAACGGGACTCCTCTTACAAAGCCATGTCATCGGTCCCAGGGAAGGGCTCAGGTCCTTCCCTCTTTCTTCCCGCGGTGCTCCGGTTTTCCCGGGAACGGCCAGAGGATTTTGCGTCGATGGCCTTTTTTCTTTCGCCCCAGGAGTATCTTCTGTGGCGCCTGGGGGCTGACCCGGTCACGGCCATCCCCAACGAGCGGTATATCCCCTACTATTGGGATGGACCCCAATTAGAAGGGGCTGGCCTTCCTGCCCGCCTTTTCCCTCCCTTTGTCACCATGGGAACCATCGTGGGCCGCCTTTCTGAAAAAGCTGCGGGCCCCTGTCTCCTCCCGGCAGGAATTCCCCTTATTGTCGGCGGGCCTGACTTCATCATGGCCCTTCTGGGGGTGGGGGTACTCCAAGAAGGCATGGTCTGTGATCGGTCCGGCACCTCGGAAGGGATTAACCTCTGTACTACCCGCCCCATCCAGAGCGGTTCCCTCCGCCTGCTCCCCCACGTGGGGAGCGACAAATGGAACCTGGCGGCTCTGCTCCCCTCTACGGGACGCCTCTTTGAGTGGTTCCGGGAAATTACGGGACAGCACGAGCGGGACTACCAGGAGATGATGCGGGAGATCCTGGAGGCGCCGGCACCGAAAAGCTTCTTTTTCCCTGAGATTCATGGAGAGGGATCCCTCTGTCTTCCCAGCGCCATCATTTCTACCGCGGGGTTAACGAGCCGGGCCGAACTGGGCTATGCGGTACTGGAGGCGATTGGCTTTATGGTTCGCCGGGGCATCGAACTTTTGGAGGCCCAGCACATCCGTCTTGAGTCGATGCGGCTTTCCGGGGGACAGGCAAAGAATCCCCTCTGGAACCAGATGAAGGCCAACATCACTGGCCGCTACCTGGTGGTTCCCGCCATAGAAGATGGGGAACTCGCGGGAAACGCCTGCCTTGCCCTTGTGGCAAGCGGGGAAGCGGCGAACCTGGAAGAAGCGGTAGCACGGGTAGTGCAGATTCGCCAGGTGTACGAACCGCTCCAATCTGAGTACGCCCGCTTTTCGGAACGATACGAAACCTACCGCCATCTGCAATCTAAAATGGAGCAGTTTTTTCAATGACCTTTTATCAATTTCCCCGCCCTTTGATCCAGTCTCTTATCTTTGATATGGATAACACCCTCTATACCAACGGGGCTTATGAGGAGCACCAAATCCAGGTGCAAATTGAAGGGGCCGCCCGGTATCTGGGAAAACCTCCAGAGGTTTTTAGGGCAGAGCTCCACCATTTTCAAACCGACTGGTCTACCCGTCATGGGGGCAAAAAGATAAGCCTTGCCAATAGCCTTCTGGCCCTGGGGGTCCCCTTCTCTGAAATTCTTCGATTCCGGGCGGAATATATCCAACCAGAGGCGTTTTTACAGGAGGATCCTGCCCTTCGGGCTACCTTTGCCCGCTTGGTTCCTTCGTATAAGCTTGCGGTGGTCACCAACAACCCGGAGAATATTGCCCGCCGCACCCTTTCAGTCTTAGGGGTTGCCCCCTCTGTGGTCGCTATAGTGGGGATCGATCGGGCCGGTGTTTCCAAACCCCATGAACGGCCGTTACAGCTTGTGCTGGATGATTTGCAGGTCCAGCCTCAGGGATGTGTGGCTATTGGGGACCGTTTTGATATTGATATTGCGCTCCCCCTCCAGATGGGAATGGGGGGTATCCTGGTTGAGGGGGTACAAGAGGTGTACCACCTGCCGGAGCTCCTAAAAGAAGAACCCCATAAAAAGGGCCCCCTTTGCTCCTCTGAAGGTTCTCCTGCCGGCTATGGGTTTGAGCCTGTTATACACCAGGAAGAGTAAAGGAACCTCTATGGGAGCCGTTCTTTTTATCCACCCATGGACAATTTTGGCATTTCATAGGATCCTTGGAATATGAAAGACCCATTACATGAATTTGCTGCCGATCTTGCTTATGTATGTGCCCATCTCCCCCTCTTCCCTGAGCGGCCCCTCTATTGGACGATTATTGCCAACCCCAAAGCAGGGGGTTTTACCATTGGTTCCCGCTGGCGGGAGCATCAACGGGCATTAAAAGAATATTGTACAAAAATAGCTTCCTGGCCGGTCCGGCCTGTTCCTGGGGGCCCTTCTCGTACCGCCCGAGAAGCCGATGCCGGTGATGGCTCCCTGGGCGCATTAGGCCTTGTTTCCACCACCGAAGCAGGCCACGCCTGTCGTATTGTAAACACCCTCCTGGATGAAGCGACCGCCGCTATTGATGCGGCCCAGGCCCGGCAGGAGGCACCCCCCTTCTTCCTGATTCTTACCGCCGGAGGAGACGGGACGAGCCTGGAGGCCCTTACTTCTCTGTTTTATGGGCCTGCCCAGATAGTCCAGCATATGGCCATTGTACGGCTTCCTATGGGGACCGGGAACGATGGAGCCGACGCTCCCACCATGGCGGCCACCCTGGCCCATCTAGTGAATGCCCGAGAACGGGTCTTTCAGCGGGCCGTAACGATGCGCCTTTCTTCTTCAAAGGGACCCTTTGTGGCCTTTAATATCCTTTCGGTGGGCCTTGACGCCTTTGTTACCCACATGACCAATAAGATGAAGGGCCACCTGCCGGGGGATTCGTATAAATTCTGGGTTGATGTGGCAACCCTCTTTTATGAGTGCTGGTATCCGGTGCGTCCCATGAGGATCGAAGTATTGGCGGGGAAGGAAGCCCCCGGGCCAGAAGATGCTTCCGTTGCAAAGGGACTTTCCCCTGGTAGCGACGTTCCGACCGTGCTGGAAGGGCCCTTCCTTCTTGCGGCCCTTGGGGTAAGCGGCAGGCGAACCTACGGGGGCGGTATCCCAATCCTGCCGGATGAACGGAATTTCCTTGCCATCGAACAGATGGGGCTTTTAAAAAAGCTCAAGCTGAAGGGGCTCTTTACCACCGGTCAGCACGGGAATCGCCCGGAGGCCCACTTCTTTACCACCGAAGGGGTGCGCATCTATTACAACACCCCTATCCTTGCCCAGATGGATGGGGAATCGGTGCTCCTCGAGCCGGGGGACTTCCCCATCACCCTGGAACTCAGCCCGCCCCGTATCCCGGTTCTTACAGCCTAGGGCCCGCGGGATGCCGGCACGGCGGTCCTACCCTGGGTGGCCCTCCCAAAACCAGCGCCGCCCTTTAAGAGCGGCCTTTTGCCGCTGGCGTCTAGCCGCTTTCGCTTTGACCAGCGGGTCCGCAGAGAGAAAAGCTCAATATTTTTCTTTTATTTCGATCCGCTCAAGCCCATCGAGGGTTTTAAAACTCCGGGACAGTTTCTGAATTTCCACAGAAGAACTGGGAAGACTGACCAAAAGACGGAGTCGGGACCCTCCTCCTTTCATGAGATTTTGTTCTATGTCGATCGATTGGACATGCACCCCGTGGTCGGCCAGGGTCTTCACAATAAAGGTGATGTCGGGATTCTGATCTTTAAATTCCAGTTCAAGAATTTTGATGCGTTCCGTAGGAAAAAAACGCCGCTCAAGGCGATCCAGGATGACCAGGGTAAAGAGGGTGATGCCAAGGGTAAGCCCCGCCGCAAGATAAAAACCCGCCCCCAGGGCAAGCCCCACCGCGGCAATCAACCAGAGGCTTGCAGCGGTGGTAAGGCCCTTCACATTGTTTCCGAGCCGCATGATGGCCCCGGCTCCGAGGAAGCCAATCCCTGACACCACCTGGGCCGCGATTCGGCCGGGGTCGCCACTCTTAAGGCCCAGAAATTGTTCGGGAATCCAGAGGGACAGGAGCATGAGCAGGGTAGAACCCACACAGATAAGGATGTGGGTTCGCAGGCCCGCCACCTGGTGGCGGCTCGTTCGCTCAAACCCGACGATGCCCCCTGCGATAAAACTCAGACCCAGGCGCAAGGCTATATCAAGGTCGGTCAGCTCGGGACCGTTCATAGGACTTCTCCCGAAGGGTCGGCTCCTTTTTTCGGATAGTTGATGATGAGGTGCAGTTCCTCAAGCTGTCGGGGGTCTACTTCGCTGGGACAATCGTCCATGGGGCTGACCGCGAAGGAATTCTTGGGGAAGGCGATCACTTCTTTTATGCTGGTTTCCCCCGCCATGAGCATCACGAGCCGGTCAAGCCCCGGGGCAATGCCGCCATGGGGCGGGGCCCCATACTTAAAGGCCTGGGTTAAAAAGCCGAATTTCTTTTCCGCCGCTTCCGGTCCAAGGCCAACGATGGAAAACACCCGTTTCTGGAGTTCCGGGTCGTGGATACGGATGGAACCGCTGGCAAGCTCAAAACCATTGAGCACCAGGTCGTACAGGTCCCCCTTCACCGAACCTGGATCGGTTTCCATGGTGGCGTGGTACTGTTCCTGAGGCCAGGTAAAGAGGTGGTGGGCCGCTTCCCAGCGGTTTTCTTCTTCATTGAATTCGAACATGGGAAAATCGATGATCCAGGCAAACTCAAAACGCCGGGGATCGCAGAGTCCCAGATCCCGCCCGAGCTTGGAACGAACCGCCCCCAGGGCCACGTTGGCGATCTGGCGCTTGCTGTCCGCCACGAGGAGGATAAGGTCTCCTACCTGGGCCCCAAGGCCACGGATGATCCTTCCCGCCAGGTCGGCGGGGGCGCCGCTCCCATCGGGGGCGGGCACAAAGAACTTGCTGATACCCCCTTCCAGGGTGGGCGACCCGTCGGCCGCCCGGGCTACCTTCATCCAGGCAAGGCCCCGGGCCTTGTAGATCTTTGCCTGGGCCTCCAGTTCTTCGATCTGTTTGCGGGAATAGTCGGCCTTCCCGGGTACCACCAGGGCTTTAACGCCCCCCCCTGGAATACGAACCCCCCGGGCCGCCGCGGCCTTTTGTTCTGCTTCCCCAATGGCAAGGGCCTCTTTAAAGGCCTGAAAGGTGGATTCCGCCACGTAGGGATCAAAATTCTGCAGGGGAATGTCGTAGCGTAAATCCGGCTTATCGGAACCGTAGGTTTCCATGGCCTCGTCGTAGGAAAGCCGGCGAAAGTGGGAAGGCAGTTCCACCTGGAGGGTCTTCTTAAACACATAGCCCATGAGCCCCTCCACCAGGGTAAGTACGTCTTCCCGGCTTACGAAGGACATTTCAATATCGATCTGGGTAAACTCCGGTTGCCGGTCCCCCCGGGCGTCTTCGTCCCGATAACAGCGGGCAATCTGGAAGTATTTATCGAAGCCCGCAACCATAAGGAGTTGCTTGTAGAGCTGGGGTGATTGGGGGAGGGCGTAAAATTTCCCTGGATACAGCCGGCTTGGCACAAGGTAATCCCGGGCCCCTTCGGGGGTGGAGCGGATAAAGGTGGGGGTTTCTATTTCATAGAACCCCTGGGCAGTAAGGTATTCCCGCACCGCAAAGGCTACCTCGTGGCGCAGTTTAATCCGCCGCTGCATGCCCCCCGAACGGAGATCCAGGTACCGATACTTAAGGCGCAAATCTTCCTTCGCGTCCGTTTCCTCTTCAATCTGGAAGGGAAGAACCTCGCAGCGATTTAATATGACGATCCGGGATGCGACGACTTCGATTTCGCCGGTGACCATCTCAGGATTTATCATAGATGCGGGACGCCGCCGGACCCTGCCCTCTACGGCGATGCAGTATTCGTTGCGGAGTTCCTCCACCACCTCTTTTAATGCAGGGGGGACCTCCGCATCCACCACCACCTGGGTGATGCCGTAGCGATCCCGGAGATTAATAAAACTAATACCCCCGTGGTCCCGTTTTCGGTGGACCCACCCGTTGAGTATAACCTGTCTACCTTCGTCAGAGCCCCGCAGGGCCCCACAGGTTACGGTCCGTTTCATCTGTTCCATAGGAGGGATACTAGCAGGATAGAAGGGGGCATGCAAGGGTCTGGTCCCAAAGAAAAACCCTCCGGGGTGGTGTTTTCTTTGACAAAACTGCTTGAATTTGTCGCAATAAATCTTGCAAAATAATGTATATATTTACATATTTTAACATATTTTACTATCTTTATACATAATTTGCGGTATTAAATGATTGTCTCGTAATGAACTGTACAGAAAAAGAACTTGACAGCTTTAAAAATAGGTGGCTATACTTAGAAACAAGATAAAGGGGAATCTGGCAATCGTAGATTGCTCCCCCTTGTCATTTTAAGGAGGATTCTTAAATGAAAAAGGCTCTTGTAATCCTACTTTCTCTGGCCATGATTGGCGTTGTATTCGCCGAAGAACCAAAGCCAGAACTCAAAGTATCCGAATTTACGGGAAGCGCGGCGGTACTCTTTGGTGCCGACCTGGATACCGGCGCAGTGGCATTTAACAACGAAGCCAGCGCCAGCTTAAAAGTGGATATCGTCAGCGGTGGCGATAAGGCTACCAGCGGCTCTGGTATCTGGGGAGAACTCAAAATCAAGACTGATGGCGATCCAATCCGCGTTACTGCTACTAATGACACAGATAAGCCTACCCTAAGCGGCAAAGTCGTGGTAGATGTAGCTAAGCTCCATTTCGGCGATGTGGCCTACCTGGGGATTAAGAAGGATGGTACCTCTATAGACTATGCGGCTACCCCCGCTACCGCGGGCCGGTTCTTCAAAGTGAATGATGACAAGTACTATGGTATCCGAAGCGGCAGTAAATTGGTTGACGATGTATATGGTGCGGTAGGCCCCAAAGCTGAATATGGCGTGGTGTTTGGGGTTTCCCTTCCCAAGCTGTTTAATCTGGATGTGGACTTCCGCTCCTTTGAAAATCTTGTAACCGATGGTTCTAAGGTAGCTGCTGGGTATTCCAACAATAAGAACGCCTTTGGCGTGCGGGCCAAGGCGGCTCTCACCGCGGTGGACAACCTTACCCTGGAAGGCGCGGTAAACACCGGTTTCGATGACAACCTCGGCTTTGGCGCCAAGGCTGAGTACAAGTTTGCTCTGAACGATACCTACTACCTCCTTCCCAACGTAGGGTTTAACGGCGAATCCCGCATCGCTGGCGATGAAAAATTTGGCTGGGGAGCCCATGCGGGTCTCGTGTTTGGCTGGGGAGCCAAGAGCAAGATTGACTACTACTTCTTTGACGATTCGGAATACTATCCGGGCGTTGCCGCTGGCATCACCATTAAGGGAGATACCACTTGGCCTTCCACCAAAAAGAGCCCCATCGGGCTGAACGTGTCTGCCATGAGCGGCAGCATCGTGCCGAACCTGAACGCCGCCGTGGCCTTCGAAGTGGCGGATCTCCAGGCTACCAACCTTGAAATGGGTATCGCCGCCGTGGCCAAGTACGATGTGAAGATGGATCCCATGACCATCACGCCCAAGTTCGGTATCAGCTACTACAGCGATGCTTCCAAGGCTACCGACGACAAAGCCAAGACCGATATCTACGTGAAAGCCGGTCTTGATATCGCCAAGATCTTCCCCAACACCACCCTCTCCTTTGAATATGCCTCCAACGACCTGAACGGTGGTGTGAATGAAGGCACTCGCACCGACAAGACCATGGGTCTTCTCTACACCAAGCTGAAGATTTCTTTCTAAGCCCTGGGTAACAGGTAAAGCGAGGGCCCCTTCGGGGGCCCTTTTTTTATGTATGGGTGCGACTTAGGCTGGCAGGGGGCCGCAGTGCCCCCGGGGGGGGAAAGGGGAATCTCATGGTGCGGGGAGAGGCCTTTTTATGGTAATGATGAGGCAAACTATACAAAATCTAAAAGAAAGAAGTATACTAAAAAGTAGTAGGTATGCGAACAATGCCCCTTATAAGCGAATTTTATGGTATCAGGATTTATATGTATTGGAATGACCATCTCCCGCCCCATTTTCATGCGGAGTATAATGGGTTTCATATTATGGTTCATATCCTGGAGGGGAGTGTATTAAAAGGAGTTTTCCCATTAAAACAACTTCAATTGGTGGAAAAATGGGTAACGTTGCATAGGGAAGAACTACTTGATAACTGGAATCGAGCAAAAGAGAACAGAGATATCCTTCATATTTTACCTTTAGAATAGGGGGAAACGGATATGATACAGGTACTCCAGGTGCTTCCTCAGGATAATTATGATGTGGTTATATATTTTAATAATGGGGTTATAAAAAAATACAATGTGGGTCATCTGGTAGGAAAAGGGGTTTTTAAAGTTTTAGAGGACAAGAAATTTTATCGAGAAAATTGTACTGTTTTGAATCATACCCTTGCGTGGACCCTGGATGGTTCATATGACCCGGAACAGTGTATCGATCTGGACCCCCTTGTGTTGTATCAAGAGGGTGTGGTAATTCAAGATCCTCTGGAAATACGGGCGTAAAAATCAAGCCCGTTGGAAATGGTAGTCTGTTCCGATGTGAGAGGGGGCCCTGTCGCTGGAAACCGCTTTCTCTCTTCTTTTTCGGTGCCTTTTCTTTACCGCCTTTACCGCTGGAGATATTATTGGAGACCAGGACTTTATCTTCATCGGTCACCGGGGGTGGCCGCTTCTTTTTGCCGTTGGAGATATTGGAGAAAATAGAGAAAATTGATATTTTAAAAGTATGAGGGCTGTACTATGATTACAGAAGAGGCCCAACCCTATCCTGTCGCGGGACAGGATTTCGGCGATTGGGTTGCGGGCCACCTATCCCTATCATACTATAAGGAGAGTATGCCGATAATGAAAAAAGAGCATCGACGATACCATCAAAAAGTTGTGTGTTTTTTCCTAAGCCTGGGCTTGGGGGGTATAATACTCCTTTTGGGTGGCTGTGGGCCCCGAACGGTAAAGATTGGCTTTATCGGTGGTCTTTCGGGGTATTATGCGGACCTGGGTATTGCGGGCCGCAATGGGCTTCGGCTTGCCCTTGAAGAGGCAAACAAGAACAAAGAAATGGCCGGTGTTGTTTTTCAACTTATCGCAGAGGATGACAAGCAGGATCCAGAAGAAGCCCGTCGGGCCTATAAGAGGCTGGTAGCCTCCCATGTGGTGGCTATTGTGGGGCCCATGACGAGCAGTATGGCCATGGCTATTGTGCCCGAGGCAAACGGAGGGACAATTCCTCTGATAAGTCCCACTGTTAGCACCCCTGATCTGAGCGGTAAAGATGATATGTTTTTGCGGGTGGTGGCGCCCAGCACCCAGGAGGCCCATGTCCTTGCCTCTCTTGCGGTACAGGAGGGCTACCACCGGGCCCTTGTGGTATTTGATAGCACAAATCAGGCTTTTTCCGAAAACATGGTACGTAATTTTGTTCTACAATTTGAAACAGAATGGCGTCAAAAGCAAGAACCCTTTTGGGTTCAGCCGATTCGCTATGATCCCCGGGAAGAAAAGGCCCGCCACTCCGTAGTAGAAGCGGTTCAGCAGAATGGGCCAGAAGTGGTTGTTTTTATCACTACGAGCATTGATACGGCTCTCCTGGCCCAGTACCTGCGAAAGGCCGGCTTTGCCGTGCCCTTGTTGGGAACCGGGTGGGGGATGAGCCAGGCCCTTATCGAAAATGGTGGGGCCGCCGTCGAAGGAATGCGGTTTTGTATTCCCTTTAATCCTAACGCTACCGCACTGGAATGGCGCAGATTTAAGGATCTTTATCTTGAAAAATACGGGGTAATACCAGACTTCGCTGCTTCGCAGGGGTACCTGGCGGGGCGGGTCCTGGTGGAAGCCCTTAGACGAGGAGAGCCCCGCTCCATAAAAGAAAATATTCTAAAAATAAAGGAATTCCAGGGGCCCCAGGGAACGATTCGCTTTGATAGTTATGGAGATCCCACCACGGAACTCCATGTTTTAGAAATAAGGAATGGACAATTTGTCACTCTTAAAAGATAATATGAGAAGAAAAACATGACCGCATCCTTTCGTAAAACGCTGGTTTTTTTATTTGCCCTGGTGATCATTGTGCCCCTTGTCAGTATTTCGGTGGCAGTGTTGGTGTCCATAAATCGAGGAATTCAGAAAACGGTTCTGCAAAAAACGAGGTTATCGTCGCAAGTGTGGCGGTTATGATGGAACAATCGATTCAAGATGCGGGCCGTTTCTTGTACCATACCTTTTTGGGGCGGTTGCCTACCCTGGAAGAAGGCCAGTGTGCCATTCTCGAAGCAAGTCTCATCGGCAGTGGTATTTTTGAAAGCGCCTTTTTTCTGGATGAGGGGGGAACGGTCCGTCTGGCGGTTCCCCATGAAAGAAGGTACGAGGGCTTTGATTTTTCCTCCCAACCCTATTTTAGCCAGGCCCTGGGCCGAAAGAATGGGGTACCAGTGTTTTCCCGGACCTTTATTTCTCCCATCACCGGCGATCCTTCCCTCGTTATCGCATTCCGGGTCACCGGAGGGGTGATCGCGGGGTATCTTAACCTGGGCTGGCTTTCCAAGCTCCCCGCGGCGATGGTGCAGGATAGGGTGTACCTTTCCCTGGTGGACCGTTACGGTAATGTGATTGCCGATCAGGATGCGCGGCTTGTGACACAACAGTTTTCTATCGCCGATACGGATCTTTTTTCCTGGTCCCAACGGGAGCGGAAAGGAACATTTCGACATACCTTTTGGGAAACGGATCTGATCAGTTCAGTCCGGTTTATTCCTGGGCCTGATTGGTTTGTAATTGTTTCCGAACCGGTTCGTCATGCCTTTGCCACCCAGGAACAGGTATTGTATATCACCTTTCTGGGACTGGTTCTGGCGGTGGTTTTTGCGATCATCACCGGTGCTTTTTTGGGTCGGCAAGTACTCCATTCTATTTCTCTTCTGGAAAAAGAAACCCGCCAGGTTCAGGAAGGAAGCTACCGGCAAATTATGCATACCACCCCCTTTAAGGAACTCAATAGCTTTATCGAAAGCTTTAATATCATGTCCCAAAAAGTCGAGGAACGGGAACAACAATATGCGGCGGCAAATCGGGCCCTGGAGCAATCCCTGCGGGAAAAGGAAATCCTGCTCCGGGAGATTCACCACCGGGTAAAAAATAACATGCAAATTATTTCGAGCCTCCTTAATCTACAGCGGGATAGCCTGGTGGCCCCCGAAGATGCGGATCTTATCGAAGAAAGCACCCTCCGGATTCAAACCATGGCCCTGGTTCATGAAAAGATCTACCAGTCTAGTTCGCTGGAATTTATTTCCCTTAAAAATTATCTTACCGATTTGCTTGAATACCTGGTAGCATCCCACGCTTCGAAAATGATAGAGGTACAGATTGAAGGGGATGACTGCGAGCTTGATATGGTTCGGGCCATCCCCTGTGCCCTGGCGGTTTTTGAGGCAACCATGAATGCGGTAAAATACGGCGCTTCCCCGGGAAGGACCGGCATGATACGGGTCCTGCTTTCCCGTCAGAACCCTTCATTTGTAATCCAGATTCGAGACGATGGCCCGGGATTCCCCGAGGATTTTTCTCCCCAGACAAAGGGAGGTCTCGGTTTTACTCTGATGAAGGGCCTTATGGAACAACTCAAGGGCCAGTTCCAGTGGTATACCGATAAGGGGGCGGTCGTAGAATTTTCCTTCCCATTGTCGAGTTCCCCCTGATTCGATATAATCCCCCTGTTATGGATAGACTCAGCGTACATTGGGCGGATCAGACCGCAGAAAAGATTATTCGGGAAAAGGGTGAGAAAGACCTCTATACCTGTGCCTCGGGGATAACCCCCTCGGGAACGGTGCATATCGGGAATTTCCGGGAGATTATTTCGGTGGATCTCGTAGTTCGGGCCCTGCGAGATCGGGGAAAGAAGGTACGTTTTATTTATTCCTGGGACGATTACGATGTGTTTCGGAAGGTACCTTTAAACATGCCTCAACAGGAGATGTTGGCCCAGTACCTCCGCTTCCCTATCACCATGGTGCCCGACCCCTGGGGGCGGGACGAAAGCTACGCCCGTCATCATGAGCGGGATGTGGAGGCCATCCTCCCGGCGGTGGGCATAGAACCGGAGTACCTGTACCAATCCCAGCGCTACCGGGCGGGGATGTATGCGGAAGGAATCCGGCGGGCCCTGGAGCACCGGGAGACCCTGCGGCAAATTCTGGATAAATATCGGGACGAGGACCATAAGATAGAAGGGGAATGGTGGCCCGTGAGCGTGTTCTGCCATTCCTGTAACCGGGATACCACCGAGATAGATGGCTGGGATGGCGACTGGGGGCTTACCTATCACTGCACTAGCTGTGGAAATGCCGAAACGGTGGATCTCCGCACGGCGAAGGGGGTAAAGCTCGGGTGGCGGGTGGACTGGCCCATGCGCTGGGCCTACGAAAAGGTGGATTTTGAGCCCGCAGGAAAGGACCATCACAGCCAGGGCGGTTCCTTTGATACGGCCAAACATGTGGTCCAGGATGTGTATGGCTGGCAGCCGCCGGTAACCTTCCGCTATGATTTTATCGGCATCAAGGGTACCCCCGGTAAGATGAGTAGCTCCAAGGGAAAAGTCATCGACCTGTATGATGTGCTTCGGGTATACACCCCCGAGGTAACCCGCTACCTCTTTGCGGGAACCCGCCCCAACACGGAATTTTCTATTTCCTTCGACCTGGATGTGATTAAAATCTACGAAGACTATGATAGGACCGAGCGAATCGCCTGGGGGGTAGAACAGGCGAAGGACGAAGAAACCTTCCTGAAGGAACGGCGTATTTACGAGCTTTCCCAGGTGCAGCCCGGCATGCCGCCCATGATGGCCTATCAGGTGCCCTTCCGTCACCTTTGTAACCTCCTCCAGATTGCGGATGGGGACATCGAAAAGGTACTCGCCCGCTTGCCTGACATAAAGCCAGAACAAATTCCCGCCTTCCGGCGCCGCTGTGAATGTGCCTGGTACTGGATTCAGGAATGTGCCCCCGAGGATTTCCGCTATCGACTGCGGCCCGCGGGGGAACGGGCGGAACTCAGCCCGGAAGAACTTGCCGCAGTTCGTTCCCTCCGGGACGATGTGGTCCTGCGGATCGAAACCTTTCCCGATGATAAAACCTGTGGCGAGGCCATTTATGCCGTGGCGGCAAAACACAACATGGATGGGAAAACCCTTTTCCGGGCGGCCTACCAGGCCCTGATAGGGAAAGACCAGGGCCCGCGGCTTGCAAACTTTCTCAGGACCATCGAGAAAGAACGAATCCTGGAGATCCTAAAGGCTTACTAAAAAGAGCGGGATGTCGTATCTATTGGGGCCTATCTGGGGCCCATCGCCTGGTCCGGAATGCGGTCGGTTTCTTTCTCTGTTTAAAAATAAACGTGTGCCTCTTCTGAGAGGCGACCCCTGGCTAGGGCGTCGCTCCGGGAAGGGGTGCCTCCTAGTCAGCGCATTGCCCCCTGTACGGGGTTCCGGAACTGCGAGTCAGGACGGCTGCCGGCGGGGGCGACAAAACTGCGGGCCAGAGGTACGGCCAGCAGGCTAGCCCTTCGCTTCGTTCCAGAGGCGGTCCATGGTGGCTAGATGTTCCTGCCCCATCGGGAGCCCCAGGGCCTTCATGCCCCGTTCCACCGCTTTAAAGCGTTCGGTAAACTTGATGTTGGCCCGTTGCAATGCCACCGAAGGGTCTACCTGCACATAGCGGCAGAGGTTTATCACCGCAAAAAGAAGGTCCCCCAGCTCTTCTTCCAGGTGGCTCTGCTGTTCAGAACTGGGGATCTGGCCGTGTTGCGCCATGGCGGCCCGCACCTCTTCCTCTTCTTCATGGATTTTTTCCCACACGCCCTCCAACTGAGGCCAGTCAAAGCCCACCTTTGCGGCCTTCTTTTGGAGTTTGTAGGCCCGTTCCAGCGGTGGAAGGGCCCGGGAAACCTCGTCCAGAAGAGAATTTTTCGGGGCCCGGCCTTCCTGTTCAACCTTTATGCGGGCCCACTGGTCCAGGACTTCCGCGCTGGTGCGGGCGGTGCTTTCGCTAAAGACGTGGGGGTGTCGCCGTACCAGTTTTGCCCCAATTTCCTCGAGGGTTTCGGCCACCGAAAAGGCCCCGTCCTGTTCGTGCATGTAGGCAATCATGGTGACCAGTAAAAACAAATCTCCCAGTTCTTCTCGAATATGGGCGGTGTCTTTTGTATCGATGGCTTCGATGCACTCGTAGGTTTCTTCGATAAGGGCACCCCGCAGACTTTCGGGACTCTGTTCCCGGTCCCAGGGACACCCGCCGGGTCCGCGGAGGGTTTGAATGATACGATAGAGTTCCCCAAAGGCTGTCTGGGTATGTTCGTGTGATGGTTCTTTCATGAAATCATTAGGAAGGGAAGGGGCCCCTTCAGTCAAGGGGGCCACAGGTACCCCTACGAGATGGCGGGGGCGGTTCTATCCCTTCCACCCTTACCGAATATCCGCCGAGAAGGAAATAACCTTTTCCCCCTCTGGGGAAGGGGGCGCCTTGTGTTTCAAGTAGGTAATCCGCTGCCCTTCCTGCCAGAGTTTTTCCAGGGTTTTAGGATCTAACAGGGCGGGAAAAAGCCCTTCTTTGCTACAGTAGGTGCGGACATAGTCCAGACTGCGTTCCATTCGTTTGTTGGCGGCCTCAAGGGCGGTGCAGGGATGTACCTGGAGCAAACGGCATACATCGATGATAGCGAACAACAGGTCCCCCAGTTCTCGCTCCAGGACCTGGTGGGCCTTTGCTAAATCTACCTGATCTTGGATGGGTACTTCCTGGTGGTTACCCTCCATCAGGGCGATACGGGACTTAAGGACCGCGAGGTCCTCCGAGGCCGCCTTTGCCTCGGCCAATTCCTCGTTAATCCGGGACCAGAGGTCCTTTATCCTGGTGTAATCAATACCGAGGGAAGAAAGTTCTTCTAGTAGTGTAAGGCTTTTTTCGATGCTTGACAGAGAGCCAGAACCAGTTTTGTTCATAGGCTTCCTCCTGCTATAAAAATATAAAAGATGGACAGGGAGAAAGCAAATGATTTTCTCTTTGTTTTTGTTCTGTTTGGTACTGGAGTGGATACTGAAGGCCCCAGCAGGTACCTCGTTTTATTTATGCCCCCTGGTTTCTATACCGAAATTACCTTCTTTTTATTCCACTCGGGTACAAACTGTTCGGGGCCAGATGTAAGCAACGCCTCGAGAAGACGGGCTCCCTGCTGGAGTATGTCGGCAAGGAGTTGCGATTCTTCCCGGGTAAACGGAGAAAGCACGTACCCTGCGATATCCTGATGTTCCGGTCGGCCAATGCCGATTCTCAGGCGCCAGAAATCGGCGGTTCCTAATTCGGCCCGGCACGACCGCAGCCCATTGTGTCCCCCAAGCCCTCCACCGTATTTGAGTGAGATGGTTCCAAAGGGAAGTTCAAGTTCATCGTGGACCACGAGGATTTCATTATGGGGAATCCGATAGAAATCCGCCACCGCTCGTACCGATTTTCCCGAGAGATTCATGTACGTTTCAGGAAAAAGAAAATAAACCCTGGAAGGAAGGGCGCCTTTTGTATCCGAATCCCCGCTGGTAGGGCTGGTAGTAAATTGGGCTTGAGGGGTAACAGCCCTCTGATGGGGACCCTTGAAAGTCGTGCTCGTGTCAGAGGCCGTATTGCCGGTCCCGGCCGTTTCTTCTGGTTTGCCGAAGGCCCCCGCCCTTAGAGATACCAGCCTTTCCTTTTCGAGGGTGGCCAGGCGTCCCTGGTGTTTTCGCTGCCAGGATAGGTCGCCATAAAAAGAAAGCCCTTCTGCTAAGAGCCAGCCCACATTATGGCGGGTTCTTTCGTATTCCTTCCCCGGGTTTCCTAAAAAAGCCACAAGTTGTATCATACCGCTATTCTTTTCTCCCGATTGACGTTGAGGATTTTGTCATCCCCATGTATACTACCAGAAAGGAGGAAAAAATGGAAATCCCTAATATAAAAAGACTTATGACGAAAGAAACCGGTCCGGGCCAAAAA
>Ga0209409_1000646_pt1 | contig 34889 bp, 31 predicted proteins | sample AD_JPNMR1_MetaG_FD_184424 | JGI IMG/M metagenome (GOLD analysis project Ga0209409, IMG submission 184424) | Active sludge microbial communities of municipal wastewater-treating anaerobic digesters from Japan - AD_JPNMR1_MetaG (SPAdes) (version 2) | ecosystem: Engineered > Bioreactor > Anaerobic...
CGAAAAAAGCATCAGCACCGTGCCCGTCATGCCCCGGCCGCAGGCCGACAAGGCTGTGGTAACTCATCAGCCTATACTGGATAGGACATTCCTGATTTGGCTGGTCATCGGGCAAAATCTTCTTGACGCGTGAGGACCTGTCTTTTACACTCAAAATCCTAAAGATGATATAGTTTCCATAGCTACACTAAATTATCGCCGGAGGTGTCTCATTCTCATTGACACGTTCCGCCGGGGCATCGATAGTTTGAAGGTGATGGACCTTGCGTAGGAGAGAGAGGACATGGGAAACAAAGTACCGATACGATTACACAAAGAACCTCTGATTGAGGCAGTGTGGGAAATCCGATTTACAAGTACCAAGCCGTCTGTGGTCGACTTGCTTCCTGGAATTATGTTCCCGGCTTTAAAGGAAAAATACCTTAACATAGTTCGCCTTCCTGCCGCGGATATCCCGGCGCCAGTTGTAGAACATGATCCCATGCTCAGGTACGCCCCCAAGATTCGTTTTGAAGGCGGGAACCAGGCGGTTCAGATAGGGGAGCATGTCGTCTCTCTAAGCTGTCGCCGGCCGTATTCCGGATGGAAGTTGTTCTCCAAAGATATACGGGCGGTAATCGAAATTATCCGCCATACCGGGTTGATTGACCGGCTGGAGCGTTTCTCCTTGAAATACATTGATCTAATTGGGTTGGATCAGCCGCCGAGTCTCAGTTGTCTGAACCTCCAAATCAAAATGGGGGCACATGAGATCGGTGTCCGGCCGGTCCAACTCCGCACAGAGATCAAAGAAGGTGACATAATTCACATCGTCCAGATCGTATCTCCGGCAGAAGTGACCATCCCGGGCGAGCCCGGCAGATTCAGTGGAGTTCTGCTGGATATAGATTCCATCAGGCCATTGAAGGAAAATGAGTCCTGGCCTGATGTCAAAAATCACCTCGATGATGTCCATTTGTCCTCGAAGAAAATGTTTTTGGACCTATTGACGCCGGAAGCAATAGACAAGCTTGAACCTGAGTACGAGGAGGGGCAGTCATGACTGCGACGTTGACGGAACGATTGAACAGCGATTGGGCTGCCAGGAAAGCCTCTGGAGTTCTTTCCCCAACATATTTAGAGGGATGGACCGGCTGCAGTGAGCGTCCTCCCGCCGAAAGCCAGTGGATGGTCGTTCCGTGGGTAGACTTCAAGTTGCCACTCCCTGAAGAAGACATGAGCTACCGAAGCACGGAAATCATATTTCCGGAAGTAACTGAAGTGTTTGTTCCACGTACCCCGTTAGGCAGGAAACTCCTGTCCCTGCGCATCCGAGCGATTAAGGCAGGTATGAGATTGTTAAGTGCGGATGAGGTGCTGGAAGAGGTAAAACGCAGGCGTGGAGAGCTTGAGGATAATGAAGCGGACGTACATTGATGCAAACGTCTTGATCGCCGCTTTTCAAGGCGGAGAGGATGTCTCCCGCCGAGCCTTGGAGGTGCTGGACGATCCTAACCGCGAGTTGGTAGTCAGCGATTTTCTCCGACTGGAAGTACTGCCTAAGCCGAGATTTCATAAACGGGCGGAAGAAGTTGAGTTTATGAAAGCTGTGCTCAACAATGCAGCGGAAAATGTTCCTTGTAATCCCGATGTTACAAAGAAGGCGATAGAGCTTGCTTCAACCTACGATGTGGCACCGATGGACGCGCTTCATGCGGGAGCAGCGTTGGCGGCAAAAGTGGACGAATTCCTAACAATGGAAAAGCCATCAAAACCGATTTGTAAGATTAAGGAAATGAATGTCACATCCCTTTACGTAGAGCCAAACCCATGACAGGCAAGAATACCATCGACCGCCTGGTCATCAACTCGCCCTACGAGGAGCCGCAGCGTCACTGGCGCTAGGAGGACGCGCCTCTCGAGCGTAAGCTGACCAAGGCGGAGCAGGCGGGACTCCTTCGCCGGAAGGTGGACACAGTGGGCAAGGTGGGACAGCCCGGCGAGAAGATTCAAAACGTCATCTCCATCGGCATGCTCTCCGAGGGCTGGGACACCAAGGCGGTCACGCACATCATGGGGCTGCGGGCCTTCACGTCACAGCTTCTGTGCGAGCAAGTGGTGGGCCGCGCCTTGCGGCGCACGTCTTACGAAGTCAACGCGGAAACGGGACTGTTTGAGGCGGAGTACGTCAATATCTGCGGCGTGCCCTTTACCTTCTTGCCGCACCAAGGCGGGGAAGACGACCCGCCTCCGTCGCCCACGACCAAGACCGCCGTCGAACCGGACCCGGCCAAGGTATCAAGCGACATTCAATTTTGACCCCTTTTGGTCATCGAAAAATGACCCCCCATCTGTTCATGCCTGTTCGATCTCCGGTTCCCGGATGAGGCCGGCCTTGACCTTTTCCATGAGCCGTAAGAGTTTCCCTTGATGTTGATCGTCGTCGAGTGGTGAAGTATCCGGTCGAGGACGACCGGACCCCCCTCGGGTATGGGGGGGACACCCTGGTGTGTTAGGCTTTTAGGGGCTTCTCCCCGGCGGTGCTTTTGGTGAGGGAAGAAAAATTCGGGGGGGAAAATTTTTTGTCGATCGCCGATTCCTCAATGATTTCAGGTAGTCTACCTACGTCGGCGCGCCGACATCCCCCCGCGGTCGGCCGTTTTTGTTCTAATATAGCGCCCATATTATACTAACAAAATCGGTCGAAATTTCCCTCAAAAACGGCCGCTTTCGGCCCGTTTTGGGAGGCGGGAAATTTTTTGGGCCAAAAAGGCCCGTTTTTTTCCCCCCGAGAGGCAAAACGGGGCAAAAAGGACCGTTTTGCCAAAAACGCCCCCCTGCGGGGGGAAACCGGTCCAAAAAGATCGTTTTCCCGCGCCGGCACCCACGGGTCAATGGACGGCTTTGATGATCCAAAAGTGCAGCAAGCGGCCTGCCCGATCGCCCAAGGCCAAACCGGCGGCGTCAAGGGGGCATTGAGGGTGGCGGAAGAAGCCGGCGATACGAGCATCGCCGGGCGCCGAATCGGACCGCTCAAATTTCTCGAAGAACTTGAAAACGGTCAACAGCTTTGACGAACAGCGCAGCTTCTTTTCAAGTCGCAGCCGGTCGTGCGCTTCCATGACCGTAAGGGCCATGTTCTGATCTATTTGTCCTCCAGCGACCGGTGGCTGACCGGCAGCCCGAAAAAAGCATCAGCACCGTGCCCGTCATGCCCCGGCCGCAGGCCGACAAGGCTGTGGTAACTCATCAGCCTATACTGGATAGGACATTCCTGATTTGGCTGGTCATCGGGCAAAATCTTCTTGACGCGTGAGGACCTGTCTTTTACACTCAAAATCCTAAAGATGATATAGTTTCCATAGCTACACTAAATTATCGCCGGAGGTGTCTCATTCTCATTGACACGTTCCGCTTGACGCCGAAAGACCACACTAACCCGAAATTCGCCAGCTATTTGCCCCAGAGCGACGCGTTCACAAATCGAGTCACAGCAGAGTCAGTCGGCATAGCCTATCCAGCTATAGCAGAGAGTCGATTGGCCTCATTTGAGCTGCCCATTCCTCCCCACCCTGAGCAAACCGCCATCGTCGAATACCTCGATGCCCAAACCGCCAAGATCGACGCCGTCATTTCCGCTGCCCGGCGCGAAATTGAGCTGTTGCACGAATACCGCGAGCGGCTGATCGCCGATGTGGTCGCCGGCAAAGTGGACGTGCGCGAGGTGGCGGCGCAGTTGCCGGAGGAGCCGGAGACACCGGAAGAAGAGCCTGAAAGCCTCTACGGGGAAGTCGCAAACGATGAACCAGAAGAGGCCAAAGACGAGGAAGCGCCCGATGCCGAAGCGTAAATCATCTTCACGCAAGGAAACGCTCCGCGAACCGGCGGCCGTCTATGGCGGACCCGGCGGCGAGGTGGTGCTCTACCAGGCGCCGGACGGTACCGTGCAACTCGATGTGCGGCTCGAGCGGGAGACGATCTGGCTGAATCAAAAGCAGATGGCGTTGCTATTCGATACGGAACGGAGCGTGATCACCAAGCACTTGCGAAACATCTTTCAGAGCGGGGAACTGGAGGAAAAAAGCAATGTGCAAAAAATGCACATTCCCGGCTCAGATAAACCCGTCGCCTTCTACGACCTCGACGTCGTCATCTCCGTGGGCTACCGCGTCAACTCGAAGCGCGGCACGCAGTTCCGTATCTGGGCAACGCAAGTATTGCGAGATCATATCCTCAAAGGATACACCGTCAATGCGCGCCGGCTCGAAGAGCTGAAGCAAACGATAAAACTGGTTTCGACACTGGCGGATCGGCGTTCCCTGAGCAGCGACGAGGCGACGGCGCTCCTGCGCGTGGTGCGCGATTATACCTTTGCGCTCGAAGTGCTCGACGCCTACGACCACGGCCGTCTGCCTCGTCCCCCCGACATACCGCAGGCGGCTGTGCCGATTTCGCTGGAAGAAGCGCGACGGATGATCTCCGCCATGAGAACGCAGTATGGCGTTAGCGCCCTCTTCGGACAGGAACAGGGCGATAGACTGGCCGGCGCCTTGGCGGCGATCTTTCAAACCGCCGATGGTCGGGAGGTGTACCCGACGATCGAAGAAAAGGCGGCACATCTCTTGTACTTCCTGGTCAAGGATCATCCGTTCGTGGACGGCAACAAACGCATCGGCGCGGCGCTGTTTCTGCGGTTCTTCGAGAAGAACGGCTTGCTCTATCGGTCGGACGGAACCCCGCGGATGTCCGAAGAGGCATTGGTTGCCTTAACGCTGCTTGTTGCAGAAAGCGCGCCCCGGGAGAAAGACACCATCGTTCGCTTGATCGCGTTTCTCCTGCAAGGCCGCTCAGAAGATCTGGAGAAAACACTATGAGACCCACAGACGCCAGCGAAGCCGGTCTGGAAGCGCTTATCTGCCGGTCGTGCGCTTCCATGACCGCAAGGGCCATGTTCTGATCTATTTGTCCTCCAGCGACCGGTGGCTGACCGGCAGCTCGAAAAAAGCATCAGCACCGTGCCCGTCATGCCCCGGCCGCAGGCCGACAAGGCTGTGGTAACTCATCAGCCTATACTGGATAGGACATTCCTGATTTGGCTGGTCATCGGGCAAAATCTTCTTGACGCGTGAGGACCTGTCTTTTACACTCAAAATCCTAAAGATGATATAGTTTCCATAGCTACACTAAATTATCGCCGGAGGTGTCTCATTCTCATTGACACGTTCCGCGGCAAAAAGTGTATGCATGACTTTCGGCATGCAGAGGCCCGGCGAAAAAACAATCCACCTGCCGGAATCGCGCCCACCTACGAAGTCCGCGAGCGGCAAACGACGCCGTACGCCTACGACCGCATCTGGACCCGCAGTTCAATTGGACAGGCAAGGCAGAAGGCCTGACTGGTAAGTCGAAGCAAATCTGTGCCTTTCCCGTCACTTGGAGACTTGTTATTCACTTCTGTCCAAGCTATGTGCTAAATTGTTATGTGTAAATTCATGGGGGTTGAGATATACCTGAACAGAGGAATAGATTGAATATTGAAACATCTACCCGAGCCATAATAGGCTACGAGGCCGAGCTCTGGAAAATGGCCGACGCCCTCCGTAGCTCCATGGATGCTGCCGAGTACAAGCATGTTGTGCTGGGCTTGATTTTTCTCAAGTACATCTTTTTTGGAGGCAAATTCTAATATGGAAAACGGTCAACTGACCTGGATCACCAATTTCATTTGGGGAATTGCCGATGACGTGCTACGTGATCTTTATGTCCGCGGCAAGTACCGCGATGTCATTCTGCCGATGACCGTCATCCGCCGACTGGATGCTGTGCTGGAGCCCACAAAGCAGGCAGTGTGCGACATGAAGGCCTTACTCGACAAGGCTGGCATCACGAACCAGGATGCTGCCCTTCGACAAGCTGCCGGTCAAGCCTTCTACAACACCTCTCCCTTCACCCTGCGTGACCTCAAAGCACGGGCAAAACTCCAGCAACTGGAGGCCGATTTTCGCACCTACCTTGATGGCTTCTCGCCCAACGTCCAAGAAATCATCGATAACTTCGAGTTCCGCAACCAGATCCCGCGCCTGGCCAAAGCCGATGCCCTGGCAACGCTCATCGAGAAGTTTCTCGACCCCTCCATCAACCTGAGTCCGTATCCCGTGCTCAACAGCGATGGCAGCGTGCGCCTGCCGGGCCTTGATAACCATGCCATGGGGACGATCTTCGAGGAGCTCGTGCGCCGGTTCAACGAGGAAAACAACGAAGAGGCCGGCGAGCACTGGACACCCCGCGACGCCGTGCGTTTGATGGCACGCCTGATTTTCGAGCCCATCGCCGACCAAATCACCGACGGCACCTACCTCCTCTACGACGGCGCCTGCGGTACCGGCGGAATGCTCACGGTAGCCGAGGAGACCTTGCTGCAGATGGCCAAGGAGCGCGGTAAACAGGTTTCGGTGCATCTTTTCGGCCAGGAAATCAATGCCGAGACCTACGCCATCTGCAAAGCCGACCTTCTGCTTAAGGGCGAAGGCGAGGCCGCCGATAACATCGTCGGCGGACCGGAGCATTCAACCCTCAGCAACGACGCCTTCCCAGACCGTACCTTCGACTTCATGCTCTCCAATCCGCCCTATGGTAAAAGCTGGAAGAACGACCTGGAACGCATGGGCGGCAAGAGCGGCATCAAGGACCCGCGCTTCGTCGTGTCGCACAAGGGCGACGAGCTTTCGCTGATCACCCGCAGCAGCGACGGGCAATTGCTGTTCCTTGTCAATATGCTTTCCAAGATGAAGCACGACACCCCGCTCGGCAGCCGCATCGCCGAGGTGCACAACGGCTCGTCACTGTTTACCGGGGACGCCGGTCAGGGCGAGAGCAACATCCGGCGCTGGATCATCGAAAACGACTGGCTCGAGGCGATCGTGGCCCTACCGCTCAACATGTTCTACAACACCGGCATCGCCACGTACGTCTGGGTGCTCACCAACCGCAAGCCCGAGCACCGCAAAGGCCGCGTGCAGCTCATTGACGCAACGCAATGGTACAAGCCGCTACGCAAGAACCTGGGCAAGAAGAACTGTGAACTGTCCGAAGAGGATATCCGCCGCATTGTTGATACCTTCCTCAAATTCGAGGAGACCGAGCAGTCCAAGATCTTTCCCAACGCGACTTTCGGCTACTGGAAGGTGACGGTGGAACGGCCTCTGCGCCTGAAAGGCATCGATCCCGAGCGTGAGTATAGTGCCAAGGAGATCAAAGCGCTTCGGGAAACGGCCGAGCGCGCAGACGATGCACCACCGGTGATCAAAAAGATCCACAAACCCGGCACGGTGCCCGATCCGCTGCGCGGCCTATTCGAGGTTACCATTCGCGGCAAGCCGCGCGTGATGGGGTACGAGCCGGACACGGAACTGCGCGACAGCGAGCAGATCTCCTTCCTCGAGTGCCCCGCCTGTCAGCAGCCCGGCTACCTGCCGAGCTCGGAAGACCAGCGCACGGCCATCGAGACATTCCTGCGCCGTGAGGTCCTGCCCTATGCACCGGACGCTTGGTACGACCCGGCGAGCATCAAGGTTGGCTACGAGATTAACTTCAACCGGTACTTTTACAAGCCAAAAGCCCTGCGCACTCTGGAGGAGATCCGCGCCGACCTGCTGGCAGCGGCAAAAGAGGCGGAGGGGTTGTTGGGGGAAATCCTGGGGGAAACAAAATGAATCAGCAGCATCATCGGCACAGTATTCGCCTGAAGGGATACGATTATTCCTTGTCCGGGGCCTATTTCGTGACGATCTGCATGTACGATCGGGCCTGTTTGTTTGGTGCAGTTGTCGATGGGGACATGCGGTTGAACGACGCGGGGAGGGTTGTGTACGACGTTTGGAATGATTTGCCGAACCATTATGGGTATGTCGAATTGGATGCGTTTGTCGTTATGCCCAACCATGTGCATGGGATCATCGTCATCGTAGGGGCGGGTTTGAAACCCGCCCCTACCGAATCCAAACCCGCGCCAACCAGACACGGTTTGCCCGAAATCATTCGCGGTTTCAAAACATTTTCATCGCGCCGCATCAACGAATTGCGCGGCACACCGGGCATGCCCGTCTGGCAACGCAATTATTACGAACACATCATCCGCAACGAGGAATCTTTACACCGCATCCGATCCTATATCGCCAACAACCCGATCCGCTGGTACCTGGATCAAGAAAATCCCCAGCGCAGCGGCGATGACGACTTCTGGCGGGCCGTATTCGTCACCGAAGGTGACACTACCGGCCGGGCAACCCTGCCGGCATCACGCGGAGGCACACCCCGATGATCCAAAACCTCAAACCCTACCCCGCCTACAAAGACTCCGGCGTGGAGTGGCTGGGCAAGGTGCCGGAGCATTGGGAAGCGGCTGGACTGCGATATGTAACTTCATGTTTGGACGGAAGGCGAGTGCCACTGAACGCGGTCGAACGTGGAAGTATGCAAGGCCCCTATCCCTATTGGGGAGCGAACAAAATTATCGATTATATCAACGATTACCTTTTTGATGAGCCTCTAGTATTGCTAGGGGAGGACGGGGCACCGTTCTTCGAGGCCAATAAAGAGGTGGCCTTTTTCGTTGAAGGTAAGATTTGGGTTAACAATCACGCGCATGTGATTCGTTGTAAAGGCCGCGTACAACCTCGCTATCTTGTGCATGTTCTAAATCTAACGGACTACACACGGTTCGTTGATGGCTCGACGCGTGACAAGCTGACGCAGCAGGCGATGGGTAGTATTCCGGTCATTCTCCCGCCCCTCCCCGAACAAACTGCCATCGTGCGCTTTCTTGATTACATGGACCGACGGATACGGCGGGCGATCCGCGCCAAGCAGAAGCTGATCAAGCTGCTGGAGGAGTACAAGCAGGCGCTCATCCACCAGGCCGTCACCGGCCAGATCGACGTGCGCACCGGCCAGCCCTACCCGGCGTACAAGGACTCCGGCGTGGAGTGGCTGGGCCAGGTGCCGGCGCATTGGGAGGTGAGGCGGCTAAAACGAGTGGCGCGGCTTAACCCTAGTAAGTCAGAATTACCGTTAGCGTTGCGGGACGGTCAAGCCGCATTCCTACCCATGGAACGTGTGGGATCGGACGGACAATTCGATGGATCGGAGGTGCGGCCCATTTTGGATCTGTGGAACGGGTTTACCTACTTTCGACGGGGCGACGTTATCGTCGCGAAAATCACGCCGTGCTTTGAGAACGGTAAGGGTGCTTGCCTTGAGAATCTACCGACTGCCTTCGGGTTCGGTTCAACCGAATTTCACGTCATCCGTCCATCTAAAGCGGTTGTTTCAGCCTATCTTTATCGCGTTACTATTCTTTCAGAATTCCGGCGGCTTGGCAGAGACGAGATGACTGGTGCGGCAGGACAGCAGCGTGTGCCTGTCGAGTTTATAGCGAACTTCCCGATCCCAATTCCCCCAATCCCCGAACAAACCGCCATCGTGGAATACCTCGACGCCCAGACGGCCAAGACCGAGTCCGCCATCGCCGCCGCCCGGCGCGAAATCGAGCTTCTGCGCGAATTCCGCGAGCGGCTGATCGCCGATGTGGTCACCGGCAAGCTGGATGTGCGCGAGGCGGCGGCGCAGTTGCCGGAGGAGCCGCCTGAGGAGGAGGCCGCGGAGGACGAAGGGATAGAGGAGGTGCAGACGGCGGTAGAAGACGAACAGCGTGAAACACACGATGAAAGGAGCGACGACTATGAGCCTTAATAGAAAGGATGCGGTGGGAAAGTCGGTTCAAGCGAGTTCCGCCCCCCCTCGTATCGTGTACCTGAAAGTACAGAACTTTCGGGTGTTGCGGGATGTGGAGTTCAGCAACCTCTCGCCGCTTACCGTCTTGCTCGGACCCAATGGCAGCGGAAAATCCACGGTGTTCGACGTGTTTGCCTTTCTGGCGGAGTGCTTCGAGATAGGACTGCGCCGGGCGTGGGATAAACGCGGGCGAGCAAAGGAACTCCGGTCGCGTGATGCCGAAGGTCCGATCACCATCGAGATCAAGTATCGGGAACCTGGTTTCCCGCTGATTACCTATCACCTGAGCGTGGATGAAAAGAACGGCAGTCCTATCGTCGTGGAAGAGTGGTTGCAGTGGCGACGCGGCCAGCGTGGGAAACCGTTCCGGTTTCTGGAATACCGCGAGAGCAAAGGCCGAGCGGTCAGCGGCGAATTACCTGACGAGAAAGATCAGCGCGTGGACATTCCCCTAAAAAGTGCCGATTTGCTAGCGGTCAATGCATTGGGGCAGTTCGAGGAACATCCGCGTGTGGCCGCGTTGCGTGAGTTCATCACCGGTTGGTATGTTTCCTATCTGTCGGCGGACAGCGCGCGGGGTCAGCCTGAAGCTGGCCCTCAGGAACGGCTGTCGCGCACCGGCGACAACCTTGCCAATGTCGTCCAGTACTTGGCCGAGCAACATCGGGACCGGCTAGTAGGAATTTTCGAAGTATTGCGCCGGCGTGTCCCTCGCATCGAAAAAGTGCTTTCTGAAACGATGCCGGACGGCCGGTTGCTGCTCCAGATCAAGGATGCACCGTTTTCGCACCCTGTGCTCGCCCGCTTCGCTTCGGATGGGACGCTTAAATTGCTCGCCTACCTGGTTCTTCTCCACGATCCCACGCCCCCATCGTTCATCGGTATCGAAGAGCCGGAAAACTTCCTCCATCCGCGCCTCCTGCCGGAACTTGCCGATGAATGCCGCCGGGCCATTGAAGGGACGCAATTGCTGGTGACGACCCATTCGCCCTTCTTTGTAAATGCCCTCCGTCCCGAGGAAGTGTGGGTGTTATGGCGGGATGAACGGGGGTACACGCAAACCAAACGGGTTGCGGACATCCAGGGTGTAACCGCCTTTGTCAAACATGGAGCCTTGTTGGGAGACCTCTGGATGGAAGGACACCTGGGTGTCGGTGACCCATTGGTCAACGAAGGCATGCCGACGGTTCTACAGCGACGAGGCAAGCAACGATGACCACGCATTTCGAAATCCTCGTGGAAGAGCCATCCATGGAAGCGTTCCTGCGAGGCGTGCTGCCCCGATTGCTGCCCAAAGACCGGACCTTTGCCATCCATCCCTCTCAGGGCAAACCGGACTTATTGGCAAAGCTGGAGGCGCGACTCCGCGGATACGCAGCATGGTTGCCTCGGGACTGGCGAATCGTGGTTGTGGTGGATCGTGACGATGACGATTGCCGAGAACTCAAGCAACGGATGGAGCAAATCACTACCGCAGTGGGTTTACGGTCGCGCACGCAGTCACCCTCATGTTGGCAACTGGTGAATCGGATCGTGATTGAGGAGCTCGAAGCCTGGTACTTTGGCGATTGGGATGCTGTAGTTCATGCTTATGAAAAGCTTCCCAGAACCCTTCCTCCGAAGTATCGCCACTCAGATGCAATTGCCGGGGGTACCTGGGAGGCTCTTGAGAAGATCTTGCAACGTCACGGTTATTTCAAGAGTGGACTTCGCAAGATCGAAGTCGCGCGCACTATTGCCGGACATTTTGATCCGGAGAAATGCCGGTCGCGAAGCTTCCAATGTTTTCACAAAGCCATTCTTGAGGCTGTCGAAAAGAATTGTAGGGAGTGACAATTAACCATGATACCCACAGACACCAGTGAAGCCGGGCTTGAAACGCTTATCTGCCGGGCACTGACTGGTAGTGACTGTGTACCGCGCCCTGCCGGCAGTCCGGCATTGGTTGCCGAGACACAGGCGCCATACGGCAGCGTGGGTTGGTTGCCAGGCTATCCGGCCGACTACGACCGTGAGTACTGCGTCGATTTGGTTCAACTGACGGCGTTTTTGTGGGCCACCCAGCCGAAGGTCGCTGAGGCACTTGATCTCGATAACGACAGCCCAACGCGACGCAAGTTCCTGGCGCGTCTACAGGGCGAGATAAGCAGGCGCGGCGTGGTGGACGTGCTGCGCAACGGCATTCAGCATGGGCCTTACGCCATTGAGCTTTTTTACGGCACGCCTTCGCCGGGGAACGAGCAGGCCAAGAGACTTTATGAGCAGAACCGCTTCACCGTCACGCGTCAGCTTCGTTACAGCCGCGTCGAGACGCAACGAGCGCTGGATATGGTGCTCTTTATCAACGGCCTGCCGGTTTTCACCTTCGAACTCAAAAACCGGCTGACCAAACAGACCGTACACGACGCCATTGAGCAGTACCGACGCGACCGTAACCCGCGCGAGAGGCTCTTTGAGTTGGGGCGATGCGTGGCACACTTCGCCGTGGATGAAAATGAAGTGTGGTTCTGTACACACCTTCAGGGAAAGGCATCGTGGTTTCTGCCCTTCAACAAGGGATGGAACGACGGCGCGGGCAATCCGCCGAATCCCACCGGGCTCAAAACCGATTACCTGTGGCGGGAGATTCTTACGCGTGAGAGCCTGACCGACATTCTCGAAAACTATGCCCAATTCGTCGAAGAAAAAGACATCTGGACGGGCAGGAAGCGTCGCCGGCAGATCTTTCCCCGCTATCACCAGCTCGACGTGGTGCGAAAACTCTTGGCAGACTCGGCGGCACGGGGCGCGGGCCGACGCTATCTCATTCAGCATTCTGCCGGCAGCGGCAAGTCCAACTCAATTGCCTGGCTGGCGCATCAGTTGATCGGGCTTGCCAAAGACGGAAAACCTGTTTTTGATTCGATAATTGTGGTGACTGACCGGCGCATTCTGGACCAGCAGATCCGGGACACAGTCAAGCAGTTTGCCCAGGTGAGGGCCACTGTGGGACACGCCGAGCATTCTGGCGACCTGAAACGCTTTATTGAGAGCGGCAAAAAGATCATCATTACGACGTTGCAGAAGTTCCCGTTCATCCTCGACGAAATCGGAAGCGAACATCGCGGCCGTCGTTTTGCAATAATAATAGACGAGGCGCATTCGAGTCAGGGCGGTCGCAGCACCGCAAAGATGCATCGGGCGCTGGCAGGCGTTGAAGAGGATGAGGATGAGACCTTCGAAGATCGCCTCAACCGTCTGATCGAATCGCGGAAGTTTCTGCCGAATGCCAGCTACTTCGCCTTCACGGCCACCCCTAAGAACAAAACCTTGGAGATGTTTGGTGAACCCGACCCGCAGCCCGACGGCACCGTGAGGCATCGCCCGTTCCACAGCTACACCATGAAACAGGCTATCCAGGAAGGGTTCATCCTGGATGTGCTGGCCAACTATACACCTGTCAAAAGCTACTACAAACTCATCAAGACGATCGAGGACGACCCTGAGTTCGACGTGAAAAAGGCGCAGAAGAAGCTGCGCCGCTTCGTCGAGAATCACGAGTACGCCATTCGCCTCAAAGCCGAGATCATGGTTGACCATTTCCACGAGCAGGTGCTCGCCAAGGGTAAGATCGGTGGTCAGGCGCGGGCGATGGTTGTGACCAGCAGCATCGAGCGGGCTATTCAATACTTCCATGCGTTTCAAGACTACCTTGCGGAGCGCAAAAGCCCCTATAAGGCGATGGTCGCCTTCTCGGGCGAACATGAATACGGCGGCGTCAAAGTCACCGAAGCCAGCCTTAATGGCTTCCCTTCGAACCAGATCACCGACAAGATACGGGAAGATCCGTATCGTTTCTTGATTTGCGCCGACAAGTTCCAGACCGGCTATGATGAGCCGCTTTTGCACACCATGTACGTGGACAAGGTGCTCTCCGGAGTCAAAGCGGTACAGACACTTTCGCGCCTAAATCGGGCACACCCCCAAAAGCACGATACGTTCGTCCTCGATTTTGTCAATGACCCGGAGACGATTCAAAAAGCCTTCGAGCCTTACTACCGGATGACCATTCTCGCCGATGAAACCGACCCGAACAAGCTGCACAACCTTAAGACCGACCTTGACAGCTATCAGGTGTACACGCCTGAGCAAATTGATGACCTCGTGCGGCTGTACCTGGGCGGGGCTGACCGTGACCAGCTCGACCCAATCCTCGATGTCTGTGTGGCAGCTTACCTGGAGCTCGATGAAGATGGTCAGGTGGATTTCAAGGGCAAAGCCAAAGCGTTTCTGCGGACCTACAATTTTCTTTCGACGATACTTCTCTTTACCAACGCCGCGTGGGAAAAACTATCGATCTTCCTTGAATTCCTGGTACCTAGGCTACCGGCACCGAAAGAAGAAGACCTATCGAAGGGCATCCTCGAGGCGATTGATATGGAGAGCTATCGGGTCGAAAAGCAGGCGAGCATAAAGATTATCCTTACCGATACAGATGGCGAGATCGAACCGGTGCCCACTGCCGGCGGTGGACACATGCCCGAACCAGAGCTTGACCGACTCTCGAACATCATCAAGGCCTTCAACGAGCAGTTCGGCAACATCCCGTGGACGGACGCCGATCGGGTGCGCAGGTTGATCACGGAAGAGATCCCGTCACGCGTAGCGGCCGACCCCGCCTATAAGAACGCATGCAAGTATTCTGACAAGCAAAATGCCCGCATCGAACACGACAAAGCGCTCGCTCGGGTTATGACCGCGCTGCTCAAGGATGACACCGAGCTATTCAAGCAGTTCAGCGACAACAAGTCATTCCGTCGGTGGCTGACGGACGCGGTTTTTGACCTGACTTACCAACGGCCAAACAATTCTGCACAGGAGGGAATTGTCCCATAGCCATATAGTACCTGCTTTTTTCGCTGGTACGATGGTGGGTACTAAATTTGGCTGTACGTAATACCCTCTGCCTTGATTTTGCTGACTTGAAAGGGCTGTGTCGAGCAAATCTTTTCCCCGGGTTCGACAGCGCCAGGTAAACGATTCGGTGATTGCTCAGTTATTGCATGCATTTACGTTATGCCTGTTTTTCGGTCGTGTGCCTATGGATTTCGGGGGTGCATGGGATGCCCTGAATCCGCTTGGGTCGATCTTGATGCTGCCGTCCTTGAGCCGCCGGAGGTATCTCCCCATCGTCCGGTGGGCCAGAAGCGCGCAGACACTCTTCTTGTGGATCCTGCCGTCAAGCGACATTCAATTTTGACCCCTTTTGGTCATCGAAAAATGACCCCCCATCTGTTCATGCCTGTTCGATCTCCGGTTCCCGGATGAGGCCGGCCTTGACCTTTTCCTTGAGCCGGTAAGAGTTTCCCTTGATGTTGATCGTTGTCGAGTGGTGAAGTATCCGGCCGAGGACGAACGGACCCCCCTCGGGTATGGGGGGACACCCTGGTGTGTTAGGCTTTTAGGGGCTTCTCCCCGGCGGTGCTTTTGGTGAGGGAAGAAAAATTCGGGGGGGAAAATTTTTTGTCGATCGCCGATTACTCAATGATTACAGGTAGTCTACCTACGTCGGCGCGCCGACATACCCCCGCGGTCGGCCGTTTTTGTTCTAATATAGCGCCCATATTATACTAACAAATTCGGTCGAAATTTCCCTCAAAAACGACCGCTTTCGGCCCGTTTTGGGAGGCGGGAAATTTTTTGGGCCAAAAAGGCCCGTTTTTTTCCCCCCGAGAGGCAAAACGGGGCAAAACGGACCGTTTTGCCAAAAACGCCCCCCTGCGGGGGGAAACCGGTCCAAAAAGATCGTTTTCCCGCGCCGGCACCCACGGGTCAATGGACGGCTTTGATGATCCAAAAGTGCAGCAAGCGGCCTGCCCGATCGCCCAAGGCCAAACCGGCGGCGTCAAGGGGGCATTGAGGGTGGCGGAAGAAGCCGGCGATACGAGCATCGCCGGGCGCCGAATCGGACCGCTCAAATTTCTCGAAGAACTTGAAAACGGTCAACAGCTTTGACGAACAGCGCAGCTTCTTTTCAAGTCGCAGCCGGTCGTGCGCTTCCATGACCGTAAGGGCCATGTTCTGATCTATTTGTCCTCCAGCGACCGGTGGCTGACCGGCAGCCCGAAAAAAGCATCAGCACCGTGCCCGTCATGCCCCGGCCGCAGGCCGACAAGGCTGTGGTAACTCATCAGCCTATACTGGATAGGACATTCCTGATTTGGCTGGTCATCGGGCAAAATCTTCTTGACGCGTGAGGACCTGTCTTTTACACTCAAAATCCTAAAGATGATATAGTTTCCATAGCTACACTAAATTATCGCCGGAGGTGTCTCATTCTCATTGACACGTTCCGGGACTTCCACAAGGTGATCTCCGAACGCTATGAACGCAAGAACACCATCGTCACCTCCAACCTGGACATCGCAAAATGGCCCGACGCCTTCCCCAATCGTATCCTGTGGGCGGCCACCATCGACCGCCTGCTCCACGGCGCCTACAAGATCAAGTTGTCAAAGATCAGAAAAACAACCTAAGAAAGGAGGTCAAATCTCCTGATTGAAAGGGGGGTCCGAAGACCCTTTTTCAACCCTTTCCACTGGCTCCATTACGGCGAAAATCGAGCACGAGCACTACTTATCTCTCAAGGATACGGAGGAATACCTTAAGGATCCGGCGGCCTGGTACCGGAAGACGGAGCGTTCCGGGCTCGACGGGGCGTGATGATTTTTTCACCGGGGCAGGTGGGCGGTGAGATAATCGATGGTCATGGGTAGATCCAGCTGCAGCTGCTGGATGAACTGGATGCCGATCTCGATTCTTGCCGTCCGGCAGGCGTGGAGATGCCCTCCGTACTGCCGGTCCGCCGTGAGGAAATGGAGGTGAAACCCGGGGAAGTTGAGGGACCGGATGAACTTGGGCGTATAGAAGCCGGCCAGGACGCCGTCGATGTTCTCATAGGTCAGGGCGGGCCGGTTGTGATCGTCCTAGTTGAGGGGCTGATAGTTCTCCTGACGGGAGACGGACCACACCTGCACCTCCTTGAAAAACCCCTCCACCCGGAGGGCGTAAAACATGTTGTCCGAAGGAAGAAGCCGTCCCAGGAGGGCATTGAAGGCCACATAGTCCAGCTCGCCTTCGAACTCCTCGGTAACGGTGGGCCGCCAGAAGGTCACACAGGCGAAGGGAGTCTGCACCTCGTCCGCCACGGAGTAAGTCCTGCCGTCGGCGCGGAGCCGGTAGATTATACCGTCGAGCATCACCATCTCGCCGTCGAGGTTGTTGAAGGTGCCGAGACCGAAATCACCGTGTTTCTTGACCTCTCCCAGCGTGGTGTTCTCTTCGTAAAAACCCTTGAGCATGGCGTTTACCGGCGCGGAAAGGTAAATGGCGTTTACCTCTTCCCCGGCTATCGGTCGGGGAGGGTGCAGATACTGAGTCAGGGCGGCTTGGACTAATTCGGATCTCGTGCGGCCTCCTTCCTCGGCAGCCCGTTCCAGGTCACCGGCAAGGTCTTCCGGGAGATGGATGACTATTTCTTTGCTGTGGTGATTCCGATCGGTCATGTCTTCACCTCGAGGCAAGGTAAATCGACTGTCCCCGCTTTTTCATCCCGGAAACAATGCCACTGTCGTCTTGATTGTTACAACACATACAATCTATTTGGCTAAATCGCAAAAATTATTTGACCTGAATCCCTCCCTAATGTCCTACCATACCGTAACAACTGAAGATAATGCAAACAATTTGTTGAAAACCGGCCTCTTTTGATGTCCCGGGTTCGACGGCGCCAGGTAAACGATTCGGTGATTGCTGAGTTATTGCATGCACTTACGTCATGCCTGTCTTTCGGTCGTGTGCCTATGGATTTCGGGGGTGCATGGGATGCCCTGAATCCGCTTGGGTCGATCTTGATACTGCCGTCCTTGAGCCGCCGGAGGTATCTCCCCATCGTCCGGTGGGCCAACCACTCGCAGACACTCTTCTTGTGGATCCTTCCGTCAAGCGACATTTATTTTGACCCCTTTTGGTCATCGAAAAATGACCCCCCATCTGTTCATGCCTGTTCGATCTCCGGTTCCCGGATGAGGCCGGCCTTGACCTTTTCCATGAGCCGGTTAGACTCATTTTTGCACTTACCTTGTAGATTGCCGAGTAATTTTCTGTAACTCATTGTAAACATTGGTTGTGGTTTTTGAAAATCTAAAAGTGTAGTGCCATAGCATATTCATCTAGCTCTTGACATATAAGGCGATCAAGAAGTGTATTTACATGGTGTCCTTTAGGAGGCGCCAATGTTCGCACGTGTCAAGAAGTCGGGCCGCAATGAATACCTGCAACTCGTCGAAAACCGCCGCGAGGGGAAGAAGATCTCTCAAAGGGTCGTTGCCACCATCGGCCGAATAGACGAGCTTCAAGCAAAGGGCGGCATCGAAACCATCATCCGTTCCCTCTCCCGGTTTTCCGAGAAGATAGTGATGATCCTCTCCGCCCGGGATAATCCCGATGTCCGGGCCACAGCCAGGAAGATCGGCCCCGCCATAATTTTTGAGCGCCTCTGGCAGGAGATGGGAATCGGTAAGATTATCCGCGATCTGCTGAAGGATCGGAAGTTTGGGTTTGACGTGGAGCGGGCCGTCTTCCTGACGGTGCTGCATCGCCTCTTTGTTTCCGGTTCCGATCGCTCCTGCGACAAGTGGCGCCGGGATCATCGCATAGACGGTGTGGAGGCCATATCACTCCATCATCTGTACCGTGCCATGGCTTTCCTGGGAGAGGAGACGGAGGATCAGAGGGATCGTACGCCGTTTAGTCCCCGCTGCACAAAGGATGTGATCGAAGAGGAGCTGTTCCAGTTCCGCCGGGACTTGTTCAGCGGTTTGGATTGCGTCTTTTTCGACACCACCTCCATCTACTTCGAGGGTGAGGGAGGAGAGACCATCGGCGAGTTTGGCCACAGCAAGGATCATCGTCCCGACCTCCTGCAGATGGTGGTGGGGGTCATTCTGGACCATCACGGCCGGCCGGTCTGCTGTGAGATGTGGCCGGGGAGCACGGCGGATGTGAAAACCCTCATACCCGTGATCAAGAGGCTCAAGAGCCGCTTCGACATCGGCGACGTGTGTGTTGTCTCCGACCGGGGCATGATCAGCAAGGAGACGATGGCTTACCTGGAAGAGGAGAAGATCTCTTACATCCTGGGCGCCCGAATGAGAAGGAGCAAAGAGGTTCAGGTGGAAGTCCTTTCCCGGGCGGGCCGTTACCGGGAGGTTCACCCGGGGGGTCGAAACCACAAAGACCCTTCTCCCTTGAAGGTCAAAGAGGTCCTGGTGGGCGGGAACCGTTATGTCGTTTGCCTCAATGAGAAGCAGGCCCTCAAGGATGCCGCGGACCGGCAGGCGATCATCGATTCCCTCCGGGAGAAGCTCGAGAGCAACCCGAAATCCCTGGTCGGGAACAAGGGCTACCGGAAGTACCTGAAGCTGGAAAAGGACACCGTTTCCGTCGATCAGGCGAAGATCGAGGAGGAGGCGCGGTACGACGGGAAGTGGGTCCTCAAAACTAACACCCCTTTGACGACCGAGCAGGTGGCCCTCAAGTACAAGGAACTCTGGCAGGTGGAGCAGGTCTTCCGGGACATGAAGTCGATTCTGGACACCCGCCCCATCTTTCATCAGCGGGATGAGACGATCCGGGGCCATGTCTTCTGCAGCTTCTTGGCCCTGATCCTGCGAAAGGAACTGGACGGTCGTCTTGAAAGGGCCGGCCACCATCTGGAATGGGCTGACATCAAGCGGGATCTGGAGGCCCTTCAGGAGGTGACGATCACCCAGCAGGGCAAAAGCCTGGCTGTTCGGACCGAATGTATGGGTTCCTGTGGCAAGGTCTTTCAGGCCGTCGGCGTTGCCGTCCCCCCCACAGTCAGGGAGCTGTAGATTGTCAAAGAACCCTGAAGTGTAGTGCCAAGAACTTTTTTAGGACACCTATGTGCCCAACATCGTTGAATATATTTTTTTGCAACTGTTAAAGATCAGTAAAACGTTTCAAAGAACTCGCGCCGCGAAAAAAATGTAGAATTTGGCCGAAAAATGCTGTTAAATCTGTTCATCAGGGGTGCCTCCTTTTCGGGTGTTTGTTTTCTTGTGGCAAAGAAACTCTACCTGATTGTGTGCACCCTCTTCAATTTAAAATCTATTTTGGCCGGATATGATTGAAGAAAGGGTCAAAAGCTATGAATAGAGTGCGACAAATATTGGTGTTCCTAATGGTACTGATGCTGTCCGGCTGGTCGAGCACAGGGGTTATGGCACAGCAGACGGGCCAATGGGTCAGCCTGGGACCGGCACCCAGCCGGATGAGCGTTTTAAACAACTGGGCGAACGTAGAGGGTATGACAAAGGACGGCAATCCCTGTGTGGGCGCAATGAATATCGTTCTGGAAGATCCCGCTCACGCCGGCGTCCTGTATGTGGGAACGGCCAATGGGGGTGTCTGGAAAAGCGTCAATGGCGGTTCCTCTTGGACGCCGCTAACAGATCGCCTCTCGTCCCTGTCAATCGGCGGCATGACCTTCGACCGCTCCAATCCGTCAAATCTTTATATTGGTTTCGGAAAACAGAGCAACTACTCCGAAAGCGGCGGGCCGCTCAATTCCATCAAGCTTTCCACCGATGGGGGAACCACCTGGACATCACCCGATACAAATAACGTCCTGGTGGGCCGTGATGTCACCCGTATGCTGGCCGACGGGAACAACATCCTGGTGGGCATCAAGAACCCCGGCAAAGACGAGAGGGGGTTCTACAGAGAAACAGGACTCTACCGAACCACGAACGGCGGCGCGGATTTCGCGATGGTGAAGACCGCCAGCGGCCTGGCGGCGGGAATCGTGGACGACTTGAAGTACGACCCGGGTTACAACGGAACATCCAATCGTTCTGTTTACGCCGCCGTTCGGAACAGCGATGCCTCCGCCGGTGTTTACAAGAGCGACGACAGCGGCGCTACTTGGAAACGCCTGTCCACGATTCCCACGGCGGGAGCTGCCACCGAGAGAATCCTTTTGTCCACAACGGGCAACGTCATCGCGGCCATGGTGGTCAACGGCACAGAAGCAGCCGCCACCACGATTTATCGGTCCATCGATGGCGGCGCCACCTGGACGAGCATGGCGCAGCCGGTGACCCAGGATTATGATCCGGTAAACAAACTGAATCAGCAGGGTCTCTTCCCCGGAGGTCAATACAATAATGCCGCCCTTTACATCGATCCATCAAATCCCAATATTGTTTATGTGTCCGGTGACCGTCAGCCCGGAGATTTGAACGGAACGAACGCCAATTCCATCGGGGCCAAACAATACAGCGGTCGCATTTTCCGCGGTATATATGATCCGAAGACCGGTCAGACAACCTGGGAGCCCCTGACTCATTCAGGCACACTATCCAACTCTTCCCCGCATGCCGACAGCCGGAGCATCTTCATCGATTCCACCGGACAACTCATCCAGACAGACGACGGCGGGATCTATGCCCGCAGCAATCCCCAGGGAAAAGGCGACTGGACATCCATGAACGGAAACATCGCCGTATCAGAAGTGGACTCCGCTTCCTGGAACCCCCTGGCCAATCGCGCCGTCATCGGCATGCAGGACAACGGCAGCGCCTATCAGATCATTGCCGGCGGCACCTGGGGGTCGATCAACGGCGGAGACGGAGGAACCAATGCCGTTAATTTTCAAACCTATGCCTCATCGGGAACGGCCGTCATTTACGCCAGCTACCAGTATCTGGGAGGATTTCTGCGTTTCCGTATGGATTCCAAAGGGGACCCGATCACTGCCAGCAAGACCTCCCTTGGCCCCTATATCAACGAGGGGGGCGTCAAGACCTACCTCCGCGAAAACACATCTCTGGTTCCCTTTTACCCGACCCTCACCCTCAACAGGACCGACCAGACCCGGATTGCCATCGGCGGTTTGGGGCTGTTCATAGGTCAGGATGATCCAACAGTGGAGGTGAGTGATCCAAAACAATATGAAATCGCCATGTCTCAGTTGGTCACGCCGAAGCAGATTGCCGACACAGGAATCTACAATGCAGGTTTTGGAACGGTGGTTTACGGTGCCTTGGACCGCCCGGGGGCGATTGCTGCCGGTTTGGGCAACGCGATGGTCGGCGACCGGTCGGCAGCATCCATGGAATCGGACAAGTATTACGGACAGATCTGGTACAGCGATGACGCCGAGACAACGGCCGCTGTCCGTCTGACCAATGTTGAGATGGCCGGTGGCAAGCGCACCTACTACATCCAGACGGTGGTCTTTGACGGCAAAACGGGAAGCAAAAACCTCTATGCTACCGACGCTTTCCGAGTCCTCCGGGGAACCAGGAACAGCGACGCGACCCTCTACGATTTCGACGACATCGGCAGCACGCTTCCTGCCAATTTCATTTATCGGAGGGCTCTGGAATATGTATCGTTCAATGGTGTGAATGCCCTGCTGGCCGGAGGGGCGCACAGCACGACTACGGATACGGATGTGAACCCCCTTTACTATACCGTGGACCCGGCAACTTACAACGGTGCGACCTGGACAGCCCTGGGCAAGCTTCTGCCCAATGCCCCGGTCATGTACCTTCATTACAGCGACCTCGACGATGTGCTGCTGGTCGCCACGCTGGGCAGGGGTGTCTTCGCCATGTATGATCTGACCACCCTGTTTCCCCAGGCCACCACCCTGACGTTCGGCAAGGGCGACAACGACAGCTTTCCGGGTGCGGAGCTCCTGACTGACGGGACACCCGCGGGTGGCGGCGCCTCCTTCAGTCGTCCCTTGATCAAGACCGGCGCCGGAACCCTGACGCTGCCCAACGCCGCGGCAACCTATACCGGCGGCACGCAGTTCAACGGCGGCATCATCGCGGCATATCAAGACGCCAGCTTCGGTCCGGCGGGCAACTGGACTTTCAACGGCGGGGAGCTGAAATATCTGGCGTCCTTTAATTCCAGCCGGACAATCACCCTCCAGGCGGGCGGCGGCACCTTCGATACCAACGGCTTCAATTCCACCCTTTCCGGAATCATTTCCGGCAGCGGCGCCTTGACCAAAAACGGCGGCGGGGTTCTGACGCTGACCAAAGACAACACCTATACGGGCGACACGACGATCAACGCGGGAACGCTGGAGGTTAACAATCCCAACAAGGTGACGGGCAGCGGTACGGGAACCGGCAACGTGACGGTGGGGGAAGCCGGCATCCTCTCCGGCACCGGCAGGGTTGCGGGCAATGTATATAATTACGGTCGTCAGAACCCCGGAAACTCGGTGGGGAAATTGACGATTGGCGGAACATATTTCCAGAAAAGCAGCGGCGTGCTGGATATTGAAATCTCAAGCACGGAAAATGACGTGCTGGAAGTCGAGGGTAATGTTTCTTTGAACGGCGCTTTGAAGACCATCCTTTTGAACGGCTACCGCCCGGATCTGGGAGACAGCTTCACCATCGTCACGGCCAAAGGCGTCTCCGGACATTTTTCCTCTCTGGACACGGCGATCAACGCTGCCGGCACGCTGTATTTCAAGCCGAAGTACTCCCTTAATCAGGTGGATATCGTTCTCGAACGGGATTATGCTTTCAACCTCCAAAAACGCGGTTTCAGTTCTAATCAGCAGTCCGTGGGCATGATGTTAAACAGTGTTGCCAACACTGCCGCGGGACACTCTGGAGACCTCAACAGCGTCCTTTCCGCCATTGACAATCTCGCCACAGACAGCCAGTTGGCCGCCGCCCTGGATCAAATCGCCCCGCGGGGGGACCTGACACAGGCGGTCATGAGCTACAACGGAGCAACCATGCAGACGGGGAACATCACCGGGCGTTTGAGCGATCTGCGCGCCGGGGCCACGGGCATCAATCTCCAAAATCTAAGCCTGAAGCTGGAACAGGATGAGACGCTGAACCGGTACGGGAAACCCATCGTCCTGGCCTTCAACAGCGAAGGTCTCCCCCCCGTCGAGGTATTCAAGACGGATATCAGCCGGAATTTGGGATTCTTTATCCGCGGAAACGGGACGTTCGGGGAGCTGAAAACGGATTCGACCAACAGCTTTCAGAATTACGGCATCACGTTCGGCGGGGACTACCGGTTTTCACCGACGTTTGTGGCCGGCATCATGGGAGGCTACAACCGGGGAAAATCGGATCTGGATGCCATAGGCAGCAGCGCGACAGCGACGACTTTTAGTGTCGGGGCTTATGGAACTTACTATCATGGCGGATTTTATCTTGACGGCCAGGTGAATTATGGCTGGAACAACGTCTCCAAGGATCGGCGGATTGTGTTTCCCGGGATCAACCGGACGGCGGCTTCGGATCAGAAGGGACGTCTCTTGACGTTTGCAGGAGGAGCAGGATACGACATCCCCGTGCAGAACTGGATTCTGACGCCGATGTTTTCCATGGAGTATGTCCGGCTGGCAACCGAAGACTATACGGAATCCGGAGCGGACGCCCTCAAGCTGACGGTGGCCGGACAAAGCACAAAACTTCTTCAGGGTCATGCTGGGGGAAGTGTCGCCTACGTTTGGAAAACCGATCAAATGACCCTGACACCGCGAGTATGGGCACTGTATGGTCATGAGTTTGACCGTGACGATCAGGCCGTCGTGACGGCCAGACTGGCCATGGGTGGTTCATCCTTCACAACCGCCGTCGCCTCACCCGACCGGGACTTTGTGACCTTAGGGGCACAGGCGGTGCTGACCCTTCCGCCGGACAAATCCCTGTATGTCAGCTTCAGCGGTCAGATCGGGCAAAGCAACTATGCCAACTACAATATCGGCGGCGGCTTCCGGATAACCTTCTGATCCGGCGGTCTTGATTGAGAACAATGATGTATGGAATTGAGGGCTATGTGCAGTCCTCAAGAAGATTCCTTACCGGCATTTCGTCTTCAGCATCCCGAAAATCCTGCGCAGATACTTCCTCTATGACCGGAAGCTTCTTGCCGATCTCAGCCGCTGTGCCTGGGAATCCCTGAAGGTCTTTATCCGGGATGCGGTTCCCGAAAAAGATCCGATCCCCGGCGCCGTCATCGCCGTCCAGACTTTCGGAGATTTTCTCGGATTCAATCCCCACTGCCACATCCTCGTGACGGATGGCTGTTTCTACGGCGGCAGGAACATGTTCCGCGTCGCCCCGCCTTTTGAGCTGAAAAAGCTGGAGGCCATCTTCCGGCACAAGGTACTCAGGATGCTTCTTTCCAAGGGTAAGATTACCGGGGAGCTGGTGCGGATGCTCTCCGGATGGAAGCATACGGGGTTCAACGTCTTCTGCGGCAACCGTATCTCGCCAAAAGATGACACGGCCACGGAGCATCTGGCCAGATACATCATCCATGCGTCATTCTCTCAAGAGCGGATGACCTACCTGGATCAGGAGGGGAAGGTCGTCTACATGGCCAAGGACGGCAAAAGGACAAAGATATTCCCCGCGATGGAATGGCTGGCGGCCATGTGCACCCACATCCCGAACCGGGGCGAGCAGATGGTGCGTTCCTACGGATACTACAGCAACGTCCTGCGGGGGAAACGGCAGAAGGAAGGCAGAGATGAGGTTATTCCCTGCATCCTCGAATCGCAGGGAGATCAAAAGACCTTCCGGCGGAACTGGGCGCGATTGATTCAGAAGATATACGAAGTCGATCCTCTGGTCTGTCCGAAATGTCAAGGCGCCATGCGGGTCATCGGCAGCATCGAGGACCCTTCGGTCATCCGGGCCATTCTCGAACATCTGGGGTTATGGCTCGCACGCGCCAGGCCGCTGCCGAAAATCCATAACCCGCCTGTCTGTGTGGCCGATACAGGCAGGCCGGCTGCGCCATCCATCCCGGATGACGTTTCACAGATCCCCGTACATGATGATCATTTTTATGGGGATCCTCAATACTCATGGGACGATTATATCGAAGCATGACGCATCGTAAAAAAGATGCGTGCAGGAGAGGTCTGCCCGGATGGCGATCAAAAATGCCTTCATGACGGGTAACTCGACCAAAAGGTGAAACAATTTCTCAAAAGAGTGGTCGCCGATCCACATACCCCACCCAACAGCATCAACAATCTCTGTTTTTTGATGCAAAATTACCCTTGACACACGGTAAATTTGTTCTCCATTGTCAGACCTTTTTGCGGCAAGTATTTGCCGACATTCGTAGGTAATCGAACACGAGGCGCACATTGCGAGTAAGTTCACGCATTTTTTGTGCGACACTTGACACTTTTTTGGATTTGATGACTCCGACTGCGAATCGGCGTAAGCGAGTGATATTTTCTGGTCCGTGGCCGGTACGGATTCGACTTCGGTCTTCATCGTAATTCCAATCGATGATGTAATGGCAGCTATTTTCGATTGCCCAATGGCCGCGGTTGATATTGAGAAGACGTTCGGGGCTGGCTTCCTCTGCCGTTCGACTGGTGATGCCGTAAGCGATTTCACGGGAGCTCTTGCCGGTCTTTTTGTTTATAAATTCCCGTTCAATGGCGAATACTTGTCCGACGTGGGGGAAGTCAAGATAGTTGTTAAGTTCTGAAGTAGTCCAGATCTTTCGAATTTCGATTCGTCCATGATCAGGGGGGTCACACTGAATAAAATCCGGATGTTTACGGTCCTGGAACCAGAAGGAGACGTCTTCCATAAGAGTGCGCTGGTTTCCTTTGACAGTGAAATGATAATGTGCCTGACGCTCCGCTACCAGGTACTCCGCGATCTTACGCTGGGTCAATAGGGCATCTGCCGTAACATCCTTCCCTTCTATCTCGGCGGTTTCAAGAAGGGGGATAGCGATTTTGATTTCGTTGGTGCGTTTGGTGTCTTCAGTATCTTTTATCGGTAGGCTGCCTACTTTTTTTGGGCGTAACAGTTTTTACTCTCATGGCCGACGAGGCTCAAGATATGGGTTTGGCGCCCTTGATCATCAATGGCATTGCACATGGTTTTACCGTCTATGGCCAAGCTTTCATCCTGCTTTGCATATGTTTGGTTCCATTTCTGCAGAGCTCGGTCCAGGTGAACGGGATCAACGCGGATCAGAACATCACGGATAATGTATTCGCTGGGTACAATGTAGCTGCCTTGGTTATAACGGCAACCAAAACGTCTTCGGGCGTTTTTGCCGAGGCTCTTTGCCCAATCGGCGATTGCCCGGTAGCCGCGCATCCCACATAGGCAGGCCCCGGCGGCAATGGCCAGAACTGTGGAGAGTCGATGTCGTCGTCCCTGAGCTCGGCGAGGATCGGGAATTTAATTAAAAAAGAAAGGAAGTGATTGCATCTGTTGGGCATTGATCATCATTTTTGACCCTCCGGTATGATAAGGTAATGGAAGAATGGGTTGGCATAAAAGCGTTCGAATATTATCCCGCAAGGGTTTGATGAAAACCATTTTGGGTGACTGAGCTTTAGCTGTGTATCCATGTCTGGTTCTGCTAAAACCTTTGGTATCCCCCACATAGATCCAGTTTGCCGCTTTATAAACGGTCCCCATAAATCGTTGTGGGTCCACAAAGGTTTCCAGCAATACCACGGGATGTCCAAAAGCTCTTTGCCAATCCTGGACAATCCGCCTTTGGCATAGGGACAGAATTCGTGACCCTAAATTCGGAACATGCCAATCCGGCAGGATGAGAAAGCGACTGTTATTGACGATTAATTTGAGACGATCATATTGATGACGAAAGTTCCATCCAATCCATTCATCCCGGGCAGCGCACTTCAAAGCCGAGGCCGAAAAGCTAAGCAGGGCCAACCATTCATCGCCCCATTGGGCAACGTACTGGATCGTCTCGCTGATCTTGGGCAAATATCCCAGGTAATGATGATCCCGCATCAATTCCTGATAACGATGCTCTTCGTATGGATGAACGGGACGGACAATAATATCTTTTAAATTCAAGATGTTTACCTTCAAAGCAACTATGACTGTGCTTCTCTATAACTCATCTTGAGGCGGTTGTCCATGTTTTCTTGTAACAATTTGATCCGGTTTACTTTTAGGAACAGAATAAATTCACCCTGACCCTTGACATGCAAAAATACCACACCTATGCTCCGAGCCGTCAAAAGCAATGTCCTATCCCACCCAAGCCCAGATACGGGAGATGGCGGTCGTGGAAATCGAAACATCTTGTGTCGAGGATATACAAAGCATCTGGAAACAAATGTGGTTATAGGAGGCAAGAAAAAGCATGGAGTGCATGAATCTTAACGAGTTGTCATCCATTGCGCGTGATCACGCGACAAATCCACGAAATCAAGGACCGCTCAAGAAATTCGACGGGCACGCCCGTATTACCGGTCCTTGCGGTGACACCATGGAGTTCTGGTTGACCAACGGCCGGGCCGCCTCGAGCCGCAAGCGGTCCTTCGACCCGCAGAGCGCCCGGTACGACTTCCGGGTCTTTCTGCTCCACCTGGGGCTCATCGGCGACGAGTTCAAGACCGCACGCAAGCATCTGATCGCCGCCCCGCCGGGGGACACGGCCTTCAAACGCAGCAGAGTGAAACCAAACGAACAATCCGCCCCAAAGGCGGAACCCCTCACGGAGGCCGGGCCCGAAACCCGGCCTCCGGCGTTTTCGGGGGACGAGACCGGCGGGATGCAAGGAGGCGCGTCATGAGAGTGCTGATTCGAAACACCGCCCTCGACGGGCGGCCGCTGGAAGGCGACGGCGAGGTCTTCAGCGGTGAGATGGTGATGGACGTGGTCCTGGCCATGAAAGGAGCCACGCTCTTTTCCGACCAGCGGGACCTCGAGGACTACATCGACATGGTCCTGCGCAACGCCAGATGCTGTCCGGCGTCGAGCTTACGGTCCGGGGCGACACGCCCGAGGAAAAGGCCGCATCCTTCCTCGATGCCCTGATCAAACACGGCCTTGCCGAGGTGCAGGACGACAAACCGGCGCGGATACCGATTCCCGCCTTGGTCTGGCAGGGCATCGACGCGGTCCGGCTCTCGGGGCTGACCAACATGCTCGACCGGCCGGTCGTCGCCCGGCTGGCCGGGGAGCTCGGCTGACCCGACGCCGCGCGCTGGATCGAGGAGCACCCGAAAGAGTATGCCGAGGGCGTCTTCCGCGGTTTTGTCGTCGATCCGCAGGGAGGGAAACCCTGATGTGCGGGCTCGCGGGCGTCATCTTCGGAAAAAAACGGCGGCGCGCCGAGGAGCGGGAGCACCTCGCCTGGCTCTTCACCCGCCTGCTGCTGCTGAGCGAGGAGCGCGGGCCCCACGCCACGGGCGCAGCGTGGCTTGATGTCGACGGCGGCCACAGGCTCTTCAAGCGCCCGGTGACGGCCGAGCGGTTTGTGATTGACAAAGCCTTCGCCGAACTCCTGGCCGGCATAAACAACCGCGCCACGCTTGTGCTCGGCCATACCCGGTGGCGCACCCGAGGGGACGAACGGGTCAACAGCAACAACTACCCAATCCGCGCCGGGGAGGTGATCGGCACCCATAACGGCACCATCTACAACGCCAATTACCTTTTCCGCCCCTGGAAGCTGCGACGCTTCGCCGAGGTGGACAGCGAGATTCTGTTCCGCCTGGCCGCAAACGCCGCGCGGGACGGTGCCATGGATATCGAGCGGTTCAAAGCGCGGCTCCGGCGCTGCCGCGGGCAGATCACCGCCGTAATCGCCTGCCGGACCGATCCGGAAACCGTCATCGTGCTCAAGGGGAACAGGCCCTTGGAAATGCGGTGGCATCCCCGCCGCAAGGCGGTCCTCTACGCGGCGGACCCGGCGTACCTCGACGCCGTGCTGGCGGAGGAAAAGGGCTGGAGGGAGATTGCGGTCCCGTCCATGAGCCTGGTGGTGTTCCGGCGCGAGAACCTGTCCGGGTACTCGTTGGAGCCGTTCGAGTTCGTCGCCCAGGAGAGAAAGGGCGCAGAACCATGACAGACACCCCAATGAACCCAACAGAACCCTTGAAGCCGAACACAAACGGAATGCTGAGACTCTTCGTCTACGGCACGCTGAAGCGCGGTTTCTGGAACCACGACCGCTTTTGCCGGGGCGTCCTGACGGTGGAGGACGCCTTGGTCCGCGGCCACCTCTTCGAGACATCCTCCGGAATCCCGGTCCTGCAGGTCCCGGAAGAGGATATCCTCGCCGTCGGGACCACCAATCCAGTCGCCGACGTGGCCACACAAGCGCGCGTCGTGGCTCGCATGTCCAATCCCGAGCCAACCCCCAACCGGCTCCAAAAGAAGGGCACAGGCGCGCCCTGGGGCCCCGTGTACGGGGAGCTTCTTGCCTTCGATGACCCCGAGAGCCGCCTCCCGGCCATCGACCGGCTGGAGGGATTCCACCCAGGCGGTCCGAGTCTCTACTGCCGCGTCTTGGTCCCCGTCCAGGTAAACAGAAGCGTCCTCCCCGCTTGGCTCTATGTGGGGGAGGACCCGGTCTCGAAGAGGTTTACGCCTCTCGGTGAGTCTTGCTGGCCCCGGTAGCTTCCGTTCGGTCAAATCCGGAGAAACTCGGAAAAACCGTTTGACAGGCACGCCGAATTTCGTATAATATATGCCAGTTTGGTCTGATCGGACCGGATGGAAGCCGATGGGGCTATCCAGGACGGGGCCGATTCGTTAAACCGAAGGTCTGAGGCCGTTCAGGAATGGGACGAGACCCTGTGCGACTGGAGTCAGTGATGGAAGATCGATGGCTCTCCGTAGATGAGATCGCGGCCTATCTCGGCATCAAGCGGGATACGGTCTACAAATGGATATCTGAAAAGCAAATGCCGGCGCACCGGATGGGCCGCCTCTGGAAATTCCGCAAGGAAGAGGTGGACGAGTGGGTGAAGACAGGGGGAGCAGCGGAGTCCAATTCTCAGAATTCGGATACGGGGAAGAAATGATGGATGTTCTGCTGACATTTACAGGATTTCATGACCCTTATTTCAAAGGGCTGGTCGACCAGGAAGAGCAGCCAGGGCCCATCCTTTCCCTCCTATCCACACGCTCGTTCGATCATATCTTTCTCTTTGGCACCCCAAGCACTCAGCGGGTTACTGCAGAAACAAAGGACGCTATAGCGAAGCTTCACCACAGGAGCGAGGTTCACGTTCTCGAAATCAACCTTGCCGATCCGACGAATTACCAAGAGATATTCAGGGGGCTCAGAGCTCATCTTCCTCGCATCATCGAGGATTTTTCTTCAGCACGCTTCTTTGTCGCAGTCGCGTCGGGAACGCCCCATATGCATGCCTGCTGGGTTCTCCTTACGGCCTCCGGCGAAATTCCCGCCCGCATCCTCCATGTGCGACCACCGCAGTTTGTAACAAAACAACACCCGCTCGTAACCGAGGTGGATTTGTCCTCGCGTGAATTCCCTACCGTCAGGTTCCAGGATGTATCGATTCCTGTTGAAGAGAGCCAAGCCGATGTTGATTCCGTCAGAGTGCAGCTAGGCATTGTGGGAGATCACTCCGCGATGCAGCGTTCACTCGAGATGGGTGCGATGCTGGCTCCATCACAGGCCCCGGTCCTCATCTTTGGCGAGACAGGGACCGGCAAGGAGCTATTCGCTCGGTATATTCACCGATTGAGTGGAAGGCCGCGAGAGACCTTTGTCGCTGTAAATTGTGCAGCAATTCCAGAAGACCTTGTCGAGAGCCTGCTGTTCGGTCACAAGAAAGGAGCGTTTACTGGCGCGATCAACGACCAGGTTGGCAAGTTCGATACGGCGGATAAGGGGACCCTTTTCCTTGATGAGCTCGGAGAGCTTCCCATACCCGCACAAGCCAAGTTGCTGCGAGTTCTGCAAGATGGACTGGTGGAGCCGATTGGGCAAGCCAAGGCGCATAAGGTTGACGTGCGGATTGTGGGTGCGACGAATCGGGACTTACGCAAGCTGGTGAGGCAAGGGAAATTCCGAGAAGATCTTTTTTATAGGCTCAACGTCGGCGAAATCAAACTTCCTCCGCTCCGTGAAAGACGCTCTGACATTCCCAAACTGGCGCTTCACATTCTCGATAGGTTGAATGGCTCTTTGCGACGACCCAAGAGGTTGTCGGCGGAAGCCTTGTCCAGGCTGCAATCTCACAACTGGCCGGGGAATGTTCGCGATCTGGAAAACGTCATCGAGAGGTCTGTTCGTCTTTGCCGCAATGATGTTTTGGACGCGGACGACCTCCTCATCACGGAACCAATTACCTATGCGGACCCATTGGATGCACTTCCCGAGCCCTACGAGGGATTCTCATTGGATGAGTTTCTCGGGAGCGCTCGGAAGCAAATGATTCTCCGGGCGCTTGAAGCAGCCAACGGCAACCAAAGCCAAGCGGCTCGAATGCTTGGGATCACGCCGCAGGCGGTGCACAAGTTCTTGCAAGCGAGACCAAAGACTTAAACCAGGGTTTAAGATGTTTCAACCTGGGTTGAAGGATGAGATGATGCCAGGGATAACGACAAGGATGCTAACTCTTTTGATAACAATTGGTTGTCGCTCATTCCGGGAAGTGGCATGGGTTTTGCTTCCTATCGGGCACAGACAGACCGATCAAGGGTCCGAAACAAGAAAGGAGCGGCCATGCCAACATTTACGGTCACATCAATCATCGACGGAGATACTTTCGAGGTCAACCCTCTATGGAAATGGAACGGTGAGACGGGTACCCGAGTCCGCCCGGCGGGCTACGATGCCCCGGAGCTTCACGCCTATGGAGGCCAAGCTGCCAAGGACAAGTTGTCGAGGCTCATATATGGGGGGCAAGTCGAACTCCGAACGGCCCACAAGATTGACCGAGGACGCCTGGTCTGCGAGGTCTATTTCAGAAACACGAATCTTGCGGATTACTTTCCCGAGTGGCAGTGATCGGCTGGGATTTCAGGAGGAGCGCCTGTGAAGGATTATTCGACTGAAGCAGATGCGAGGATTGTCATCGACGATCTGCTCCGCCAAGCGGGGTGGGACCCCGCCGACAAGTCGCAGGTGCTCACCGAACATGCTTTGCCTGAGGGTGGACGTGCCGACTATCTCATGTTGTCTCGGAACGGTCGCCCGCTTGCCATCATAGAGGCAAAGCGCACGGCCATAGAGCCATACACGGCCAAACAACAGGCGCTGCCATATGCCAAAAAAATCGGCTCGCCATTCATCTTTCTTACAAATGGCGAGCTCATCTATTTCTGGGACTACGGCAACGACGACGCCCGGATTGTCAACTCGCTCTTTTCCCGCCGCGATCTTGAACGCCTGGTCGAAATGCGCGCAACTCGGAAGCCGCTCGCGACGATAGAAATCCCCGAGTATTACCTTCGCCAAGGCGAGACCCGGCAGGTGCGGCCCTACCAGCGAGCGGCGATGCAGGCTCTGGATCACGCCGTGGAACTCGGCAAACGCCGTTTTCTGATTGAACTCCCCACCGGCACAGGCAAGACGGATCTCGTCGCCATCTATATCAAACGGCTCATCCAGTCCGGACGCGCCGAGCGCATTTTGTTCCTGGTAGACAGGGAGCAGCTCGCCAAACAGGCGCTCGAAGCCATTCAAGACATTCTGAACCAGCACAGTAGTTACTGGTTGCGCCCGGGCATGGTCCGGCAGGAACAACAGATTACGGTCTGTCTTCTCCAGACGATGATCAGTCGTTACACAGAATTCACCAGTGGCTACTTCGACGTGGTCATCGCCGACGAATGCCACCGTTCCATCTATGGCTCCTGGCAGACCGCACTCACCCATTTTGATGCGCTTCACATAGGGCTGACCGCAACACCCTCGGCCTATATCGAGCGGAACACGTTCCAGTTCTATCAGTGCCGCGACGGCCAGCCGGATTTTGCCTTCCCGATCCTGCAGGCGTTTCAGGAAGGATATTTGTGCCCCTATAAATTCGCGACCGGCATCACCCAAATCCTTGCTGAAGGTGCGGAGGTCGATGATGAGACGTATGACCCTGCCGAATTTGAACGCAAATGGACCAACGAGGACACCAACCGCAAGATGATGGAAGAGTTCGACCGGCTCGCCTGGGAGAACTTTAAAGAACTGGCTCCAGGGCAAAAGACCAGACCCGGCAAGACTATCGTTTTTGCCATCACCAAGCACCATGCCGCGCGGCTGGCTCATTACCTGAACGAATTGCATCCTGAACTCAAGGGTAAATACGCTGAGATCATCACGAGCGACGTTGCCAACGCCGACGATCTCATCCGCAAGTTCAAGCGCGAGGAGTATCCCCAGGTGGCCGTCAGCGTTGGCATGCTGGATACCGGGTTTGACTGCCCGGAGGTTCTCCACCTGGTAATGTGCCGCAGGGTACGAAGCCCCATCCTCTACCAGCAGATGCGAGGTCGCGGAACCCGCACCGCAGACCATATCCAGAAGAAAAAATTTGTCATCTACGACTTCTTTGGCAACCACGACTACTTCAACGATAGCGATACCGACATTTTCACCGGCATCGGTCGCGGACATGCCCCTGGCGGTGAAAGCAAACCGCTTAAAGCCCGAGGTGACCTCGTCGAACTTGGTCTCGAGGACGAGTGGCTCCAAGCAGTTACCTATGTCGAAGTGGGGCCGGAGGGTGAGCGTGTCGACAAGCGCGAATATGTCACCAACTGGGAAACAACCGTTCAATCCGCCGTGAAGGATGACCCGATCATCCAGAAGGTACGCCGGGGGGAATTGCTCACCGAAGACGAAGAGAAGGCGCTGGCTGACAGTTTGAACCAGCCGAAGATGTATTTCAACGAGGAGAACCTTCGCCGGGCTTACCGCCAGCCGGGCGGTAACCTGATCGACTTTATCAAGGCCGCTCTTGGCAAACTCAAGATCAAACCCCGCGAGGAGGAGTTGACCGAGAATTTCCATGCCTGGCTGGTCGCCAAATCGCTCACACCACAGCAGGCGCAGTATCTGTCGCTCATCAAGAACCGCGGCATCGCCCGCGGCCGTATCGAGCTGGAGGATTTGTTCCGGCCTCCACTTTCCATTTTGAATGCGGCAGAGCTGGGCGTTGAGCTCTTCGGCGAAAAGGGGCTCAAGGAAATCATCCAGGATTTGAACGATTCGGTCTTCATGAAGAAGGTCGCATAAGGAGCAGCGATGAACCAGGATTTGCGCAGAAAATTGAA
>Ga0209409_1000649_pt1 | contig 34818 bp, 38 predicted proteins | sample AD_JPNMR1_MetaG_FD_184424 | JGI IMG/M metagenome (GOLD analysis project Ga0209409, IMG submission 184424) | Active sludge microbial communities of municipal wastewater-treating anaerobic digesters from Japan - AD_JPNMR1_MetaG (SPAdes) (version 2) | ecosystem: Engineered > Bioreactor > Anaerobic...
ATATGAGTTTTTTGAGTTGCTTTTCATTCAAAATTTTAGGGATTGTATCTAAAGTCGCTAATTCCCATTTTCCGTATCTTTTGAAAGCATATAATTCGCTTCCGTCCTTGAAACGATACGGATATATTAAATCATTGGGTTCGAATAATATATGTGTTTTTTCTCCTCTTAAAACTCTAATACTTTTATGTATCACTGCTTTAATAAAATCAATTATTGTAAGATTATCTTTCTTTAAATTTAATATTTCATAACTATATGCTTTGCGTTCCTGTCCAATTATAGGTGTAATATCATTCCAAATAAATTTTATACCATAATTTTTTAACAAATCTAAATGATAGTTTTCGTTTTCAGGATCATCACCTTTCCCTGAACTAAATGTTGATAAATTTTGAATATTTTCATCGCTTCCATGATTTACCCAAACATCTAAATAAATATTATTTTTTATTAAAATATTCAAGTATTCTTTTGCCTTTTCACGCGAAAAATATTCTTTAGGGGAAAAACAATTATTTAAATTTCCAAAAGCGTGTAATGTATCAATTAATCCATTATTATAATCCTCGTCTAATATTTTTTTTTCAATAGGATTTTGGTAAACTATTGCATGATTAGAATCTTTATCATTTGAGAACAACCATAATCCAATTCCACATTTTAAATTTAAACCTTGACCATATTTAGTTTGCTTATCGGAAAAAAAATAATTTTTTACTATCAAATATTTTTCTAACAGTGAATCGTCAATATCCCAGCTAATAGTTAATGCCGCGCTATATGGATAAGGAAATTTTCTTAATCTTATTTTATTAGTGAGTTTATAGTAAATCCATTTAAAATTTGATTTTATTCTGTTAATAAATAAATCAAATCTATGATCAGGTGAAGGACTAAACCAAAGTTCGCCTTCTTCTTGCTTATGACATTTTAAATCATTATTTATTGTATCCTTAACAGCCTTTATCATTAAATCCGTTCCAATTTTAATTTGGCGGGCAATAATAATTCCTTCTGATTCAAATTGATTATATTCGATTCTTTTTTGATATATTATTTCTCCTCCATCTAATTTTTTAGTTAATTTATGAATTGTTACTCCGATATTATGCGGCTCTTTATTATACATAGCCCAAAAAGCTCCGCAAACTCCTCTATATTTAGGAACTAATCCAGTATGAATATTTAATATATTAATTTTAGCTAAATTTATAATGTGTTCTTTTATTTTACGAGTTCCATTTACTATAATAATATCAGGCTCTAATTTTTTAATAATTTTATAACTGTTATCATCATTGATATTTTCAACTTCAATTATATTTAAATTTTTATTAAATTCATATGGTGTATTTATTTTTAATTCCTTTATGTAGTTCGAATCTTCATTTTTGTAAAAAAAGTAAGCAATAATTCGTTTTATACGATTTCTTATAATCCGACTGATAAAATTATTTTTTTGAATTTTATATGGCTGTTGTTTTCCACCATCTTTTGGTTTTTCAATAATAATAGCTTTTATTGAAAAATTTTCTGCTAATTTATTTGTAAAATATTTTGTAGCAATACTTGACTGAGTTAAAATAATTATGTTCATTTTATTTCCTAAAAATGAATTTCAGTTATTGTTTAGATATACATGACGAGTGCGAAGCTAGTGTCCCCAGAGGCTGTGGGACCAACAGGAGCGTACATGTATATCGCTGTTAGATGACATTTTATATTTTTAATTTTGACATAGTTATCTTTTTCATGTAATCAATAATTTTTACATCAAAAGGGCATCTTTCTTCGCATTTACCACATTGAATACAATTTTCAGGTTTTCCGTTATGACCCTTATATTCAGGTAATGTATTAAAAAATCTCGGAGCATAGAAATTGGTTTTTGTCGAATTTCCAAATGGGGAGTTTGTTTCTTTATTTATCAGTTTTTCTTCATACATTCTAATGACCCTGCCTATATTAATTTTTGCAGGGCAGGGTAAACAATGATTACACGCAAGGCAAGCGCCTTTGATGTCATTCTGTATATGTGATAATATCTTTGAAAAATTCTTATCAACATCAGAAGCATTCTGATAATACAATATTTGGCGTAGTTCATCAATTGATGAAACACCCGGAATAACACATTTTACAGCAGTTACAGACAAAACATAACTTAAGCATTGAATCGGCGTTATATTAATTCTACTTTCAGAATGCAATAATTTTCCTCTGCCAAAAGGTTTCATTGCTATGATATCAATCCCTTTTGATTCACATAAGTCAAATAATTCTTTTCTACCTGGTGTTTGGTCCCATGCTATATTAATCGGAAATAAGATTATATCAAAGCAACCGCTTTTGACAGCAATTTCAGCAATTGGCAATTTATGTGTACATAAACCGACTAATCTTGTTTTACCTGAACTTTTTAATTTCGTAGAATATTCATATATTCCATCGATTTCAAATAATTTGTCATAATTTTTTTGTGTGTCAACATATTGTAACAGTGTTATGTCTAAATAATCAGTATAAAATCTTTTCAGCATATCATTAAAATGTTTTTCATCATTTTTGTCATTTACAAATATATGTCCTGAAATAATAATTCTGTCACGCTTATTTCTAAATTCTGAACCAAAATTATCTCTATATTTTGTTTTAGTCATTAGCATATCAAAAAAATTGATGCCATTATCATAAGCTTCATTTACGATTTGTGATACAGTTTTTTTATCAGCAGTATTTAAAAATTCCGTGCCAATTCCAATTTCACTGGTTTTAATTTTTCCATTTCCAAAGTATCTATACTCCATATACTTCCTTTCTTTTAAATGTCATCTAACTTGATTTTATATGTTGTTTGCGTACTATTCTTTTTTATCATAAACATATTTTTTTACAGTATAATTTCTTTTGCTAATAATATCATAATTAATAGGGTTAAGTAAAAGGGCAAAACAGAAAATGATATTATAGACTTGAAAAAGGTTTTTAGCCAGTTTCCCTTGGGAATAACAGCAAATAAATCGGAAGAATCAATCTTGTTTTCATGCAATTTTTTTATAAAATCGTTATAGGAATTGCGAAACATTTTTTCCAATGCCAAATAATATGTATCTAAAACCAAGAAAAGAAAATTCGGAATGATTGCAATATACGCGTATTGAGATTTCCCTTTATCTGCTACAATAACTAAAATTGCTGAAACTACAGTTATACACCAAGCTTTGCACGAAGAACTGTTTGTTGCCATTCTTTGTATTACAGATTGGGTAATACTCAAATGTGATTGAACTGCTTGTGAATTAATGTCAGATTTTATATTCTCTTCCATATAATTCCTTAATAATTATTGCGTATTTTAATAGCTTCTTCAACCCAAGAGGCTAGATTCTTTCTGATGTAATCATATACCATTTGACTATCAAAGTACTTAGGATCATATACTCTTACAATACTTGAAAGCTTGCTTTTGGTCCCATTCATTGTAAAATAATCAAATGGATTTCTACCTTTTGTTGATTGTTTACCATCTTTATCTTTTAAATTGTGAATGTAAATACCCAATAAACCCTTGCCATCATTCCAAGATTTTTTAATTTCGTATTTAATCCAATTTCTATTTGATGTATTGCTACCAATGAGAACAATAGTACATGAAGTGCCTTTCATCTGTTCATTTATCCATCTTTTAATAGCCTCATCCCCGGCTCTTGTAATTTGTTCCCAGTCATTATCTGAGACAGGTTTGTTACCTTCAATAACTCCCATGTTTCTAACTTGAGAAGCTCTCCAGTTATCTTCTTTGTAATAAAAACTATAGAAAACTCTTCTTGTCATATTTTTTCCTCCTCTTTTTCTTTAGCACACCAATTACATATATCGTTATTAGCATAAAAGAAGTACCGTCAAAGGCGGAATTTGGGTGAGTGCTGTAAGGCACGAACCTTTTATGCTGGGTTAGGCGAAGAAACTTGTCAATTTTAAAAAAGAGTAAGCACTTCATGTCTTTTGTTTTTATATCCTACTATTCCAAAATTATATATGAAAGATTTAGCATATGATTTGTATTCATTTTGATAATCTCTGCCTACATATTTAATATAAAATTCCATGTCCTCTGAATTTAATTGTTTGGCTAGCCAATGTAAATCTCCATTAAATTTTATGCAATATCCAGCATAAAAAGTATACTCTTCTTTTTCCCAAACTATGAAATTTGGTTTTTGGCTAAGTGGCGAGACAAGTATTTTTTTGCCCCAAGAAGTATCAAGTCCTTGCGAACGACCAAAAGCATACCATGCTACTGGATTTTTTTTACCTTTATCTCTCAATAATAATCTTTCTTTGATTGCTAAGAAATATTTATAAGTATATGGATATAAATCTTTTAATTCTTTTTCGGGTATAATCGTATGTTTTCCATAAACTTTTTTATAAGGGAAAATTATATATCTATTTTGTTCCTCGTTAGATGATTTTAATACGGATGCTTTTATTATTGGTTTTAATATATCTTTTTCAATTGTAAATACTCTATCATCTTTCAGTTTTATAGTTGCTTTATCACCTTCAATAATTGGATCTTTGAAAATATAAAAATCATCTGCTAATGTTGTTATTCCAACATGTATTTTGGCTATCTTGCCCAAAGAGATTCCTCTCGTTTCAATTTCTTTAATTCTTTTTAAGACATCATTTGATGCTAAGGTCCATTTATTATAATCAATATTTGATAATTGTATTTCGTCAACAAATTTAGTGCTCTTTTCATATCCTTTGAAGTAATAAAATTTATTTTGTCTCCAACTTTTATCTAATATAGTGATTGCTGAATATGTTGTTGCGTCATCAAAAACTTGATGATAATTAAAATCTATTATCTTTTTAACAATCTTTTTTTCCATAAAATAGTACCTTAATATTTTAGCAGTTTCTGTCTTAAAATAAGTATTAGGAGTAATATAACCCAATTTTCCTGTTTCGTTTATCAGATTCAAACCAAGTTCAAAAAAAGCAATATACATATCAATTGACCCATTTCTACAAAAAAACCAATCTTTTTGGATTCTTTCCCGCCTCTCTTTTCCTAAATGCTGTATTCTAATATAAGGTGGATTTCCAATAACATAATCAAAGCAATTAAAATATTGTTTAATCTTATTTTTATCTAAACTATCTATTTGTAAAATATTCCATTCAACTTTATCTATTCCATACTTTTTAATAATATCGTTTAGATAGGTTTTGCATTTAGAAATAGCAGTTTCATCAATATCAAAACCAAATATATTATCATGTAATACTATTCTAATTTTATCTAAATCTAACTTCTTCTTAATACAATCCTTCAAAAATCTTTCAACAACAACTATTAGAAAATTACCTTCTCCACATGATGGATCTATAATCTTTTTATCATAAATGTTATTTTTATAATCAATATCATCTAAAATTAAGTTAATTATCCATTGCGGTGTGTATACAATTCCGTTCGTTTTTTTTGGGGTAACTTTCATATACAAAGGTAAATTATTTATTGTTTCAGTTCGCATAATGCCCACACCTTTTTTATAAATTTTTCAATTGAAAAGTCAGATTCTATTATTTTTATAGTTTCATCCTGTAATCCTAATTTTTTCAAATCAGTAAAATATGGATTACCTTTTCCATCAAAATCAATTATTGCTATACCTAAAACATCTGGCTTGTGAGGATAATCTATGTCATTAAAAAGTTTAATATATTTTTTTATGTGATTCTCAGATAATATTTCTGTTTTTATTAATCTTCCCGGTATATTCCCAATTGCTTTATCGTAATATGGAGTATGTCCTCTTAATACAAGAAAATGAACAAAACCAACTCCGATTCTCCTAATATTCGCAGTTTCTCCGAGTAAATTTTCAAAATAGTTATTTGAATTTTGAGCATAATTTGAAGTTACAAATTTAAAACTCATAGTTACTATCGGCTTCTGATTACTGAAAATTGTTATATCTAATGTTTTAGGATAATACTTTCCTTCTATTTCGTATTCTCTACCTGAACCTAAACTCATAGATGAATAATCTTTCCCAAGTCCTGAAATAATTTCCTTCGCAAACCATGAGTGAATTGGAATCAACTTTTTATTACTCCTTGCCCCATATTTATTATATGCAAAAAAAGTATCTTTTATTGCCATTAAAAAATCTTCTTTTAAATCTTTTTTCATAAATAAAACCGCCTGATTTTAAGGCACGGTTTTTCGCTTATCGTCCATCGCCCCGCTGCTATGCTGCTATGCCGTTGTTTTAATGGCGTATAACTGCTGTTAGGTACTGAAAACTGGCTAATTTGTCTTTTTTAATGGTAATCCTAACCATGTTAATGGTAATTCATTAAACTTATAATGACAGTTAACACTTTGGATATAATCAAGTACATCTTTATATTCTTTCTTTTTAAACCAATCACTTAGAACATATACATATTCTACTCTTAATCCCAATGGTGTAACTAACTTCAAGTATTGTTTTCTTTTAAAATCACAGGTCTGTAATTTTTCATCAACCGAGCCTGCTACCTGCTGATATTTAACTTCTATAATGAATAATGTATCGCGAACTATTACGAGCATTGCCTCATCAGGCAAAAGTTTTCTCAAAATTATTTTTTGCCAGTCAATATTGTTTTCATCAAGAAACTTGTAAGACTCATGTTTTCTAAAACATCGTGCTACTAATTTATTCTCAAAATAGACTTCAATTCCTGCTTGTTTTTTTGATCTTTTTAAATTATACCCAGGGATTTTTCTAATAATTTATAAAGATCAACTTTTTCTTCAAAATTTAATCCTGTTAATGTATTTGCTCCTCCTATTCCGCCTTTTTTCATAATTACTCCTCAAAAAGATTAAGATTATTTTTATTGTCTTCAATGCATTTTTTTAATCTTTTTATTGATAACGATATATACTCTTCTTCAATCTCACAACCAATAAAAAATCTATTCAATTTAATAGCTGCTATGCCAGTAGTTGAACTTCCAGAAAAGGGATCAAAAATTAAATCTCCTTCTTTAGTACTTGCTAAAAGTATTCTTTCAAGAAGTTGTAGTGGTTTTTGAGTTGGATGTTTTCCAAATATTTTTTCACTACCATTTGGGGCGGGGATAGTCCATACTGTTTTCATCTGTTTACCTTTATTTATTCTTCGCATTTCTTCATAATTAAAAAAATGTTTTGAATTTTTATTTTTAGCTGACCAAATGATTGTTTCGGTTGAATGTGTAAAATATCTACATGAAAGATTTGGTGGTGGGTTTGGTTTTTCCCAGGCAATATCGTTAAGTATTTTCATGCCAAGTTGTTGCATAGCAAATCCTACAGAATAAATTATATGATTAGTGCCTGATACCCAGATAGTACCATTGGGTTTTAGCAATTTTTGACATCTGGAAAGCCAGGAAAGATTAAATTCATGATTCTCATTAACACCTTTAGATTTATCCCATTTGCCTTTGTCTACCTTTGTCATTTTACCAGCATGACAGGTTATACCTCCGTTAGACAAGAAATAAGGCGGATCTGCAAAAATCATATCAAAAATTCCATCAGGATGTTTCACCATCAAAATATCCATCAAATCAATGCAATTCATTTTATACAAGTATACACCTTTTTCTTCATCTTTAAAAACACAATTTTCTTGTGGAAAACTATAAACACAAATGATATTTTTATTCATTCCTAAAACTTCTTTTATATATTTGTATAAAGATATTTTCTAAAATTTAATTCTCTTAATTCTACATTAGATAGTTTTTTGCAATCATCGAAAATACCTTACCGACAGCCGGCGCTTCGCCGCTGATCTGCAAAATCGTGCGTTAGAACGAACTTTAACGCAAAGGTCTCCATTTATTATTGGAGTTAAGATTTTATTAAATGGTTTAGGTAAAAAAGTCATTAAACCTAAATGCCCGATTATAACCATTAAAATTGATATGGCTCTTAAACCGTCAAAACCTTTATAATAATTTTTCATTTTTTTCTAAAAACACTGGCGGCTAACGAAAATGCCTTATCGACGCGAACGCAGTGAGTGTCCACGAAGTGACCAAGCAGCAGGTGCGAGCAATAAGACAAAGTTAAGCGATGTTAAAAATATCTTTTTAAATTTCTGTAAATAATTTCACTGATTTTTTTATGACCTTTTTCGTTTGGATGATCAGTATCTCTTTCAATAAATTCATCTCCATTCAATGCTATAAAACAAAAAGGGATATTTTCTTTATTGCAAATTTTTTCAGTTGACCTATGATACTCAAATAATACTTTATATGGATTATTAAATGGTTCACTTTTAACTATTTCAGTATCAGATAATTTAAAATCATATAACACTTTAAAACGTTTTAAAAATTTAAAATTATATTCAGCCATATATGGATATTGTAATACACATAATTCACATTTTATTCTTTCCAATCTCTTTTCTTCGTCATCACTATATATTTTTGATAAATAGTAATGTGGCACAGGCGAATATGTTAGATAATAATTTTTAACTTTTTCAAAATTTAACTTTGCAGAATTATAGTCACCACTTTCGTAATATTTTTTCCCTTCATTCTCATAATATTGCAATAGAGGATTTTCAGAAAGATAGATAAATATTACACCTTTATTCGATGATTTAGCAATTCTTGCAATATTTGTCAGATAATTTTCATATTCATCTAATTCAACATTTCGCCGTACATTCAGTTGATTTTTAGTTTATCTAATCTAACACATTTTTCAATATCGCTTAATGGACGGGCTACTCGGCGCACAGTGAGGAACGCTTCATCAGCCACGCCAAAGGCGGAATTTGGATGAGTGTGCCGTAAGGCACGAACCTTTTATGCTGTGTTAGGCGAAAGGGCAAACAAATATTTTTTCTAAACATTCTCCGTTGCCTCTTTAATCAATTTATAAGTTTTCCCAACATTTTCTATATTTTCATAAATCTTCCTTATAGGTTGTAACTCTGAAATGGAATAATAGAATATCAGGTCTTGAGTTAAATCTTCTAATAGGTTTATCGAAAATAAAGCATATCTTGTCTCCTCCAAAGGACTCGATTTTAATGATGACCGATAAGAACCATCTTCTTTAGAAAAGTCTGCAATAATCACGATTAACTTTTTAATCCCATTAATCAATTGAGCGAGTTCGTTTGTTTGCACTTCAATTTTAGAATAAAGAAAATCAATACAATAAGTGATTTTATATACATCTTCCAATGAGTTGTTCTTATTGATATAACTCAAGAGATACACCAACCAAAGATTGGCATTATGTGGAACCTTATTTATGTTGTCCAGAATAAAACAAACTCTAAAAAAGCTCTCTAAATCTTTGGGCATAATTTTTACAATCTTATTTTCGTCAATTACATTTTGGAGAAGTTGTGATAGATTATTTTTGGTTATATCTATCAATTCATGCTGAAAATTGAGAATAAAATTTTTAGCGTTGATTATTTCACATAGGTTTTTCAAGGCAGGATCATATCTTAATAATTCTTCAAATTTAGCCTTTGGCACTCTAAAGGCATAACTCCTCCAAGCTTCAACCATGCCATATTCGCCGTTTGCTACAATCCATTCAGGTTTAAATATTGCATATTTTAATAGTGGTTTGTGAATATAAACAAATAATTTATTTTCAATAGGAACTCGTTTACTACCTTTATTTTTAGCCACTTTAGACACCTTAAAATCATAAAACTCCAAATCTGCTTTTTCAGCATATTGGAATTCAAATTCTATCTTTTTATCATCTATTTCTGCTATAAAATCTGGTTCTCTTGACACACCACCTTTTCTTAAAAACCATAAGAATTTATCGCCTCCTGCTTTGTAAACATTAACATGTTTGTTTGGATAAATTTCTTTCACCTTATTAGTCAGCCACTCCAGAATTTCTAATTCAGAAATTGCCTTCTTTTTCATGTCTTTGCGGTATTCCAAATATGACCGAGATTTTATATCACTTGACTGAGCATATATTGTTTTTCCATCTAATTTCATATTTTTTACCTCACCATAATTTGGTTTGATAATTTTTTAAACTTTTAATAGTATTATAGGCAATCTCTGGATTTATCTCATATCCTATTCCATTTCGTTCTAAATCAGCTGCAGCCAATAGAGTAGTTCCAGAGCCTACAAAAGGGTCAAGAACCGTTTCACTGATGTAACTAAATGCCTTGATTAACCTGAAAGGAAGTTCATAAGGGAATGGTGCAATATGATTGCGCCTATCGCCGCTCCCTTGTGGTTTCATTACCCAGACATCGCTCTTTTTTATTGATATCCAGAACTCTTTATCTAACTTTGATTGCTCTTTTTGTTCTTGTGTCAGATGTCCATATTTGTTAAATCCTTTTTTCCCAGGCTTATCAAATTCTAAAATAAATTCGTGCATATTATTTATTAAAATCCCACCAGGATATGGATATGTTCCAAAATGAGCTCTTACAGCATTTGTCTTATGCCATACTATATCCCTCTTAAATATGAAGCCAATTTTTTCACATAAGTCAATCGTTCTGCCCACCAAATTTAATGTCTTAAATGTGCCATTTTCAAATCTTATGGGAAGGTTCATAATATTTATAAAAGCCTTCCGTCCCGGCTGTAAAACCCTATACACTTCACCCCATACTTTTCCTATCTTTTCAAACCACTCGTCTATATCATGAACATTACCAAGATCGCCCTCAATTGGTTCTCTTGAATACATCTTTGTATCAAAATAGGGTGGCGAAGTAACCATTAAATGAATGCTATCATCAGGTAGGTCATCCATCTTCATTGAATTTTTAATAATAACCTTCTGTTGAGTGCTATTTATTTCAATGATATTGACCTCTTTAATGTCTATCTTTCTCTCTATCTTTGACTTAAAATATTTTTCATATTTCTTAAGTTCTTTTAAATCAAAACGCATTTGTCCACTCGCAGCAATTTGTGCTTTAATAATGTGTTTCTCCACAAAACTATGCAGAGTATCTACTGATATACCAAGAAATTTAGCTGCCTCAATTGCTGAAAGGTAAGTTCTGTTTTTATAATCATTTGGTTCCATTTTAATCATACTCTTTGTTTGGCCTTTCGTCTAACGTTCTCAACATAAATGAAACCCTGAGCGTTAGCGAAGGATTTGGGTGAGTGCCGTAAGGCACGAACCTTTTATTCTGGGTTAGGCGATGGGGTGGCTGATTGTTTCAATATTTCACCATAATCAACTTCAATTCCATCGTCAATCTTTTTATAATAGATGATTTCGGTCTCTATGTGCTCTGGTAATGCAGCTTTCACCTCATAGGTATGTGGCTTTATAGATACAGGAATGTTACCAATATATAGCCATCTATTCCTTTTGATTCTTCGTCAGATTCGGATAAACGGTAATTTGTCACTTTTATTTCAGCACCTTTCTTAAGAATTGCTTCTTGGAATCTCAGCCCAGCAAAGGTTTTCACGATCACCAAATCTCTTACCCATTTTTCAACGGTTGCTCGGTCAATCTTATCCATAGCACTTTTTAACTCTTTTAATTTTTGAAGTATTTTCTCTGTGGCATTCTTGATAGCATCTGGTTTTTTGTTCAAATACCAGTTCTCCCATTCTTTCAAAGTTTTCCCTTCAAACTCCTGAATAAGCTCGCTCATTTGACCAACAACTTTTGGTCGTGTTCCTTGTGCATATTGATTTGCTAAATTGATAAGCGGTGCAACATATTTAGGGAACTCTGGCGTTTCTATGTCTAGATACTTCCTGATTTCTTCGATGGTGATTTTTATTTTCATAATTAACCTTCCTTGACCAGTTCATTTCGCAAGTTCAAAAATTTCATCTTATACTTATAATCAAAACTGTTATCTACATTAACTAGTTTGTTCTTAATCAAATGGGCATTTATAAATGTCTTATTCCATAAGTAGAGATAACAAAGCAGATTACCATTTTCATCGTATTTCAAATTGTCAAATCTCAAAAATACCTTTTGTCCAATAAGTTTTTCTTTTAAAAACTGTATTGCATGTTCTTCTTTTTCAGGCTTATTTTTAACTCCAAGCAATCTAATTCTTAATCCGTTATGTAGTATCAAAACTTCGGGTGAAACTATTTCTCTTACCTTATAATACTCATCCCTTTCAGATGAGGAGTTATCTATTTTTGAACCAAACCTAAATTTCTTTGGGTCAACTTTTTTGTCAAATCTTATTGGGTCTTTAAAAATATATGGTAATTTTTTAATTTCTTCTTCAAAATCTACTTTAGGCTCTTCTTGTCTGATTATCTCAAAAGTCGCATCTTGAAAAATTGTATCCTGCTTTATACCCAATTTTTCTTTTATGATTGGCAAAAATTCTTCATTTATTTCGTATCCGATAGAGTTTCGTTTCAGTTTTTTGGCCGCTAATGATGTCGTGCCACTCCCAAGAAAAGGGTCAAGAACAGTATCACCAACAAAACTGAACATTTTGATAAGCCGTCTCGGTAACTCTTCTGGAAACATCGCTAAGTGTTTATCCTGTTTTTCACCCGGGAAATTCCAGTGTCCTGTAAAATACTGATTCCATTCTTCATCAGTCAACTTTGACTTTTCTTTTATTTCTTTACTTACTTTTGGAGGATACCCGTATTTCTTAAAAATCAGTATAAATTCATAATCCAACTTGAGAATGCCATTTCTTGGATATGGATAGGACCCCATTACCGTTGCTCCACCAGTGGTATGACAGGTAGTTACTTTTTGCCAGATGATAGCACCCATATAATCAAATCCTGCACTTTCGCAGAACTTTAATATTTCGGTCCTTATTGGGATTACCTTATATCTTCCATAATACACAGAACGAGCAAATTGATCGCCAATGTTAATACACAATCGGCAACCTTTATGTAAAACCCTGTGGCATTCATTCCAGACTAAATTAAGGTTGTTTATATATTCCTCATAAGTGTCATTGAATCCAATCTGTTTACAGTTTCCGTAATCCTTCAATTGCCAATAAGGTGGTGAAGTAATAATAAGATGGACAGATTCATCCGGTACCTCTTTCATCCATCTTGAATCACCAATTATTATCTTGTGAGTTGTTTTCATATCACATACTCATAATAGTTCTGATTTATTTAAAGCCACCGTTTCGCCTAACGGTAATGTATCACTGCAGAATTTTGCAAACAAAATCTTGCCAGATAGAGTCTGCGAAGCCGAACAGTGATACTATGCTATCTGCCGTACTTTATTTTTCTAATTCTATTATTTTATCACTTAATATTTTCGCTAATATTTTATGTCCTTTTTCAGTAAGATGTCCATCATTTATAAAATATAAATCTTCAGTTTTATATTTACTAAATATTTCAAACGGATACACATAATCAATATTTTTTTCACGACAAAATTTCTCTAACCTAATGTGAGCATTATGAGGTTCTATTTCTGAATTTTTTGTTTCCTCAAATTTATTTATATAACTTTTTAATTTTTGTTTATCAAACATATTTGCCGAAGGAATATTTAAAATAATTATTTTAAAATTATTTTCTTTAGATATTTGGAGTATCTTTTCATAAATTTTTAAAGTTAATGTCCAATTTTTTTCTATTTCTTCAGGTAACTCTTTTAAAAATAATTTATCAAAAGATTTTAACTTTAAGAATAAATCATGATTTTTTCTTAAGTTATTTTTTAAATTATTGATTTTTTCTTTTTGCCAATTATAAATAAATGTATTTTCTCTTAAAAATGAATTGATTTTTCTTCTTAGAGATTTTTTTTCAATATCTGGCTTTACTAATATCAATTCATTAGTATCAGATAATATATGATGCCAAATTTCTTTTATGGTTTCGCCATTTTCTAATTTTTCAGATAAATCCATTGGATCATTTTGAAAAAAACAAATTATAACATAATCAGGAGAGTATTTTAATGCTAAATTTTCAAGTGTTAATAATTCTGTTGAAGGTTGATTTCCTATAAGTCCAAAATTAAATATTTCATATTTTTTATTATAAATATGTTCCAAATTTTTTGAAAGTTGACGACTTAAAATATTTTCAAAATCAACTTGATGTCCTGCTAAGAAAGAATCCCCAAACATCATTATTCTTTTAATATTTTTTGGTTTAGTAATAGAGTGCTCAATATCTCTATAACCAAGTGAATTAATTTGATAAGGAATATATCTCATTTTGTTTTCATTATCTAAAAACTTATATAAGCCTTTTTCGCCTGGCATTGCTGTATAGCCTAAATTTCTATTAGTTCCTTTAGAATTAGTTACTTTAGGATATGGGTGTAATGTAAATCTTAAATAAATTTCAATTGAAACTATTGAAACAATAAGTGTAAATATACTGGATATTATGCAAATAATAATTTTTTTTAATAAACTTTTTGTTTTAAACATTTATATAGACGCCTCCTTTTAATATTACGTTTCGTACATATATGACGTTTTCACCGTAACGATAACGGAGGTGAAAATGTGGCGAAGTCCGGAGCGACCGACAGGGAGAGGAGCATATATGCGCTGTTGTATGCAGTAAATCGCCCTTCCATTCGCCAATACTATATTTTTTAAATTGTTAAATCCATTAAATCAGAATTGACTCTCCAGTCATTACATTTTATTTTATTAATAATTTCTTCAATTTCTTGAGGTGTATAGCTTGCAGCAATTGATGACTTCCAATATTTACCCATATTATTAGGAATAAATCTACTAAATATATTCACTATCAATTTTACGAATAGATTTAAATCACGTCTTGAATCATTTATATAAATTTTTCCGGTAGGTTTTAATACTCTTTTTATTTCAAGAAATACCTTTTCCGGATCAATCCAATGATGTAATGAGTCGCGTGAAATTACTAAATCATAAGTTGCATCTTTAATTTCGTTCATATTTTCAGCAAATCCATTGATGTATTTACATCTATCACCAACACCTTCATGTTTAGCATTTTCAGTTGCAACTTTAATCATGTCATTTGATGGTTCTAATCCATCAAGCATTAAATCGGGTCTTTTTTTTACAAGATTTATTCCTGCCCATCCTGGACCTGGTCCTATTTCCAGAACTAATGAATTATTAGCAGGCATTACTTGTGCAATAACATTATCAGCAAATCGTTTATACTCTTTACCGAGTTGCTTTTTCATTATTTCACTGTACTGTTCCATGGTCATTTCATTGCTATCTTTAATAGCTCGACCTTCTGGGATCCTCGGTTTAATTTTAGTCATTTTGTTTCTCGCCTTAAATTAATTCTATTTGCGAATATTTTATCATTTGTTTTAGGCGATTTATTGCATACAACAGGCTGGCGGCACTCGAACGAAGTTTACGGAACAAAGTGAAGTAAATTTTGAGCTGCGCCTGTTGGCTGCTGTGCTGGGGCGCTCTTTCTGTCTTCGAGCCTATGAAACTTCGGCAATGATTTTTTTTCGTAACCCAGATATTCGAAAATGGGATAATAATCTCTTACTATGTGCCCGCGATGTCCCTCGACAAAAACGTTATACACTAAAAGTGACATTATTTTCCGCCAGATGTTCCAGATTCGCGCTACCTTGATTTTCGCCTTGACACCTTTAGCGATAACGCGGCTAAATTTCGATGATGTGAGATCGACAAAAAAATCATAATTTTTAAGGTTGACATCATCCAAATCTATAAGGTTAATGCTAGGATCTTCAGCGAACAGTTCGCCTATTTTTGCAGGAACCGCAAGATCAACGACACCATATTTTTCCTTTAAATGATTTATTACGACCGAACTTGACACAGCATCGCCAATAGCTGACAAATTTAATATTAAAATGCTTTTTAATTGAATCATTTATCATATTATGCTAAACCTCACTAAAAATTCATATTTTTAAAGACTTTTAATTAGAACTCAACCATTATAAATTACGGATTTTCTTAACTTCGCGAAATGTAATTAAATATAAATTTAAATACAAAGTTAAAATCGAAAAGAAATACATTGGTGAATATTTATTTATTTTAGCACTAAATAAAAAGATAAAAAACAATACAATTAATAAAATATTTATTTTTTTAGTATTAGTATTATCAAAAACAACTTTTAATATAATAATACAAACAGCTGGTATAAATGCAGACAAGTGATGTTTTTCGGAAATGGGATTAATCATTAACTGAGCCAATAAATATAAGCAAAAAATGTATGTGTTAAAATATTTCTTGTTAAAATTTGAAATAAAATCAAGATATATAATTGGTAATAATGTTAAAACGATTGAAAAAACTTTTATTTCTACATTTGGTTTTGTTTGCGGAAAAAAATATGTTAAAAAACCGCTTACAGTGAAAAATATATGACCAGTTTGACTCCCAAAATTACAAGAAGGTTGATTTTTTATATTAGCCAATAAGTAATAATTAAAATATGTAATATAGTAATCAAATATTTTATTGCCAATAATTATCATTGGTAACAGGCATAATAACACCGTAAATATGATTGATAACAATAATATTTTATATTTTTTATTGAAAATTAAAAACACAAAAAATATTATTGGGAAAAGTTTTATAGAAATAGCAATACTTAAGTAAATGCTTGACAAGAAATCGTCAGAATACATATATTTATAAAACAATATACAAAACAACAACACAACGATATTAATTTGACCACACAAAAGATTTGATTGTATTGGGGTTATTAATAAAATAAATATTATAATTAGTGGAATAATCAAATTATTTTGCCATTTTATTTTGATATTTTTATTAGAAATTTCAACAATAATTTTCACGGAATAATACAATGATAAAATATTTATTACATACCATAGTATAATTGATATTGAATATGGCAATATTTTAAACGGATAAAATATAAATGCCAAAAATAAAGGATAAATGTATGGACATGACGGATTTATTAAATAAGGATTGTTATTGTTGAATAATGCATTGCTCGCCATTAAATAAACTGTTAAATCATTTCCTGAATCTCTGTATGCTATTCTAAAAGTTTGAAATAAAAATGTTAATAATATAACAACAAGGATTATTATAAAAAAGTTTTGATATTTTTTATTTGCTAAAAAATCTTTAATATTAACTAACATTTTGTTTCCTCCTAATTACATTTTTGTTTTATCTAATTATCATAGTCATTTTAGTTCATTCTTCTTATGACTGTCATCGCTGCAAAAAGCCAGATAATGGAGTTTATTACTTGAGCAATAGGCATGGATCTTGCCGTCTCAAATACTTGAAGCGGCGGGTCTAAAAAAGCCAAAATGGTTCAGTCTGACGCTCGTATTTGACGCGATTGACAACTTCAACAGCCTCAAATTTATCGCGTTTGAGAGTTTTTAGTATCGATGTTTCAAGAGTTTTCGAATTCATATCCCGAAAACCGTTAATCCGCAACAGGTTCCAAGTATATGCAGTATAAGTCCAACCGTGATTATTACTGCCTCCAATAACGAAAAGACCATTTTTACGACAAAAATCACATATCGTCTTTCGAAGTTCGGTGTCGATGTCCATATATAAAGGAACTGCATTAGCGATTTCCATGCCGTCCATTCCAAGATTTTTTAAGTGCATCAAAATGGTCTTGCCATTCCATATATAATTTGGGCGTAAAACTTGAAATGACAAGAAGCGAGCCATCTTCGAACATGGTATTTAAAAATAGTTTGACGCCAGTGAAATGTTCAGAATTATCATAAAGTGTATTGCCAACGAGACGCTGATTTCCGATAACAAGCCATATTGTTTTCCAAAGGCTTTTTTCTTCGCCGTGAAGACATTTCGTTCCACTGTTCGGCATCGATGAAATATTGAAGCCTTCTCAGGAAACCGTTTTAGTTCGGTCACTTACATTGATGGTTTAAAACACCCAACTAAAACAAACATCAATGCCCCACACACCATTAAAGCCAAATTTTTCTTATGTCACCTCCTTTCTTTCATTGTCCGATTTCGCCTAACAACCCCGGCATATACGACTTTGCGACCGAAGGAAGCAATATCCCGAAGGGCAAGGGCATTAACCCGTAGCGTATATGCTGTGTTATGCGACCGTTGCCCATTTATTTCAAACCTCTTTCCTTTATCTTTGAAATTACTTTCCTTATAATATCAAGAAACTGTTTAACTTCATTTTCTGAGTAAACCTTATCAATCACCCATTTAAGATTTGATTTTGCTTTTATAAAATAACCCAGATTTTCAAGACGTTCTTTGTAGAATTCAATAATTTCTTCTGGATTATTAACCTTTTTTGTAATCTCTTCAAATCTAGTATAAATACTCTGTTTGTATACAGAACTGGGAGGATATCCAAAAAGTAGACCAACTAAACCAGTATTCAATTCAATATTTAGTGAAAAGCCTTTTGACCCCCATCTAAACATTAATCCATTCAGTTTTGAAAATTCAAATATCTTCTGAAAAACTTCAAATCCGTTTTTATCCAATGAACTTAAAAATCGATTTTCATCAACCTTGGGGAGTGAGGCTGATTGAACTTTCTGGCGTATAAATTCCTCTTCGCCAATAACAAAATCAATTGAGATTATTTTTTCGCCAGATTTTGTTTCAAAATACTTGAACTCCATGCAATAAATATCAATACCTTTTTTCCTTAAAAAAAGAGATGTTTGTTTAATTTCTTTTGAAACTTCTTGAGCCACTATAATAAGCCTTACTGATTTATTAAAGGAAACTTTCTCATCTGACTCGTTTTGAAAATATTGTTGGTGATAATCTTCCAGACTACTTTCCTCTCCAGAATAGTCTTGATAAATCTCATTTAATTGGAAATAGTCTAAGTTTTCAATAAACGATGCATATTCTAATAATTGAGCAACTGTTTCCCGAGGGGTCTTTCCTCTTTTTAGTTCTATAACTACTGTGTTACCAGTTTTGTCAATTCCCAATAGATCTATAAAAGTATTCAGATTTGTAGTAACCTGACGTCCGATAATGAGAATTTTGCTTCCTTCAAAGAAATACTCAGGATTATTCTCAAGCAAAACTTCTAAATCTGCTTCCTGCTTGATTTTTTTGAAGTCATGTTCTTTATATAGAATTAACTTCCCATTTTTATCAATGTTAAACAATTTCATTTTCTATCATCTCCTAAATAGGCAATGTCATATAACGGATTGCGGATAAAAGAAGTTGCCGAAGGCAATTTTGGGAAATCTTTGATTTCCCTTTTATCCGCTGTTAGACGAAGTTGCCAATCCTCCCCTTCAAGACATCTACTAACCTCTGATTATTCCTCAGGGTGACAATAATTGTCTGTCCTTTTTTCGTCCTAATATGAACAGCATCTCCATCACGCAATCTGAGCACCATAAGACCATCAAAAAACTTAATCCCCCTAACCCAAAATTTAACATGACCTCGATACGGTTCTGGAAGTAAAGATACATCTTTAATTTCTACCGTGTTAATATCAGATAATTTGGTTTTGAAAGTTAAAAACCAAAACTTTATAATAAACTCTTGATCAGTCACAATTAGTTTTGCATCTTTTGTTGTTATCGTAATAAAAATTAGAAATATCATCGTCAACCCAGTAGATATGGCGCCCACCAATATTTTTGTAACAATAAAAACAATAGTTAAAACTGCCAGAAATAATGACACCCCTATCATAACAAAGTAATAGATTCGGTCTTGGGGAATAATCTCCTGATAAATAATTGTTTTATTTGACATTTCCATAACACTTTTTGTCAGCAATGTCGTCTCAGGATGTAACCATTGTGCATATTCAACTTGACTGTCATCTTTTATAAATTAAACTGTTTAACTTTAAATCCATATTTTTTTGCCTTTGGGTTCAATCCTAACATGTAAAATAATTCCTTTAATTTCATAAATAAAATACCTCCAAAATATTTTATAAAGTTATTGCGTCTATCGTTCTCGGGCTATACGAAGTCGGCGATAGCCGATTTGGGCGAACGAAGTGAGACGTATAGCCCGTGTTATGTGCCCCGAACGAAGTGAGGGCAAGGCACGAAATGCCGCAGAGTTCGAAAACCTGCAGTAAATTATGTTGCTGCCGTAGTTTTTTTATTTTCTGTCAATTATTTCTCTCCTAAAAGGACGGAGGCTTTCTTATTCAACAAGAATAAATAAAGTGGTCGCATAAGTTGTATAAGTTCTGTTTTGCCACTTAAAATTAATTTTCAATTTATTAAAGTCAAGATCTTTATTATTATCGAGATATTTGTTTATTTGTTCGCTTAGTAATTTTTTATTTCTTTTTAATTTCCAACTTTCCTCTAAATTTCTCAAATCAACTAAAACCAAAAAAATCTATTTGCAGCATCAAACCTTCTAATCCCTTGTTCCTCATACAGCCATTTTATTAATTCTGTCGGATCTTTTACAGATTCCAAAATAATTTCTTTTCTTTTTTCGTTAAACTCTTTGATGAATCTTTTTGCGTCGTTTGTGGTCTCCTCAGATATTCTAGTTAAAAGTTCAAAAAATATCTCATCATTGTTCCCGCCCTTGTTAAAAAGAATGTCATGTTCTTTAGCAAAGTTTTTTAATTCGGTTAATTCGGGTTTTAATTTTTTTTTCTTTCGTTTTAATTCCATAAATCCCTTTGGAAAATATGTTACTTTCAAATCAAATGGGAAATTATTCCAAAAGAAATCAACCTTTTTTACAAGTCCAATTGTTGGGAGAATGTTAGGATGATCTTTGAACATATCTTCAATTAAAATTGAAGTCCAATGATTATACCAAGAGCATAAAATATAACCCCTTAATCTTGGGTTAATATCATTTTCTATAAGTTTGCATAGTTTTTCAAAATCTTGAATTTTTTTGATATAATTATTCACAATAGTTTGTTCAACCGCATTTTGATAAAATCCCCCCAATCAAAGACCTTTAACCTGTATAATTGTGAGTACAGAAAATCTTCGTTACCGATTCTTGTTTGTCTTTCTTCATCGTACTTCTTTTTAATAAACTCATCCAAAATATTACCAGCGATGTTTTGACAAAACATAAACTCAAAAAGTTTTCCATTCTCAATATTTGAAATCTTAATATTTAATTCTTTAGCTAATTCTTTCAATAAAACATTTCTAGATAATGAACGCATTTTTAAGAAATAAATTCCCAATTCATCTTTACAGATTTCTTCAAAGTTGTCTCTATCATAAAAATCTTTAAGAGTTTTGAATTTTTCTTTTAAATTATTCATATTTTACCTTCTTAGTCCATTTATTATTTTCGTTTTTATAATTCTTTCTAATAAATTCAACGACTTCTGATAACTTAAAAAAAGTATTTTGTTTTAATAGGTCAATAATTAACTTATTTAAAATTTCATAAAGTTCTAGACCATTGTAACTACTATTTATACATAAATCTATTTTATCTTTGATTATTTCTTCATGTTTTTTAATACTGAGTAACTCTACACTTTTTTTTAACTTATTTGGGTTTTTCTTAAATGTAAAAATAAAATCTGTTTTTAATCCTCCTCCACGTGTATCCTGAACAACAGAATTAGCAGAATAACTAAGAGTTTCTATTTTATGCAAGTCAAAATGTAATTCGTTCATTATCTTTATTAGATTTATCCAAGTTTCATCATCAAGACTATTAAACATTAAAGAAAAATAACGATTTGGCTTTAATATTCGTTCAATATTTTTTAATACTTGATTTAGCAAAAAGTAATAGTTATCTATATCTTTATTTCTGTCTTTAGACTCACTTATTACTATTTCGTCATCATAATTAACATCTTTTTTTAGCCACTCATTCCAAATCATACTTTGTTCTAAATAAGGTATCCTATTCCCATGAGGGGGGTCGGTAATAACATAATCAATTGAATTATCAGGCATTGTTTTTAAAACGCTTATAGCAGAGTCATTAATCATTAAAAGGTTTTTATTAGTATTAACTAATTCTTCAAAATTATTGGCTTCAATAATTTCATAATTTGCATGTTCTTGCTCTTTTTTTGCTTTTAATATTTTCTTAAATTTATTTTCAAAACAATTCCAAACATTAATTTCAAAATGTTCTTTTGGAATCCAATATCCAATAACCCAACTACCCACTTCTTTTCTTTCAATCTTTCTAAATTGTCCATTAAATTTTCCTCTTTTTTTTACAACGAAAACCATTCTACTTGCTTGTCCTACTGAAGAAGTAAAGGCAAATTTAAATATATCTCTAATCTCTTTATCTTCTATCTTTTCAATTGAATCCAACAAAAAAGATAATGCCATTAAATTTCTTGGTGTAAATAATTCATAAATATGCTTGTTCCTGTCAGCATTAATTCGAGAATTATGGAAAAAATTTCTTTTCGGATAATAATAAGGTATTTTTTCATAAGAAAAAGAATTTGCTAGATTGACATCTTCTTGCTTTGGAGAATCTACAATTTTGTTATTCTTTCCACATCCACTCTTATACCATACTTCTACAAGATTCCCATTTTCCCATAAGAAGTGTGTTCCTATAAAATTTTTTCCCTCACGATTTACAATATAAAAATTATTTATTTTTTCCTTACATTTTTTTTCTAATTCTTTATATACTTCAATTAATCTTTTACAAGATACTTTATTTAACATTTGTTTAGTTATAAATATTGCTGCTGGATTAATGTCAATACCTATCGCCTTTCTACCTGTAAAAATTGATTCTGTAATAGAAATCCCTGAACCACAAAAAGGGTCTAAAACTATTTCCCCTTTTTCAGAATATTTTAAAACAAAATCTCTTATGATGTTAAAAGGTTTTTTTGACCAATACTTATGCGTAGAATAAATTCCTGTATATGTCTCTGCAATATGATTATTTATTTCAGGCTTTTCAAATAAAGACAATTGAGTTGATACCATATTATTTAATCCTGATAATAAATTCGTTTTATTAAACTTATTCTTTTAAAAGCCGCAGCCCGCAAAAATAAGAAAAAATTTTCTTTAACTTTCGTTATATGATAGTAAGCGAAGATTATTCCTTTCATTCCATTTTTTCCTATTAAGTTAAACGAAGGCACCAACATCGTCATAATTTACGGTCTCCTTTCCGTGAAAGGCAGGTTTTCGAATTGCACATAACGTTTCCACCATAAAAGAATTTTTTGCTCTGCAAAAATTTGGGCGAGTGCCATAAGGGCGAACCTTTTATGCTGTGTTAGTTGCAGTTGCGGGCAAATCTTCATATTTATTTTAAAAAATAAAATCCTACTCCTGAAAGTATGGTAACAATAATACTTACCCAGAAAGGATATAAAAATCTTTTTTTGCTCTCCCTTATCTTTATTGAGAAAACTAATCGGAATATCAATCCTATTATCAATCCAATTATAACTCCATTGATAGTGCTATCACCAAGTGTTTCATATAGACTATAAGGTAATTTGATTTTAAATATATATAAAGGGGAAATAAATATAATACCAGTTTTATATAGACTATAAGGTAATTTGATTTTAAAATTCAAAAGTAAACCTATGATGGAACCAGAAATAACACCTCCACAGATGCCACCAATAACATACTGATGGTGGATCTTATTTATTATATTTTTTTTTAATTTTTTTGCATCTTCTCTTTTAGGATTCATGAGGATAACTTTTTCTATAATATCTAACGCTTGTGAATATGCTTTTTTCTTAAATAAATCTTGTGAAGAAACATAATAATTATCACATACCTCAGATATGGGACTCGCAGGAGCAAATAATAATTCATTTTCTTTCCCATATAACCATATAAAATAGAGTTTATTTAAATATTTGTAAACTACACTTATAACATTAATTTGATTGATTGTTAACTTTTGTTTTAATATTCTACAATCTTTACCCATAATTCCTATTTTTTTTGCTTCTCTTGAAGAGGATATAAGTTGTAAAACAGCCGTTTTTACAGAAATATGGGGTAAAGTTTCTAAAATATTTTCTGGAATTGTTTTTTGAATAATTTCTAAAACGATGGTTCCTTCTTGTTCTTTTACTGTTTTTTTTATTGTATCTTTTTCTTCGTGGTAAATATGAATACTCTCACCAGAAATAATATCTTTTGGTAAGTCGGGATGATTTATTATTTCTGTTTTCGTTATAGGTTTAAAAATATCATTAAAATATAAATATGATACTACTTCGCCTTCACCATTACAAATATCACATGTTAGCATTCCCCTGCCCCTACAAGTCCAACAGGTAACTTGTCCCCGTCCACCACAATAATTACAATTCCGGTAACCATTTCTACAAGATGTACAAGGAATATAACCTCTTCCACCGCAAGATGAACAATGTTCATATATTGTTCTTGAAGAACTTGTTCTATAATCATATTTTGTTTTTTCTTTTTGACCTGTTCCACCGCAACTCCGACATCTATGTTCACCTCTTCCTCCACAAGATGAGCATTTAACTTCACCACAACCCGAACAATGAGAACAAGTTTCAAATCTTGAACCATCACAAGAATCACAAACTACTTCCCCTCGTCCATGACAATTGAAACATTTAGAAACTTCTTGCGAAGCAGTTATTATATAACTTTCCTCTTTTTCTTTAAAATCTTCAACTAATGACGTGTTAAATTCCCATATATTTACATTATTTTCGTCAATTAATTTTGGTGGAATCTTTTCACCGCGGTATGGTCTTTCCCCTTTTTTTAATTCTCTTTTTTCATATTGTGTATTCAGTATTACTATGTAGCATGGTTTTTCAATTACAGATACAAAATCAATTTTATCTCCGAAATCAGTTAAATCGTGAAATGGAATACTATTTGACCATTTAGAAATTCTGTCTCGGATAATTTTTAATTTATCCACTTCGGTTATTTCTTTCTCCTCAAATATAGATTTTGATTTTTCAGCAATTTCGTCAAATTCAAGTTCTCTACCTTTTATAGTTGATTCTTCCGCATATTGTTTTTGTTCTTGCCCTAATTCAATGTACTTAAATCTTGTTTCAGCATTTATTCTCATCCAACACCTCCTTAAATTTATCTTGAAGCTTTTATCGCCCGACCATTTGCCCATTCTTTAAGCCATTCAATTTTTTCTCTCATTGTCTTAGATAAAGGCATACACTTTTCTATATTAATTGTTAAATCTTCCATACATATCTTTCTCTCCTCATCAAAAGCGTCGTAAAGGGCAGAAATTACAATTTGTTCAATTTCAGCTCCACTATATCCCTCCGTTTTTTCCGCAAGTTCTTCCAAATCTAAGTACGATATATCTTTACCTCTCTTTTTTAAATGAATCTTAAATATTTCTATTCTTTCTTTTTTGGATGGTAAGTCCACAAAAAATATTTCATCAAATCTTCCTTTACGAAGAAGCTCGGGAGGTAATACCGAAATATCATTTGCTGTAGCCGCAATAAAAACAGGTTTTGATTTCTCTTGCATCCATGTTAAGAATGTTCCAAACACCCTAGCTGTGGTTCCAGCGTCTTCTGAACCTTTAACACCAGCGAATCCTTTTTCTAATTCATCTATCCAGAGAATAACAGGTGCGATTGATTCAGCAATTTTAATACATACTCTAATGTTGTATTCTGATTCACCAACATATTTTCCAAAGATAACCCCCATATCTAATCTTAAAAGTGGCAATCGCCAAACTGATGAAATTGCTTTTACACATAGACTCTTTCCGCATCCTTGGACCCCGAGTATTAAAATACCCTTCGGTTCCGGCAAGCCAAATTCTCTTGCCTTCTGGGTAAAAGCCTTGCTTCTTTTATAAATCCAATCTTTTAAATTTTCTAGCCCGCCCACATTGTCCATTTTCTCCTCAACATCATAGTACTCCAATATACCTGATTTTCTAATAATCTGTTTTTTTTCATTTAAAATTAGGTCAACATTAGTCACATCCAAACACTTATCTTTTACCAATGCTTTAGCAAACACATTTTCTATTTCTGTTTTTGTTAGACCCAATGCAGCTTTTAATATTCTTTCTTTTTGGATATCATTTTCAAACTTTATTTTAATATCCGGATTCTGTTGGGAGGTTTGAATGATATTTCTAAATATAGAATTTATATAATCAATATCGGGAAGTGGATAATCAACCACTGTGATTTCTTTTTCTAATTCTGCTGGAATTTTTAAAATCGGAGAAAGAATTAAGCATGATTTTTTGCTTCTTACAATATTTTTGCTAAGATCACGCAATTTTCTTATAACTAAGGGATTATCTAAAAAAGGGTGTAAATCCTCAAATACAAATATTGCATTATCATTTGATTTTATTGCATAATCAATCCCTATAACAAGGTCATTTGTTCCAGTTGGTGTAGAATCAGCATGGGGTATAGAAGAAGTAATTCCATTTGTCAAAGTCCAAATGTAAAGTGTTTTACCCAATTGCTTTGCAATTCTTATTAAAGAGTCTTCAACTCTGTCTTCTTCCCAAGATACGACATAAATGATAGGATATTTTGCACTTATTAATGTTATTAACTCTTTTTCAATTTGACGGGAAACAGTATTCATATCATTTTCTCCTATTGCCCGCAATTGAAACTAACGGTATCGGGTTATATGAAGTTTTGACGAAGTCAAAATTAGGGTGAGCGTAGCGAACCGTATAGCCCGTGTTATGTGCCCCGAACGAAGTGAGGACAAGGAGCGAAGCAACGAAGCGTTCCGCACGCCAATGTTTTCCATTATTTTGTTTCATTACCATAATATTCCATCAATCTATCAGTTAATAAATTTGCTAATTGGTTGTAAGGTGTAGTATGTTGCTTTTTGAAAAATTCTAATAAAAGCTGTAGTGTAGTTCCTACTCTAAATATTGCTTTCATTATTTCTTCTTCCCATAGTGTTTCGTTTTCCAGAATCTTTCTCCAGTTTCTTAACTCTAGATCTTTGATTTCTTCAAAACTCTCTTTAGGGGTGCTATTAAAATTTATTTCTGGTAACTCAGGTAAATTGTCTTTCTATCGTTTTAACCAGATAAGCATATCCTCCCAAATCTTGGGCTTCTGTAGATAATCAAATAATTCTTTGCCATAGAAAAGATTGAGTTTTACCCCATAAAATCCTTCAAGCCTCTTTAATTCTTGAAGATAATAATTCTTATTTTTTGAAAACTCAGGGTCAATGAAATACATAATACCAAATAATCTTGAACCGTGTTTCTTATGCAAAATTTCGAGTTTTGTTTCAAAATTAGATACCTGTCCTCGCTTTTTTGTAAAATCGTGGCCATCCCTTACTTTCTGCTCAATGAAATAATATACTTTTCCATCCGTGAAATACTGGTCCAACGATAATGTTTCGCCACTTTCACTTCTCATACTTTTAAACAAAATTTTAAAACCGAGAGACCTTAGTATCTCTTCTATAATTTCTTCAAGAGCATCGCCCATGCGGATTTCATGGGATTGAAGTAAATGTTGTAAGATCTTTGCACCAGGTTTTGTCGGCCTAAATAAACCCATAAAACGCTCTGGATTATCAGCTATTCTTCGGAGCAGTTCTTTCCTTTCACTTTCAAATATATGCTTGTTCAGTATAGTACAAAATTTTTCGTAGTTCATTTTAATTCTTCCAAGTTCAAGTATCTGTTTATGTATTTCTTACTTGGTAGTGTGTAGTCTGTTATTTTCAGCGGCTGTTTAAATCTTTCTTCTATTCCCTTCACATACTTTGGATTAATTTCAATCATCACAAAATTTCTTTTTAACGCTTGAGCAACATATCCAGTAGTTCCACTTCCTGCCACAGGGTCTAAAACTAAATCTCCCTCTTTTGTAGATGTCAAAATAACCCTTTTAAGAAGTTCAATTGGTTTTTGGGTAGAGTGCAATTTTTTTCCTTCTTCATCTTTTAGTCTTTCATGACCCCAGCAGAGAGGCATAACCCAGACATTTGCTCCTACTTTTCCGATACCAATAAATTTTGCATACTCCTTATTGAATGTATATTTTTTACATTTTTTGTCTCTTACAGCCCATATAAGATTTTCCGTGGCATTTGTAAATCGCACACCCAACCAATTCGGCATGGGATTAGTTTTTACCCAAACCAGATCATTGAGAAGCCAAAAGCCCAAATCCTGTATTATTTTTCCTATCCTAAAAATACTATGATATGTAGCAATAACCCATATTGTAGCGGTAGGTTTCATTAATCTTCTCACTTCAGTAAGAAGCCTCTGGATAAAATCATCGTATTCTTGAAACGAAGAAAATTTATCCCATTCGTCATTTACCCCTTCAACCACAGTTTTTACTGTCCACCGCCTTAATTCTTTGTTTGGCAACTGCAGAAAATATGGTGGATCAATAAAAACCATATCAAAAACTTCATCATCTATTTTTTTAAGCACTTTAAAAGTATCCCCTAAAATAACTTTGTTCGTAATCTCGTCGAGTAGATACTTCTGCTTTTCTTCTTTATCTTCTATTACAAGGTTCATACTGTCATTCAGATATGCGCTACTCTCAAATAAGACCTTTTGATTACTGTCTGTTTCATTCGTCATGTTTTTAACCTCCAGTTTTTGACGGGCGGAATGTCATATAATGTTTCCAACATAAAAGAAGTCCTGAGCGCTAGCGAAAAATTTGGGTGAGTCCGAAGGGCTAACCTTTTATGCTGTGTTATATAAAGTGGCGTTTTCATTTTGTTATTATTAACACCTTTGTTACTGCTGTATATGTTTTTCTTCCAAAAGTAAAAACAATCTCGTCCTTTTTTGAAACTGTTTCCCTGTCAAAAAAATTATCTATCTTCTGAAATACAAGTTCAAAATCTCTTTTTAACTCCCAACTTCTTTCAGGATTGTTTTTGTCCAACAATACAACAAATAGTCTATTATCAGCACCAAACCTTTGAGCGCCTTGATGTTCATACATCCATATTGCTAAATCAGTAGGATTTTTCATAGCGTCATCAGGATTATATTCACGAGGTAAATAGGTCACTTTTAAGTCAAATGGGTGTCCATCAAAGAAAATGTCAATTCCTTTTATGTTTTTAATAGTGGGTATTACATTCTTGTGAGTGCTGATATGTTCTTCAATCAATACTGTTGTCCAATGGTTAAACCATGTGCAAATTACATAATTTGTTACATCATCATAAAGTTTCGCCCTGACATTGTTCAGCAAGTCTTCATATCGGACAATTCTTCGGACATATTCAGTCTGTATCTTTTGGTCCAATTGCCCTTGAACTACACCCAAGGTAAAAGTTTGGACTTTTAACAATTCTTTCTTTAAATCCTCGTCAGAAATAACTTTCCTTCGTTCCTGGATTCTTTCACTATATTTTTGTTTTATAAATTCATCAATTATTTTTTCGTCTACAATTTTATCCAAAACTCTTTTAATAATCTCTGTTGCTAACCTCACATTGTTTATTCCCGCGTCAAAGGCAAATAGTTTTAACTGCGGTAAAGGGATACAACTGAGTTTTAAATTTAAGACCTCTTTTTGACTTAACAATGGCATATTTCTATCTCCTATTTTTTCTTGAATAGCATTATATATTCATGCTTAAAAATGTAAAATCCACCGACTAATGCTCGGTATCGCCAAAGTTCTTTTTGATTCCTTTTTCCTCTTGTTTCCTCAAAATTTTTTACGATTATACTTTTCAATATATAATTTCTTTTTAATACTTCATTCATACAATAAAATCCTAAAGGTCTCCATTCGCCCTTGGAATATTTATCGCCAATAACTAAGACAAAATATCGTCCCTTTTCTAAAAATGGAATTACATTATCTACAACTTTACCAAACATCTTTAAGAATTCTTCTGTATTTCTTGCATTTGAAAGGTCATTTTTGCCTTTTGAAAACTTAATAATATCGTGATAAGGAGGGTGCATAATAAGAAGTTGAACTTGTTTAATTCTGTGTTTTTCCAAAATTGATTTTATATCGAGCGTCCTGCTATCCCCAACAATTACTTCACTGACCACATTATTTTTATTTTGCTCTTTTTCAATTAATTTCTTTGCTTCCTGTGCAACTTCTTGGTTTAATTCTATTCCTATTCCATATTCTACCTAATCTTCGGCATTCAATTAAAGTTGTTCCGCTCCCAACAAAAGTATCCAATACCCAATCTCCCTTTTTGGTATATCTTAGCATCATCTGATGTGGAATCTGAGGAATGAAATTTCTCCAATACCAGCCAAGATGCGCACCTGAGGTATCCCTCTTATCTAATATCCAAAGACTATCGGTAATAATATCATCATACTCTTTCCATCTCAAAAGATTTATATCATTGATCTTGCTGGTTTTAATCTTTTGAATTCCGTTCTCTAATCTCTTAAGATAGTATTTTGCTCTTTCAATTGTTTGCGATTCTAAAATCTGATTAAATTCAGAAATTAAAACATCTCTACGCAAAGAAACCGTATCTCCATTCGTATTAATATTTAATATTCCTTCTCGGTCATTTTTAGGAAAAGTTATAATGTTTTTCAACTCCTGCATCCTGTTCTTCAGAAGAATTAAATCGCTTAAGTTATTAATTTCCTCTAAAATTTGGATAAACTTCTCTTTATTTAAAACAATCGCCCGATGAACCAGTGGTGTTTCTTCTAAATTTACTAGTGTTAATTGATTAATATTAGTCTTTTTCATATTCTTTATTCCTTTATTCATTTTGAAACCGCAATTTCACATAATAACAGGCGGTATGAAATGTTAGGGCGATTGCGGTGCGGCAAACATATCCCACATTACACTCATTGAGGCAAGGTAGAAGGCTTTTGTAACCATTTAAACCTCAAATGTTTTATACCGCTTGTTGAAGACGTTTGTGCATTATTTTTTCTGTTCTTAAATATTTATTTTACTGATGAACTGATGACGCCTGTCCCCAGTTTCCATTTTTTAATTTCTTATATATTTCAAGCATTTTCAATGCCTGTTTATGCCAATCACCGCGTTCAGATACTGTTTGACAATTTATTTCTTCTGCTTTTTTTCGTAATTTTTTATCTTTTATCGCTATTATTATTTTTTCAGCTAATTCTTCGGAATTATCCGGATTAACAAAAAAACCAGAGTCAGGTTCATTATACCATTGTCGATTTGCTGGTATATCAGTGCAAATAGGAAAACATCCACAAGCCATTGCTTCATTTAGCGAAATATTATTTCCATCTGAACGAGCAACTGAAATAAAAATCATACTTTTTTTAAGCCATTCAGCGATTTGTTCTTGCGTTTGCCATCCTAAAAATTTAACACTATTTTTTACTTTCAATTTTTCACACAACTTCTCATATTTTGTCCGTAAATAACCATCACCAATAAAAATAAATTTTGCTTCTGGAATATGTTTAAGCACTTCAGGTATTGCGTTAATAATCAATTCTTGATTATATAAAACATTAGTCATACTTCTTGTTGTAATAATTATTGGCTCATTTTCATCTACATTTCTATTTTCTAAATTAAAAATTTTTGTATCGCAACCCCACGGAAAAGTGATTAATTTTTTTTCATCAATTTTAAAATTTTTTTTTATATAATCAGTCATATGTTCTGCCATTGATGTTACTAAATCTGCTTTTTTAAAACATCGCTGCACAATCCATTTTTCTATTATACTCTTTTTCGGTTCAATAAAAATATCCGAACCAATAGCCGTTACTATCATCGGATGATAATCAATCAGCGACGCCAAAAAGCCCTGCCGCGTAACCTGTATCGCGTGAATAATATCTGGTTTAAAAGATTTAATTTTATTTTTTATTTCTGACAATTTTCCAATCATTTTTAATCTATGCGAAGGTATCCAGGTTTTTATTCTAATATAATCATCCAATTGTAAATAGTCGGCATTATAGAAACTCAATAGTTTTACATCAATAGATAATTCTTTGTATTTTCTATACCATTTTTTTGGAAAAGTCCAATTACGAGTATCAATCAATAAAAGTACTTTCATAATAAAATTTATTAAATATCAAACTCAAGAATTTTAAATCCTGATATTTTCATAAATATTTTAATCTTTTGGATTAATGGATAATAAGTATTATAATCTTCAAATGTTTTTATTGGCAATTTCATTATTTTTTCAAATTTAGTTTTTGTTAATTCTAATTTTTTAAAATTTAGATTTTATCTTCTTTTTGCATTTCTTCAGGATAATAGTTTTCTTTTAATTTTTTCTAATTGCCTCAGACCATAATTATTGATTACTAAATATTGATAGAGGTGCTTGAAGTTTATCTATATTAAATTTTTTTGGTAAAATATAGCCTGGTAAAAATCGAGTATATATCGATTTGAAATGCTTTGTTTTATAATTCTAATTCTTCTTCTCTAAATCCATAAAACGATAACCATAAAATATTTCGTTAGTATTTGGCTTTTGAATCTGCAAGTTTACTCAAAATGTTTTTAAAAATTATTTTATTATAACTCATTCTTATATCTTTTTCTATAATCCCAAAAATAATAAAGTGCTTTTTTATATTCTTTTTTTTTGATATACAATTTTATTAATCGATAATACAAATTTCTTATTGATTTTATGATTTCTTTATTTCCTTTTACTCTTTCATAAAATGCTTGATAATTTTTATTTATTGACGCTATTCGATGTAAAAGACAGGTTTCTCTATCTATTGAAACATTTGTATTATGTAATCTATAATAGCCCATACATTTGTTTATGTAACCTATTTTATAATATGCGGAAATTCTTATCCACATATCTGAATCACTGGCATACAGTATGCTTTCGTCAAATAAACCTACTTTCTCAAAACATTCTCTTCTTACTAATGTTGTTAAAATATTTATGTTATTTTCTATAAATTGTTTTATAAATATATCACCTGAACCATTATTCGAAAAACTAAAATCCCAATTTTTCCAGTTAGTAAATTTATCTGGTTCGATTAAATATGCATAATTGCCATAGACCATTCCATAATCTCGATTTTTTTCAAGAAATTCAATACAATATTTTAACTTTTCATAATGATATAAATCATCACAATCGAGAAATGCAATATACTTACCAATGGCATTTTTTAAGCCTGTATTTCGCGCTGCTGCTTCGCCCTGATTTTTTTGCGTTATTAAACGATGTGGCAACATTAAATTTCGTTTCACTATTGCCTGTGTATAATCAGTCGAACCATCATCTACTACTATCAACTCAAAATCTTTTGTTGTTTGTAAATATACACTTCTTATTGTTTCTTCTATATATTTCTCACAATTATATGCTGGTATTATTACTGAAACTAACATAATTACGAATCATCTTTATTATATAATTTTGTTCTTTTTCAGTTAATGCAGGTCCGATAGGTAACGATAATGTCGTATTTGAAAAATAATTTGCATTTGGAAAATCACTTCTTTTTAGGTTATATTTTTTTTTTTAATATTTGTGATTATGTAATGAAATAAAATGAATACCTGTTCCAATTCCTGATTTTTCTAATTCTTTTTTTAATTCATCTCTCGATATACCGCATCTTTTTTTATCAATCAATATCGTATATAAATGTAATGAATGTCGCTTGATTTTTTCATCTGGCATCAATGGAAGAATTAAACCTGTTTCTTTTAATTCTAAATTATATCTTTGCCATTGTCTTAATCTGATTTGATATAATTTTTCTATTTTCAATAATTGTTGAATACCGATTGCAGCCTGCAAATCACACATATTAAATTTCATTCCTGCTAAAACAACTGAATAATATTTATCTTTTTGTTTAGAGCGTGTCCAGGCATCCGAACTTAAACCCTGTGTTGAAAATAATTTTGCATATTCATATAATTTACGATTATTTGTGCATAGCATACCACCTTCTGCTGTTGTTATATTTTTTGTTGCATAAAAACTAAAACAAACAGCATCACCAAAATTTGCTATATGTTTATTTCTATATTTACCCTCAATACAATGTGCTGCATCAAAAATAACTTTGAGTTTATATTTTTTCGCAATTTTAAGTATTTTTTCAATTTCGCAAGGATAACCACAATAATGAACCGGTATTATTGCTTTTGTATTTTTTGTAATTTTTTCTTCAATTAAATCAGGATTTATACAACCTGAATTTTTTTCGACATCAACAAAAATAGTCTTTGCGTCACAATTCTCAATAACATTAGCTGTAGCGGCAAATGTTAATGGAGTAGTAATAACTTCATCACCTTCTTTTATATTGAAAAATCTTAATGAAATATAAAGAGCAGCAGTGCAGGAATTTAATGCAACAGCATATTTAGCCCCGCTATATTCCGTAAACATTTTTTCAAATCTTGCTGTTTTTGGTCCTTTGCCAATCCAGCCTGTTTTCAATGAATCTATAACTTCTTCTATTTCTTTTTCTGTAATATAAGGTTTGCCAAAAATTATTTTCAATTAAAGTTAACTCCTTTTAAAAATTATTTTAAAATTTTTTCAAATCAATTTAATATTTTATAAAGGTTGTAGTTGACAATGTATTTAATAATTTGTAAATAATTAATTTATTTTTTTCTAATAACACATAATTGCATACAATTCCAGAAAGGAAATATTTTTTCGATTATATCGAGTAAAAGCCAGCCAAATTCGTATTTACCAAGACGAAAAGTTAATTGTGAATGTGGTATAATCCGTTTAAATTCGTATTTGCAATCTGGAAAAAATTCTTTGATTTGTTTTTCCGAATAACTGCGAGTATGCTCTGACATCATATTTCCGCCATACGAATCATACCAGATTAT
>Ga0209409_1000650_pt1 | contig 34748 bp, 27 predicted proteins | sample AD_JPNMR1_MetaG_FD_184424 | JGI IMG/M metagenome (GOLD analysis project Ga0209409, IMG submission 184424) | Active sludge microbial communities of municipal wastewater-treating anaerobic digesters from Japan - AD_JPNMR1_MetaG (SPAdes) (version 2) | ecosystem: Engineered > Bioreactor > Anaerobic...
AAATAACGGGAGGGTATGACCCTAGTTGGTAAAAAATTGGTAAAAAAATCGAAAAAGTGAAAAAACTAACAATGAACATTTGATATCCGTAAAATTGTCAATTTAGATGCGGTTTTTAGAGGTGCCCTTATTTTATTTTTTTGCGTTATCTTTGAAGGCCTTTGCCATAAGGTCGATAAACTGGGCCTTCGTAATCTGTCCTGCCGCAAATTGATTATATATGGGAGCAAGCACCTTGTCCCGGAAATCCCCGGAGAAATAATACTGATTCCAGGAATACACCTTGCCAGCGGCGGACCATTCCTGGACAGACCTGGAAAGTTGTCCTTCGGGCTGGAGATCGATTCCCGAGAAGGCGGGAATCATCAGGGCTTCCTTTACCATGTAGTTGTGCCCTTCGGGGGTGGTAACAAGGTCGTTCAGGAATTTCTTAGCCAGTTCGACGTTCTTCGAGTCCTTATAGATGGCGTAGAAAGAAGGGGCAGCCACAAAAATACCATCGGTAACTTTTTCCATAGAACCATGGGGCGCAAAGGCCATCTTAAAGGTGGCGTTGGCCGCCTTCATGTTTGGATCTACCCAGTTGCCCTGATGGAGGAAAGCGGCTTTGCCGGTAGCAAAGGCTCCTACCTGGGCATCGTAGTTTCCTGTTAAAAGGATGGTTTTGTCGGCGTATTTAAAGAGCAACTCTACCCAATCGGCATATTCCTTAAGCCGTTGCATGTCCACGTTGCCTGCTAAAAGGTCGTTTACTACGGAAAGATCCCCATAGGGCAGTCCATTAGAAAGGAGACTGTTAAAGTTATGATGGGCCGTTACCCATCCCATTTCGATGGATGCCGCCATAGAAACCACCGAGGTAATTCCTAACTCCTTTTTCATGGAGTCCAGTTTCGCAAAGGCCTTACGATAGCCTTCCAGATTTACCAGGGTTTTAGGATCGATACCGGCTTTGGCGAGCATGTCCGCATTATAGGCCATGCCCCAGCCTTCCACTGCGACGGGGAATCCGTAGACCTTCCCATTGTACTTAAAGGCCACCGAGGTTTTTGAAACCCAGGGTTCATTGGAAAGATCCAGGATAGCGTTTTCCCATTCTTTGTAGGATTCTAGACCATCGAAGGCAAAAATATCGGGCATGTCTCCTGCGGCGTAATCGGCCTTAAGTTGCGGTCCCATACCACCGGAGGTTCCCCCGATTGATTTAATGGTTACCTGGACCCCATTTTTTTCGCCCCACACCTTTGCATAGGCCTTTAATTGAGCGTCGATTTCTGGCTTATTCTGCATGAGGGTGAGCTTCTTGGGCCCCGATGCGGGTTTCCCGCAGGACATAAGAGCGGCGGCCATAATTATGGTCAGCCCAACCAAAATGGTTCTTTTCATGTTCCTTCCTCCTAACTATAACATTTAACCGGTTAAATAAACCGGTTAAGTAAAGGGTAGCACAGTTTTTTATTTTGTCAAGGAAAAAATGCTCTATTTTTTGTACTTTTTTATCGAAAAGAAATATATCCCATAACGGTAGTTGTTCATCTCCGCTTTGCATCTTTCCTTTCTTGAAAAAAGAGTAGTCCTCCGTAGTAATCGCCTTCTGCTATATTAAGGAAGGAACCGTAACTATTTACACGAGGCAGTCATGGATCGAGTGGTATATGTGGATGAAAAGAAAGAAGCTATTCAAGAACTTTCTTTTGCCCTACAGGATACCTACGAAGTAATTCCCTGTATAAATCCGCGGGAAACCATCTCTATTATCAGAAAACATAATCCCAAAGCGGTGCTCTTAGAAATAGTTATTCGGGGATATAGTGGATTCCAGGTTCTTGAAGATCTCCAAAGGCTCCCCCATCCTTTGCCGGCAATGGTGATCTCGGAACATACCGATCCCCTGTTTGTGGTTCGGGCCCTTAAAACAGGGGCTCAGGATTATCTTTCAAGGCCTTACACTATCAGCATGTTGAATTACCGGCTCAAAAGGCTCATTACTTGTTCATCACCAAAAATATCTGATACTGCTTTGGGATGGAGGGGAAGGAGTATTTTTGCTTCCAGAATTCCTTCTCTGGTGGGCGAATCTCCTGCTATCTCTCAGGTTCGTGAGTTAGTTCGTTTTTATGCTGATAGTCACTATCCGGTGCTCATTCAAGGGGAAAGCGGAACAGGTAAGGACCTCGTAGCCCGGATGCTCCATTTTTCTTCATATCGAGCCCACGGCCCCTACGAAGTTCGAAATGTAGGCGCCATACCTCTTTCTCTTCTGGAAAGTGAATTATTCGGTTGTGAGGTCGGAGCTTTTACCGATGCTCGCCAGCGGAAGGGGTGCTTTGAACTTGCCCACAATGGAACCCTTTTCCTTGACGAAATCGGTAATGCCAGCGATAGCTTGCAGGCGGCGCTGTTAAGGGTAATAGAAGATGGAGAGGTGCGCCGCCTCGGAGGTTCCTCGAGTGTCTTTGTGAATACCCGGCTTGTCTGTGCTACGAACAAAGATCTGGGGGAACTCGTAAAAAGGGGCAGGTTTCGAGATGATTTGCGCTATCGAATCGCCCATCTTGTTATTTCGCTTCCCCCTCTCCGCAAACGAAAAGAGGATATTCCTCTGCTGGTGGAATACTTTTTAAGAAATTCAGCCTTCCCCGATGCAGGTATTTCGAGTAAGGCCCTTTCTTTTCTTCAAGATTACCATTGGCCAGGGAATGTGCGGCAACTTCGTGCTTGTCTGGAACGGGCGCTCCTTCTCTGCCAGGGGACCCATATAGAGGTAGGACATATAAGCTTTGAGTAAAAGGTAGTATCCTGGAGCTTTTTTCGGGCTGGTGGGATTTCCCTCCGGGCATCCGGTTCCTCCGGCTGCCCTGCGGGCCGCGGGAGCCTCCTGGCGGCTCCCGTCCTGGGAGCCTTACCTCGCATTCGCTCGGCGGAGGCTCCCGATCAAATCCCCCCAGCCTACTAACTTTTTCGGGCTGGTGGGATTTCCCTCCGGGCATCCGGCTCCTCCGGCTGCCCTGCGGGCCGCGGGAGCCTCCTGGCGGCTCCCGTCCTGGGAGCCTTACCTCGCATTCGCTCGGCGGAGGCTCCCGATCAAATCCCCCCAGCCTACTAACTTTTTCGGGCTGGTGGGATTTCCCTCCGGGCATCCGGCTCCTCCGGCTGCCCTGCGGGCCGCGGGAGCCTCCTGGCGGCTCCCGTCCTGGGAGCCTTACCTCGCATTCGCTCGGCGGAGGCTCCCGATCAAATCCCCCCAGCCTACTAACTTTTTCGGGCTGGTGGGATTTCCCTCCGGGCATCCGGCTCCTCCGACTGCCCTGCGGGCCGCGGGAGCCTCCTGGCGGCTCCCGTCCTGGGAGCCTTACCTCGCATTCGCTCGGCGGAGGCTCCCGATCAAATCCCCCCAGCCTGCTAACCTTTTCGGGCTGGTGGGATTTCCCTCCGGGCATCCGGCTCCTCCGGCTGCCCTGCGGGCCGCGGGAGCCTCCTGGCGGCTCCCGTCCTGGGAGCCTTACCTCGCATTCGCTCGGCGGAGGCTCCCGATCAAATCCCCCCAGCCTACTAACTTTTTCGGGCTGGTGGGATTTGAACCCACGGCCTCTTGGTCCCGAACCAAGCGCGCTAGCCCCTGCGCTACAACCCGATACTGGATAGAAAAATGGGCTGCTTCGATAGTCCGAAACAGCCCTTTCACGGGAGCGACGGGGCTTGAACCCGCGATCTCCGGCTTGACAGGCCAGCGCGATAACCAGCTTCGCTACGCCCCCGTAACGGGCATGACTATATCGAACTATATAAAACTTGTCAAGGCCCCGTACTGATACTCTTTTCTCTCCCGAAGGGAGCGAAAAATAAAAACTCAAACTCAGTATGTAAGTCCTTCCGATGTTTTCATGATTTTTAGCCGCCAGGGAAAAAAATCAAAATTGAGGAAAGGTCAAATAAAAAAGTTGTCCCATATCGTCCTAATTATTACTTTTTTAGTATAGTATTTATGTTGGGGCTCTGAAATCGGGGAATAGAGAAATAATTTTTTCCTCCTTTAACAAGGGGGAGGCAGTGTTTGGAAAATTGAGAGGAAGTAACCATGAAAGATATAGTTGGTAAGAAATTAGTCATGGGAATTTTATTTTTAGGTATAACGCTTCAATTGGGATTCTCCTTTGAAAACAACCTCATAGCTGAAGTATCTTCCCGGGTGGAACGATTCCGGGTTGTACAACTTGCTTCTGGCCTGGAATATCCCTGGGGGCTAGCCTTTCTGCCGGATGGTTCTCTTCTTGTTACTGAACGGGTTGGCAGAATGTGGATCCTGAGGGAAGGGAGAACGAGACAATTAGTGGTTGGCTTACCGTCGATGGTAACCTCTGGACAGGGAGGGCTCCTCGATGTAGCTCTGGATCCGGCATTTAGAACAAATCGATGGGTCTATTTTTCATATGCTGCCCCTGGTCCCCGGGGAACCTCCGGAACAGCGGTGGCCCGGGCTCGCTTAGAGGGAAATCAATTGCGAGGACTTCAAGTTCTGTATGACATGAAACAAAAGACTTCGTCGGCCCTTCATTTTGGATCTCGAATCGTTTTTGGAAGAGACGGAATGCTGTATATCTCTACCGGAGAGCGGGGAGAACGTAATCGGGCTCAGGACCTTTCGGACACGGCAGGGAAGGTATTGCGAATTCATCCTGATGGGAGGATCCCCCAGGATAACCCCTGGGTAACCCAAAGGAACAGAGGAATACCAGCCGTTGGGGTTGTGGTTCCGGAAATCTATACCTATGGGCATAGGAATATTCAGGGGATGGCGGTTCATCCCGAGACAGGAAAGATCTGGATCCATGAGCATGGTCCCAGGGGAGGAGATGAAATTAATGTTCTCATACCGGGGGCAAACTATGGGTGGCCCATTATTACGTATGGGAGGGAATATTCTGGAAACACCCCTATTGGAGAGGGAACTCATAAAGAGGGTATGGAACAGCCCCTTCTGCAGTGGACCCCTTCTATCGCCCCCTCGGGGATGACCTTCTATACCGGTGATAGATTTAGCAGATGGAAGGGCAACCTTTTTGTTGGATCCCTGGTGGGACAGCACCTCCGTCGTCTTGTGCTAAACGGCGAACAGGTGGTAGAGGAGGAAGTTCTTTTACCTCGACAACTAGGACGTATTCGGGATGTGCGGACAGGACCAGACGGATTGTTGTATGTACTAACGGATGAAAAAAATGGGGGAATTTTCCGTCTGGAACCTGTTTCTTAGAGTCTGCGAAGATCCGTTTCTGCCTTAACAAACAATAAGTGAGTACCCCCTAGTTTTCCCCTCACAATCCATTGACGAGAAAAAACGGGCATGGTATGGTTTTGAATTGTCCACGCCCTCATACCGGTGTATGGCATCGAGCTTAAAAGAGAGAGGTACACTATCCTATGGCAAAGAAGGAAAAAGGGAAGGATCCGCAGAAAACCGAAGGCTGGCAGGAACTGGTTAATCGGTTTCGACAACATCCTATTCTGTTTACTGGAACGATACTTATTCTTATTTTGACCGTGGTGGCATTCATTCTTGTACCAGCCCTGGTCCCCGATCATACAGGCATCCAGGGAGGAAGAATTGCCTTTGGTTCCTATGATGGGACACCGATTGAGTTTATTCCCGGTAATTATTTTGCCCAGCAACGGGATTATTATATCGAACGGGTGCGGCAATCAGGGGCCACCAATTCTCAATTTATGGCCTTTCAGGTATGGCGGGCCGCCTTCGAAAACACGGTTATTCGTACCGCTGCCTTAAAAGAAATGGCCGCGGCGGGCTTTGTTACCCCGGAAAGCATGGTAGATGAACGGATAATGGAACTACCCCAATTTCAGGAAAACGGGCGCTTTTCTGCTATAAAATACAAGCAGGTTTCGGAAACGGATCGACTTTCTTTGCGGAAAGAGCTTACCGATGAAATTGCCATGAACTATTATATGGGAGACCTATTGGGCCTTCGCATACCTTCTAAAGAGAAAGAGTTTATCAAATCCATGGCAGCGCCGGAGCGAAGCTTTGTGCTTGTGTCATTGCCACTTTCATCCTATCCCGATAGTGAAGTAGAAAAATTTGTAGAGACCCACACTGATCTTTTTACGGTGTACCACTTTTCTAAAATCACCATTACCAGCAGCGAAAAGGATGCTAAAAAAATTCAGTCCGATGTCCAGAAAGGAGCTATTTCCTTTGAGGATGCCGCGAAAACCCATTCGAAGGACGAATATGCCGATAAAAACGGTGATATGGGAATAAAGTATGCCTATGAACTAAAAACAGAAATTCCTGACGAGGCAAATCGTACCAAAGTCTTCGGCTTGAAAAAGGGAGAAATCAGCGAGGTTGTCAAAGTTCCCACCGGGTGGGCTTTCTTTCGCTGTGAAGCAGATCCGGTACCTTCTTCAGGAAAGGATGCGACCGTTCTGGCCAAGGCCCGCAGTTATATCCTTTCTTTTGAACGGGGGCGCATGGAAGACTATCTTATGAATGAGCTTAAAACTCTCGCGGCCCGAATAAAAAATGAGAGCCTCGATGCGGCCCTTTCGGCCTATAAGTTAGAAAAAAAGACCTTTGGTCCCCTGCCGTTAAATTATGGGGATGTGGAACTGTTCCGACCGGTGACCTCCTTTGCAAACACTATTTCTGAACTTCAGGGGGTAGCAACGAATGAGCAATTCTGGAAATATGCCTTTTCGACCCCCCTCCAGAACCCGTCAGACCCCTTTGTACTGGGGGATTCGGTGGTTCTTCTGTATCCTACCGAAGAGTCCCGTCCTGAAGAATCGTCCCTGGCGGTGATTGATTTTTATTACAATTATGTGGCTGGTCAGTATTCGGAACAGACGGTACGTAACTACTTTTTAGCAAGTAAAAAACTCAAGGATAATTTTTACGAAGTATTTGTAAAACAATTCCTCAGCCAGTCTCAGTAGGGTGATGGAACAGGAAGCTCCCCGGCTTAGCGCAACGAGCCGGGGATACACCATCTATTACAAAGAACGGTATCTTCTTTCTCCGCGGGATGCCCAGGGGGGCTGTGAACGGGTGGTAGAGGCCCTCCCGTTAAAAGAAGATACCCTGTACGTGGTGGCTTCTCCGCTGTTTGGGTATGGTCTTCCCCGTCTCGTTGCCCGACTCCCGAGAGGTGCTGCCCTGCTCTGTGTTGAGCTCGACCCCCTCCTGTATCATGCAAGTGTTACCGAGTTCTGTGTGTTCTGTAAGGAAGTCTCTTCTCTGCCTTACCTTTGTACTCCTTCTCCAGAAGAAGTGATCAATTTTGTCCGGGCCACCTGGGGGCCCCGGCGATTCCGGCGGGTAGAACTACTGCGAATCACCGCCGGCTGGCAGATTCACCCCGCAGGGTACCAGGAAATAGTAAGGCTTCTTGAAGAAAGTATTGCCCTGGATTGGTTTAACGCCATGACCCTCACCAGGCTGGGACGACGCTATGCCCGGAATTTTATTCACAACCTGGCGTTGCTTCCGCAAAGCCATGATGCCCGATCCCTTTCTTGGGGAAACGTGCCGGTTCTTCTCTGTGGGGCAGGTCCGAGTTTGGACGAAACCCTCTCCTCATTAGTGCATGTTTTGCCGTCGGTAAAAGAGAAACAACAACGGCCCTTTAAGATACTCTGTGTGGATACCGCCCTGAGGACCCTTCTTTTGTATGGGATTATTCCGGATCTTGTGGTGGTGCAGGAAGCCCAGTGGTGGAATCTGCGGGATTTTGTAGGCATACAAGACGAGGATGTTGCCTTTCTCCTTGATCTCTGTAGCCTTCCCGCCGTTCCCCGGCTTTCTGTGTTTAAAAAGGCGCCTCTTTATTTATTTTATACGCCCTGGACATCCCTGCGTTTTTTTTCTCGTCTTAACAAGCGAAATCTGCTTCCTCTGCAGGTCCCTCCCCTGGGTTCGGTGGGACTTACCATGCTTGCCCTGGCTCGCCAGATAAGCACGGGTCCCCTGTTTGTAGCGGGTCTTGATTTTTCGTATACCCTAGAACAGTTCCATTGTAAAGGAGCCCCGGGGTTTCTGGAATCACACTATCGTCTTACCCGTTTTGTTTCCCCTATTCAGGGGGAAAAAAGCTTTCGAGAAAAAAGTCGTTCCCTGGCTCATCCTTTTTTGGCCCTCAGAACCGACCCGGCCCTCTTGCAGTACCAGCAACTCTGTGTGCGCCAGTTTTCCCATTATCCTATCATATTTGATCTGAGGCCCTGGGGGCTTGATCTGGGATTCCCCAGACGAACCATCGCTGAATTTGTGGCGCTTCTGTCTGAAGAAGTGGCAGATTCTGGAGAGATGCCGGGAGGGGTGCCGCCAATCTCTGGTTCTTCTTCTGCTTCCCCCTGGGCTCAAAAAGAGGTGGAGCAGTTTTTACAGAACGAGAAAAAAACTCTGGCGCGGATCGTGGGTCTTCTTCAGGGTACAGAAGATACTGCTCCGGGAGAACTGGGACAGCTCCTGTCTGACCTGGATTATTTGTGGGCCCATTTTCCAGAGTGGGCAGGGCGAGAGGGGAGCCTCCCCCCCACCCAGGACATTTCCTTTTTAAAACGGGTTCGAGCGGAGTTGGATTTTTTTATCAAAACCGTCGAACTCGCTTTGGAAGAGATTTGTATACATGGTCTCTTTTAACCAAGGAGTTGTTCCAGTCTTTCCACGAGCTGCGCAAAGGTCTGGCATGCCTGGGCAATCGGTTCCGGGCTCCCCATATCTACCCCTGCGACCTGGAGTGCCTCGATAGGATAGCGGGACCCACCGGATTTCAGGAACGTAAAGTAATCTTGCCGCTCCTTCTCGCCTCCCGAGAGCACCCGTTCTGCCAGTGCTAGGGATGCGGAGATCCCCGTTGCATATTTGTACACATAAAAGGCCCGATAAAAATGGGGAATCCGTAGCCCTTCCATGTCGCTTTCTGGTTCAAACACCATGGCTGGTCCAAAGTATTTTTCCAGTAAGGTTCGATATTCGCTGCGGAGCCTATCCACCGTAAGAGGTTCCCCCCCTTCTTCTAAGCTATGGATCCGCTGCTCATATTCGGCAAACATGGTCTGGCGGTACAGGGTGGCAAGGATGTCATCGATCCGTTTGTTGATAAGATAGGTTTTCATTTCCTTTGTTTCGGCCCTTTGTTCCAGATACCGGAACAGAAGTTCCTCATTAAACGTGCTGGCCACCTCTGCTTCAAAAATAGTATACCCATAGTGCATAAAGGGATTATTCCGGGCCGAATACCAGGAGTGCATCGAATGTCCCCCTTCGTGGGCAAGGGTAAAGACATCTCGGATCACGTCTTCTTTGTAGTTCATAAGGATGTATGGCAAGCCCGTATAACTTCCCGCAGAAAAGGCCCCTGAGCGTTTCCCTTTGTTTTCGTAGCGATCTGCCCAACGCCCCAGAAGGCCTGAACGAAGGGTATTCACATATTCTTCTCCCAGGGGAGCAAGGGCCTTACTGATGATATCAACCGCCTCTTCCCACGGAGTAGTTCGCTTTACGCTTTGAACAAGCGGCACGTATACATCATAGTGTCGCAGTTCTGGCACCCCTAACACCCGCTTTCGGAGTTCGTAATAGCGATGGAGGGGGCCTAGGTTACGATTTACCGTGGCCACGAGATTATCGTAAACCGCTTCATCTACCCGGTCAGGAAAGAGGGCCATTGCCCGGGCACTGGGAAACCCCCGAAGGCGGGCTTTAATAACATCTTGCTTCACAGACCCAGCGTACAGCGTGGCCAGGGTGTTCTTGTGTTGTTCAAATTGTTGATAAAAGGCTTTGTATGCCCGGCGCCGAAGATCCCGGTCGGGTTTTTCCATAAAACTGGACCAGGTCGATTGAGAAAGGGGACGGGGACCTTCGGGGGTATCGATGCTTCCAAAGTCTATATCCACATTGGTAAGCACCGAGAAGGCCTCCTGGCAGGTTCCTTCTGATTCGGACATCATGGCTATAAGCCGTTCTTCCCGGTCGCTGAGAATGTGGGGCTTCCAGCGAAGTATCTTTTTTAGGTAGATACGATATTCTTCAAGACGAGGATGCTCCAGAAACTGGGCCATTCTTTCATCGGGGATAGCCTGAATTTCAGGGATAGCCCATGCACAGGCCGTATTTATGCGGGCATGGATAATGGTAAAACGGCCTGTCATGGCTCGGGCGGCGGCGGCCCCTTCGTCTTCGGTTTGCCGAAGTTCACAATAGTAGGCGAGTCGTTCTTCTAAAATGCCCAGATCCCGGTAAAAATCGAGCCAGTCCGCAAGTTTTTCCGCGGATGCTCCGAGGGTGCCTCGGAAATTCCCGATCAGTTTTTCTTTCTCTTCGTAAAGAGCCAGGTCTTTATACCAGGCCTCATCGCTGGGATACAAACTCGAGAGATCCCAGGTATATTCGGTAGGTACTTCTGAGCGGTTTGGAATGGTGGTTGTTTTCATAGAAATAACAGTACCATTTCTTAAGAAAAAAAGGAATAGGCAGGTCAAAGATGGAATTCCCTTTGAATTTCTTGGTTTTGAAACGAAGGGAAAGAGCCTTTTCTACAGAAAAACTCCTATTTTGCCGATAAGTTGATTGATTTATTCTGTTTTCGCTATATAATTGGAACTACAGTGCGAGCGCTATGCAACAAAAGGATGTTCTAGTAATATGAACATGATAGAAAAGTTTCCAAAAGTAGAAATTCATATCCACGCGGAAGCCACAGTACAGTTTGCTACGTACTATGAGCTGAACAAAAAATACAAAATTAACAAAAACTATAAGGATGAACAAAGCTTCCGGCAGTTGTTACAGATTTCGAGCCTGGAAGACATGATTCGAAATTTCTTTTTTCTGCAATCCTTCTTTCGGGCCCCAGAGGATTTTTCACTCCTTGCAAAAGATGTGGTAGCCTATGCCCGGCGAAACAATATTTGGTACATGGAGACCTATCTTTCTCCTTCGATGGTTATCCGCCAGGGTTTTGTGGATTTCCATGATTTTGTAGATCCTATTGTGGAAGTATTTTCGGAGGAATTTAAGCGGAGTGGTATTGATATCCGTATCATTATCGACGTTTCCCGTACCTTTGGGTATGAAAATGCGGCCCAGAATTTACGGCTTCTTAAAACATATCTTTCCAAAAAAAGTACCGATCGCATCATTGGGATAGGGCTCGGGGGACAGGAACTCGATCATCCCTGTAAAGAGTATGAAGGGGTTTTTAAAGAGGCCCGGGAAGCAGGATTCCACCGAGTAGTCCATGCGGGAGAAGAGGTGGGGCCCGAATCTATCTGGGAAGCTATTACCTATTGTGATGCGGAGCGGATAGGGCATGGTACCAGTGCTATTTACGACAAGAAACTGCTTCAGTATCTTAAAGAACACCAACTTCCCCTGGAAATCTGTCCCACCAGCAATATTGTGACCAGAAAATTTGTTTCATCCTATGAAGATCATCCCATTTATTCGTTTTACCCTATGGGCCTTATGGTGACCCTTAACACCGATGACCCTACGCTGTTTGATGTGGAACTGAACGATGAGTATCGTCGCTTCCTCTCCTATAACGGAGTTCAACTCAGTGATGGCCTGCGGATACTCAAAAATACGGTACTTTCTTCTTTTGCTCCCCAGGAGACGAAAGAAAGACTCCTTAAGGAAATTGAAATGTGTGTGGTTCCTAAAGGAGAAGTAAGGTAAAAAGTAAAGGCCTTTTTCGAAAGAATAAGAGGTAATTTATACCTGTCGATGGGAAGAGCTCAGCGTGGTGGGAAATCCAGTCTGTTCGGGATAGCCCTTGTTTTTTTTGACTTCCCTGTTTTATTATCAAACCAATGCAATTTCATTTAAGTCCGTATCAGTTAAAAAAAGCCCGGTCGTTATACAATATTTTTAATACCCTGAACGGGCTTGCCTTTACGCTCCTGAGCGGTAATATCATCACCCTGTATGCCCTACGGCTGGGCGTTTCTGCCACGGTGATCGGCGTATTAAATGCCCTGGTGTTTTCGTCGTTTTTCTTTATGCCTGTCGGGAAATACCTGGTGCGACGTCATCCTATCGTACAGGTTTTTGCTACGGCCTGGCTTCTTCGGTATGTGGGCATGATTCCCATCCTTTTTATCCCCCTTGCGGTACAGGGTGCACGTCTTGATATCGCCCTTGTTTTGTTGTTGCTTTCTGTTTCCCTGTTTCATATTACCCGCGGGGTCGGAATGATTGGTAATAACCCCGTACTCAATGAACTTGCGGCGGGCCCTGATCGGGGTGCCTATATGACCACCATTCAAATCATTGGGAGTGGGGTTTCCCTGGTAACCAATCTGCTTCTGGCCCTATTATTGGGGAGAAATCCTCCTCTTTTGATGTATACGTTAATACTCGGGTTTGGAATTGGGGCAGGAATTTTTAGTAGCTTTATGCTGTATCGTATTCCTGAACCGGCGCGAGAAAATCCGGCGGGGGAGCAGGATTTTTTTTCTACCGTTCAACATGCCTTTGCTCGAGCACCGTTCCGAAGGTTCATGGTGATTTTCCTGACCCTTAGTTTTGTTTCGTCGGTGGCCCGTTCGTTCCTAGTAGTGTATGGAAAGCAGGTGTATCACCAGAGTGATGGGATGATCGCCTTTTATTCTGTCTTTGGGGGAATAGGGGCTCTGATGGTAGGCTTGCTTACCCGTCTTCTGGTGGATCGAATCGGTGCAAAACCCCTGTATGTATCTTTTACCTTTACTGCTCTTTTAGGCCTGGCCCTGGTACTTTTATCACCAGCGATAAATCTTCTTTCATCAGAAGAAGCCTATCCTTTCTCTCAGAACGTGATAGTGGTGCTGCTCTGTACGGTCTTTTTTATTGTGAACTTTGCCTTTGCAGGGACCGAAGGAGTGGCTCAACCGTACTTTTTTGGATTAGTTCGCCCTACAGATATTCTGGACCTGGGTATTCTGTACTATATTGTCTATGGTCTTGCGGGTGCCTTTGGTTCCTTTGCTGCGGGAGTCTTCCTTGATATGGTTGGTCAGTGGGGAATTTCTCCCCTCTGGGCTTTCCGGATGCTCTATGGATTTTTGAGTCTTCTTACCATACTGGTTTTATACTGGCAGAGAAAATTGATTCGGTTGGGAGCCTTGCCACTGCGGGGCGCCTTAGCGGTCATCTTCTCGTTTAAAGATCTCCGGGCCCTTACTCTTCTGGATAAGCTTGAAAAGACTACCCAACCTGAAGAAGAACAGGCCCTGCTCGAAGCCCTCCACGAAAATCCGTCGCCGGTGGCCCTTTCAGATTTACTTACCCGTTTGCGTTCCCCCCGGCTTATGGTTCGCCTCGAAGCCCTTCGGGCAATAGATGCTCTGGAAGACCTTTCCCCAGATGCCCGGGACGCCCTTATGGAAGATGTGGTGCACAATCCCTTTACCACCGCCTATGCTTCAGCCCGGATTCTCGGCAACCATGGGGTCCGAGAAGCCATTCCGCTCTTGCGACAGGCCGTGTTTTCGGAAGACTACATGCTGGCGGGAGAAGCCCTGCTAGCCCTTGCGCGTCTTCGGGACGAAGAATCCCGTTCTCTTATAGAAAAGGTGGTCAGCTCTTCTCATAATCCCCGACTCCAGATTATGGGCGCCCTGGCCCTGGAAATTCTTGGTTCGATGGAGTCCCTGGGGGTGCTCCTCGATGTGATCCGCTATGAACATCCTGCTCCGTATGTACGGGATGAGATTACCCTTGCTATGGCAGGAATTCTGGGGGTAGGAAAAGAGTTTTATGCGGTGCTGGTGCAATATCTTTCTGACCCTTTATTGCTTTCTCCCCTCGTGATGGATATGTTAGAGGAAGCAATCAATACTTGTCTTAAGGGGAAGAGGAAACAGACCAGAGAAAAAATGATCCCTGTTTTTCAGGACCTGCGTATCGCTATGGAACAGTATCTAGGTGAAAGAAAGGGGGTCCCCCTTTCCTGCTGGATTCAGAAGCATCTGGGGAATTTAAAAAATCCCGGGGGGTTCCTTTTTGCTGAAATAGTGTTGGAAGATGAACTTGCCCCCTATGAACGCTTACGCCTCTTAGTGGGAACCTGGATTGCAAAACACCTGGAACATCTTTCCTGGTGAAAGGCGATGGGGAGAGGGCGGACGATCTAGCAATTTTTTATTATTTTTCGTATGGTACGTATATGTACGCTGGTAGTCAAAGGGATAAAAAAAGAAGCCTTCTCTATACGATTCTGCTGGGTTTTTTGCTCAGTCTTCCCCTCTCCTGTACTCGTCCGATGGGATGGGGGGTTGTTCTCTGGACCATTGATACTCATTCTATCCCTGCAGGAACGGTGGTACCGGTCTATATTCGTTCTAACATCGATAAGGTTTGGGTAATTGGGATACCAAAGGAGTTGCTGAGCAGGTCTCCCGCAGGGGAGACCCAGGATAAAATAGAAGTTCCCCTCTGGCAGATTAACTTTTTTAAACAGAAATCCAAGGCCCAGCAGTGGGCGGCGTCCTTTGCTCCCTTTGCTTCCCTGTATGGCGAGACCCTGCAGGATGGGCTTCCCATACGGGATAGCCCCGATAATAATGGCCGACGGGTGTATCGGCTCCGGGAAGGGCAGATCGTAAAGATCCTGGCCAGTGTGAAAGGAAGCCCCGTTATGGGCGCCGATGGACCGCTCCCGGGTGAATGGCTTCAAGTATTGACCGATGATGGCGTGAGCGGTTACTGCTTTTCCTATCGCTTGCGAATATTTGAAAAACAGGTTGCAGTTACCGAAAAACCCCAGGCAGAAAAGATGCAAAAGGGTTCCACCACTGATGAAGAATTAGAGCTTGTTCTTGGTAGTAGATGGGTGCCCCTCTGGTATCGTTCGATGTATGAAAAGCAGATGGTGGACCTTAATCGGGTAGCGGAAAAGTGGGGGTTCTTCCCATCCCTTGAGGGTGGCATCGTACATATTCGTATGCCCGATTTTGAAAAAAGTTATCGATTTACCTCTATCGAAAGAAAGGATGAACACACCTGGTATTTTGCCGGCACACCGATTCAGATGCGCCTTGCAGAAAAGGATCAACTGGATGTGGAGGTTCAGGAATCAGGGAAGGAACGGCGCTTTTTTCAGTATACCCTTCTTCCTGTAGCAGTGGAGGATTGGATTCGTCAGGAAGAGGAACGACGGCTTGCCCTGTATGATCAACTCCGCAGCGAAGGATCCCTCTGGAGAAGTCCTACCTATGGCACCCTTTCTTTTTTGCCCGAAGGGAATTTTCAATGGGAAGACTATGAAGTGCTTTTCCCTCAAATAATTCCGTTTCGGGGACCTGCCCGGGGAAAGGTAATTACTGGTCTCTACATTCCCGAAGAACTCCTTTCTCTCTATGAAGGGGCTTTCCAATTGATTTTGTCTTCACCGCAGGCAGGGACTGCATCAGAAAATTCCCCCCAGTCTTCTTCGTCGGGTCAGGGGAAAGAACTGGGCCTTACCTTTTTGTACACCCTTCAGAACAGCGAGCTTATCCTGGAGTATGTTCCCTCCAGCGCTGTGGATGGGGTACAGGTGCTGCGTCGGGCCCCTGCGCCCCTTATTCTTCGCTTCCAGAAGGGAGAGACCTCTGGTGGAATCGAGCCCCCCCCTTTCTTTTTAGGGAGCGGCCGCTGGCTTATTCCAGAGAACCGCCGGAGCTAGGGGATACCGATGGCCTTTGTCCAGTGTACCAAAGTCTCCCTTGCCTATGGGGATAGGGATATCCTGAAGGACGTAAGCCTTTTCCTTGGTCCCGGTTCTCGTTCAGCCCTGACAGGGGCTAATGGCTCTGGGAAATCGACCTTAATGAAGGTTGTGGCGGGCCTGATTCAGCCTGACCGGGGTGAACGCTCCGTGGATCGGGATAGTCGCATTGCCTACCTTCCCCAATCGGGTATCGTTCACCGGGGTAAAACCCTCCGGGAAGAGGTAGAACAGGCCTTTGGGTTTATCCAGCTTCTCATCCAGCAGATGGAGCAGGTGGGCGAGAGGCTTGCCCAGAGCCGAGAGGAGGATGAGCGGACCCGTGCTTTGTTAGATGAATACCACCGGCTTCAGGAAAAAATAGCCCGGTCAGGATACTACGAACGGGAACAGTTTATTGGCCGAGTGCTGGAGGGACTCGGTTTTGAACGCTCCGATTGGGATCGTCCTGTCGAAGTATTTTCTGGGGGCTGGCAGATGCGGATAGCCCTCGCAAAGGTGCTTTTGGAACGGCCCGATATTCTGCTTCTCGACGAGCCTACCAACTACCTGGACGTAGAAGCCCGTACCTGGCTCGAAGGGTGGCTTAGAGAATTCCCGGGGGCCTACCTGATAGTTTCCCACGATCGGTATTTTCTCGATGTGACGGTGAATGAAGTGTATGAGTTGTTTCAGGGCACCCTGCGCCGGTATGTGGGTAATTACAGTACCTATGAAAAAATTCGACAGGGTGAACTGGAGGCGCTCCTGGCCCAGTACGAAGCCCAGCAGGAAGAAATCGCCCGAACCGAAGAGTTTATCCGCCGCTTTCGCTACAATGCGGCCCGGGCCTCGCTTGTGCAGGATCGGATCAAACGGCTTGAAAAAATGGATCGAATCGAGATCCCCGAGTCCCTCAAGCGCATACATATCGAACTGCCGCCGCCGCCCCATTGCGGCCGCAGGGTCTTAGTTCTGGAAGGCCTCGGCAAAAGCTACGGGAACCACCGGGTGTTCCGGAACCTGGATCTCCTTGTGGAGGCGGGAGAAAAACTGTTAGTGGTCGGCCGCAATGGGGCGGGGAAAACGACCCTTCTGCGGATCATCGCCGGTCTTGATACGGACTACGAGGGAACCCTTACTCTGGGTACGGATGTACAGATTGGCTATTTTTCCCAGGATGTGGCGGAAACCATGACCGGTTCTCAGTCGGTGCTGGAAACCCTGGAGGCGGAGGCTCCCCTGCACCTTATTCCCAAACTGCGGGACCTTTTGGGGGCCTTCCTTTTCCGGGGAGACGATGTGTACAAGACCGTTTCGGTTCTGTCGGGAGGGGAGAAGAGCCGCCTTGCCCTGCTGCGGCTGCTGCTCCATCCGGTGAATCTCCTGATTCTGGACGAACCGACAAATCACCTGGACCTTCATTCCAAGGATGTCCTGCTGGAGGCCCTGCAAAAATATCCGGGGACGGTGATTTTCGTGTCCCATGATCGGGCCTTCATGGAGGCCCTTTCGACAAAAACCCTGGAACTTTCTGGAGGACAGGGACGTCTCTTTTATGGAAATTACGCCTATTACCTTGAGCGGATTGAACAAGAATCGGCCCTTCCTCAGGAGACAGCCCGGCTTTCTCCGCCGAAAGAGCAGAGCCTTTCGGCGGCGGCCCGTTATCGGGAAGAAGAAAAGAAGCGACAGGCCCAAATCCGGCGTCTTGAACGACAGGAAGCAGAACTTATGGGCCGCATCGAACAACTGGAAGCGGAAAAGCAGAGTATCGAAGCTGCCCTCGCGGATCTCGCTACCTATCTGCAGGGGCAGCGAGTTAAGGAATTACAGGGAGCCCTTACAGAGGTATCCCGTTTAATAGAAGCGGCAAACGCAGAATGGGAGCGTTGTGCCCTGGAATTGGGGGCCCTCCGTTCTGAGCTACGAAAGGAGCACACATGAAAATACTTGTCATTGGAGGCGCAGGCTATATCGGTAGCCATGTGGCCCGGGAATTTCTGGATCAGGGCCATGAGGTAGTAGTGTTTGACAATCTTTCTTCGGGGACGGAGGAAAATCTATTCCCCGAAGAACGGTTTATCCGGGGAGACATCATGGATTACCCCTTCCTGGAAAAAGTGATGTCTGAGGGATTCGATGCACTGGTGCATCTTGCGGCCTTTAAGGCGGCAGGGGAATCGATGATCAAACCAGAAAAATATTCGCTTAACAACATCAATGGAACCATTCATATTTTGAATGCCGCCTGTGCCACGGGGATACGGTATATTGTTTTTTCTTCTTCCGCCGCCACCTATGGTGAGCCCCGGTATCTCCCCATCGACGAGGAACATCCAACTAACCCAGAAAACTACTACGGGTTTACCAAACTTGAAATAGAACGGTTCCTTTCGTGGTATGATAAGCTTAAGGGGATAAAATATGCGGCCCTTCGTTACTTTAATGCCGCGGGCTACGATATCCAGGGCCGTATTCGGGGCCTTGAGCGAAATCCGGCCAATCTTTTACCTGTGGTGATGGAAACCGCCTGCGGTATTCGACCGGAAGTGCAGGTTTTCGGGAATGATTACGATACCATTGATGGCACGGGGGTTCGGGATTATATTCATGTAAACGACCTGGCGGTGGGACACGTGTCTGCCCTGGAATACATCATGAAGCACAATACGAGCCTTACCGTGAATCTGGGGAGCGAAACGGGGCTTTCGGTCCTGCAAATTATCGAGGCCGCCCGACGTATTACGGGCCGTCCTATTCCGGCTCGGATTGTAGGAAGGCGTCCTGGCGATCCGGCAAAGCTCACCGCCTCGGCAAAGAAGGCCCGGGAACTCTTAGGCTGGCAGGCGAAGTACTCTGACGTGGATACCCTGGTGCAAACCAGTTGGGAGGTATATCGCCCCCATGCGCGGTAAAGCCGCTCATCATATATTGTAAGGAAGCCCTATGGATACAAGGATAGAACAATACATTGCAGGAAGTCGTGATCTCGTGGTGGAACTCCAGCGGGAGCTTACCCGTCGGCCCGCCCTTTCACCTGAATCAGGAGGGGGAGGAGAACTTGATAAGGTTACCTATCTTGAAGGCTGGCTCCGAGCCCATGGTATTACCCAGTTAGAGCGCCATGATGCCCCCGATAGTCGGGTTCCCTCCGGGATTCGTCCCAACCTGGTGGCCACCATTCCCGGGAAACGGGACGACAAGCGTCTGTGGATCATGAGCCACACCGATGTGGTTCCCCCGGGAGAACGGGCCCTCTGGAACAGCGACCCCTGGACGGTGGTAGATGCAGGGGATCGGCTTATTGGGCGGGGAGTAGAGGATAATCAACAGGGCCTCGTATCTTCGGTCCTGGCCGCCCTTTCGTTGGTCCAGCAGGATATCGTTCCGCCCCATACGGTGAAGCTCCTCTTCGTGGCCGACGAAGAAATGGGCAGTGAATATGGAATTCAGTGGCTCCTTAAAAATCGGTCCCTTTTTAAGTCCGACGATATGGTGCTTATCCCCGATGGGGGAGATCCCCGGGGCGAAACGATCGAAGTGGCGGAGAAGAATCTCCTCTGGCTCGAAATAAGAACCACCGGGAAGCAATGCCACGGCTCCCGACCTGACCAGGGGGCCAACGCCCATCTTGCGGCCTGTGAACTGGCGGTCCGCCTCCATGATGAGCTTCCCCTGCGGTTTCCCCAGCGGGATCCCCTCTTTGAGCCGGACCGTTCTACCTTTGAGCCCACTAAGCATGAGGGCAATGTGCCCAACGTGAATACGATCCCCGGGGAAGATGTGTTTTGTATGGACATGCGGATTTTACCCTGCTATCCGGTCCAGGAGGTTCTCGCGGAAGTGGACCGTATCATGGGCGAGGTTGCCCAGAAGCGGGGCGTGCGAATGGAATACCGCATCCTGCAGCGGGTAGAATCGAAGGCCACAAGTCCCGAGGCGCCGTTGGTGCACCTGCTTTCTCAGGCGGTACAAAAGGTATACGGCGTGACCACCCGGCCCATTGGGATCGGCGGAGGCACGGTGGGGGCCTTTTTGCGCAACGAGAATATCGATGCGGTAGTGTGGGGCCGCCTTGAAGAAAGCGCCCACCAACCGAATGAGTATGCCCTCATAGCGAATATTCTGGGAGATGCCACCGTCATGGCTACCCTGATGATGCAGGAGCGGTGATTTTTTGGCTCCCTAGCAATCGAAGTAATAGTCCCTGCGTGTGGTAGATCGATGCGTATTCTTTCCCGACCTGAACAGTTACCCCCTTCTCTTGCCGCTTCTTTAACGCCCGCAGAGGTGGCATATATTCAGGAACTTGAACAGGGAAGGGGGCTCCCCTTTGGGGTAACTCCCTTTTATGCGTCCCTTGCCGGCAGCGATAGCACTGATCCGCTTCGTCGTCAGTGTATCCCTGACCCCCGCGAAAATATCCGACTTCCCTGGGAACTGTCGGATCCCCTCGGCAGCGAGCTCTATAGTCCTTTGCCCCGCCTGGTTCATCAATATCGAGATCGGGTGCTCCTGCTTGCTAACGGTACCTGCGCGGGGTATTGTCGCCATTGTTTCAGGCGGGATTGGACTGCCGGTGCCCTGGGTTTTATTCGGCCTGCGGAGCTTGCTCCCATTCAGGAGTACTTGAGTTGCCACAGGGAAGTAGAAGAGGTCCTTGTTTCCGGTGGGGATCCCCTTGTGGGGGATACCGCTAAACTTGCCTGGCTTTTTACGGAACTACGAAAAGCGTCACCGGGAATTTTTATTCGCCTCGCAAGCCGTATACCCGTAACCTGGCCCGATCGAATCGATAAGGATCTTGTTGATCTTTTAAGGAACCATCGTCCCCTTCGAGTGGTGGTTCACATAAATCATCCCCGGGAATTGGCAAAACCGGTGGTCCAGGGCCTGGAATGTCTTGTGGCAGGAGGAATCCCCGTGCATAGTCAAACGGTACTCCTTAAGGGAATCAACGACGATGTGGAAACCCTGAGGATACTTTTTCGGGGGCTACTTTCGGTGGGGATAACCCCGTACTACCTTTTTCAGGGGGACCTTGCGCCGGGGACGAGTCATTTCCGGTGTAATTTGGAGCGGGCCATAGGGCTCTATGAAGAGCTTGCGGTTCGGCTTTCCAGTCTTGCCCTGCCCGCGCTGGCGGTGGATCTCCCCGGGGGGGGAGGAAAAATCAGGCTTCGGAGAGAAAGTATTCGGGGAACGGTGCAGGAGGAAGGGGACTTTGCCTATTACCTTCTTTCTGATGCTCAGGGAAAGCTCTGGAAGTATCCTGTGGAAAGGGACTGAAAATCGACTCTGTTTAGGGGCGACGCCCCCTCGGACAGATGAACTGAGAGACTTGTCGATGGTGGGTTTGTTACGTAAATCTCCAGGGAATTTTATCCCTAAAAAACAAAGGTGGGTTGGAAAAAATCACAGAGGAGCAGTAGAATATACGATATGGAAGGTAAGAAAGAATCTAAAAAGTATAAACATTCCCGGCAACGAGAACGAATCCTGGAAGTTCTCCGTTCTACAAAGTCCCATCCGACGGCGGCATGGGTGTATAACGAACTCAAGCCCACGATGCCCCATTTAAGTCTTGGCACGGTTTATCGGAATCTCCGGATTCTGGGAGAGCAGGGAGAAATTTTAATCCTCCAGAATGGGAGTGGTCCCGATCGGTTCGATGGAGACACCAGGCCCCATTACCACTATATTTGCCTTCGCTGTGGGCGTGTTGAAGATGTGCCCTTACCGGTTAATGCGGAGCTTGATGCTCAAGCGGCGTTGGTTCTGAACCGGCCCGTTCTCGGTCATCGACTGGATTTTTTAGGTTTTTGTGCGGACTGTATGGGCCAAAAAGACTAGACAGAGGGGCCCCTGGTTTGGTATAGTACTTATGGCTTTTGGCGCCGTACCCAAGCGGTAAGGGAGAGGTCTGCAAAACCTTTATGCGACAGTTCGATTCTGTCCGGCGCCTGGCATACGCCTCCTATAGAGTGGCCCCGGACTTCCGTACCTCCTAAGTTCGGGGCCTTTTTTATGTGCCCCACCTTTGTTAGTGAGAGAATTTTTGCTATAATACAGCGATATGAAACCGACGATTTCCCGAATAGCAGAACTCGCGGGGGTTTCGAAAACCGCCGTTTCCTTTGCGTTTAATGATCCTTCTAAAATAGCCCGCTCCACCTACGAGCGGATCATGGAAATTGCCGAACGGGAAGGGTATGTACCTGATCCGGTGGCCCGTTCTATGACCCAGAAGCGGGTAGGGGCCATCGGGGTTTTGCTCCCCCAGGCTATTCAAGATACCTTTCGGAATCCCTATGTTTCGGAAGTGTTGCGGGGTATTGGTTCGGTCTGCCACCAGGAAGATCTGTTTTTAACGATTCTGCCCCCCGTAAAGGGCTTTCTTTCCCATGCTATTCGTACGGCCGTGGTGGATGGGTTTATTGCATTGGGGGTGGAAGCTTCTCCCGAATTGGCCGCTACTATTCGGCAACGTCATGTTCCCTTTGTGACCATTGATGGGGATGCAGAATCGGGAATCCCTAACGTGGGAATCGATGATGTGATGGCCGCGGAAAGCATCATGAACTATGTGCTTTCTCTGGGGCATCGGGATATTATCATCCTAGCGCTAAAGTCTGACGGACCGGGAACGCGGGAAGAATATTCTTCCCGTACGGTCGATCGTCGTTCCGCTGGCTTTGAACGGGCCCTTCAATCCTATGGGCTGAGTCTCCAGAGCCCTGAAGTACGGGTGTATCCCGTGGATGTTACCATGGAAGCGGCAGAAGAATTGTTGATTCCTATCCTTCGTTCAAAACCCCCTACGGCCATTGTGAGTATGAGCGACTCCGCTGCCTTTGGGGCTTACCTGGCCTGCCGAAAGGTGGGGCTTTCCATCCCTCGGGATATCACCATTACGGGTATGGATGATATTCCCTTTGCCTCTCTGATGGATCCACCTCTTACGACGGTCCGGCAGCCGGGCATGCGAAAAGGGGCCTATGCGGTGCGGACCGTACTCGATCTTATTCAGGGGCGGGTGGTGGCCTCCGCTATCTTACCTACCGAGCTAGTGATTCGGGGATCTAGCGCTCCTCCACCCCCGTATCCTCGGGATGTGTAAAGTTACTCTCCCCAAGGAAATGGATTGGGGGTGTTGTGGTGATGCCCCTGGTAGGTCAGGCATTTTTTACAAGGGTCTGCTGGAGGGCCTGTTCGAGCTCTTGGACGGAATAGGGTTCCCAGAAGGGGATACTATTTTTTAAGAAGAACCCGTATTCGGTGCGTAAAAGCTGTTGTAATCCCTGTTGGAGGAGCCGAGCGGTATGGCGGAGGTTGTCAGGGATTCCCTCTGTTTTCATAAGATGGGCGCTCACGGGACTTGCCAGGAGCGTTTCCATGAACATCTTTGCCGCAAGGAACCGTTCTTCCTTCTTTACTTGAATGATAAGGGGATGTTCCAGAAGACCTAATACTTCCCAGGTGCTCTGTTCAATCTGGGCGTAGCGACCGGCCTCTTTATCCTGATCGCTTACATGGAGGGGCAATTGGTCTGCAATCGAAGAAAGCCGGGGAAGGAGGTAGTCCAATTTAAAGAGTCCGATTGCGCAGTTAAAAAGGACCGGCTTCCCTTGCTGTTCCTGGAGAGTAAGTTCTTCCCGGGAAATTCCCTGCCCAATGTCGAGGACCGAAAGACGGCCTGAGGTCGTCTCTACCAGGGCCCCTCCTTTCACATCGATAGGGGTTTTCAGGGAAAACTCAAAGGCCCCGGTGGCGTCGGAAAGGGCAAAATAGGCAAGTTCTACTGGATCGATGGTATAGCCTGAATTATCTACATTCCCCAGGTATACATACCGAATCCCCTGATCATAGAGGGCCTGATACACCGGCGAAAGGACCCGAAAGTTTTCTCCGTGTCCCCCCGGCAAAGCAAGCCCTTCATGGGGCCTCCCATAGGCTCGATCAAAAATTCGGCGGGGAAGTCCCTCACTGCTGTGGGTTATGGCGGCTAGAAGACCCTGACAGGCCCCCAGGGGGTGGGTAGGATCGGTGCCGGTTTTTTCAATCAGTTCTTTGAGCAGGGGATCTGCCCGATATTCCCGGTAGGCTTCTTCCAGTTTTTGGGTTGTGCTGTGGCTTGTCATCTGAAAGAAGGGGAGAAGCGGCCGTTCCCTATCTCCCGTAAGGATGCGGTACTCCAGGGCATGCATAAGGAGGGAACGCATTTTGAGAAGGATAAAGGAAGGTCCAGGAGTCCCGTCGGCCTGGAGAAATGCGGGGGTAATCCCTTTGGGACTGTCCTTAATGGCAGGGCCATAGGAATCAAAATACGATTGAAAGTGGTCGTACAAAAGGGGAGCCAGTTCTCGATTTTTTTTGCTGTCCCCATAGGTAGTGGCGGATCCCCCATTGAGTACCCCATAGGCCGTAAAAGGATACAGGTGAATACCGAGAAGACGGAGTTGCGGCTTACTCATGGTAAGGAGATTCCCGTGCCTTTCCCCCCATCGTTCCACAGGGCCGGGGATACCATGGCGGGCAAGTAGTTCTTCTAACTTAGACAGGGGAATGGAATAAAAAGAACGGTGAAAGTCCGTAATTTGACTATTGTCTGGGTTGGGAAGCCGGTGTTTTTCTGAGTCGGAAGAAGAACTATCCCCCTTGTTGTGTTCAAGAATACTCAGTAACTGAAGGGTTCGCTCAATATCGGCCCCCTTTTTTTCTAGATCCGCACGAAGGGCCGGATGAAGGTCCTGTAGCTGTTGCATAGACCTTCAATCTATACCTTATTCCAAAACCTGGTCAAGCTTTTTGGGTAGATGGATAGTAAAGGTTGAACCTACCCCTTCTACACTGTGGACCGAGACGGTGCCCCCATGGAGTTGCACCACGTGCTTTACGATGGAAAGGCCCAAACCGGTGCCCCCCGCTTCGCGGCTCCGACTTTTATCGACCCGGTAAAAACGTTCGAAGATACGATCCAGATCCCGCGCGGGGATCCCATTTCCCTCGTCCCTAAAGAGGATCTGAATTTCCGCGGGGAGGTCCCGGACCTCAATAGTGGTCCGGGTATCAGGGGGGGAATATTTAATTGCATTGTCTAAAAGGTTTGCCAGGGCCTGTTCAAAGAGCGAAGGATTAAGCTTCAAGGTGAGGCCCTGGGGACAAGAAAGAATAACCTCTATGTTCTTTTCCTTGGCCGGGGGCTCAAAAAGTTCGATTACCTCTTTGAGCATCGCGTTAAGGTTTGTGTCTTCCGTATCCAGGACGCGACCTTCCTGTTGTTCTATCCGGGCAAGGGAAAGGAGGTCTTCGATAATGTGTTCCATCCGTATGGTATGGCGGGCAATGATATCCAGGTAGCGACGGCGTAACTGGGGATCTTCTCCTGCTCCGTCCTGGAGGGTTTCTACGAAACCCTTGATAGAGGTAATAGGTGTCCGCAGTTCGTGGGAGACGTTGGCCACGAAGTCCTTACGGATCTGTTCCAGCCGGGAAAGATGGGTGATATCGTGGAGCACCAGGATATACCGCTGTGAATTTAACAGGGGCGCCCCGTAGACCTGGAACTTCTTTTGGTTTCGATCCCAGGAAGACACGGTTCCCTCAAAGGATGTGTTGTGCTGGAGCATCTGATCCACGAAGGTTTTCAGTTCTGAAAGAGGAAAAAGTTCCAAAAGAGGGGAACCGACAAAATCGGCAGGGACCTCCGTTTTTCCTACCATGAGGAAGGCCGCTCGATTTGCCTGATATACCCGAAGGTGTTGGTCCAGTACAATAACGCCTTCCCTCATACAGGTAAAGATGGTTTCTATCTCCTCTCGACGGCGAGTGCTTTCCTGGATCCGTTTTTCGATCTCCTCTGCCATCGTATTCAGAGTATAGGCCAGGGTTTGGAGTTCCTCCGGACCTTCAAGGTATATCGGAGATAGGGAAGCCCCCTTGCTAAAGTCCCGGGCTAGATCCGTTAACTTCTTAATGGGCCCTTCGATGCTGCGGGAAAGGTACCAGGCAAGGAGAAAGGAGATACCACCAATCAGCAGCATGAGAAGAAAAAATCGAAGGTAAAAGCGCCGGATTTCCTGGTTCAGGAGATGGAGGGGCAGGGCGGCCCGGACAATGACGAGTTCCCCCGTATCCAGCTGTTTCCTCTGGGCATAGTACACCATCTCCTCCTGGATCGAGACAGAATAGCGGACCGCCCGTCCTTCTCCTTTGGTAAGGGCGGAGATTACCTCGGGACGGCGACTGTGATCGTCCAGGGTGGCGGGATCGGCCCTGGAGTCGGCTAAGACCGTGCCGTCCTTTGTAATAAGGGTGATACGGAAGGATCTTGTTTCTCCCAGATTTTGAACATATTCAAAGACCGATGATTTTTCTATCGAAGGGAGCGACAGGAGGGTGTCTATCAGACTTACCAGATCTTGAAGCTCTTTGATGGTAGCCTCATAGGTTTGCATACGAAAGGTAAACACCCCCAGGGGGATAAAAAATCCCATAAAAACAACGATGATGATACAGTACGACGTAAGGAGCTTTTTAAAGATACTTTTATATTTCATCTTTACAATCCTGGAAACGATACCCTACTCCTCGAACCGTTTCAATCAGGTCCCCCAGGGGGCCGAGCTTTTTGCGGAGTCCCAGGATTTGTACGTCTACCGAACGTTCGGTTACGGGGTAATCTTTTCCTTTAACGGCGTTGATTATCTGGTTTCGGGAAAAGACCCAGCCGGGATTGCGGGCAAGGAATTCCAGAATGGCAAATTCGGTGGCGGAAATGTCGATGGGAACATTGTCAATCGTAACCATGTGGCGCCCTGGATCAATAACAAGGTTTTTCCGTTTAATAATCTCTTCTTTTAGTGGGCCGAGGCCCTGTTTCATATGGGTTCGTCGAAGAAGGGCCCGAATCCGGGCGATGAGCACCCGGGGGCTGAAGGGTTTGGCGATGTAATCGTCGGCCCCAAGTTCAAGGCCGGTGATAATATCCATGTCCTCGCTTTTGGCGGTCGCCATGATCACCGGGATCTGTTTAAATCGATGATCCTGGCGGATCGTTCTCAGCACATCCGTTCCGTCCATCCCCGGAAGCATGATGTCCAGGATAATCACATCCGGATTTGTTACTTCGAGGATCTCAAGGGCCCGTTCGCCGTTATCGGCGGTTACAACCGTGTACCCTTCTTTCCCGAGATTATATGCTAGAAGCTCCTGTATATCCGCATCATCTTCTACCACAAGAATCGTAGCCTTCGCCACCGGTTCCTCCTGGTTAATCGTTCAGTTCTACCCTGTCCCCGGTCCCACAGTAGACAATAATTTCACAGATATTGGTGACATGGTCTCCCAGCCGTTCCAGGTAGCCTGAGGTCTGGATAAGCCGATTCCCCGAAGAGATTTTTTCAGGATGCTTCTGGATGATTTCTATCACATTAGCCACCAGTTCTTTATGGAGCTGGTCTATTTCATCATCCTTTTGGGCAATGTTTTTTGCTTTTTCCATATCCATTGCAATGAAAGCTTCGATAGCCGCTTCTACCATGGTACTCCCGATGTGGGCCATGGTAAAAAGCTGTTCCGTGGCCGCTAAGGAGCTTTGTTTCTCCAGTTTTAACACCGTTTTTGCTAAATGGACCGCATAGTCTCCTATGCGCTCTAATTCATTGGCAATTTTGATGCAACTTAAGAGCCACCGCATATCCTGGGCTACCGGTTGCTGGGTGGCAATAACCCGGGCACAGGTTTCTTCAATTTCGATCTGGAGTTTGTTTACCTCCGGGTCGTCATCCTTTACTTCCTGGGCAAGGGGGAGATCCATCTCCTTTAATGCCTGGGCGGCTTTTAAAAGATCGTCCTTTACTTTCACTCCCATGTGAAGCAGTTGATCCTGGATCTGTCGCTTTGCCTCTTCCAGGTGAATTCTTCCCGTCATATGTCCGTCCTTTGTTTGATATGTTCCGTGGCACTCTTAATCATAGTGAGTATAGCCCCTTTTCTTTTTCCTGAACATAGTCTTACTATATAAGCGAATTGTTAGTAAATTGTTAAGAATTGATAAATTAATGAAAAGGTGCAGAAAAGTAGGCGTACCGCCGGTGGGATGGTGTCCTGAATCTCTCCCCCGAGGGATGCAAGAAGCCCGAAAGTAAGATGCGGTATTCGTGGCGGGTTTCCCGCGATAGTGTATGCTAATACCACAAAAAGCTCAAGCAATCTGACCATATACCCCCTATCTTAGGTATGCATGTATTCTCCTACATACCCTATGGAATGGAAGGTTTCATTTTAAAGATTGAGGCGGACCTGCGGCGCGGAATCCCGGGTATCGAAATTTCTGGCCTGGCGGATAATGCCATCCGGGAAGCCCGGGAACGAATCCGGGTGGCCTTCCGAAATTCGGGGTTCCCCTTTCCGCAGGAACGGATTGTGGTGAATCTTGCCCCCGCGGGGGTGAAAAAAGAAGGGGCAGCCTTAGATCTGCCCATTGCGCTCGCTATCATGGCCGCCGCAGGCCTTGTCCCTCCTCTCGAGGACCTTATGGTCCTCGGTGAATTGGAGCTCTCGGGGAAGGTTCGTCCGGTGCGGGCCGTCATGGCGGCAGTCCTGGCGGGTATGAAGACGGGGCTTGGTGGGTTTCTGGTCCCCGCAGAAAACCTGGAAGAGGCTGCCCTTGCCCGGCCCCGCTGGTATGCGGGGGCGGCGACCCTCGAGGACGCGGTGCATTGTGCCCGGCAGTGGGGAACAGAGCGATGTTTTTCTTTGCCTGGGAAACTTCCTGCGCCGGTGCCGTCGTATGGTTCTGCCGCGGGGAAGTCCTCTCCGGCGGGGCCGGGCTGTGGTTCAGGAGGGGGAAACGCCCTTCCGGGAGATCGGTCTTTGCGGCAATCTTCCCTGGGATGGGGGGATTTTTCCGACGTCCGGGGACAGGGCCGCTATAAACGGGCCCTTGAAATCGCCGCTGCAGGGGGCCATCATCTAGTAGTCTACGGACCTCCCGGTTGTGGAAAGACCATGCTGGCCTTTCGCCTTCCTTCTATTATGGCTCCCCTTTTGCCGGAAGAAGCGATAGAGGTCTTTCAGCTATATAACCTTTCAGGCCAGGAGCGACAGCGGCTGGTGAAAGAGGGAGTCGTAAGTCTGGACCCTCCCTTTCGTAGTCCCCATCATTCGGCCAGTATGGAAGGCATCCTCGGGGGCGGACGAACGGTTCGACCGGGGGAGATAAGCCTTTCCCATTACGGGGTGCTTTTCCTGGACGAGGCGCCCGAGTTTGCCCGGCCTGTTCTTAAGGCCCTCCGGGAACCCCTGGAAGAGGGGGTCATTACCATCGCCCGTTCTGAGTCCAGTGTACAGCTTCCGGCCCAGTTCCAGCTTCTCCTGGCGGCCAATCCCTGTCCCTGCGGAAAGCTCGGAATAGAAGATCCTGCGGTGGGTTCCCTCTGTTTCTGTTCTGAATCGGAGATTCAGCGCCATTGGCAGCGATTGGGGAGCGCCCTCCTGGATCGTATTGAACTGCGGGTGGCGGTTCGTCCCCCTTCTTGTGTGAACCCTTCGGAAGAAGAAGAAAGTGCGGCCATTCAACAGAGGGTTATGGTGGCCGTGCAACGGCAAAGGGAACGGTTTAACCGTCTTGGGCTTCCCTGTCGGCGGAATAGTCGAATACCCGCGGGGGCCCTTTCAAAGGTTGCGGACATCTCTTTTTCCCTTAGGGAACGGCTCGAAAACCACGCAGGGGCCCATCATCTGTCAGGGCGGGGATTCCATGGGGTGCTTCGCCTTGCCCGCACCATAGCGGATCTGGCGGATCGATCGGAGATCCGGGCGGAAGATGTGGAAGAAGCCCTTTCCTATCGGTTAACCGGAGAGGATCCGCTGGATGGTTTTGGCGAAGAATAATGGCCCTTCCCGGGCATGATTCTTCTTTAGGAGTTCTTGGCGGGGGTGGGGAGAAAGGGGATTGCCCAGTGATCGTCGATAATCCGGTTCCCCGCGGTTCTTCCCAATTGCCGTTCTGGCCGGGAACTGCCGTGATAATCGCTGCCGGCGGTAATCAGAAAACCCAGGGTTTTCCCGAGTTTCTCAAGGCGCTCGCACTCTGCGACCCGGGCGGTGGGATGCCAGGCCTCAATGCCCCGGATCCCCCGGGTTTTGAGTTCTTCTAAGACCCCCGGTAATTTTCCCCAGGATACATAGAGTGAGAGGGGGTGGGCCAGGATGGGAATACCCCCCGACTCGGTGATGCATCGTACGGCATGGGAAAGTTCCAGGGCCCCCTTGGGAACGTACAAAGCCCTTCCTTTAGCAAGATATCGGAGAAAGGCCTGTTCTTTCGTTTTTACGATTCGCCGTTCTACTAAAAAGCGGGCAAAGTGAGGACGTCCCACGGGCCCCGGTATTCCCTGGCGTATGTCTTCGTACGAGGCGGAGATACCCATTTCTTGCATCTTCTGGACTATACGCTCGTTCCGTTGGTGACGTTCATCTTCTAGATACCGGAGGGCTTCCTCGAGGGAAGGAGAAATGCGGTATAAACCCAGTCCTAAGAGGTGAAACTCCCCCGGCTCCCAGGGAATCTCGATTTCTACCCCGGGAATGAAGGCTATTCCTTCTTGCTGTGCCACCGCTGAAGCGGAAGCACAACCGGCTATCGTATCATGATCGGTCAGCGCTATCGCCGAAAGGCCCTCTTTTTTTGCCGCTCTTATCAGGTCCTCTGGCGAAAGGCTGCCATCGGAGGCGCTTGAGTGGGTATGTAAATCTATCATCTTGAATAGAACTACATCATATCATACAATAGAATGCATAACCAGTTCCTGAAAAACCCTGTTTATCCCTATGGTTTCCCGGCGGAGTGCCGAAAATATAATGGAGTATATCGAAGCGCAGAGCGCCGTTCCGGGACAAACAATGCAGGGTGCCTATAAAAGCCGGCGGCCGGATAGGAGGGAGGAAGTGCATGCCTAAGCCGTTACAGTATCGAGCAGGATCTGTAATCTATTTCCAGGGAGATGTGGCGGATAAGATCTACATTCTCCAGTCCGGCAAGATTAGTCTAAACTATCAGGATATTGAAACAGGGCAGGACATCCACGATTCGGTCCAGGCAGGAGAATTTTTTGGCGTAAAATCGGCCTTGGGGCGGTATCCCCGGGAAGAAACCGCCCTTGTACTGCAGGATGCCACGGTGATCGCCTTTACGGTGAGTGAGTTTGAACAGTTTGCCATCTCCAATAGCCGGATAATTTTAAAGATGCTTAAGGTCTTTTCGAATCAACTGCGAAGGATTCATAAGCAGGTTTCTAATTTGATGCAGAATGAAGAACAACAGAATCCTGAGCAAGGGCTCTTTCGGATAGGTGAATATTACCTCAAAAATCGCCAATATGCGCAGGCCAAGTATGTGTTTGGTCGGTACCTTACCTACTATCCAGCGGGGAAACTGGCCATGCAGGCCGCCAAAAATTTAGAGATCGCGGAGAGTTCCCTTGCTCGCTATGGAGAAGGAAAGGGCCCCGCCCCTATCCCTGAGTCAGAAAGTCGAGCCGGGGGAGGGCTCTCTGGAACGGGACCCGCCGCTCCTGCTGCTGCGGGCGGTTCCGGTTCTGCCCTGAGCGCTGTCGCCAAGGCCTATTACGATGCGGTAAGCCTTTTGACACAGGAAAAAATTCCCCAGGCCTTCAGTATGTTCAAAAAAATTGTGGAAATGAACCAGGAACCGGAGTATGTGGCAAAAAGTATTTATGAGTTGGGGCGGTGCTTATATCTGATGGGGAAATATGATGAATGTATTAAGCATTTTACTGCCATGATTTCTACCTATCCCCGACATCCTGAATTGAGCAATGCCCTGTATTTTATGGGACAAAGTTATGAGAAAAAGGGAGACAAAGATCGGGCTTCAACGTTTTATAAAAAGATCCTTGCCATGGTTCCCGATGAAGACGATGCGGCCCATATCAAAGCAAAAAAAGCCCTAAAGTTGTTGGAGGCCTAGCATGGAACTGGATGCCTTTAGTCGGTTTGCCCGGACCTATCAGAAAGGGGAGATCATTTTTTCAGAATATGAACCGGGAGATACCTTTTACCTTATCCAATCCGGACGGGTCCAACTGGTAAAGATCATAGGAAATATCGAGAAGATCCTGGATATCCTTCAGCCCTCTGAAATGTTTGGGGAAATGGCTATTCTCGAGGATTCTCCCCGTTCTGCCACGGCGATTGCCCTGGATCCGGTAAAGGTTCTGGAGTTTAACCGGGCGAATTTTGAAGTGTTGATGATGGGCAATCCCCAGATTGCTCTTAAGCTCCTTAAGCTTTTTACGAAGCGCATCTACGATCAAAAACGTCGCTTTATGATTCTGACCCTGGAAGATCCTCAAGCCAAAGTGGCCGACGTCTTTCTTATGCTGGATGAGACCCAGCCTAATATTGATAAAACGACGGATCAACGGGAATTTAAAACCACCGTGGAAGACATTGCCCACTGGGCGGGAATGAATGCCGATCAAACCCGGGATATCCTGAACCATTTTGTGAACCAACGACGGGTGGAGATATTCCCTGACCGGATTGTGGTAAAAAATATCAACGACTTCCAGCGTTTTGTGAATTCCCGGCGAAAAAAAACCTAGCCGGTAGAACTTGCCTTTTCTAGGATCAGTTTTACTACGGGGATGCTTGTCTTGACCTTTTAGGTGAATTTTGTATAATGGCACCGAACGCCAAGATAGCTCAGTCGGTAGAGCAACGCACTCGTAATGCGTAGGTCCCGGGTTCGATTCCCGGTCTTGGCTTTTGTAAGGGGGCTTGGTCCTATGGCCTCCCAAAAAAAATACTCCCTTCTTTGCGAGGGTCCTTAGGTTCTGCATACCCGCCAAATATCTTCCTTTTTTCCTTCTCCCTTAGTATACTCTGTCTTATCTTTCAATATTCTAAATAATCCGACATTTCCTGTAAGGGGATACAACTGAAAGAAGGAGTTTCCTAAATGGAAAGAAATACCCGTATTATATGTACAATAGGTCCGGCGGTTCGAAATGTAGAGATCCTTCGGCGTCTTATCCAGCGGGGAATGAATGTGGCCCGCTTTAATTTTTCCCATGGGGATCATGAGTACCACAAGGAAGGTTTTGCCCTGGTCCGGGAAGCCTCCCGTCTTGAAGGGGTCCCGGTGGCGCTCCTTCTGGATACCAAGGGGCCAGAAATCCGTACCGGTCTTGTGCCAGAGGGAGGGCAGATTGAACTTGCAGCGGGGTCACGGGTTACCCTCATGGCAGAGGAGGATGCCCAAAAGCTTTTGGGACAAAAGCCCGTGTACTGTTCTCCGTCTTTTATCACCGTTTCGTACCACCAGCTTGCTGATGATGTAAAGGTGGGTGCCAAAATCCTTATTGCCGATGGTCTTATCTCATTGGAAGTGGAGTCCATTGAAGATCGAAAGATGCTGTGCCGGGTACTCCATGGGGGCACCATAGGGAGTAAAAAGAATGTGAACGTGGTGGGAGTAAAGACACGGCTTCCTGCCATGACCGAAAAGGATGAACAGGATATTGCCTTTGGTGTCCAGGAGGGTGTGGATTTTATCGCCGCATCCTTTATCCGGCGGCCCCAGGACGTGACGACAATCCAGAAATATCTGGCCAGTTTGGGGGCCGATATTCCGGTAATTGCCAAGATAGAAGACGAGGAAGGGCTTGAAAATATCGAAGAAATCATTCGGGTTTCCTATGGCATCATGATTGCCCGGGGAGACCTTGGCGTTCAAATCCCGGTGGAACGACTCCCCCTGGAACAGAAGCGAATTATCCGACTCTGTAACCAGGCAGGAAAGCCCGTAATCACCGCTACCCAGATGCTGGAGTCGATGATCCATAACCCTCGGCCTACCCGGGCAGAAACAACCGATGTGGCCAATGCGATCCTTGATGGCACCGATTGTATTATGCTCTCAGGAGAAACCGCCAACGGAGCCTACCCGGATGTGGCGGTGGAAATGATGGCCCGGATTGCCCAGATGGTAGAACAGTCCCGGGAATACCAGGAACATCTTGAATGGCAACGGCGAAGCGTTGCTGCTTCCGATGATATTGCTTTGGCGGTGGCCCGGGCGGCCAGTTCTCTTGCCGATAGTATTAATGCCCGGGCTATACTGGTTCCCACCCTGCGGGGAAACACCGCTCGACTGGTAAGCCGTTATCGGCCGGGACGGAAAATTCTTGCAGCTACCCCTGATAGTCGTATTCAGCGGCGCCTTCTGGTTCATTGGGGCGTGGTGCCCCTCCTGGTTCATGTGGAAGAAGACTCGGAGCTCATGATTCAACAGGCCATGAAGGCCGCCATTGAGGGAGGTTTTGTCACCAACTCCGACCGGGTGGTGGTGGTGGCGGGCACGCCCCTGAATTCTCCCCTTATGACCAATACCATCCGGGTGCAGGTGGTAGGCAACATTCTTGCCCGGGGACTCAACGGTTTTGGGGGGCGTTGTACCGGAAGAATCTTTAAGGCCAGAACCCTGGAAGAGGCTTCTATGACCCTCCGAAAGGGAGGGGGAGAAATTCTCTTAACCCATACCCTTGATGAATCTTTCATTCCGATTATTCGGGTGGTAAGCGGTATCATCCTGGAGGGAGTATCAGAACTTTCCTGGGACATAATTAAAATGGTGAATCCCGGTATCGTATATATTTCCCAGGTTGCCGATGCCTTGAACCGAATCGAAGATCGACTTGTGGTAACCCTTGACGGAGAAGAAAAACTTATTTATGAAGGAACCCTCTAAATGAGGGGGCGGCGAAAGGGGCGTCCTATCCGGTGGAGGGGCCCTTGCTCCAAAGGAAGATGCGAGAAGGTTTGCCAGGGCCTCCTTTTTTTGAAACCGGACAAAAGGCCTTTTTCGTAAGGAATGGTCCGTTATCTATCTTTTTAAAAGCGCTCTTGATTTGAGATGGAGTAATAGGCTATGCTCAATCGGCGATTTTTGTAAGCGGGGGGACCGAATCCCATGGAAGAATCCTTTAATCTTGATACAGCAATACGGAAGGTACCGGACTTTCC
>Ga0209409_1000651_pt1 | contig 34735 bp, 27 predicted proteins | sample AD_JPNMR1_MetaG_FD_184424 | JGI IMG/M metagenome (GOLD analysis project Ga0209409, IMG submission 184424) | Active sludge microbial communities of municipal wastewater-treating anaerobic digesters from Japan - AD_JPNMR1_MetaG (SPAdes) (version 2) | ecosystem: Engineered > Bioreactor > Anaerobic...
GGTTTAACCCTTGATAGCGATACTCTACCCGATGACCCTTTAAACGCCGATATTGGAGACTATTTCATGCTTAAGTATGTTTCCGTAATGGACGATGGCAGGGAGGTTACCAGCAATTCACAAACCGAGGTATTGGTGGCTAATAGTTTTTCGGGGTATTACTTATCTGACATTACCTATATACACCCCAATTTAGGTACCAGGCAGTATCAGCTAATAAAGGAATTGATTACTGAGAGTGGTAATACCTGTTCAACAAATTTTGCAGTATGGGGAAGCTATGGCGAGACAATATACCTTACCATTAATCCTGACAACAGTATTACCTTCAATGTTTTTGGGTTCGATTTTATTGTAGAAGAGGGTGATCCTAATAATCTCTTGGTTTACTCCCATTACGATCCGGTAACTGATTTTATCTACCTTTACTATCATTACCTGGCCCCTGGTGGGTATAGAGTATTTTATGAGGTTTTGGAGCCCATTACCAAAAAATAAAAAAACGAGGGAGGTTTCTCCCTCGTTTTTTATTACTGAGTTTTCTTATTTTGATGCGTATAGCTCAATTATTTTGAGCATTACCTCGGTTGCTTTAACCATACTTTCTACGGCTACGTATTCATGCTTTCCATGAAAGTTTTCGCCGCCTGCAAATAGGTTGGGGCAGGGGAGTCCCATATAGGAAAGGCGGGCGCCATCAGTTCCTCCTCTAATGGGTTTAACCTTTGGCTTAACGCCAACTGCCTCCATGGCTTCAATGGCAGTTGAAATAACATGGTAAACTGGCTCAACCTTTTCGCGCATGTTGTAGTACTGGTCCTTTAGCTCCAAAGTAACAGTACCTTCGCCGTACTTGGTATTTAAATATTCTGCTATGCGCTGCATATAAGCCTTTCGGGCTTCAAACTTTTTACGATCGTGGTCGCGAATAATGTATTGAAAAGCTGCCTTTTCAACTGATCCATCCATCTTGATTAAGTGGTAGAACCCCTCGTAACCCTGAGTGTGTTCAGGGCGTTCATGTGCAGGTAGCAGGCTGTTGAATTCCTGGGCTATAAGTATTGCATTTAACATCTTGTCCTTTGCATATCCAGGATGGATATTACGTCCCTGGATGGATATCTTGGCGCTTGCAGCATTAAAGTTCTCAAATTCCAGTTCACCAATAGCGCCACCGTCGAGCGTATAAGCAAAATCGGCACCAAAGCGCTTTACGTCAAAGTGGTCAACTCCGCGGCCAACCTCCTCATCAACTGTAAAACCAATACGAATTTTACCATGTTCAAAGCTGGGGTTTTTGATGAGGTACTCAACTGCTGTCATAATTTCGGCTAATCCGGCCTTATCATCAGCGCCAAGTAGCGTAGTGCCATCGGTTACAATCAGGGTTTGCCCAACATAATTCTTAAGCTCAGGGAATTCCTTAGGCGAAAGTGCAATTCCTAACTCCTTGTTCAGAATAATTTCGGACCCATCGTAATTTTCAACGAAGCGTGGATTAACATCTTTCCCTGGCATATCGGGCGAAGTATCAACATGGGCAAGGAAACCCAAAACCGGAACCTTTTTTGAGGTGTTTGCGGGTATTGTTGCCATCACATAACCATACTGGTCAATTTCAACTTCCTGAGCCCCCAACTCCTTTAATTCCTTTACTAAAAGATTGCTTAAAACCAGCTGTTTCTCAGTGCTGGGAAACCTTTCGGTTACAGTGTCGTCGCTTTGGGTATCTATCTTTACATACCTGATAAAGCGGTCGATAAGAGATTGTTTGTTTATCATGGCGGATTATTTAGTTTGTAGTTTGTAGTGTTTAGTTTTTAGTATTAGTGTGGTCTTCATGTTTTTTCTTAAGATAATAGTTGATAAATCCATTAAGCAGTTTCTTGCATTTCTCAATGTCATTCGTTATTTGTTCAAGAGCTGTAGCATCAATATAACCTTGATCAAAAGCTATATATATTTGCGTTTCCAATTCAAATAACGATCCCCTTGCAATGTAAAGGAATTGGGTTGTCTCCTTTAAATGATTGCGGCCAATGCCTTCCGCGATATTTGAAGGAATTAAAATGGCACTTTTTCTTATTTGTTGTGTCAATCCAAAAATTTCATCTTTAGGGAAATATTTTGAAATTGTATAAATAGAATTTGCAAGCTGTCTGCTAGCTATCCAAACATCTAATTGTTTATAATCAATCATATTAATCTCATAAAATTTTGCAATAGTCCCTAAAAACTAAACACCAAAAACTAGACACGATTCTCTATTCTTCAACCTTTGCTCTTAGGCTTTCCCAAATCAGATATCCACATAAAATCAGGAACATCACAAAGCCTAGAATTTCGGCGGAGTGCGATTCAAACCATTCTGGGTTTACATAGTTAATGCCGCCAAAGCGGAGTAAGGCGCTAACTACTCCCATTAGGGCTCCACCTGCAATAAAGCCCGATGCAATTAGTGTTCCCCTTTCTTTCCTGGCTCTGTTCAATGAATTGTCCTTTGAACGGGTGGAAACAATGTGTGCAATAATTCCTCCAACCAGTAATGGCGTGTTAAGTTGTAGGGGAATAAACATACCCAGCGAAAATGCAAGAGCTGGAACTCCAATCATGGTAAGGATAAGCGAAAGGAATGCCCCTGCAGCGTAAAGTGCCCAAGGTGCAGGCTTGCCGCTCATCATGGGTTCAATTACTGCAGCCATGGCATTGGCTTGTGGGGCAACAAGAGCGTCCTTGCCGGTAAAACCGTATGTTTTATTAAGCAGGATTATTACGCCTCCAACAGTTGCTGCTGAAACAAATGTCCCAAGGAACTTCCAGGTTTGCTGCTTATAGGGCGAGGAGCCAAGCCAGTAACCAATTTTAAGATCGGTGATAAAGCCACCAGCCATTGAGAGTGCTGTACAAACCACTCCTCCAATAATGAGCGCAGCAATCATTCCTGAAGTTCCCGATAACCCGGCCGATGCCATTACCAATGAGGTGATAATCAGAGTCATGAGTGTCATGCCCGATACAGGATTGGTACCAACAATGGCAATGGCATTGGCAGCAACGGTGGTGAACAGAAAAGCAATAACCATTACAATACCAAGCGCTATAAGAGCATGGGTAATATTATGAACTACTCCAAAGTAGAAGAATACTAAAAGCAGAATGGTAGTGAATAGGATACCTCCAGCAATAATGGACATGGGAAGATCCCTTCGGGTGCGGAGTTCCTCCTTGGGGATAGCCGAGTGCTTTCCGGTTAACTCACTAACGGCCAGGCCAAATGCTTTACGAATGATGCCGCTTGAGCGAATAATCCCAATTATTCCCGCCATGGCAATACCACCAATACCAATTGGGCGAACGTAGTTACTGAAAATCTGCTCGGCGCTCATCTGCCCAACGGTTAGTGTAATGTTACTGCCTACTGCCTCAGTTAAACCGGGCGCAAAGTAGTTGATTATGGGTATGATAACAAACCACCCAACAAACGACCCTGCTGCAATTATTGCGGTGTACTTGAGGCCAATAATATAACCAATACCCATAACGGCAGCACCAACATTAAGTTTAAATACCAGCTTTGCTTTCTCGGCAAGAGCCTCGCCAGCAGGTATCACTCGGGTGGTAACCACCTCGCTCCACCAACCAAATGTGGCAATAATGAAGTCGTAGATACCCCCAATTAGCCCGCTAACCACAAGTAAACGAGCTTGTTTCCCCCCTTTCTCGCCCGATACAAGTACCTCAGTGGTTGCTGTGGCCTCCGGAAAAGGAAATTTACCATGCATGTCGGCCACAAAATATTTACGGAATGGGATGAGGAATAGAATTCCAAGAATTCCCCCAAACAACGATGACAGGAATACCTGATAGAATTCTGCCTCCAGGTTCAGGATGTATAGAGCTGGTAATGTAAAAATAGCACCAGCAACAATTACCCCAGAACTTGCGCCTATGGATTGGATAATTACATTCTCTCCCAGTGCCCCTTTGCGTTTAGCAAGGGTTGATAGCCCTACAGCAATGATTGCAATGGGAATTGCTGCCTCAAATACTTGACCAATTTTTAGCCCGAGATAGGCAGCGGCTGCCGAAAAAACAATAGCCATGATTAGCCCCCAAATAACACTCCAAGCAGTAACCTCAGGCACTGCCTTGCTTGGTGGCATTACTGGTTGATACTCTTCGCCTTCGCGGAGCTCAGTGTAGGCATTTTCTGGAAGGCCTTTGATTTTTTCTACAGGTTCGTGCGACATAGTTTTTATGGTTTAGGTTTGAGATTCAAAATATCCCAAACCTACTAATTTTTAGTAAATGTTTAATCCAAATTCAATGTCGTTTAGTTAACAAAAATATACATGCCTGTCATCCTGCGCGCAGCGAATGATCTCTTTTCGAGCCCATGAGATGTTTCGCTAACGCTCAACATGACAATAGCTTCACCAACAACGATTCACGAATAACGAACAACGCATCTAGCCCCGTAGGGGCTAAACATTTGTAACCCTATGTTTACTCCCACTTGTATTGCGATGCACGCAATGCATATACCAAAGAGCAATGGTGAGGCTTTGCATCGCAAAGGAAAAACATTGCGAAGAGTGATTTTCACGTTCTTTCTTGTCTTGATACAAGAAAGAACCAAAGAAAATCAAGGCTGAAAAGCCCGACCCGATGGGTACCCCGCGGGTGGAACTGCCGCGCGATACTATTCGCCACGCCTGTGGCGTGACTCATTTGGTATCGCTTACTAAGCCCACCGCCACGTTCCACTCCCGACCCATTGCCGGGTCAGGCTTTTATGCCCCTTTCTATGCCATTCTTTGTTGGTTTATTAATCTCATTAAAAGAGTTGAAGGTACAAAGAGATGCTTGGGCTAGCTCAGCATGACAAGGGAGCAGAAAGGAAGATAGGGTTTTTGTCATCCCGAGCAAAGGCGAGGGATCTCTTCAAAGGATTGAAGAGAAAAGAGCAATGAGATGCTACGGCGATGTCTATCCCTAAAAATCGAAACTCACTACGACTTGTGATGTTTCGCTTGCGCGCAACATGACAAATACCCTTAACTAAACGACATTGAATCCAAATTCGTCAATTGAACTTTTCAATTGACGAATCGACTAACAAAATCTAATCATTCCGAGATCTCGGAATGAAAGATTTTGATAAGTCGGGATTACCTCGATAATTTAATAGAAACAAGTTGTTTAAATGTTTTATTGTGTTTCTATTGACTAATCTTCTCTAAAAATGTTTCTGTATCCACATTTTAATTAGCCCGGTTGTATTTGTTTGTTCTTGTTCGTTTGGTTTAGCCGTTCACTTTTTTACTATTCCTCTAACTTCCTCTAATTTCCTCTAACTCCATCATATTCTGCTTATTCCGATTCATTCCGATTCATTCACCTAAAATTAGCCCTGTTGAATTTGTTAATTCATGGTGCTTTGGTTTAATAATACAAATCGATATGAAAAAAAATTCTTTTCGGTAACAACTTTTTTGTACATATTTGCAAAACAATGAATCAGTGTTATGATATCGTTAGATAAGGCGATAAGGATTGTAGAACAAAGCGTTACCGCTTTGAATGGACAAGAGCATGTTTCATTATCCGAAAGTCTAAACCGAGTGTTGAGGCATGATGTGGTTTCCGATATAAATATGCCGCCATTCCGCAAAACGGCTGTTGATGGTTACGCTTGCAGGGCTGCAGATTTGGATAATCCCCTTACAGTAATTGAGGTTATTGCAGCAGGGACTATACCCCAAAGAACTATAGCCCAGGGCACATGCTCGAAGATAATGACCGGCGCACCCATACCCAATGGAGCTGATTGTGTTATACCCGTTGAGGATACCGAAATATTGTCCGATGGAACTATTCGCTTTAAAGGCAGTAAACCAAAATCTAACATTTGTGAACTTGGCGAGGACATCAAAATTGGTGAGTCGCCGTTAAGCAAAGGAACCCTTATTAAGCCTCAGCATATAGCCATAATGGCTGCACTCGGATGTCATTCCCCGATCGTTTCTGTAAGGCCTAGAGTGTCAATTTTGCCAACCGGCGATGAGCTTGTTGAGCCAACTGAAATACCACAGGGTAGCAAGATTAGGAATAGCAACGGGCATCAACTAATTGCACAGGTAATTTCAGCAGGTGCAATTCCAATGTACCATGGTATAGTAGGCGATACCGAGGAGGTTACCGAAAAAGCCATTGCTAGGGCTTTGGCTGAAAGCGATGTGGTAGTGCTTACAGGTGGAGTTTCAATGGGCGATTTTGATTATGTTCCAAGAATTATGGAGCGTTTGGGTGTTAAAATCCTATTCGATTCCATAGCAGTTCAACCCGGAAAACCAACTACATTTGGAGTTGCTGGCAATAAATTAATATTTGGATTGCCCGGTAATCCTGTATCATCGTTTGTACAGTTTGAGTTGCTGGTAAAACCTGCACTCCTGATGATGATGCAATGCAATGAGCCTTACGCTAGGACATACAAGTTGCCCTTAGCAATTGATTATTCCCGAAAACGAGCTGAACGTTTAGGGCTTTTCCCTGTTTTTGTTAACGATATAGGGGAGGTTGAACCTCTTGAGTTCCATGGTTCAGCCCATATATTTTCGTTGGCAAAGGCTACAGGTATTGCAGCTATTCCGCTTGGAGTAAAAGAACTCAAAAAAGGAGAACTTTTGGATGTTCGACCAATTTAATAGGCGCATTAATTACCTAAGGATATCGGTTACCGATAGGTGCAACCTGCGGTGTACCTACTGCATGCCCGAGGAGGGTATTGTCCAAATACCCCATAACCAGGTCTTAACCTTTGAGGAAATTGTAGAAATAGCTCGGATTGCGGTTCAGCATGGTTTTGATAAGGTTCGCATTACTGGTGGCGAACCGCTAGTCCGCAAAGGAATTGTGGACTTGGTAAGGATGCTTAAAACAGTTGAGGGTATTACCGATTTAGGTTTGACTACCAACGGAACGCTTTTAAAACAATTTGCTCAGCCCCTTTACGATGCCGGACTAAAACGCATAAATGTTAGTCTCGATACGTTAGATCCCCAAAAGTATAAGGCTATAACAAGGGTTGGCACGCTATCCGATGTGCTGGAGGGACTTGAGGAAGCCAAAAAGGTGGGGTTTAACCCCATAAAATTAAATTGCGTGGTAGAAAACAACTCTAACGAACCCGATGCCCAAGCCGTTAAAGCATTTGCTAACTCTAATGGCTTTATTGCCCGTTTTATCCCAAAGATGAACCTCGATGATGGTGTCTTTGGCGTTGTTGAGGGTGGCGAGGGTGGAAATTGCAGCACCTGTAACAGGTTGCGCTTAACCGCCGATGGTATTCTTAAACCATGCCTTTTTAGCGACAAGGGATATAACGTAAGGGAGTTAGGCATACAGCAAGCAATTGAAATGGCTATAAAAAATAAACCAGCTTGCGGAGTTGCAAACCGTAGCGGTGAGTTTTATAACATAGGAGGCTGAGATGGAACTATCGCACACCGATAAAAATGGCAAGGCCAATATGGTTGATGTTGGTCATAAACCCAATCAAATACGCGAGGCTAGCGCTACTGGCTTTATTCGTTTACTACCCCAAACGGTAAAGCTGATCCGTGAAAACCAAATGAAAAAGGGTGATGTTTTAACCATTGCGGAGATTGCAGGCATACAGGCTGCTAAGCGAACCCCTGAACTAATTCCGCTTTGCCATACACTCATGCTTACTAAGGTTGATGTTAAAGCTACCCTTTGCGAAAATGGGGTTGAGGTTAAAAGTTACGCCAAGTGCATTGGGCAAACCGGTGTGGAGATGGAAGCACTAACAGCAGCAACCGTGGCGCTCCTTACCATTTACGACATGTGCAAGGCTGTTGACAAGCAAATGGTTATTGAACGCGTTGAACTAATTGAGAAAGCTAAAAAGGATATTGTTTAGCTATGGAGCAAACTAATCCCATTACTGTAAAGGTTGTATCGGTAAATATCTCCGAAAAAAAAGGAACAACTAAGCATGCAGTTGATCGTATTGAGCTAAACTCGCTTGGTGTTAAAGGCGATGCACATGCTGGTGCCTGGCATCGTCAGGTGAGCATGCTCGGCGTTGAGAGTATCGATAAGTTTACAAAGGCTAGCGGCCTGACTGTAAAATATGGCGATTTTGCCGAAAATATCACCACTCAAGGTCTTGAACTTTACAGGACAAAGCCAGGCGACCGTTTTGTGGGTGCTGGTGTTGAACTTGAGGTGACACAAATTGGCAAATCGTGCCATGGCGATGGGTGCGCCATCTACCGTCAGGTGGGTAACTGTGTGATGCCTAAGGAGGGGATATTTGTTCGGGTACTGAAAGGAGGTCCCTTAAAAGCAGGCGATGAGCTTAGCTTTTACCCAAAGGTTTACAGGGTGAAAGTAATTACTTTAAGCGACAGGGCAAGTAGAGGCGAGTATGAGGACCTTAGCGGTCCTGAGGTTGCTAAACTTGTTTCCGATTTCTTTAACTCCGTATCCTGGCAGTTAGAGGTGGAAACTGAAATTATTCCCGACGACAGAGATTTGCTAGAGAACAGACTGATTGAAGCACGAAACTCTAAATACGACATGGTTTTAACAACTGGCGGAACTGGAATTGGCCCGCGCGATATTACTCCCGATGTTGTAAAACCATTGCTCGATAAAGAAATTCCAGGGATTATGGAGCACATCCGCTTAAAGTATGGGGCCGAAAAGCCAAACGCTTTGCTTAGTAGAGGCGTTGCTGGGTTAATGGGAACTACATTTGTTTACACATTACCCGGAAGCGTTAAGGCTGTAAGGGAATACATGGGTGAGATTTCAAAGGTGCAAAAGCATTTGTTTTTGATGCTGATGGGGATTGATAGTCATTAAAGGATAAGGGTTAAAGGTTAAAGGATAAAGAGCCTGTCCCGCATTAGCGGGAATAAAGGTTAAAGGATAAAAGTCCCGCCTCGCTCTACGGGGGTAAAGAGCCAGTCCCACGAAGCGAAATTCAAAGTTCAGGGTTAAGGTTTTAAGGCCATGCTTTCTGGAATCTAACACAAAATCAACCAGAATAAAAAAAGGAGCCTTTGGCTCCTTTTCCTTTATTACAAATAGGTTCAATTACTCAACACCTAAAACATCCTTGAATGCCTTTTTAAAGGTGTCCTTAGGTAATGCCCCCATAGCCATTTGTGGCTGATCATTAAGTGGAATAAAGAGTAACGATGGAATGCTTCGAATTCCAAAAACGGCAGCAAGTTCCTGCTCTTCCTCGGTATCTACCTTGTAAATATTGAGTTTGCCCTCATATTCCTTGGCAAGTTCTTCCAGAATAGGTGCTACCATTTTGCAGGGACCACACCAATCGGCATAGAAATCGATGATGGCAGGCTTGTCGCCCTCAAACTTCCACTCGTTATTCTTTTCGTAATCAAATACTTTCTGCTTGAATGTTTCTGCTGTTAAGTGCTCAATCATAGTGTTACTGGTTTATTTATTAATAAATCAAATTATTTACATATTTCGATGCAAAAGTAATACCAAAACATTTAATGGCATAATTTTGTTGAATATTTTAAGCTGATATATGTCATTTTATCATTGCGATGTTTTAAACAAAGCATTTTTACTATAAAACAAAAATTTAGGCTAAAAGTTTGATAAGTTGTAATTTTGTCAGGCATAACATAACAATATGAAGGAATACCTAAAAAGCAACATATTTAGAGTAATATCGGATGTGGCAGAGATTGAGGGGGTTGATGCTTACGTTATTGGAGGCTTTGTGAGGGATATTTTACTGAACCGACCATCGAAGGATATTGATATAGTTGTTGTAGGCAGCGGAGTAGATTTTGCACGCAAGGTGGCTCAAAGGCTTAGGGCACGGAAGGTAACCTATTTCAAAAACTTTGGAACAGCACAGCTAAAGCACAACGAGTGGGATATTGAGTTTGTAGGCGCCCGAAAGGAATCGTACAGACTCGACTCCCGAAAGCCAATAGTTGAAAACGGTTCGCTTGAGGACGATCAGAAAAGGCGCGATTTTACCATGAATGCCCTTGCAATAGGGCTGAACAAACGAAACTTTGGTGAGCTAATTGATCCGTTTAACGGTTTGCAGGATTTAAAAAGTAAAACAATACGCACACCGCTCGACCCCGCCACCACCTTTTCCGACGACCCTTTGCGTATGCTCAGGGCAATCAGGTTTGCAACACAGCTAAACTTTGATATTGAGCTCAAAACCCTAGATGCTATTCGTGAAATGAGCTCGCGAATTACTATTGTTTCCATTGAGCGGGTTGTGGACGAAATAAATAAGATGATGGCTTCACCACGGCCATCGGTAGGGTGGTTACTTCTTGAACAAACAGGGCTATTGCAACATATTTTTCCGGAACTGGCGGCAATGAAGGGTGTGGAAGCGCGTAATGGAGTATCGCACAAGGATAACTTTTACCATACGCTTGAGGTGTTGGATAACCTGTCGTTGAAAAGCGATAACCTTTGGTTGCGGTGGGCTGCATTGCTTCACGACATTGGCAAGCCAAAAACAAAACGCTTTGTGGCGGGTCAGGGTTGGACTTTTCATGGACACGAATTTTTGGGCGCAAAAATGATCCCTGAAATATTTCGTAAGCTCAAGTTGCCCCTTAACGATAAGATGAAATATGTTCAAAAAATGGTTCTGCTTCATCTTAGACCAATCGTTTTATCGCAGGAGGTTGTTACCGATTCGGCTGTTCGCCGTCTGCTATTTGATGCAGGCGACGATATTGATGACCTGATGATGCTTTGCGAAGCCGATATCACCTCAAAGAACGATATTACCGTTCGGAAACATTTGGCAAATTTTAGACTTGTAAGGAAGAAGCTTAAGGAGGTGGAGGAAAAAGATTCCATTCGGAACTTTCAGCCACCCGTTACTGGCGAAATGATTATGGAAACCTTTAACCTGAAGCCCTGTAAGGAAGTAGGACTCATTAAAAATAGGATTAAGGATGCTATTCTGGATGGCGAAATCCGTAACGATTTTTTTGAAGCCTATACCCTTATGCTAAACGCTGGTAAAGAGTTGGGTTTGACAGCGATAAATATTAACCCTCAATACATCTCATTGACAAATAAATGATTATTACTTTTATTAATAAAAGGTTATGGTAGCAACCCAAAAAATCAGCATAAAACACATCGTGGCATTTGTTCTCTTCCTACTATCCTACATCATCATGGTTATAATAATGCCATGTGAAGGTAGATTTAGCTATGAATTCCAAAAAGGAAGACCTTGGATGCACGAGGATCTTTATGCCCCTTTCGATTTTCCAGTTTATAAAACTGAGCAAGAGCTTTTTGCTGAGAAAAGCAAGCTGCTAAAGGAGTTCAAGTCCTTTTACCGGTACGATTCTACCATTCACCCTCAGCAACTGGAGGGGTTTCGTTCCAGTTTCGACTTGGCATTTGATAAATTTATTAATAGCCAGAATGTTTCAAAAACATCAAGGGCAAAGTACCTGAAAGTAAAACCGGAACTAGAACAGTTTGTTGCCGATAATATTAGCCAGATTTATCTAAAAGGAATTATCAATCAGGATGAGAACGCCATTTCAAACAGCATGCTCAAGCAGGGTTTGGCTGTTGTTATCAATAATGTGGCATACGACAAGTGGTTCGATGAGGTTTATACGGTTCAAAAGGCTGTTAAGCTCTTAAATTCAAATGCAAACGACTTCACTAAAAGCTTAAGTCCTGGGCTGGTAGGTTTGTGGGAAATGATTAACCTTAAGGAATACATTCAACCAAACCTGTTTTATGATGAGGTTGCAACGCAAAAGTTCCGTAATGAGCTAATATCAAATATTTCAATTACCAAGGGGTTGGTACAAGCCGGCGAGAAAATTGTGGTGAAGGGCGAGGTGGTAAACTCAGAGATTTACCAGATTCTTGAATCGCTCAAAAAAGAGTACGATAAACGCTTGGGATCAAAAAATTTATTTGCCATTCTCTTTGGGAATATGATACTTATTGCATCGCTCTACATTGTTCTTTTCCTTTTCCTATTGAATTTCCGAAACGAGGTATTGAACGATATTAGGAAACTGCTATTTATATTAATGTTAATAACGGCATCGGCTGCAGTTTCGGCTCTGGTAATCAAAACCAACTCCTTCAGTATTTTTGTTATTCCGCTAGCTATTGTACCCATTTTTGTTAAAACATTTTTCGATTCGCGGCTTGCCCTCTTTGTTCACCTTATTACCATTTTTCTTGTAGCATTTTTAGTCCCCAACAGCTTTGAGTTTGTATTCACCAACTTCATTGCTGGCATAGTGGCAATAATTGGATTGTCAAAAATGTACAATCGCGGCCAACTATTTAAAACTGTGGGACTTGTTTACTTCTCCTACTTGACGTTAACATTAAGCCTATACCTTGTTGGCGATGGCTCACTCAAAGGGGTAAACTGGTTCATTGCATTATGGTATGGTATAAACGCTTTGTTGCTTCTTGCTTCGTACCAATTAGTTTACATTATTGAGAAGTTTTTTGGGTTTTTGTCCGATATCACGCTTATTGAGCTTTCCGATACCAACCTCGATTTACTCCGAAAGCTAGCCGAGGTTGCCCCGGGAACCTTCCAGCACTCCTTACAGGTGGCCAATTTAGCCGAAAGCGCTGTTCAGCGTGTTGGAGGTAACCCTTTACTGGTTAGGACTGGAGCCCTATACCACGACATTGGGAAAATGGCTAACCCTATGTTCTTCATTGAGAATCAGCAGGGTGGATTCAATCCTCATGAGAATGTTGATAATGTTAAAAGCGCGGAGATTATCATAAATCATGTGCATGAAGGGGTGAAAATTGCCGCTAAGGCAGGATTACCGAGTCAAATAGTTGACTTTATTAAGATGCACCATGGTACAAGCAAAGTTAAGTACTTCTACAACAAGGAATTGCAGGCTGAGAATGCAAATATCGACGAGGGTAAGTTCTCATACCCAGGGCCAGAACCGCAAACCAAGGAAACAGCTATCGTGATGATGGCCGATGCCGTTGAGGCAGCCTCGCGTAGCCTTAAGGAGTATAACGTACAAAGTATCGATCAGTTGGTCGAGAGGATTATCGATGATCAGCTTAACTCAGGGCAGTACAGCTTTGCCGATGTTACGCTTAGGGATATTTCGCTGATAAAGACAATTTTTAAGAAGAAGTTGCAGAATATTTACCATGTTCGGCTGGAGTACCCCGATTTAAGTATCAGGTAGCATCATGCTAACCGGAGTCCCATCACGCAGATATCATCAAGTTGGTCAGCACCATGTAAATGGTTCTCCATCATTTGGATTAGCAGGTCGCGTTGTGCAGCCATGGGTTTGCTATGCGATTGATAGATAAGTTCAGTAAAACGTTGTAAGCCAAATTTCTTTTTATCGATACTGATTTGATCGGAGTAACCATCGGAAAATAGGTAGATATTTGTTGGCGAAAGTAGATCAAAGCAAGCATCATCAAAGGGCTTGGTGTTTGCCGGTTGGAAACCGCCAGTTGAGCGGATGCTGCCTTTTACCAGTTGCATCTCGCCATTTTGTATGATTAGCATGGGTCGTGCTGCGCCTGAGAAGGAGATTTTCCTTTCATGCTTATCGATGGTTACAAAGGCAATATCAATACCCGCCAAAACAATATTACCCACCTCTTTTTGTTTCAGGGCTTCGCGCAGCTGCTCGTTAAGCGCCTCAAGAACCTTTGATGGTTGGTTAACGCCCCACTCAATCACAATCTTGTTAAGCAAGGTGTTTCCAATCATCGACATGAAAGCGCCGGGCACACCATGCCCTGTACAGTCCATAACTGCGGCATAGGAGTAACGCTCATCGCTGCTAATCCAGTAAAAGTCGCCGCTCACAATGTCCTTGGGTTGGTATATAACAAAGTAGTCCGAAAACAATTCCGAAAATTTTTCGGGTTTTGGTAGCAATGCGTTTTGGATTGTTCTGGCATACTCAATACTGCTAATCATCCTTTCGTTCTTATCGGCTATTATCTGTTGCGATTGTTCAAGGATTACGTTTTTTCGCTCAATCTCGTCGCGTTGGGCCAAAATTTCTTCCTGTTGCTGTTGGAGCTCCTCGTTTTTTTCAAGGATTTCCTTTTGGTGGTATTTGAGCTCCTCGTTTTTTAATTTGATTTTATTTAGATAGAATAGAATGAACCCAATTAGAATAGCGCCTAGACTAATTATTGTGATAAGTGAAGTTTTGACCACTTTTTCGCGCCTTAAACGTTCAGCGTATTCCGCTTCTTTTTTGGCTTCGGCAATCCGGTGTTCTTCCTGTTGGCGCTCAAACTTGTAAAAGAATTCCGCTTGTATGGATTTTCGGGTGTTATCCTCGTTAAATAGGCTATCGCGGGTTTCAATATACTTTTTGAAGTGGGAGTATGCCAATACAGTATTGCCTTGCTTGTCGAACAGTGTACTTAGCTGACGATGGGCATCGCTTTTAATTTCAAGCAGTTTATTTTTATCGGCAAGTTCAAAGGCTTGGCTGTAATGCTTTATGGCTTGATTGATGTTGCCTATAGCCTGGTAGTATTTCCCAAAGTTTATTTGGCACTCCGCAAGTCGTTGAGGACTGTTTGTACTTAAAAAAGTATTGTAAGCTAACCTTAAGTACTTCAAAACATCGTCAGTGGAGCCGTTTTCGATGTTAATGCCTGCCAGCTCATTGTAAATGGTTCCAATACCATCAAGGTCATTTGTACGGTTAGCGTAAACTAAAGCTCTGAGGTAGTAATCGGCGGCCTTTTGCAAATCGCCTTTTTTTCGGTAAACTTCGCCAATGTTTAGGTACGAAGTACCAATCCCTTCATCGCTCTTTAGGGTTTCCTCAATGGATAACGATTTGTTGTAGTATTCTAAAGCCTTATCGTAGATTTTTTGGTACAAATGAACAACTCCAATATTGTTGAGGACCGAGGAAATGCCAGGCAGGTAGTTAATTTTCTGGTAATTGGCCAAAGCCTTAAAGTAGTAGTCAAGCGCTGTGGGATAATCGCCTCTTAGCCGGTAAATTGCACCAATATGGTTTAGCGTGGAGGCTTCGCCCTTTGTATTCCCGGTTCGTTGGTAATACTCCAGCACATCGCCAAAATCGGCCATGGCGTTACTAAACTTACCATTAATTCTGTAAATTGATCCCCTACGGGTTAAGGCATCAATTTTATACCTGGTTAAGCCTAACTTATCGAAAAAGATTATTGCCTTGTCAATTATCAGCATACAGCTATCGTACTGTCCGGCATAGAATAAGCTATCAATTTGGTTGGAAAGCTGCGAGGCAAACAAGGAATCGCGCTGAAAGGTTAAGCGATCGTACTGAGTGTTTTGGGAATAAGTAGAACCGCTGATTAGCAATATAATCAGTAGTGACAAAATGTTGAAAGTTTTAGCTTTAGGGTACGGCATTACACTTTCACGACTATTAATCAAATTTAGCCATTTATTTACTTTTTTCTCTTATTGCAACTAATAATTGGTGTCAATTTTTGATTAAATTGCACTATGCGTTAACATAGTGTTGGTTTGAGGTGATAAATAAAAAAAACCGGCTGTGCCGGTTTGAGTCATTCGTTAGTAAGTTCGCTTTACTTTGCTTGGACTTTAGCCTTATCGCGTTTTTCCTTACGAACTTTTGATTTTTTTGGGCGGGTGTTGCCAAACGAACCCAAAAATATTTTACCCCTGCGGGTTTTTTTATCGCCTTTTCCCATGGTGTTATAGTATTAGTTTATTACTCAAAGTTGGCTGCAAAAATAAGCGATTATTTTATTTTATGTTCCATTTTCGGCAAAATTCTAACAAACATGTTCTTTAACAATGCTGAAAAACAACTAAAACGTTTGAAACTTTTATGGTTAAAGTAAACTATACAAAGTAACTTTGCACAAACTAATTTAAAATAATACAGCTATGAGCATATCACACATTGAACACATCGGTATAGCCGTTAAAAGTCTTGAGGAATCGATTCCTTTCTACGAAAAGGTACTGGGTTTAAAGTGTTACAATATTGAAGAGGTAAAGGATCAGAAGGTTAAGACAGCCTTTTTCCTGGTTGGCCAGACCAAAATAGAATTGCTTGAATCTACAGACCCTGAAGGGCCAATAGGAAAATTCATTGAGAAAAAGGGTGAGGGTATCCACCATATTGCTTTTGCTGTAAAAGATATTGAGGAGCAGTTAAAGCGCATGGAGGAGCAGGGAGTAACCCTTATCGATAAAGCTCCCCGTAAGGGTGCTGAAGGGCTTGATATTGCTTTCCTTCATCCGAAGTCAACCCTGGGCGTATTAACTGAGCTTTGCGAGGATAAAAATAAGTAAAAAACATCCCCAAACACCAAATATAACGATGAGCACACAGGAGCAAAAAATCAAAGAACTTATTGATTTAAGGGAAAAAGCAAAACTTGGCGGAGGCCCCAAGCGTATTGAGGCTCAGCATAAAAAAGGAAAATACACAGCACGCGAGCGTATCGATATGCTGCTCGATGAGGGTAGTTTTGAAGAGTTCGATATGTTTGTTTCGCACCGCTGTATCGATTTTGGTCTCGATAAGGAGAGCTACCTATCTGACGGTGTAGTAACCGGCTACGGCACCATTGATGGCCGATTGGTTTACGTATTTTCACAAGATTTTACAGTGTTTGGAGGCTCACTATCGGAGATGTTTGCCGCTAAAATCTGCAAGATCATGGATATGGCCATGAAAGTTGGTGCTCCGGTAATCGGTATCAACGATAGCGGCGGCGCTCGAATTCAGGAAGGAGTAAAAAGTTTAGGCGGATATGCCGATATTTTTCAGCGTAACATTTTAGCCTCGGGTGTTATACCCCAGATATCAGCCATTTTTGGTCCATGCGCCGGTGGGGCGGTTTATTCACCCGCTCTTACTGACTTCATCATCATGTCGCGTAATACCAGCTACATGTTTGTTACTGGTCCAAAGGTGGTTAAAACTGTGACCGGTGAGACTGTTTCATCCGAGGAACTTGGTGGTGCTGGGGTTCATTCCACAAAATCGGGGGTTGCACATTTTGTATCCGAAACCGAGGAGGAAGGCATTATGCTTATCCGCAAGCTCTTGAGCTACCTGCCCCAAAACAACCTTGAGGAGCCACCGCTAATGCCCTGCAACGATCCTATCGATCGGTTGGAGGATGCCCTAAACGAGATTATCCCCGATAGCCCAAACAAGCCATACGATGTAAAAGAAGTAATTGGAGCTATTGTTGATAATGGCGAGTTCTTGGAGTTGCAGCGCGACTATGCACCCAATATTGTAACCTGTTTTGCCCGTTTCAACGGACAGTCGGTGGGAATTGTGGCCAACCAACCCAAATACCTTGCCGGTGTGCTCGATATCAATGCTTCCCGCAAAGCTGCTCGCTTTGTAAGGTTCTGCGATGCATTCAATATTCCTATAGTTACACTTGTTGATGTTCCGGGCTTTTTGCCAGGTACCGGCCAGGAGTACAATGGTATCATAATACATGGAGCAAAACTTCTTTACGCCTACGGCGAGGCTACTGTTCCTAAGGTTACGGTAATATTACGTAAAGCCTACGGCGGCGCTTACGATGTGATGAGCTCAAAGCACCTGCGTGGCGATATCAACTACGCTTGGCCAAGTGCTGAAATAGCGGTTATGGGACCCAAGGGTGCCATTGAGGTATTACTTAGCCGTGAGTTGGAAACCATTGAGGATGAAAAAGCTAAGGTTGAGTTCCTGCTTCGCAAGGAACAGGAGTACAAGGAAAAGTTTGCTAACCCATACGTAGCAGCCAAGTTTGGTTACCTCGACGATGTGATTGAACCGCGCAACACCCGCTTCCGCATAATAAGGGCGTTACAGTCGTTAGCAACCAAAAAGGATACCAACCCACCAAAGAAACACTCTAACCTACCGTTGTAACCAAAATGATTGTAGCAATGATGAAAATAAAAAGATTGATTTTGGCTACAGTCCTTGTAGTTCTGGGGGTTGTTATCGTAAACGCACAAAGCGTTTACGACCTCCGAATTAACGAGGTGATGTTAACTAACAAAACGAACTACATTGATAGCTATGGTGAGCGAAGTGCATGGATTGAGATAGTAAATACGGGCTACAATAGTGTTAACGTTGCAGGCTGTTTCCTTACCAACGACATCTCAAACCCCATGAAATATCGTATTCCATCGGCCGATCCCATCACGCTCATACCGCAACAGCAGTATTTGGTGTTTTTTGCCGATGGTAAAAGCGTTCATGGTACATTACACTTGAATTTTACACTTGACAGCATCAACCGTTTTGTGGCACTTATTGCACCCGATGGCCGTACTCTGATTGATAGTGTTACCTTACCTGCAATTGGTATTGATAAGTCGTTTGTACGATTGCCTAACGGAAAAGGGGAATGGCGGATTAGCGAACTTGCTACTCCAAACTCTACCAATGAACTTTTTGAGACTCATGTATCAACTGGTGAAAGGTTTGTAAAGTTTGACCCCTTTGGCGTAATTATGGCAATCATAGCTATGTCGGTTGTGTTCATTGCTTTACTAGTGCTATACCGTCTTTTTAAGTTGACTGCCAGGTTGGTTCAAAAGCCTATTCGCATTGAATTCCGAAAGTCTAAAGTTGCCAAGGCAGAGGCAGTGGAAGAAGTGGCTGAAGAGGTTCCGGGTGAGGTTTTTGCAGCCATATCAGCTGCGCTATACTTCTATGAAACCGAAAAGCACGACCATGAATCAACTGTACTTACCATTGAGCGGGTTTCGCGCCGCTATTCGCCTTGGAGTTCAAAACTTTATGGTTTGCAACAAACTCCAAATCGCATTATTGTTCATAGGAAATTGAATTAGTTAAAACGCTAACAATCACTCAAAATGAAAGATTTTAAGTTCAAGATAAATGGCAACGAGTATGTAGTTCACATCTCGAATGTTGACGGGAACATAGCAGAACTCGAAGTGAATGGAACGCCATACAGGGTGGAGCTCGATAAGGAGCTTAAGCAAACTAAAACGCCTAAACTTATTCGACCTGAGGCTGTGCCTGCAACCGACTCGCATCCCGCAGTAGCTAAGACAGTTAGCCCTGGTTCAGCTACCTCGGGTGCTGTTAAATCGCCCCTGCCAGGCGTTATACTCGATGTGCTTGTTAAGCCGGGTGATCATGTGAAAGTGGGACAGCGCTTGATAGTACTTGAAGCCATGAAAATGGAGAACAACATCGATTCCGATAAGGAAGGGAAAGTTGTTGAGGTTAAGGTTCGTAAGGGCGATTCGGTTCTTGAAGGTGATACACTTGTAATAATTGGTTAGCCATGGAGCAAAGCGGAAGTTTTTTCTCGTTCCTGTTGGATAACTTAACCCAGTTCTTATCCTTTACCGGTTTTGCCAACCTCACTGTTGGCCACGGTATTATGATTGTTGTGGGGTTGCTGTTTATTTACTTAGCCATTGCCAAGGAGTTTGAGCCCATGCTTCTGGTTCCAATTGGGTTTGGTATTATTGTTGGAAATATTCCATTCACTCCGGGTTATCAGATAGGAGTTTATGAAAGTGGAAGCGTTTTAAACTACCTATACTTTGGTGTACTTAAAGGAATTTATCCACCGCTGATATTCTTAGGTATAGGGGCTATGACCGACTTTAGTGCGCTAATTTCAAACCCCAAGCTTATGTTAATTGGAGCTGCTGCTCAGCTGGGTATTTTTGGGGCCTATATGCTTGCCCTGTTACTTGGCTTTTCGCCGCAAGAGGCTGGTGCGATTGGTATTATTGGTGGTGCCGATGGACCAACGGCAATCTTCCTATCGTCAAAGTTAGCCCCGGAGCTTATGGGTGCTATAGCCATATCGGCATACTCATACATGGCGTTGGTGCCTGTAATCCAGCCACCCGTGATGAAACTCCTTACTACACAAAAAGAGCGTTTAATCCGAATGAAACCACCCAGACAGGTTTCAAAGCTTGAAAAAATTATGTTTCCAATTATTGGAATGCTGCTCACCACTTTCATTGTACCCTCAGGCTTACCATTGCTGGGAATGCTCTTCTTTGGCAACCTGTTAAAGGAAAGTACTGTTACCAAGCGTTTGGCCGATACAGCCAAGGGCCCAATGATTGATATTGTAACTATTCTGATTGGTTTAACGGTTGGCGCATCAACCCAGGCTACTACTTTCCTTACACCAAAATCGGTTGGTATTTTTGCTCTGGGAGCAGCATCGTTCGTGGTGGCAACCTTTGGTGGTGTGATGTTTGTTAAGTTTTTAAACCTATTCCTCAAGGAGGGAAATAAAATTAACCCATTAATTGGTAATGCCGGAGTATCGGCTGTTCCCGATAGCGCCCGCGTATCGCAGATAGTTGGTTTGGAGTATGATAAAACCAACCACCTGCTTATGCATGCCATGGGTCCCAATGTTGCCGGGGTTATTGGTAGCGCAGTTGCTGCTGGTATCCTGCTCAGCTTCCTTGCCTAACATATAAGTATCCGATGATATAAAGCCCCGTTACCGGGGCTTTTTTTGTTTTTTCAATTTTTTTTATTCCGCAATGCAGCAAAAGGCATTAACTTGCAGTCTATATAGTAGATTTTGGTTTTATCGGCTTTATGGATATTTCAGGGCAGCTAGTTGAACAGTGTCGACGTGGCGACAGTAAAGCTCAATTTGAACTTTACAAGCTATATGCCAATGCCATGTTTAGCGTGAGCTGCAGGATTATCCCCGATAAAATGGAGGCCGAAGATGCCATGCAAGAAGCGTTCTTTAAAGCATTCGACAAGATTGATACCTTCAGAAATGAGGTGACTTTTGGGGCTTGGCTTAAGCGTATTGTTATCAATACCTGCATTGACCATTTAAAACGCAAGCGTTTGCTCACCGTTTCCATTGACGATACTCCCGGGGTATCGGCTCAGGCAAGCGATGACGACTATAGCCCCGAATCGGTTGAAGAGGTAAAGGTTGCCATGCAAAAGCTGCCCGAAGGCTACCGATTGGTTCTCACCCTTCACCTTATTGATGGTTATGAGTACGATGAAATTGCTGAAATGCTTGGTATTGCCCAATCAACTGTCCGTTCACAGTTTGTAAGGGCCAAACAAAGGCTGATAGAGTTGGTTAAAAACAGAAAGTAGGTTTGCTATGTCAAATATTGAGAGATTTATCAGGGAAAACAGCAAGGAATTCGAATTCCAAGAGATGCTACCAGGGCATGAGGAGCGCTTCATGCAAAGGTTAAAACAAAAGCATCGCTCGCTAACCGTTCGTACCTACCTAATGGCTGCTGCTACTGTTGCGGTTATTGTAGCAATTACGGGGGCAATTAGCCTTTACTACAATTACCATTATGGTGCCGACAATGCTAGGTACTTCACCAGTCCTGAGTCAAAACAGCTTTACGAGGTTGAGGCATATTACCGTAGCCAGTTGCTCAGGAAGTATCGCTCAATTGAGAAAATTGCTCATGTAGATGAGCAAATGCTGCCCTCGCCCGAGCAACTATTTGGTGAATCGCTAGCCGATAAGCCCCTGCTAAAATCTGAGATATCAGCTAATCCAAGGGGCGATGTTGCCTTGGGCGCAATCATTCAGAGTTACCAGATTCGACTGGAAACCATGGAACGCGTTGAACAAGCTTTAAAACAGGCTCGAGAGTAAAAAAGTAGAAATCATTAAACTCAAACAATATGAAAAGTATTAGGTTTTTTCCGGTTGTTCTGTTGCTACTTGTTGCTAATAGCGTATTAGCAAAAGTAATCCCTCAGACCAGGGAGTATAGCAAGGAATTCCAGGTTACCGATAAATCCAAATTGGTGGTTGAGAATAGGTTTGGTCAAGTAAACATCCAGAACTGGGATAAAAGTGCTATATCAATTTACGTGCAGGTTAAGGTTGACAATTCAAACGCAACCAGGGCCAAAGCCTTACTCGATGCCATTGAAGTTGAGCTTAGCCAGGAAGGTGATGTGGTAAAGGCCATTACCTCATTCAATGAGGAGTTCATAAGGTCAAACCGCAGAATGTTCGAAATGTCGAGCGATGAGTTGTCCATTGACTATACAATTAAAATGCCCAAGAATGTTGATGTTCAGATAGAGAATAAATTTGGCGATATCTATATCAATGAGCTAAACAGCCATCTTGCAGTAGAGCTGAAGTATGGTAATATCAAGATTGATCGGCTAACCCGGGGAGACTCCGAATCCCTCAATACCATTGATGTCAGCTATGGTAATGCATCTATTGTTGAGGCCAACTGGATTAAGACCCAGTTGAAGTATGGTAAACTCGAAGTACAGAAACTGGTTGCAGGGGTTGTTCTATCGCGATACTCAAAAATTAGCCTGTCGAACGTAAGTTCGTTAGTATTGGATTCCAAGTACGATAAGTATGAAATTGGACAGGTAAACAATCTGGTTGGTGAATCGGGATATACGGTTTTTAATATCGATGTCCTCAATAAAAAGTTTAACCTCAACGCCAAGTATGGTGATGTTAAGATTGCATCGGTAGATGCTAATTTTGAAAACATCAGCTTTAACGCTGCCTATACCGGATTAAAAGCTTCAATTCCATCTGGAACATCTTATTTGCTGAATGCAAATGTGTCGTTCGGGAAGGTTGATATTGGTAACGTACCAAGTAAACTTAATCGTATTGAGGGGAATACAACGGTTGAGCTATCGGGGGTTGTAGGCGAGTCCGCTAACCCAAAGGCAAGGGTTGAAATAAACATGAAGTACGGTAATGCAACGCTCTACTAGTGTCCCACCATTCATACCCAAAACCTAACAGTTAGGTGCTAAAATCCGACAGTTCGTCGGATTTTATTTTTTATTGGTGGCCGATTTTTAGTTACTTTTGTTACATACCAAAAAACAGCGAATGCCTTTAATCTACAAAGATATTTTGTACTTCAAGTTCGATAATTTAATGCAATACCAATCGGCAATCACTCACTTTGTTTCTTCGCGCATTGGTTGCTGGGATGATGAGGATTTTACAATTGGCTTGAATGGTTACTTGGACAATAAAATTGTCCTTAGGAATAGGGAGTACCTTGCAACCAAGTTTGGATTTAAAGCAGCCGATTTTGTTTTTGCTGAGCAGGTGCATGGGGTTAAGGTTGAGGTTGTTACGCCAATGCAAAAGGGGAAAGGGGCTTTTAGCAAAAACGATGCCCTTCAGCATTCCGATGCATGGATTACCAACTATCCGGGAATTTGTCTTGTAGCCCAGGCTGCCGATTGCGTTCCCATTCTTTTCTACGACCCAGTGAATAATGCAATAGGTGCAGCCCATGCGGGCTGGAAGGGAACGGTTAATCGAATTGCAGCAAATGTGGTAAAGTCTATGATTAGCGAGTACGGAACAAACCCCGCCAACCTTTTAGTAGGAATAGGCCCTTCGGCAGGGCCATGCTGCTACGAAGTGGGCGATGATGTTGCTTCAGTTGTTAATAAAGAGTTTCCCCAAAAGTACGATCTTTTACTATACTATCCCGATAGGGAAAAGCCTGTTCTTGACCTTTGGCGTGCAAACCTTTATGCATTATTAGAGGTTGGTGTACCTGTGGGTAATATTGAACTAGCTGGTTTATGTACCATTTGCAATAACCATGTATTCTTCTCGGCTCGCTGTGGTGATAGAGGTAGGTTTGGCGGTGCCATAATGCTTAATGTGCTTGGCCAGAATTAACCTTTTTCTATTCTTATTGCTGGAAGTGGTTTGGGTTGAACTGTACATCTTGAATAGCCAGGAGGATATCACTTTAGGTTCTGGTAAATTTTTCACGCATAAGTTCTAAGCTATCAACTTGGTGTCATTTTCGAAAACAATGATTACCTTTATTTCGTATCAAAATAATATAGAGGTAAGTTATGCAGGCTACACGATATATTATAGTTATTCTTACCCTAGTGCTTTGTCAGCTGAGTGTAAATGCACAGAGTGTCAAGAAAAAGTATACAATTAGTAATAAACGAGTAATTGAACAGTACGAAAAAGCTCTGAGTTCATTTGACCGTTACGATTATATAACAGCTAAAAAGTTGCTAGTTGAATGTGTTCAGAAAGAGCCAAAGTTTATTGAGGCATACCTTGTGCTTTCCCAGGTTTACATGGGAATGGGGGAGCTTAACTTAGCCATTGAGAGTATTCTGAAAGCCCAAAGCATCGATAAAGATTTTCATCCAAGAGCCTACTACATTTTGGGGTTGCTTTACTTTTCAACAGGGGAGTACCAAAAGGCGCTCAACAGCTTCGAAACTTTTTTGACATACAAAGATAAAAGGGCAACCATGAACGATTCGGCACGCAAAATGATTGAGAAGTGCCAGTTTGCCCTAAATCAGATTGCCAACCCGGTTCCTTTTGTACCAAAAAATATAGGCGAAGGGGTTAATTCCGATTTGGATGAGTACTGGCCAAGCCTTTCGGTCGATGAGCGTACACTGGTTTATACCGTTCGCTTGCCCAAGAATCCCGATAAGGGAATCAAGGGAACCAAGTGGCAGGAAGACCTTTACATTTCCTACAGAAATGAGGACGGTCAATGGGGAAGAGGAGAGCCTGTAAAATCACCCCTGAACACCGAGTTTAATGAAGGAGCCCAAGCGGTTTCGTCCGATGGCAAGACCATATACTTTACAATTTGTCGCGGAGTATGTAATTTATACCAATCGGTTCTAGAACCCGATGGATTTTGGAGTTTGCCGCAGAAATTACCAGCTGCCATAAATTCTGAAAGGTATTCGGAAAAGCAGCCTTCCATATCCCCCGATGGTAAAACGCTATACTTTGTAAGTAATAGGCCGGGTGGCCTTGGTAAGTTCGATATATGGAAGTCAGAGCTTAAGCCTGATGGTACCTGGGGAAACCCGGTGAATTTGGGTGATGTGATTAATACCAACGAGAGTGAACAATCGCCTTTCATCCATTTCGATAATAAAACTCTATACTTTTCATCGTCGGGCCACATGGGGATGGGCGGTCACGATATCTTTGTAAGTCGGCTCGATAGTAACGGTGCCTGGACAAAGCCGGTCAACCTGGGTTATCCAATTAACACCCATCGCGATGAGGATGGCTTAATTGTAAATGCTAGGGGTAACATAGCCTACTATTCCACTGACATCAAACCGGAAAATGGACGGGATATTTTCACCTTTGAACTTTATCCCGAGGTGCGTCCAACTCCAACATCGTATGTTCTTGGTACTGTGCGAAACAGTAAAACCCTTGAGCCAGTTGAGGCGAGCATTAAGCTGGTCGATTTAAAGCTTGATAGGGTTGTAATGGATATAGTTTCCGCATTGAAGGGTGAGTTCCTGGTTTGCCTACCAGTAAGCAATAGGTACGGTTTGTTTGTTTCGGCATCGGGGTATCTTTTCCATTCCGAGCATTTCGATTTGACAGAATACTACTCTTTCGATAAGCCATTAAAGCTTGATGTTCTACTGCAACCCATTGAAAAGGATGAGGTGATAACCCTCAGGAATATCTTTTTTGCATTTGACTCGTACGAGCTATTACCCGAATCGAGACCTGAGCTAAACTACCTGTTGGACATTCTTAAACGTAACCCCGAAATGAGGATTGAGATTAGCGGGCACACTGACGATACGGGAAGTGCCGAGTACAACCTGAAGCTATCCGAGCAGCGCGCAAAAGCAGTGGCCGACTACCTAATTTCGCAAGGGATTGATTCGGCAAGGCTGAAGTGGGTTGGATATGGTAAAAGCAAACCGGTTGCCCCTAACAGTACGCCTGAGGGTAGGACGCTGAACCGCAGAACGGAGGTCAAAATTCTTTAGGTGGCTTATGGTTTTATATGAGTTGACATTATTTAACGGTTTTGAACCATATTTCTCATTACTGTATTGTAATTGTTGAAATAACAATATAACTTCGCAAGCCTTAAAAGTTTAATAGCAAGATACTGTATGATAGATGTTTAACTTAGCAATATCTGGTAAAGAGAGATGAGAAAATGGCGCATTGAGGATTCAGCCGAACTCTACAATATCAACGGCTGGGGGGTAAAGTACTTTTCGATTAACGAAAAGGGAAATGTAGTGGTTACCCCAAAAAGTAATGGCGTGGAGATTGACCTGCGCGAACTGGTTGATGAGTTACAGGTTCGCGATGTGGCTGCGCCCATGCTAATTCGTTTCACCGATATTCTCGACAATAGAATCGAGGATATGTCGCGCTCGTTCAAGCAGGCAGCCGAGGAGTACGGCTATCAGGGTAAAAACTTCATCATTTACCCCATTAAGGTTAACCAGATGCGCCCTGTGGTTGAGGAGATTATCAACCACGGTAAAAAGTTTAATATTGGACTGGAGGCTGGCTCAAAGCCAGAACTTCATGCAGTTATTGCAAGTAACCCCGATAACGAGTCGCTGATTATCTGCAACGGTTACAAGGATGAGGATTACATTGAGCTGGCTCTGCTTGCCCAAAAGATGGGGAAAAAGATATTTATTGTAGTTGAAAAGCTCAATGAGCTGAAGGTAATCAATAAAGTCTCACAGCGACTTAAAATTAAGCCAAACCTTGGCATTAGGATTAAGTTGGCTAGCTCCGGTAGTGGCAAATGGGAGGAGTCAGGTGGCGATGTCAGCAAGTTCGGGTTAACATCCAGTGAGCTCCTACAAGCTCTGGATTTTCTGGATAAGAATGACCTAAAGGGTAGCTTAAAGCTGGTTCACTTCCACATTGGAAGCCAGGTAACCAAAATCAGGCGTATAAAAATTGCCCTGCGCGAGGCATCGCAGTTTTACGTTCAGCTTCGCTTAATGGGCTATAACGTAGAGTTTGTTGATATTGGTGGTGGACTAGGTGTTGACTACGATGGAACCCGCTCATCAAACAGTGAGAGTAGCATTAACTATAGCCTTCAGGAGTACGTAAACGACTCGGTATCAACCCTGGTTGATGCCAGCGATAAAAATAACATTCCGCACCCCAATATCATTACTGAATCCGGCAGGTCGTTAACTGCACATCACTCCGTGCTCATTTTTGAGGTACTGGAAACTGCTTCGCTTCCCTCTTGGGATGAGGATGATGAGCTACCGGCCGATGCCCATGAACTGGTGGTGGAACTTTATGAGCAGTGGAGCAAGCTAAACCAGTCCAGAATGCTTGAAACTTGGCACGATGCCCAGCAAATCAGGGAGGAGGCACTCGACCTGTTTAGCCTTGGCATGCTCGACCTTAAAACCCGTGCGCAAATCGAAAAGCTTTTCTGGTCAATTGCCCGCGAAACCTTTGAGATGACCTCACAGCTTAAGCATATACCCGATGAGCTAAAATCGTTGCCTAAACTCTTAGCCGATAAGTATTTCTGTAATTTTTCGCTGTTCCAGTCGTTGCCCGATGCCTGGGCTATCGATCAGGTGTTCCCCATTATGCCTATTCAGCGTTTAAACGAAAAACCCGACAGGGTTGCCACCATACAGGATGTAACCTGCGACTCCGATGGTAAGATTGATAACTTTATTTCAACCAAAAATATTTCGTATTTCCTACCGGTTCACTCCATCAAGTCCAACGATTCCTATTACATTGGAGTATTCCTTGTAGGTGCTTACCAGGAAATACTGGGTGACCTCCACAACCTGTTTGGCGATACCAATGCTGTTCACGTATCGGTTGACGATGAAGGGTATAGCATTGATCAAATAATTGATGGTGAAACTGTAGCTGAGGTGTTGGAGTATGTACAGTACAACCCAAAGAAAATGGTTCGTACCCTGGAAACCTGGGTTACCAGCTCGGTTAAAGCTGGGGTTATTTCGCCTAAGGAAGGAAAGGAATTCTTGTCCAATTACCGCTCAGGCTTATATGGGTACACTTACCTTGAGTAAATTTGCATAGAATAGGATATAAAAGCCCACATAGGTGGGCTTTTTTCTTTTCTGGTTTCAAGTTCGTTAGTTGAAAAAATCAATTGAAGAATCGACTAATAAAATCTAATCATCTCGTAACTTCGGAATGAAAGATTTTGATAAATCGGGATTATCTCGATAATTATGTAATTTTTATTGTGTATGTATTGACTAATCTCTTCAAAAAGCTTACAGTGTTCCTATTTTTTGCCTCGATGAGTTAGTTAATTCAGAACACTTAGATTGTTAAGATTTACACTGCATAACAATTTGAAAGTAATTTAGTTGATAGCAGACAATTGTTTGTTGTTAGTAAAAACAGAATTCAGTCTTCATGTCATGCTGAGCCCAGTCGAAGCATCTCTTAGTACCTTCAACTCTTCTTTAATGCGATTCCTCAACCAACACGGTGTACCATACGCAGTGGCATAAAAGCCTGACCCGGCAATGGGTCGGGGGTGGAACGTGGCGGTGGGCCTAGTAAGCGATACCACATGAGTCACGCCACAGGCGTGGCGAATTGTATCGCGTGGCAGCTCCACCCACGGGGTACCCATCGGGTCGGGCTTTTCAGCCTTGATTTTCTTTGGTTCTTTCTTGTATCAAGACAAGAAAGAACGTGTAAATTGCTCTTTATAATGCTTTTCTTCTGCGATGCAACACTTTCCCCTTGCTCTCTCGAAAATGTATTGCGTGCATCGCTATACATGTGGGAATAATCATGGAGTTACAAATATTACGCCCCTACAGGGCTGGAAACGGTGCTCATTGTTGTTCGTGAATCGTTATCCGCGAATACCGTATCATTCACTCTGTGAAACAACGTGTTACATTGTGAAACTCTGTGATACCAGTTTAGTTGATAGTTGATGGTTGATGGTTGTTAGCAGAAGAGAATTTAGCCTTGATGTCATGCTGAGCTAGCCCAAGCATCACTTTGTACCTTCATTCACTTATTAATGTGATTTCTCGATACTGCCTATTCCGTGTATCAGGACTAGACACCGTTTAACGGTTAACGGCTCACGGTTCACGTTTAACGGACTAGAAATTCTTCTAACTTCCTCTAACTCCATCATATTCTTCTTATTCTGATTCATTCCGATTCATTCCGACTTATTCAGGTTCATTCCACCTCATTCCTCTAAAATCAGGCAAGTTGGATTTGTTAATTCATGGAACTTCTGTTTAGCTAATTACAGGTTCTTTTCAAGAAAAACTTTAACGTGTTCAGGCGTAGATGGGCGCGATAGAATATTCAACTTTTTATCAACTATAAACATTTTAGGGGTTTCGTCAACATTGTATTTTAAAATTACCTTACTATTGCTATCGTAAGGAATTCTGATATTCTTCCAGTGCAGCTCATTTTGTTTGATGAAGTTTTGAAAGGCATCGTCCTCATCGTCAATGCATATTGCTATAACATCAAAGCCTTTACCCTGGTATTGCTTATAGGTTTTATAGATTTGTGGTACGCTTTCGATGCAGTGGGGGCACCAAACTGACCAGAATAGAACCAAAGTGTATTTTGATGTGCTATTTGATAGTTTTATCGATTTTTTCTGACCCACTGGCTTAAATGTAAAGTCGAATGCTTTTTTCCCGGGCATTAGCCCCGCTTCAAGGACAAGTTTTGCTTTGAGTTCGGGGTCGTTAAAAATGGGGCAGATCTTATTTTCGTTCAGCTGCTGCAGGGTTGATATCACTCCATAGTAGTCCGACTCAGCAAAACCGTTACAAAGTGAGCTTAATAGTAACGATTTAATTTCGGAATGCATGGGCAGGTTAAATAGTTTTTGGATGTATTCCGATAAAACAGAGTCCTGTTCTTCCTTGGTATAGTTGCCCTCGCATAGCAAGTTTTCCAGGTAATCCCATAATCGGGGTATAAGTCTAGGCAAAAAATGTATGTCGGGATTGGTAAGGTCAATTCCTTGCCACCATATTTCGGATAGCTCTTTTTTCACTGAGCATTCATCGCCCTGGGTAATCGGTTGGGGTGTCAGCTCAAGCCTTATGGCTGACGATACCAGCGAACTATTGGCTTTTGAAGCAAGCGCATTACCCTGCATATACAGGTCGAAAGCTGTTCGTTGATGCTCGTTTTCGAGCATTTGGCTAAACATAGTTGGTTCAGTGTAATACTTACGGAGCGATTCTATTAGCCACATTTTTTGCTCAGCCTTTTGCCTTAGCTTTCTGAAGTTTATAAAAACTTCGTTCTCGGCCGATTGTTTTACCTTTAAGCTATCCTCAACGGCAAATGAATAGGTTTCAAAGCGCACAATGGTATCGGTTGAAACAATAAAATCGAACGAGGCCCCTTTCCCTACCGATACCTTGTAAATTCCTTTAGGTGTATCTGCAGGGACACTAAAAGTGTAAACACCATCGGGGGTTGGTTTGCACGAGTCCACTTCAATCTGATTTTTACCCTCGTAACGCGATACTATTGCCGTGCTACCAATGGATTGGTGAACCTTTAACTCAACCCTTACTTGTGCATGACATGTAATTGAAATTGCCGCTATTACCGTTGATGCCAATACCGATAAATGATTTTTACCCATATTTTACGCTATTTAAGCAGATACTTTGCCAGTTTACTTTTTAGTTCCTGAGGTTTGAAAGGTTTAAGCACAAAATCGTTCATACCGATGCCAAAAATACGTTGCTGCACATTGAGTAAAGCAGAGGCGCTAAGGGCAATTATTGGAATTGAGGCTTTGGCCTTATTGTGTAACTTGCGGATGGCCTTAGCTGCCTCGTAGCCGTTCATTTCGGGCATTTCAAGGTCCATTAGAATTAAATCGAAATCATTCTGTGCTAAACAGCTCAAGGCCTCACGCCCATTGCTTGCATGCTCAAAATCGATACCCCAGTTGGTAAGGAAACGTTTAACAATGAACGTGTTGAGTTCATTATCCTCCACAATCAGAACCCGATGTTTCCCGGGTGGAATGTTGATCTCTACTGTATCATCGGTGGGTTGAACTGTTCCAACTTTGAACGGGATGGTAAAAAAGAAACTTGACCCTTTGCCTTCGTCGCTTTCAAGGCTAATTTCACCACCCATCAGTTTTACAATTCTTTGGGAGATGGCTAGACCTAAACCAGTGCCGGTAGCTCTAAACTTACCCTCATGTACCTGGGTAAACTCATTAAAAATATCAACCTGCATTTTCTTAGGAATTCCAATGCCGGTATCGGATACAGTAAACCTAATTGTACTGATTTCCTTGTTTTTTTCAACGAGTTTGGCGGTGAAGCTAATTTCGCCCTTCTCAGTGAATTTTATGGCATTCCCAATAAGGTTGGTAAGAACCTGATTTAAACGAACCCGGTCGCCAATGAGTGGGGTTGGAATATTGGTGTCAATGTTATAGGTCAGGGTTAAACCCTTGCTCGATGCCATTTTAGCAAAAGTGCTGTATAGCCCTTTAAACAAATCGTTGATGTCAAAGTTGGATTGAAGTAAATCGAGCTTATGGGCTTCAATTTTACTGTAATCTAGTATGTCGTTCAGGAGCGAAAGTAGATTCTCAGCTGCGTATTTAAGGGAGTTTAGGTTGTCAACCTGCTCGGGTTTTGGATCCTCATCAATTAAAAGGTTTGCCATACCTATTATGGCGTTCATAGGCGTACGAATTTCATGACTCATAGTTGAAAGGAACTTTTCCTTAGCTTGGCTTGCCTTTTCGGCAAGTTCTTTGGCTTTACGGAGTTGTTCCTCGTTCAGGTGCGACTCGTATGAGGCCGACAGGATATTTGACATGGTTAAAAGGAAATCCCTGTCGTCGGCGGCTTTAACCTTATCGCCGTAAGGGTAGTCAACTGCAAAAATGCCTTGGCATTTCTCTTTTACACGAATGGGGAAGAGCAGTAAGTGTTGGCTGCTGGTTAATTTTTTAAGGTTGTCGTACGAGGGCATGGTTGAGCCGGAAATGTCGAAAATTACTTTGTTCTCCTGCTGGAAATGTGAAGTAATGCTGGTGTAGTTATCGGAGTAGTATACCCGGAGTGGTTCAGCCAAATCATTAGCCGTACTTGAACAACAAGTAAAAATATCAAAATCACTTTCACTACCAATAAGGATAAAGGCCTTTCGTAAACCAATTTCGCTTACAATAAGGTTTAACGATTCGTTTGCCTGCTTTGAAAAAGGGAGGTTTTTGTTAAAAACGTACGAAACCTTTGTGAGCAGTATTTGCCGGTCGAGGTGTTTCTGGATTTTTATTTGGTTAATTTTTTGGTCGGTTATTTTTCGTGCTATCCCAGTAATGGCAATTACCTTTTTGTTCACATTAAACACAGGTGTTAGCTGAAATTCCCACCATTCCTCAATTCTGCGTTCGCCTTCACGAATCTCCCATTTTACAGTTTGCTTGCTTTTTAGCACCTCGTTTTCCTTCTGTTTGAGAGTATCGAGAAGTGGCGAGGGCCAAGGTTCAGTATCTACCTTGCCCAAAATTTGATCATCGGTGATTCCAAAGTGGTTGGTGAACTTTTTGTTCACTAGCAAATAGCCACATTTGCTATCCTTGAGCCAGGCAATGAAAGGTAAATTATCAATTGTTCCTCTTAGCTGTGCTCTACTACGGGCAAGCTCTTCTTCAACCTGTTTACGGTAGGTTATATCGCTCATGGCAACAAGCAAGCAATCGGTGCCCTGTATGTTGATAATCTCAGCGGAGAGAAGCGTTGTAAAGGTTTCACCCTTTTTATTAACTATCTCCACCTCAATTTTATCGACCCTGTTCTCCCGCTTTACAGCATCAATCAGCTCATTGCGCCGTTCAATCTGCTTAAATATTCTAAGTTCCGATGATTTTTGCCCAACAACTTCAGAGTAATCGTATCCTATCTTTTCCAAAAACGCTCTGTTTGCATCAATGTATGTACCCTCGTTAAGGGTGCTAATGGTCATCATTACAGCACCAGAATTGAATGCTTTGAAGAACTTTTCTTCCGATTGCTTAATGGCCGCTTCGGCCTCAATGCGTTCAGTAATGTCACGTGCAATAACAAATACAACATCGCGCTTGCGCCAGTAGCCCTTTATCATTCTAACTTCAAGCGGGAGAGGCTTTCCGTTTTTACGCACAAACTCAGTGATGTATAGTTTGCGGTCGCCATCAAAAACTTCCATAAGCGAGGTTATGGCTATACCTCTTTCACTCTCGGCATGTAGTTTGACAAACGACTCAAGCAGTATCTCGTGTTCATGATGCCCAAGGGCGCTCAGAACGGCGTTGTTTATTTGTACAATGTTATAGTTGTGGTTAACGATAAAAACTAAATCGCCAAAGGCGTTCACGAGCATGCTCAGGTTCTGCTCCTGGTTGGCCATGCTCTCCTCTGCTTCCTTTTGTTGGGTAATGTCGTAGCTAGTACATAGGAGTGCCGGCGATTCCTGCCAATCAATTATTGAAAAAATGGTTTTAATCCATTTTAGCTCGTTATAGCGGGTTAGAATACGCAGGGTAAAGCTGTTGGATGTGTGCTTGCGGATTTCGGCAAAATCGTTGTTGAACAGTATTTTAACCAGCTTTCTGTCCTTGGGGTGAACCACGTCAAGGAAAAGTATTTCGTTGAGTTCATCCTGTGCATAGCCGGTTAGCTTAGTAAAACTTGGATTGGCAAAAACCACCCTAAAGTTCTGGATTAGGTATATGCTGCTCTCGTTCTGAAAGATTAAGGGTATCAGAAAGTTGGAATCAAAATTATCCCAATTACTGTAGGAGTTATTATTTTGGCTATCAGAGCTCATACTTACCGTGGCAAAATCCCGCAAAAGTTACAAAAAAATGTTTACAGTTTGTTGCTTCGCATAATTTGGCCTCTTGTTCATATCATTAAAATTATTATTTTAGTGAAAAAATTGGGGTTACGAATTTTCTCTTTTTAAGATCTTTGCTAAAACAAAATAAACCTCAAAATGTAAAAAAAAACGATGATATTGATAATTTAATTGATTTTTGTTCAAATATTTAATATTGTGATAATCAAAAAGATTGCTTTTTACATTGTGATAGCAACTATATTTTTCTTCCTTACAAATGGCAGTTGCGATAAAACAGAATGTGGAGAATTCTGGTTTATAAACCGTACTACACATAGGGTGAAAATTAATTCATATACATATTTCGGTTTAATAACTGATATGAGTTATGAAATACAGCAAATTGATTCCATATCAAAAGTTACCTGCGACATGGGCATGCCTTCGAATCCTTTTACATCAAACTATTTTCAGGTAGATTCTATAGTTATTGTGTTTGATGATACTCTTTCAATAAACATATTTAAATATTTAGAATACAATCCCATGAACTTTAAAGTTCGGAAAAAGAATAAATTTGTTTATGAAATTACCGATTCGCTTTATTGCAAAACTCTTGAAATAAACGGGTACTCAAGTAAAATTGTTTCCCTACCAGTAAACGGCAGGGGGACTTTAACTCAATTTGAATAGTTCAGTGCCAAAATTATTACTAAAAGCTCTAAGGGGCTTACTAATAAAAAAAAATGCATACTTTTTTAAATTTTAAAAGCGATGAAAGCATATAAATTATACCTATTTGCTGTAATTGTATCCTTTCTAAATTCTTGTGGAGATAAGGATGTATGTGAAGATTACAGGTTTGAAAATGCCACGGATCATAGGGTATATATCCGGTCCTGCTGCGGGGAAGCAACTGACAGCAAGACATCCCTTAGCATTGGACCTAAGAGTAGCGCTACATTAACCAGTTGTGGTT
>Ga0209409_1000652_pt1 | contig 34701 bp, 21 predicted proteins | sample AD_JPNMR1_MetaG_FD_184424 | JGI IMG/M metagenome (GOLD analysis project Ga0209409, IMG submission 184424) | Active sludge microbial communities of municipal wastewater-treating anaerobic digesters from Japan - AD_JPNMR1_MetaG (SPAdes) (version 2) | ecosystem: Engineered > Bioreactor > Anaerobic...
AAGGAATATCAAGGGCTACAGAGCCATTTTGCGCTAATCCCCATTTTTCAGGGATGAATTTTTCATCAAAATTTTGCGCCATTTTAATTAAGTTCCTGATTTTCAATCTCTTACATCTTGCGCTAATCCCACCTTATATGATGTAGTAATCAAGATCCCTTGTAATTTCGCCTGTTCCAATGATTTCTGCCTTCTTTAAGCACCCTTCGCACAACTGGTAAAACCTTATACTATCCTGGCAACTTTCAATGATTTTTTTTAGCTGTTCCTGCAATTCAAAAAACTTTTCTTTTTCAAGGATACACTCAAACACACTGTACTGAACTCTTGCTCCGTAATTTTCAAGGACCTTTGCAACTTTGTTTCTTCTTTTATCGTCTGTTATGTCATAACTAATGACTATAAACATTTTACCTTATTAAAAATGGATTGTAAACAGTATTTTCCATTAAACTTTTTGCAAACTTTTGCGCCTGATTAAACATAATTTTTCTATACGTTAGTCGCTGTCCAGTTTCATTGTCCTGAATTTCTGTTTGCATCCTGCGTTCATATTGTTCAAAATATTTCTTCCTTGAATCTTTTGTAAGGTAAATTCCACCTTCTTCTGCCTGTTCAAAATCTTCTTCTTTCAAAATTTCTCTGTTTATCAGTTCAAGAGTTAATCTGTCGACGATTGGCTGACGGAATTCTTCAATGAGGTCGAGAGGAAGAGATGGTCTGCCATATTCAAGAGAATGAAGAAAACCAATGTAAGGGTCAAAGCCAATTCCACAAACGACTGAAAACATTTCATTGGTAATCAAAGAATAACCCAAACTTAAAAGGGAATTTATAGGGTCTGGTGGAGGTCTCTTCATTCTTCCTGAAAACTGAAAGTTTTTTCTCAGCATTTTTGCGAAGCACTCAAAGTAAACTGCGCTTGAGCGGCCTTCTACTCCTAAAACCGATGATACCTGAGTTTTTCTCATAAGTTCTGAAAGACAACTATCAAGTTCTGAAGCATTCATGGAAAAGTCAATTTCAGGATGGTTCTGTGCGTATTTAAGAATAGTGGTTTTCATGTTTTTGATTTTTCCTTCGACAAAAGTTTTTGCATAGGACAGAACAGTTTCCTGATGCTTGTGTTTTTCATATTGCTGAATCCTGAGATAGACATTTTTTGATTCAACAGGGCTTAACCTACCAATCAACCTGCCATAAAGATTGAAAAAAGAACATTCAATCCCTGACTCAAGAAGAAATTTCATTGCCTGGGTTGTGATCTGAACATTGCCGAAAATGAAAACCCTTTCAACCTTAAAATCAGGAATTTCAAGAAGGATATTGCTGTCTTTTTCTATGACGAGTTTCTTTGAATCTTTAACTAATTTTGCGCCTTGCTCAACAAGATATATTGTTGCCATTGCCGAAAATGTTAAATTTTATCCGGTAATTCAGGATATTCAACTGTTATTTTTGCTTTTTCACAGCATTGATTGATAAAGTTTTCACAGAAATTCAGCATTTTTTCCCAGTTATTTAAATCAACAGGTTCGTCTCCATGAGCAAGCTTTGAGTTATTCCTGATCCGTATGATGTTTTCAAATTCTTTTTTCTTTTCATTGAAAATTTGGCCAAATTCATCTTTCAAGTCGTAAAGCAAGATGTAATCATCTCTGAGGCCAATTTTTATTTCACCATTTTCATCCTTTTCTTGTTCCCATTTTTCTTTATCTGGCAATCTGTCGAGAGATTGTTCAAGATGTGAGGAGTCAATCTTATAGATGGTTTTTAACCTTGTTTGAGCGAATAATTCCAATGCGCGATAAAGCCGTGCAACAGCATTGTCGTAAAAACCATTCAATGCCTGCCTTTTCGCATTTTCAATAAGATCAAACACTGGCTCATACCCTGAATTTTCATTCATCTTGAGGATTTTCATAAGATACTCAAACTGCTTTTTAAATTTTGAAACGTGCTGTTTCAAAGTTTCGTAGGTTTTTTGATATTCGAAACTGTCCCAGCAAGAAAATGCCTTGCAGATAAATAACCTTTCTTGCACTTTTTGGCAAATGTCTCCTGTTAGAGTAAGACTTTGTATTTGTTGTTGAATAACTGCTGCGGCTGAGTGATAAAGATACCTGGAAATTAAAACATCTGTAATTTCAAAGATTTTGTTAACTCTTGGAAGAGTAACATCTACAAAATGTGGCATACTTTCACCGATTACTTTTATTGTATTTTGCCGCATGCCTGTGGTAAGCGAAGGGGAAATAGTGAAATCAAGCACAGACACCATCGCAACAACAGCCGTCATGGTTTTTGTGCCGCCTGTAAAATCAGCGATAATTTCATAACCATTTTTCTTGGCATTCTCTATTGTTTCACAGGTTTTCTGGTAAACAAGTTCAAAGTCGTCAGGGTTTTCAATTTCAACTTTTTCGTAAGTGCCTTTATAACCAGCCTGTTTTAATATGTTTTCTCTTGTTATCTGTTGTGAAACAACTTTCTTGCAATGAGGGCACTTAATTTCATCTTTTTCTATGATTACAAAGCCAGGTCCGTCAACTGTTGGTGAACTTGAGGCGCGCGAATTTCCTGCTGAACAGATAAAGTAAATATGGGAGACGATCTTACTATAATGCTTAATTGCCTCAACTACTGGTTTGTCTGAACCACCCACTGTGATAATGAGTGCTTTTGGCATATTGACTCCTTTTTAAACAAGCGCTGTAAAACTTACAGGCGCTTATGATTCTTATGTTATCGCTTTTTAATTCTGTCGTGGTGAAAGGCATAGGCTTATCTACCTGGCGAGTGATACTAACAAAAATCATTCGGGCTTGAATCTGGCTCAAAATTTTCTGTTCAGGATATCTCTGTATCATCTCTGAAAAATTATACCAGAGGGAAAAATTTCGGCAAAAATTTTTTCATCAGAAAAATTTCAGGAAAAATCAAGTTCACTTCTCGAGGGAAAATACGTAATTAAATCTTGGATATAGCAATCCAGCCCATAGATATCGTGCCAGAAATTAGTTTCTTTGTAGTTGGAGGCCCTTTTACTTTATGAGATTTCGGTCTATTAATCTCGTAATTTGCAATGCCACTTTCGTTGGCAAGCAAGAGAAAACTTGTTGCCCATGCTGAAGACCCCTGACCTACCCGTAAAAGAAATGTGTTTCTTGGAACTTCGGGAATTGTTTTCACGGATGATTTTTTCTCTTTTTCGTAAATTTTCCTGTAGAATTCGTCTGCGAGGGATAAAACTGTTGTTTCTGGATTTTGTAGGCTTTTCTTACCATGCCAGGTAATTTCTGTTTCGAATTGAATGCCTGGCTTAAGGATTTCATACAGCACTGGCAGTGCTCTGTTTGTTTTTGCACCCATCACTCTTGCCTGTGCGAGCATAAGTGATTGTTTGCAGGACTTCATTTCTGTGTCAGAGATATCAATCCATTGAGAAAATGCACCTTTATTATTGCCGCTAATTTCGTTTAGTGTTGTTGCGAGTAATCCTTTAAAATCGTACAGGTTTGAAACAGATTTTTCTTTCAAAACACCATACATCACTCCTGAAAGGATGCTTCCTTTTAAGGAACTGCCAGGTATAAAAACTCTGCCGGCTGATTTTACAAATTCTTTCACTTCAATTAAATTGGCATTTCTTGCGCTTTCGTGAATATCTATTTCATAAAGAATGTGTCTCAAATATAAATCACGATGTAAAATTTCTTCTGCACGGCGTTTAAATTGAGCGTTTTCGATAAAATAATTCATCTGTGGTTTAAATGCTGGATCCTGAAAAAGACCATCCATGTCAATCCTACAAAATTTGTTATCATTTATGAAATATTCAAGAGGACTGATAGCATTTCCTGAACCTATGTGAACAGGGGTAAGAACAATAATTTTAAATTTCATATTTTTTCCTCTAATGTGCACGGAACCGAAAAACACAGACCATACCTTTCAATCCTATGGACCTTAAATATTTCAGGTGTTACATCAACAATTTCGCCTGCTGGATTTCCTGGTATCACAGACCCTTCCACTATCATGCGGACTGTCTTGCGTCTTAAATTTTTCCCAATAGATGAATATATGTAACCCTTTCTCTCTATAATGTCGTAGTAGCCATTTTCAAGCAGATTGAATTCATCTTTTTTAGGATAATAGAGAGAAAGAAGGACATTGCCATTTAAATTTTCAGGTACATGTATTTCAAGTTCACTGATGGATTCGATTCTGAAGTGTCCTTTTCCCGCAGTTCTATCTCCTCCAATACCTTCATGACTCAAAAGTTGCAAAACTGCGTTGAAAGTTTTTGTAAAGCCTGTTTCCTTGAAGTCTACAAGGAAAAATAATCCTGAATCAGCAGGGAAAAATAATTCAGCAAAAAAGAAGAAATTTTCTCCAGGAGAATTGTTGAACCTGTTAATTGCAAGTCGTGGGGTATTTGCAGTGTGTAAAGGGATTTCTGGTATACTGGATTTATCCGCTATGACATCTTCAAGGGATTTTCCAAGCAACAGCTTTTCAAACTGTGACTTTTCAACATACTGGATTTTCTTTAAATCCTTCTTAACAGAAAATTTATTGAAAGGAACAGGAAAATATAGATTGTTCCCAAGATAAGGGAATGTTGATGAGATTAAAAATGGGATTTTATTACTTCTGAATCTATCCAGAAGAGTTTCTAAGGCATCGGCTCCGTAAAGTAATGAAAATGCATTGCAAAATGCAGAGAAAAGAGTATCTGAGTGAATTATTATATCTGTGGATTCTCGAAATCCCTCCCTGGTTCCAATGTGGACCGACGACAGAAATTTTAATTTGTATAAAGCGTATTTCATGACAGCTTATTAAGAATTTCTTCATAATGCTGCAATATCATTGCTGGCGTATTGAAGCCACCGTTAACTTTGTTCTGATTGGTGTTCCCATTTTCATAATCTTCAGGCCTATTCCAGTAAATTACAAGATTTTCAAATTTTACTTTGCCGTAGCCGCGAGAACCCATTCCACCAAGATAATCATGTTCAAGTAATTCCATTGCTTCAAAAATCTTTTTGAAAATTTCCTTATCATCCTGTTCGTAACATGTATAAATGATTTCAAGCGGAGAAAACCTTGCACCTGCTGGAACTCTTTCTAACTGCCTTAAACTTCTTGATAGTGCAGTACCAGTAATTCTGTCTATAGCATTTTCAACCTTGATTTCAGTCCATCGAAGTTCCAAATTTCTATGCATCTCTTCAGTTATTGAGTTTTCGTCAAGGAAAGTATCCCTTACAATGATTCTGGTTAAAGTTGGTGCGTCCTTGACTTTGTCTCCCATTATGCCCCAGATTTTGCATACCGGACAATTTTTATAGCTTTCAGGACTTTGGCAGGTATGCTTCCCATTTTCAAATTTCACCCTTTCTTTTTTTTCAATAAGTGAGCGCATTTTACCCTTTAGTGAAGAACCAGGGATATATGGCTTGCCATATGGGTCAGCAATTACTGGTTGGTCAACTCCGCCAATTTTTACACCTGTTCCTGGTCCACCAATTCTCAAACCAGTCACTACCCTTATACAACCTTTAATAACTGCTTTGCTAATGATTGGCGTTTGGTGGTTCATTGCTCCTCCTTATTCTCTTACCTGACTGTAAAATTTGTGATAACCAACTATTGCTTCAAGAAAGTTTCTGAAATTTTCGAATTTTTTGTAGTCATCGCCTATACTTCTAATTGCTATGTCAAGAATTTCTTTTAACTCTCTTATTGCATAGTTGTTTTTATCACTTCTTCCTGCGATATATGCAAGTTTTGGTCTGAGCAATTCATGTTTACGCACACCTACTGCCTTTTTGTCCATTCTCTGGACGTCGTCAAGAATGTTTCTAATCTGGGATGCAGTAAGCTTAAATTTTTTTTCTCTATCCTCTTGAGGGGCGTATTGTTTTGCCAGATTTTCTGCATATTCGTTCATAATCGTCACATTGCCATTATTGATGATTTCCATAATCTTATTTTTATCAACATTATTCATGTTCACTCCTTTGTTTGTCTTTTCTGGTTACCAATTCTGCCCATCTCACAGCCAAATTGAGCTTTGGCTGCATGTTGTAATCAGAAGAAATAAACCTTTTTCTCAATTGTTCGAGCTTTTCCTGAACTACTTTTTCTCTATGTCTTTCCATGAACCTTTTCATAGCGTAAAATATTCTCCAGATTCGTAGATATGGAATAGTTTTTCTTTCAAGTAAATCTTTTTCAATATACCCATAATTGAATATGTTCAATAATGAACGACTGACCTTGTTTTTTTCTATCAGGTTGCTTAACTCGCTTGCTACATTTTTAATGTTTTCAAACTCATCCCATCTTGCATCTGTTTCAAAAAATACAATACTGTTTTTCCCTGTGGATTCTTTTGCTTTATCAAGCGCAATTCCTGATTCTACTGCAGCACGGTAAACAGGAAAACCATCTGAAGGAGCAATAAAGATTCCTGCCGAAATAGTGATTCCCGGGTGGCATGTGTATTTTGCAAAATTCTTTTGAACTACCATAGCAAAATCAGGAATCTTTGACCAGGGTCCTATAACAAATAAATCATCACCTCCAGAATACACCACACAGCAATCTTCAAAATCTTGTTTCCTTATTTGTTCTATGCCTGAAGTAAAAAACAAATTCATCATGTAACTTAACATACTGAAACGTGAAATTGAAAGGGAATCTTTTAAGCCATCAGAAAAAATTAAACCGAGGTTGTCAACATCCATTCTGAGGGCTGCCCACTTCTTGCTTCCTTGGGCGTTTTTTGCTATGTCTTCAAGTGTTCCCTCAGGGCTATAGATTGGTATAAACTTCCAACCATCGCCTTTTTGAGACACGAAATTAGTATTGTTCACTATGTATTTGAAAGATGCGCCAGAACTGTTTTGGTTAAAATTGTAGTCATACCCCAAGGAAATTAAAAATTGCTTCCATGTTTCTTTTGAATTTACTTTTGACGGCTTACCAATATTTTTTTCAATTGCTATTATATCGGCCTTTCTTATTGAATCTGAAAGAGATTCAAAAGATTTGCACATATCGCATTTGTCCTGGTTTTCTTCAATTTCAGTACCGCATATTTCACATCCAGCAAGTTCCTTGTCTATGGAAGATGGAAATGGTGAGAAAATTGTATCATAATCAAACCCATAAGAAAGTTTTCGCCGTTTTTCAATACTCATATTCTCCTTAATTCGGTCTATAACATTATGGAAGTTATCAATCATAAATTCATTATACGATAGGGACGTCCAGCCAATAACTGAAAAGATATTTCCCGAGTGCACGGCAAACAAATTTTCACTTACCGTTTCCTTAATTTTTGTGATTTTTTCTTCAAAATCTGGCAATTTTGGTACAAGTATGGAGAAATTTCCACCACCACAATACAGCAAATTACATTCAGTAAGATTGAACTGGTCAAGAATATATCGAGCGATGGCTTCGCTTATCATCTGCAGATAAAAAGACCTGCCTCGTAAACCTTTTAATGCTCGTTTTGTTGTCACCGAATAAATAAAATCCTGTATGCCAGAAATATCTCCTGCTATTATTGCAAAATCTTTTCTTTCTATTGTCTCCAGTTTTCTTGTGAAAAAATTGTTGAGTATTGTTTCTATTTCGCTTTCCGGGACTTTTACATCATAAAGACATGTTGCGATAGCAGCAGTGGATTTCATATGATGAAAAAGAGATACATGGGGCTTATCAAGGTAGGCAGATGAAGGAACAAACATTGCATATTTCTCAATAAGTGAAAAAATATTTGTGAATAATTTGTGAAAAGGTACATTAACATTTAACAGGCCAAATTCCTTTTCACACTCATCCCAGATAAACTTGAAATTTGTTTTTTCATTGATTGCTTCGCTTTTATTTCGCACAGGGAAAAATTCCGTAATGTCTGAACCAATGGCAACTGGTGCATAATAAGATTGTTTGGCTTGATGGCCATCAAGTTTTACCTGTGAAAAAATGGAAATGAGTGGTTCGCTTGAAACCTCTTTAATTTTATCGTCTAAATTCCTCTCTTCTCTTTCCCCACTTGAAAGCCAATCAGCGAGAGTAATGATTTTATGTTCGTATTGCTCAGGTTTATGATGATATATAGCAAAGTTTGCCGCCTCGTTGAATTTTTTCAGAAATTTTTCGAAAAATTCATTTGTCCATAGAACATGATTGTGGGTAAAAAAGCCTTCCGCCTTGTTAAAAGGGCAGATATACTGTTGTAATTTTTTCGTGGTAGACGAAAGAATCTCTTTGTTCTGATAAGCTCGCTGATAGAATTTCCCAATGTCGTGTAAAAAAGCACCCAGAATTAACCAACTGCGTTTTGAATACTCACTCAAGGTCTTTTCCTTTTTACACTACTCAATTATAACATATTTTCCTAGGCCAAAGGAAGTGTTTTTTCCAACACGAATGAGTTCGCCTATTTTCAAGTAAGGTAAAAATTCCTGTATTTCTCCATAATAAGTAATCTTGCCTACCAGACCTCCAAGTTTCATTCTTATCTTTTGTCTTGTTGAATATCTCTGCCAATCGTACCATTTCAAAGACGAACACACAACTTCAACAGAAAAGGACTTTTCGATAAGTTTCTCACAATCAATATTTAGATTTTCTCCTTCTGAATAAATTTTTTTCAAAAGAGATATTCTTCTCAATAAGATTTTTATCAACAGTGGAAATGGAAGTCCTTCAACCAGATTGCCGTTTGACTTTACTCGAACAGGAGAAATGAATTCAAGGGTGATTGTATTTCCATTCCTGGCAGATGTTTTAATTTTTACTGGCTTTTTGTAATCTTTCAGCATCTGGGACTTTTCATCATAAATAATTCTGTTTGCATTTTTTATCTTTATCAGTTCAAACCTTGCTCGGTTTGGCTTTATTCCAATACCCTGGTCACCCATTGTTTTGAATGCGACAATAAGGTAAGGGAAATAATCAATGATTTTTTCAACAATAATGCAATGAAAAGAGAATAGGCTTCCCTGTTTGTAAAATGTCTGTTTTTCATAAGGGGGCTCAAGAATTACTGGAACAGGCACATTGAACGTATTATCCTTTCTTGAAACATCAACGCAAAAGATTTTTTTGTAAGCGCAATGAGATGAAATGAAACAATCATTGCAATTTTGAATTTTTTTATTGATGCAAACTGTGTTTTTCAGGGCGATTCCGAAAGCACCTCTTAATGTAGCGCCTTTAAAGGCAGGAAGTATTGCTGCATCGTGGAATTTCGTTGTCACATGAAAACTATAGACATTCAAGGAATTTTTTTCCATTATGTCTCCGTAGGCAACATAATTATGGCATTTAAAATTGCGGGTGTCAAATGTTTTTTGATTTGAAAAGATAATGAAAAGGTATATCATAGTTTGAAAAAGGGGGATCAATGGAAGAAAAAATACAGTGGTTGAATGTGAAGGAAGATGTGTTTGAAATCAAAGGGCTTGCATGGTTTGAGAAGGAAAAAATTTTCAGGCGTCTTCCTGAAAAAAGCCAGTTTCAAATTCCTCAGGCAGTGGATTATCTTGCAAACAATACTGCTGGCGCTGTTGTGAGATTCAAAACAGATTCACAATCGTTGTGGGTAAAGGTGAATTTACAAGAAGTGGTCAATATGATGCACATGCCTGCGACAGGTCATAGCGGTGTTGATTGTTATATTGGAGAGCCAAAGAAGGAAACATATTGTAGCACTGCAATTCCTGTTGCTGGAAGCCAAACATACGAAAGACAACTTTTTAAGTTTGCTGAGAAAAAAACACGACACATTACCCTTTATTTTCCGCTTTATAATGGTGTGAATGATGTCTTGGTCGGAATTGATGCGTCCGCAAAAATTGCAAGACCTGTGCGGTTTCCTGTAAAAGGCAAAATTGTTGTATATGGAACATCAATCACACAGGGTGGTTGCGCAAGTAGACCAGGTATGGCATACACAAATATTTTAAGTAGATGGCTTGGTGTTGAATTTATCAATCTGGGTTTTTCAGGTAGTGGCAAGGGAGAGCCAGAACTTGCGCATTTGATTACCATGATAGACGATGTCAGGTGTATTGTCCTTGATTATCAGGCAAATGCAGGAGTCGAGGGATATATTGCGACATTGCCAACATTCGTGAGGATTTTAAGGGAAAAATTTCAAAATATTCCGCTTGTTATTATTTCAAGACCTGCTGTTTCTGGATGGTTTTTTGACAAAAAATCCAAAAATGACTATATGAAGGGATACAGGTTCCAGGAAAAATTTGTGAAAGAACTCAGGGCAAAGGGTGATAAATTGATTTTTTCTTATTGTGGAAATAAGATTTTTGCGAAAATGTGGCAAGAATCGACTGTTGATGGCGGTCATCCAACTGACCTGGGTTTTATGACAATGGCACAGGCATTGTATCCAATAATTAAAAAGTGGGTGAATAAAAAGACATTCAAACCTTAAGAAAGCCATTCTTGTCTTTATTGGGGTTTAGAGTTTGGGATTTCAAAAAGCACCCTTCACCTTAATTTTCTTCCACAAGGGGCGAGGAAAAAAGAAAATTTTCTCTCCTTTGATAGAAAGTAGGGGTTAAAAGAAAGACGAATAAAATCAAGGCCAATGTGATATAATATTCACATTAAAATAGATAAAAATCAGTTTCTATCACACCAAAAACCAGTTTATAAGAAAAATGGCTATAAAAGCAGTGATATTTGATCTTGATGGAGTGATTTTTGATTCTGAAATTTTGCATCAGATTGCCTGGGAACAAATTTTTGATGGCTATGGCATAAAACTTGAACAAAAAGATTATGCCAGTGGCATTGGCATTTCAGATAAAGATTTTCTTGAAAAATTGAAGAAGGACAAAAAAATTCCTGAAAACATTAGTGCTGACACATTGATTGCAGAAAAACGAAAAAAACTTTTGCAGCTATCAAAAAATGGCGCAAAACTGATGCCTGGCGCTGCTGAATTTATAAATGTTATGAGCAAGGATTATGTACTTGCTGTTGCTTCAAACTCTGACATAAACTTTATCAAAAACTTGCTTGAAAGTTCAAAGTTAATGACGTATTTTGCTGTTGTTCTTGGTTATCAGGACATATCAAATCCAAAGCCAGCGCCTGATATCTACCTGAAATGCGCTGAAAAACTGAGATTACTTCCAGAAGAGTGCGCAGTGATTGAGGATTCTCCTACAGGAATAAGAGCAGCAAAAAATGCTGGCATGACCTGTATTGCGATTACATCACTACTTCCAGAAACAATGCTATCTGAAGCAGATTTTATCGTGAAAAGTTTTGACATTGAAGGGATAAGAACTTCTCTCAACTCAATCCAATGACAGAGGCATATTTTGTTTTCTTAAATGCAGTGGGGCTGATTGCATTTTCTTTTTCAGGCGCAATCAAAGGTATCATAAAAGAACTGGACCTATTCGGGATTATTTTGCTTGGAATTGTGACAGCGCTTGGAGGGGGTGCTATCAGGGATATTATGGTTCAGAAAACACCTGTCATGCTAACTGCTCCAAGTTATGTACTTTTATCCCTTGTTGGAGTCATTGCAGCAATCTCTGTGAAGGGAAAAAGAAATATTGCGGTATACACAAAAATCTTTCTTATTTCAGACGCCATTGGACTTGCTTCATTTACATCAACGGGGTCTATCATTGCATACCAAAGTGGTCTGGGAATGATTGGTATGATTGTTCTTGGAATGAGTACAGCCATTGGCGGAGGCATTATTAGGGACATTCTTGCCAATGAAGTGCCAATGGTTCTGAATAAAGAAATTTATGCAACCTGTTCATTGGCTGGATGCATTGTGTTCTGGGCGTGCTACAGGATATGCGATATTAATCTTACTTCCTTCTTTTCAATGGCAACAGTTTTTGTTTTGAGAATGCTTGCCATCAGATACAGGTGGAACCTTCCCAAATTTTCCTAAAACAGCCATTCTGGAGTAAAATAATGATGCTGATCAAGGAGATTTCTATGAATGACAGGAAAGAAATTGAAAGGCAATTTGAAATAATCAAAAGAAACACTGTGGATGTGATTGAGGAAGAAGAACTGAAGAAAAAACTTGAAAGAAGTTTATCAACAGGAAAACCACTTAGAGTAAAGTATGGGATAGACCCTACAAGCCCTGACATACACATCGGACACATGGTCGTCATCAGGAAACTTCGAGAATTTCAAAACCTCGGGCACAAGGTGTTCTTTCTCATAGGCGATTTTACTGCGAGAATTGGAGATCCAACTGGAAGAAATGAAACAAGACCAATTCTTTCGAGAGAAGAAATAAAGAAAAATTTGACCAATTACGTTGAGCAGGTCAGCAGGGTCCTTGACGTGCATAAGGCAGAATTTGTTTACAATGGGAACTGGTTGAGCATCCTTTCCATTGAGGAGTTTATCAAAATTGCATCCTGTTTTACTGTGGCTCAAATTCTTGAAAGGGATGACTTTTCGGCAAGGTATAAATCAGGAAAAGCCATTTACTTCCACGAATTTATGTATCCGCTTTTCCAGGGGTATGACTCGGTTGTACTTGAATCAGATATCGAAATAGGAGCGACTGAACAAAAGTTTAATCTTCTTGCAGGAAGGGCGCTGCAGGAATTTTTTGGCCAGGAAAAACAGGTTGTCATCACAATGCCAATTCTTGTTGGGACTGATGGGAAATTAAAGATGAGCAAGACCTATAAAAACCACATTCCTGTCTCTACAACGCCTGATGATATGTTTGGAAAAATCATGTCAATCCCTGATACTCTGATGCAATCATACGCATCCCTGTTAACAGACATTGACATGAAAAGTTTTCAGAGATTGGTAAAAGAAAGTCCAAGAAAGGCAAAGGCGCATCTTGCCAGAAACATCGTAAGTCAGTTTTTTGGAGAACAAGAAGCAGAGAAAGCAGAAGATACCTTTGATAGAGTTTTTAAAGAAAAGCAGTTACCTGAAGAAATCCCTATCATTGAGATAGAAGAAAAAAAGCTTGGTGGAAAAAAGGCAAACATCGTTGACATTTTGTTTGTAGCTGGACTTGTTGGGTCAAAATCAGAAGCAAAAAGAATGATACAGCAAAACGCAGTGAAAATTGATGGTCATACGATGTCTGATATTAACGCTGAAATAGAGATAAATGGAAAAATCGTAAAGGTTGGAAAAAGAAAGTTTGCAAAGATCACAATTGTATAAGGGCGCTGAAAAAGGAGCAATAAGATGGAAAGCATCAGAAAACAACTCTGTAAATACGGCAAACTTGTACTTCAAAAAAATCTTGCCGCAGGACCTGGTGGAAATATCAGTGCAAGGGATGGAGATTTTGTGTATTTATCACCAAGTGGCTTTGCCCTTGATGAAATAAAAGAAAGTCATTGGGTGAAAATTAACTTGAAAACAGGAAAACAATACGGGTCATTGAGACCCAGTTGCGAAATTTCCATGCATCTTGGATGTTATCTTGCAAGACCTGATATCAATGCTGTGATTCACACTCATCCACCAGTGACACTTGGCTTGATATCAGCAGGTGTTGAGCTGAAACCGTTTTATCCTGACTTTGTTGCAATTCTGGGAAGAGAAATACCCGTGGTTGAGTATGTGATTCCAGCAGGAGAAGAAATCAGACAGGCAGTTGTTGAACAGATAAAAAAATACAATGTGGTGCTGCTGAAAAATCACGGCGCAGTGTGTGTGGGTGCCACATTGAAAGAGGCGTTTTCCCGCGCATGGATGACAGAAGAAACATCAAAGATGCAGGCAATTGGAATGATGGTTGGGAAAATCAGATATTTTACAGAAGAAGAAATCAAAGGCATTGAAAACCTTGAGGCAGAGGATTACAGGAAAGCACTTCTGAAAAAACTGAAATAATGAATATTCGCATTCTTACTCCCTTGACAGCACAGGAAGAATTGAAAAATATTGATGTCCATCCTGAAGGCATCCATTTGATGGAGCCAAAAACCCTTCATTACTGCGTGAAAATCTCTGGAGTAAATGTAAAGCAGGCAAATGTCATCAAACAGGAAGCCCTTGCTGTTGGTGCTGATGCGGCAATTCCTTATTCTGTGTTAAACCTTGAAGATAAAATTGTTGACATCGTGATAATGGCAACTGTAAAACAATACAGGAAACTGGCTGAAAAACTTGAAAACCAGTTTTTCAACCTTAAAGAAGCAGGATATAAAATTTTGCAGGCAATTGAAAATTACCAGCATCCAAGCGCACAATTCTCTGTAAAAGGAAGACGCATTGAAATCAAAGACTTCATGATTATGGGAATTTTGAATGTAACTCCTGATTCATTTTCAGATGGAGGAAAATACTACGGAGATGTATCCATTGCTGTTGAAAGAGCTGTTGAAATGGAAAGAGAGGGCGCTTCAATCATTGATATTGGTGGAGAATCCAGCAGGCCAGGCGCTGAAAGTTTAAGCGAGGAAGAAGAAATCCAGCGGGTGATACCTGTAATAAAAAAACTAAGACCAAAAACACAGGCATTGATTTCATGTGATACCTCAAGATATTCTGTTGCGAAGGCAGCTTTAGAAGAAGGCGTAGATATTATCAATGACATTTATGCTCTCAGGCGGGATGAAAAACTGGTAAAACTTGTTGCAGAAACTGGTTGCGGACTTGTGCTGATGCATATGAAGGGAACTCCTGAGAATATGCAGAAAAACCCTTTTTATCATGACGTGATCAGCGAAATCAGCGATTTTTTCACCGAGAGAATAAATTTTGCTGTTGAAAACGGAGTAAAAACCAGTTCCATTATCATTGACCCTGGTATTGGTTTTGGGAAAAGGATTGTGGATAATCTTGAAATTATCAATAGATTAAGGGAGTTTACATGCTTTGGATTACCCATTCTTCTTGGCACATCGAGAAAATCGTTCATCGGGAAAATTTCAAACGAAGCGAATGTTGAACATCGTGTACCCGGCACCATTGCAAGTTGCATTATAGGTTATTCTGGTGGAGCGAAAATTTTCAGGGTTCATGATGTAAAAGAAGTGTTTCAGGCATTAAAGATAGCGTACGCGATCGAAAACTATGGACAATACAAGGGTTCTTGCTCTTGACCTTGGTGAAAAAAGAATCGGAGTTGCCATCAGCGACCAGTACAGGACCGTAGCACGTGGGCTTGGAACTATAGATGTTAATGGCAAAGAACATGAAAAAATCAAAGAAATCGTAAAAAAATACAATGTGGCAAGAATTGTATATGGGGTACCGCTGCGAAATGATGGTTCTTTAAGCGCACGGGCTGAAAAGATGCTTTCCTTTATCACAAAACTTAAAAACACGATTAATGTGGAATTTATTCCGTGGGACGAGAGAATGACAACTGTTGAAGCAGAAAACATTTTGCTGATGGCTGACATCAGCAGAAAAAAAAGAAAAAAAATCAGGGACAAACTCGCAGCCCAGATTATACTGCAGAGTTACCTCGACTCCCTGTATCTAAAAGATAAAGTACCGGAAGAATGATAAAAAGGATAATAAAACATTATACCAGCATAATGTCAAAACTTCTTAACGGCATTACTTTTTTCAATGGTTCCACAGTAGCCAGCTCTGACGCAGCAGATTTCATTGATAAAGAAAAGGACCTGATAAAACTGGTGGAGAGATTGAAAAAGGAAGAGGAAATTGCTTTTGACATTGAGGGTAATTCTCTTTACAGTTATCACTCTAAAATCTGCCTGATACAGATTTCAACAAGAAGCGAAAACTTCATCATTGACCCTTTGAAAATAAAAGACACTTCTATCCTGAATGAAATATTCACCAGTCCCTATATCGTAAAGGTACTTCATGGTTCTGGTTATGACATACAGATGCTCTATCACCAATCAGGTATTGTGATCAAAAATCTTTTTGACACCCAGATTGCTGCTCAGTTTCTTGGAGAAAAAAAGACAGGGCTTGCCAGTTTGATTGAAAAAAACTTTTATGTCAGTCTTGACAAAAAATATCAGAAAAGTAACTGGGCAATAAGGCCATTGTCTTTAGAAATGCTCAATTACGCAATCAGTGATACAAAGTATCTTCTGCCTCTTGCCGACAGACTAAGGGAAAGACTTAAAAAAATGCAGAGAATTTCATGGGTCATTGAAGAATGTGAAGCACTTGCCAGGTCAGTACGAAAAGAAAAAACAGGAAAAACAAAAATTATCAGAGGTGCAGGAAAAATCCCGGAGAAAAAATTGGCAATCGTGGAAGCAATCATTGAATTCAGAGATACCATTGCAAAGGAAAAAGACATTCCACCTTTCAAGGTTCTTGATAAAGAAACAATTTTCAAAATTGCTACATCCGACCATATTGACCTGAACAAAATCAAACTCTTGACATCTCATCATAGACACATTCAAAAGTATCTCCCGGAGTTGTTTGAGAAAATAAAAACATGTCCGGTCGTACCACGCAAAACGGCCCGGCATAAAAAAGTAAATCATCCTTTTTTCTCACAAAAAGCAGAAAAACTTCATCAATGGAGGCAGGCAAAAGCAGAAACACTTGGAATACAATGCCATCTTGTGTTATCCCATAATCAAATTGTTGTTCTGGCCTCATCAAACATACGTTCCTTAGAGGACATCGAAAAAATAGAATGTTTGAAAAAGTGGCAGAAACAGGAATTTGGAAAAGAAATATTTTTTTGCTGCGAAAAAATCCCGCAGGGTATAGCTCATAGGTCTTGACATGTTTGAATATAAAGGCATAGAATTTTCCTGGAACAGGAAACAGAGAAAATTTTAATCAAATACCATTATTAAAACCAAGGAGAAAAAACGTTCATTATGAACAAACCCGTCGATCATTTTTCCTTCTTGCATCAAAAATCTGAAACCAGATTTTATGCCAGGAGATTCCCATGAAAAAGATTATTTTGTTTGTCGGGATGATGTTTCTGACAGTTTCTTTGAAGGCAGCAAGTTTTTCAGTAAGTCCAGAAGTATTTTCGCCAGGGTCAAGTCCAGGGAAAAATGATTCTGTAATTATTGGTGGCACAATGGAAGATACACTTCCAGTAAATGTTTACATTTACCCAGAGGGTTCACCTACCAGCCTTATTAAAAAAATTCCTCATTCTGAATTCAACGGCTCCCAGGGAAGTATAGATAATCGTGCTATGTGGGACGGAAAGGACGATCAGGGACAAATCGTTCCTGATGGTGAGTATGGAATCAAGTTAACCAGCGGCCTCAACAAAATATGGTCAGCAGGAAACCCGCATGGTGATATGCGGGGTATGTTTGGCTCTCCGCTGGATGTAGCCATTGGTAATGATGGCAGGATTTATGTGCTTGACAACAACCGCATCCAGGTTTTTGATAAAGACAGAAGTTATCTTTTTTCCATTCAAAATCCCCCTGCCTACGAAAACGGTAAATGGGATCAGGCTATCTCCATCGCTACTTCTGGCAACCGGCTTTACCTTATGGATGCTGGCTCAAACAGCATCAAAGTTTTCGATACAGAGGGGCAGTTCATCAGGTCTTTTGGTGGGTATGGTACCGGCGATGCGAAATTTAACATCTATCCTCTCTGGGGTTATCCAGAGTTGAAAAACAATATGGCTGTGGATAAAAATGGCAGATTATGGGTGGTGGACTGGGGAAACAGCAGGATTCAGGTTTTTGATGCTGAGGGAAACTTTCTTTTCAAATTTGGAAGCCAGGGAACCAGTGATGGACAGTTCAATTTTCCCTCATTTTCCTGGGACACCATTGTAATCGGGAATATTGCCCTTGACGCCAATGGCAACGCTTATATAACTGATACCGGTGATGGCTGGGGCAGAATCCAGATTTTTAATAGCCAGGGAATTTTTCAGAGAAGTATAAAAAGCAGTCTTGATGGAGGTCCAATCCCAGAAATAGGAGATATCAGAGGACCGATTGCCATTTTGGGTCCGGAAAACAGAATTGCAATTGCTACCCATGATAGAAATGCGATTTTGATTCTTAACAACGACGGTAGTTACTGGAAAACAATTGGCGGGGTCTTGCCTGGTCGCACTGCCGGTCAGTTTCAATTCATTACAAGTTTGCGGGCAACAACTAACCATTTGTACTCTGTGGAATGTTATGACAATCCCAGGGTCCAGATTTTTGATGTTGACGGCAATTTTATTGGCCAGTTAGGTATGACTGCAGGTGAATTTCTCAATCCTTGGGGTATTACCATCAGAAATGAAAAAATTTATGTCTGCGACTACCGACAGGGAAAAATTGTAATTTTTGATAATCAGGGAAAGTTTGATTCTGAAATTATCATTCCTTATAAAAACTCAGACCTTGCCTTTGGGGATCTTTCTCTTGCTGTGCAACCATCCAGGATTGTGTTTGATGAAACAGGAAAAATTTATCTTCTGGATGACAATCACGGTAGAATAGCAATTCTGAATGCTTCAGGGAGTTCATTTGAAACGAGTATTTCGCCAAAAGATGAGTCAAATTATTACTTCAAGCCAGCAGGCATGGCGCTTGCTGGAGATTATCTTTATGTCGCCGGAAACAACCAGCAGGAAAACAAAGGAAGCAAGGTGTTTGTTTATGATAAAAAGGGTATTCTTCAAAAAACTTTTGCCAGTACAACAGCATACAGGTATAAGGATATCACGGCATATAATGGACGGCTTTACCTTCTTACAGATGATGAAAATCCATATTTTGACTCTAATCCAGGACTGATGGTTTACGATACAAATGGCAATCTCATCACCACACTGTCTGAAATAAAAAACGGTGACTGTCTTGCAATTGACAGTACGGGAAGAATTTTTGTTTCCAACTGGTACCAGGGTACAGAAAAAAGTACTTTTGCTGTGTTTGACCAGCAGGGTGACTATTTGTGGCATTATCTATCTTCAGAGCCAATGGAAGCCAGGGGAATTGCTGTTGACAGCAGTTTCAATGTTTATTTTTCAGATGTCACCAACTGCAGGGTTCATAAATTTTCAACTGCAGAGAACATCCTTGCGACTCTTCAGTGCCAGGTGGATAATACCTCTCCGACAGCACAAATAAGTTTCCCTCCACACAGTAAGGACTGTAATATCCTGCAGGATTTTTCATTGATTGGTACAGTGATTGATAAAAATCTCCAGTACTATGAGATCAGTGTGGATAATGAAGTGGTGCATACTGGAAATAACTCTATAAGAGGAGATGTTCTGGGAAAAGTATCAATATCAGGTATTTCCAATGATAGACATATCATTACGCTTTTTGTTCAGGACCTTGCTGGTAACATCCAAACAGATACAGTGGCTTTTTATTCTGACCCCGTTGTTCCGAGTTCTAATGTAAATAGTTTGCCTGCCTATACAAGAAATATTTCTTTTCAGGTTTCCTGGGCAGGTTCTGATACTGGTTCAGGGATTGCCAGTTATGACATACAGTATAAGGATGGGGAATCAGGTATATGGAAGAACTGGCTGGTCGGCACATCATTGACTTCGGCTGAGTTTACTGGTGAAGATGGTCATATCTATTATTTTAGAAGTCGAGCAAGGGACAGGGCAGGAAATCTGGAGAACTATTCTGATGACTATGATACTTTTACTCAGGTTGATGTTTCTCCTCCTGTATTCAAAGATATTTGCCCGGCCGATGGGTCCTATGCAGGAACAAAGCCAACCATTGCCATGCAAGTTATTGATCCAAACAATGGTAGTGGTATTCTATCTTCTGGAATTTCCGTTTATCTTGACGGCTGGCCTATTTCTTCATTATCAAATGAATGGACTTTTTCACAGGAAACCGGGATTTTAACCATTACTCCAGAGTTCACCATTGCCATTCATACCATCAAAGTGATAGCCCGGGACAGAGCTGGAAACGTGGCAGAGATAAATCTGACCTATGATGCATTAAACTTCCAAGGTTCTGTCACAACAATTTCACCTGACCCGAATCCAGTTGTTTCTGAAATCATGATAGGTGGCGAAGTCATCAGGTGGTATCAGGCAATCGCCCAGGATAATAGCCCTGTATCTGGAGTCAGTTTGACTGTGGAATGGGACAATGGGAAAAAGCGTATTACCACAGCAAGTTCTGACCAGAATGGCGTTGTTGCATGCAAGATAAAAAGTACTGACCTTGGAAATCCTGGAAGCATAGTCACCTGTACTATTACTGAAGCAGGCAGCCAAAAAATCAATCCCATTTCTTTTCAAGTAAAAATCCTGCCAAGACAGTCCAATTCAGAATTCAAGTTTGATTTTGGCGCTGAAGCCCAGGAAGCCACAGGGGCAGGATTTAAAGGAGGTGGACAAAAGGAAGTAATCTACCGGCTCATTAATACCAATCTTCAATCACAATCAGACGATATCATTGAACTGGAAAGGGAACTTGAAATCAATGGTGGTGCAGTTGTTGGTGGTTCAGTGGGAATAGAAATGGGTGAAAGTGCCACAGCACAGGGCGAAGGAGAACTTGCTCAACTCATGTTATTAAAATACGGAAGTACATTTTCTTTTGATAATCCTTATACAAGTCAGCAGAAGCTCATGCGAGCAGGGCTTCTGGTTGACTCATTACTTACAGGTGTTGTTGACAATCCGCTTGTTGATGCCCTCATCAGATTTATTGCCACCAGGTACAATATGGAATATCCAAACTACAAAACCAAGCAGTGGTTTTCTCTGGGAACAAGAATAGAAGGTTCACTTTCTGCTGGCTGTGGACTACAACTTGGTACGGGTGAAAATGGGGGTGAAGAAAATGGTAAGCCCCTGCTGAATTTGGGGGTAGGTGCTGACCTTACTGGTAAGTATGAACTCATTGGTAGTTTGATTTCTTCAGGGTTCTATCTGGAAAACAATCAGCTTATGCCAGCAGAAATTGGAGCTCGTATCACTGCTGGTGGACAACTGGAACTTCAAGCAACTGCCCAGGCAGAAGTCATTGGAAAAGAAATCAGTGCCACCTTTACAGGCGAAACTCTTCTTGAGTATCAGTTAACTCTTTTCACTGATGCACAAACCAGGGTTCCCACCAGTGCTGAAATGAAAATCAGTCATCTTGGGGAATGGGGTCTTCAGCAGGAAAATGATGTTGACATCAAGAAAAGTTTCATTATCACCCTTAACAGTGATCAAATCCAGGCGATTGCTGACCGGTTGAGCGATATGCGTCATCTGAAGGAATTGCTGCAGAATATGACTCAAACAGAAAGTACAATTTTTTTGTCTCCCTCAGAAGTAGTGGAAAAATTCAACGCCCTCTGCAACCAGATTACTGGCTACCTTTTGAGTTCAGGTATGCCTGTATCATACAGGATTGAAGATGAAATTAGTCAGAATGTAAACAAATTTGACCCATCCTTTGAGGTGGGTGCTGGCGCTGAAGTAGAACTGGGAATTGAACTGGCAACAGAGAAATCAGTCACTATTGTCAGAGAACAAGGAATTTTTGGGCTGCTTGATGGAAAGGTAAGAAAATATCCACATGCGACCTATAATCAGGACTCATACGTTCCTTCACTTAGCACACTTGATTTTTCCACTGTGTACCAGGACTGCATTGGAGCCATTATCACTGCCATGTTAGATGTTGGAGCGCTTGTGATTCAGGCTGGGCAACAAGTTGGAGAAGTCGTAGTGAATCTGTACAATTATGCGTCAGACACTGTGGGAGAAATTTTGGCAAGCTGGACATTTGTGAAATCCGACCTTACAAAACAACTTGACTCTGGCTTTGGCAGGGTATTTTCCTTTGTTCCTGATATTTCAATTGGTCAGTTAAGTAGCAACATTGACCAAACATACGCAATAGGAAATGGTGTCTGCACCATTGAGATCAAACCCCAGCAGACATCTGCCAGAATTATCATCAAATACTCTGACCAGGAAGTTCCTTTTGAATTTGAAAGCAGGTTAACAGTTTATCAGTGGGACAAAGTTAACAACCAGTGGATGCCATTAGAAACCAATGTTAACACAGTGACAAATGAAGTGAGTGCAAATATTGAGAATCTTGGTACTTTTACCTTAGGAGCAGTTGTTCCTTATGGAAGAATAGTTTTAATTCCTGAACTCAGGGACATTGACCTCAATACAAGAAAAGAAATTACAATAACATCTGAACTCATAAAATTAACTAATGGTGAATCTGTTCCTGATGGGACATTGTTCACTGTCTCCTGTTTTGATAAATTCTCACCAGTTCCAGTAAATTCTGGTACTATTGTTACACCTGATGCTGACCCAACCAGAGAAGGTGTTCAGGTTCAAGCAAAAGATGGGATTATCAGTTTTGCGTTTTTACCATCTGATAAACCAGGAACCTGTACCATCACTGTAAAATCTGTATTTGGAAATGCCTGCGGAGAAACCTATATCACCACGATGGCAAATCCTGATGCAGATGGAAATACCCTTCCCGACACCTGGGAAAAAATTTACTTTGGAAGTACCGGACATTCTCCAGATGCCGATGAAGATGGTGACGGGTTGACCAACAAAGCTGAATACCAGATGGGCACTCATCCATTAAAAAAGGACACTGATGGAGATGGAATGGATGATGCCTGGGAACTTGCAAATAACCTTAATCCTATTATAAATGATGCAAATCTTGACCCTGACAGGGATCATTACTCCAATCTTCTTGAATACAGGTACTGGTCAGACCCACAGGACAGATCTTCTACTCCTGGAATTAAAGGCGATATTAACAAAAGTGGAGAAATTGATATATCTGATGTCATTTTGTGTTTAAGACAGGCACTGGGACTTGCTGAATTTCATCCTCTATCTGATATGAATGATGACAATGAAATTAATATTATTGATGTCATTTTGGTTTTAAAAAAGGCAGTTGGCCTTGACTGAAATCAAATAAGCAAGATTGTCATCAAAATTCCTGGAATAATTCCCACTGTAAGATTGTCGTCAATTTTTATTGGCAACACTTCAAAAATACATCCAATAAGTACGCCAGCAAACAAAACTTCAAAAGGTATTGCAAAATGAAGGGAAAGAAGAAATCCAATAATGCTATTAGTAATAATGCCTCCAAGCATTCCTTCAGCTGTCTTTCCAGGAAAAATTTGGAGTTTCCCGTATCTTGAACCAACCACTGCGCTTGCGGCATCTCCAAAAGTCAAAAAAAGTAAATTCGCCACTGCAACAGGAAAAGGAAAATACAGAATAGAAACAAAAGTTGCTATCATGAAGTTTGTATCACCTGTGAGAACTCCTGGCTTTGTCTTGAAAACACCAGGAGAATGTTTTAACAGCCAGTTGTAGAATCCTGGGTGAAGATACCTTTCAAATTCCATCAAAAGCAACCAGAATAAGAAAAACGAAGCAATCAAGCCAGGTACAAGGGGATCTTTTGTCAAAAGATACACAAATGGAACAAGACCTCCTAGAACAATTCGATACAATTTTCTTTTCCAGAGAATCAATGCGCTCTCCTCATTTCGTTAAACGCCTCACGATTGACAAAGGCATTGGTGAATATCAGAAGCAATGTTGAAATAGCAAGATTTGAAAAAGCGTGCGGATAAATTTGCCAGAGTATCACAAAAAACAACATTACTTCAGGAAGAATAATTTTTAATGAGCGTGGATTAATTGCCTGGGCAATAAACCAAAATCCAAGGATAAAAGGAAAAACAACAGGCGCCAGATACAGCATCACGCCACCCATTGTGGCAATCCCTTTTCCACCTTTGAATTTTAGAAAAATCGGATAGCAATGACCAATAACAGCAGAGATACCAATGATTGTTAAAAGAATTTCATTTGTAATGCCATAGGATTTCGCAACAGCCATAATTCCTGCACCCTTGATTGTGTCGCCCAGCCAGACAATTATCCCCCATTTTTTGCCAATTTCCCTTGCAACATTTGCTGCTCCAGGATTTCTGGTACCAATTGTGCGGATGTCTTTACCTGTCAGGAAAAAAGTAAATAGGTATGCAAAGGAAATACTTCCGATGATATAGCCAGCGATGATAAAAACAATTAATTCCATCAATAAAATTATACCTGCTACTTTATATTCTGACAAGGTAGCGCATTGACACAAACCTTTCGAGAAACTGGAAATAAAAAAACGATAGGTTTCGTATTTTCATCGATCTCTCTGTGTTAAAATAAATCTATGAAATACAGAACAGCAATGATTTCAGATTTACCTGAGGTTGCAAAACTATACGTTGATGGTTTCAAACATCAATTGCATACAATCTTTGGCAGACATATCCCTGAGAAAATTTTCATTGATTTTCTTTACCGCGTTAGAAAACTTGAAAAAAATGGGTTTATTGTTGCCTGTGAAAATGGAAAAATTATTGGGTTTACCATTATGAGTGTCAATCCTTTCAAACTTTATGCAAAGATTTTTCTTTTGAGTTTTTTCCCTTCGGTTTACAGTTTAATTTCAGGTAGGTACAGCGGGATTTGTTTTCACAAAGCGCTAAAATCATTTCTTGACTTTGTGAAATTTTCACAAAAAAGCAGTTTTGCAGACAAAAAATATAAGAATGCAGGCCAGGTGATTACAATGGTCGTTTGTGAAAGTATGAGAGGCAGAGGTATTGGAGGCAACCTTTTACATCGAGGGCTTGATTACTTGAAAAAAAGCAAAAATACTGTAAAACTTGAGGTCAGGCAGGATAACTTTCCAGCAGTCCATCTTTACAAAAAAAATGGCTTTGTAGAAATAGGAATAGTTCACTCAAAAGTCGGTTGTTCCCTTATAATGGTCAAGCATTTATAACAAATTTCTCAATTTTTGTCTTTCAACCTATATATAAATTGCAGAAATTTTGATGCGCGATTTTATCTTTGAAAGACATCTTTTGACTTGACAGGGTTTTTATAGGTGGTATTATAACAACGGTGAGAATGTGGTAAAAAGTCAGCGCCACACCTCGTAAAATAAATAATTTAACCCACCACAAACAAATTTGTTGAAAACAAACAAATTTTGCTTCAGAACAAAGGAATCCGATGAAACCCAGAATTAGTATTTTGTTGTTTTTACTTTTTTCCACCCTTGTTTTCTGCCAGGACTGGTCAAAAATTCATCCGACTGGCGTTCGTCAGATGACTCCAGAAGAAGAAGCAAGAATCAGACCAAAGATGTTTCGCATTACAGAGCCACAGACAACAGTGAAAACTCCGCTGCCGACTTCAGTCAAAAATATCACTTACCTTCCTGTTGTCACCAGTCAAGGAGGAATTGGTTCCTGCGCCGCGTATGCAACCTGCTATTACATGAAAACATACCAGGAAGCAAAGGAAAATGGCTGGATACGACCTGATCCTTCTATCAACCCTGAAAGAATCGCAAGTCCTGCGTGGGGATATAATGTTGCTGTAAGAGTGCCTTCTTATAATGACCTTGCAGTCAGCCATTATAAAGTTGCTGATAATATTTGCGAGTATGGTATCGCAAGCTGGGCAGAAATGCCCTATTCTGGAGACCCACAAACTTATCAGTGGGATGCATGGCCTTCTGAAGAGGTATGGCGACGCGGTATCCAGTGGCGCGCTCAACAGGCAGGAGTTATTTACATCCACTCCCATGAAGGGCTCGAAGCGCTTAAAGAACACATTGCAGGCGGCAACCTTGCTGTGATTACCACACATGTATATTCAAATTTTGACCAGTATCCGAATGGCGAATATACAAATAATGATGTTCTATATGCCTATACTACAACCGGCTATAGAGGAGGTCATGCTCTTACAGTTGTTGGTTATGACGACAACAAACAGTATTTTGACGCAATCGAGGGCAAAAATAAAAAGGGCGCATTTTTATGCGTGAATTCCTGGGGAACAAACTGGGGCGCATTTGTGCCTGAAGCGGGTTCTGCTGGATTTATCTGGCTTCCATATGACTTTTTCCTTCAGAAGAAAAACGGAGACCCAGAAGCATTGATTCTGATTGATAGAATCAATTACCATCCTGAAATCACTGCAACAATTGGCATCAATCACACCAGGGGAAGAAAACTGTTATTAAGAATTTATGCTGGAGAAAAAAATTATCCTGGGTATCCTGCTGAAAATAAAAGATGGGTGAAGGACGCAATGCCAGTGAGTAATGATTATCCCCTGCAAAATAGTAGAATCGTTGTTGATTTGACTGATTTTGCTGATTATGAAAATCTTACGTGGTATCTTGAGATCATGCAACTGCAAATGTATTCTGGTACAGGTGAAATCAATTATTTTGCAATTCAAAAAGGAAATAAGTTGCCCATTGAGTCTGCCAGTGTTCCGCAATCTCCACAGACAAACTGGTACATCTGGTTGAAGGCAGGGCTGTTTTCTGACGCAGGTGATATTTTTGGTTCATTAAAAGTCAGAAGAGGCAGCATTGCCTGGGCTGATTTCAATAAAGATGGAAAAGTTGATTTGCTTATCACTGGTTATGACTGGAAAACAGGTAGCGCAGTACCAGTTACCTTTCTTTTTATCAACAGGGGCGATGGAACTTTCCAGCAGGCCATAACAGCAAACCTTCCACAACTCGGAAACAGCATCATTGCATGTGCAGATTATGACAATGACTCTTATCCTGATGTCGCAATATATGGTTATAATCCACAAACAGACAGCAACATATTGAAAATTTATCGAAACAATGGCAACAACACATTTTCAGACACAGCAATTAATCTTTCACACCAGGAAATCATAGATATGTGCTGGATTGATTATGATAATGACGGAAAAATGGATTTAACGCTCAGCACAGAAAATAATGTTTTTCTTTACAAAAATTGCGGAAATAACAATTTTGGTCTCTATGTCCAGCCACTGGAAATCACAGGCAGTTTATCCTGCGCTGATTACGATAAGGATGGATGGATTGACCTACTTGTTTCTGGCACATATAAAACCGCAATTTATAAAAATACTGGAGATGGAATTTTTGTTGAAACGTATTCAAATTTTCCTGGGTTAAGACAGGCATCTATCGCATGGGCTGACTACGACAATGATGGCAACATTGACCTTGCTCTTTCTGGCAGATTGGAAGATTACACCCCTTTCACAGGTATTTACAAAAACAATGGAAACAATAATTTCACTTATGTTGAAACCCAGATTACACCAGTATTCGCTGGTTCAATCGTCTTTGCTGACATCAACAATGATGGCTATAGAGACCTTGTCATGACAGGCCGTACTGAGGACGAGTTTTCAACAAGGTATCTTGGCAATTATCCTAATTGCTCAATCGTATATCTCAATGACAGGCATGGCAATTTCTTCAATGCTATGGCTGAACTTTTGGGTGTCTCAATTGCTGATATGACATGCATCCCTGATTATAACAATACCCTGGCTGTGATTGACTATGATAATGATGGAGATAACGACATTTTCCTTTCTGGCACAAATACTTATATGTACACAACGACTCCATCCCACATTTATACAGGAATTCAGAAAAGTTTGATTGCAAACAATGAATGGGATATCTCGAATACTCCTGCGCAACCTCCATCAAATCTATCCGCAATAGCAGGCTGGGAGAATGGTTCAATTGTGCTCCAGTGGCAGCCAGGAACTGACTCAGAAACTCCTTCAGCAGGACTTTATTATCATGTGAGAGTCGGTACTGCAACCGGTTCAGATAATATCGTCAGCAGTATCAATGGACTGATATATCCAGGTCAAGTAATTTTGCAGGATACAAAGTTTCTTCTGACAGGTCTTGCTCCAGGGACTTATTACTGGTCTGTTCAGACCATAGACGCTGGAATGAAGGTTTCTGCCTGGAGCGCAGAAAGTTCTTTTGTGATACCTTCTTACACTCAGAAATATAATCTACACATTTCTTCGCAGCAGCCATATTTCGGCACAACAAATCCTTCTCCTGGCGTCTATTCATATAACTCTGGGACAAATGTTCAGATATCAGCGATTCCCTACGGAGGTTATACTTTCAGCCGCTGGTCAGGTGATATTGAAAACACTCAGCAAAATCCTGTGAATGTGAATATGAATAGACCCAGAATTATTACAGCAAACTTTACTCTTTTGTACGATATTTCTCCTCAATGGGAACAAAAAATAGATTACACTCCATGGGGAAGCGCACAATTTCATTCAACAGTGGTGTTCAACAACAACATCTGGGTTCTTGGCGGATATAATGGCAATTCCAGAACCAATGCGATATGGTCGTCGTCAGATGGAACAAACTGGTCTCAGGCAACAACATCAAACATCTGGACTCCAAGAATTGGCCACTCCGCAGTGGTTTTTAACAACAAAATCTGGGTTCTTGGCGGATATGATGCCACAGGATATTTGAATGATGTCTGGTCTTCATCTGATGGAACAAACTGGTCATGCGTACTTACAAATGCTCCATGGTCCAAACGATACAGTTTTGGTGCGCTTGTTTATGATGGAAAAATCTGGGTTCTTGGTGGCAAAGGTGTTTCAGGGTGGTTGAACGATGTTTGGTCATCATCTGATGGAATAAACTGGTTTCAGGCAACTTCTTCTGCATCCTGGCAACCAAGAGAAGGACTTGCTTCAGTGGTTTTCGACAACAAAATGTGGGTGATTGGCGGATATCAGGGTCCTGTAAATTCTGCAAGCGATGTCTGGTATTCAACAAATGGAAGCACATGGACATCTGCTACAACGAGTGCAAACTGGGCTCCAAGGTATCAGCATACAACAGTTGTTTTTGATAACAGAATATGGATGCTCGGCGGCATTGTTCGTGATAATAATGGAAACTGGTTAAATGCAACAAATGAGGTCTGGTATTCATGGGATGGAATATACTGGTCTCCATTTGACAATGCAACCTGGCAGCCAAGATATGGACATACAAGTTTTGTTTTTGGCAATAAAATCTGGGTACTTGGCGGAAGTTACAGCGATATCTGGGCAGGAAGTGTTCCTTCCACGCCATCAGGCGCATTGCGGCTCACAGTGGGCACCAGCAGTAGAGAATCAGGGACAACAATCCCCCAACCAGGTTATTACTATGATACTTCTGGAAAAGTTTTTCATCTCAAGGCAATACCTTCTTATGGCTATGAGTTTGTTAACTGGACAGGAGATGTTGCAAACCCGAATTCTGAAGAAACAACTGTCACATTGAATTCAAACAAGGTTGTTGTTGCAAACTTTGTGAAAAAGAACACATACAATTTAACGCTGGGCATTTCTCCATCAAATTCAGGCAGTATCATTCCTTTACCCGGCAATTACTCATATCCTGAAGGAACAATTGTTGATATTGCTGCCAGACCATCTGAGGGATATGTTTTCTCGCACTGGACCGGAGATGTTGCCAATGCTTCTTCTCAATCAACCACAGTGCTGGTGGACTCAAACAAAACCATTACAGCAAACTTTATTCCTGACCCATTTGCTCCGAATAGGATAATTGATGGTGGAGATGGCCACACTGTAATGCTATTGAACGAAGGCACTGTATGGACATGGGGACTTAATTCATCTGGCCAATTGGGAAATGGTTCAACTGATTCCTCGCTGATACCTGTTTCTTACACTGTGCTGGAGTCAGCAAAGGCAGTGTCTGCTGGAATCAGCCACACAGTGGCATTAAAAACAAATGGCACTGTATGGGCATGGGGAGCAAACAATTTTGGTCAGATTGGCAATGGCACTTCGCAAAGTATGTACACTGAACCTGTGCCTGTTTCAAATCTTTCAGGAATTATTGCAATTTCCTGCGGCGGCTACCACACTCTTGCCCTGAAAAATGATGGAACTGTTTTCGCATGGGGCAAAAACGACAGTTACCAGTTAGGGCTTGGAGATACCTATGGAACAAACATGAGTATGCCTGGCCAGGTCGTTGGGCAGGAAGGTATAGGATATCTGAGCAGAGTAAAAAGGATTTCTGCTGGATTTGCGCACAACCTTGTTCTGAAAGAAGATGGAAGCGTCTGGTCATGGGGAAACAATAATTTCGGTCAACTTGGTACTGGCAATAGAACAGATAGCATGTATCCGGTAAAAATTCAACAACTTTCTGAAATCACGGGTATTGCTGCTGGCGGCACAGGCATTTCTGGAAGCCACAGTTTAGCGGTAAAACAGGATGGAAGCGTATGGTCGTGGGGAGCAAACAATAGGGGGCAATTAGGAGATGGAACAAATGTGGATAAACTTGTGCCTGTGCAGGTAAAGGGCACTGGTGGAACAGGTTTTCTTTCAAATATCAGGCAACTTGCTGCTGGGGGCAAACATTCTCTTGCCCTTGATTCAGACGGTCATGTATGGGCATGGGGAGCAAACAATTTTGGTCAGCTTGGAGATGGAACAAACAATGACAGTGTCTATCCTGTGATGGTCCAGGGATTGCCTGAAATAAAAAACATTGCCGCAGGGATTAACTACAGTATTGCAATTGATCACAATGGAAATGTCTGGATGTGGGGTCAGAACATATCAGGCCAATTTGGTAGTGGCACTCAAACAAATTCAAACATTCCTGTAATACTCGAAACCCTTCGAATTACCGATATTTCTTATTTAATTACTGTTTCAGTCAGCCCTGCAAATTCAGGGTCAACAGTTCCATCAGGAACAAGAAAATATAGAAAAGACACAAACGCAAGAATTATTGCAAAAGCAGGTGAAAGATATCAGTTCAGCCATTGGAGCGGAGAAGCATCCGGAACAGAAACAGAAATACTTGTGTTGATGGATGCGAACAAAAATGTTATCGCAAATTTTGTGTTGATACCTGGAGTGAAATGTAAATTGACAATGGTGTGCAGTCCAGCGCAGGCAGGTTATCTGATTCCAGAAGAAGGCCAGCACGAATTTAGCGCTGGAAGTGTCGTGAATATTCTCGTCATACCTGGATACAGATACAATTTTACTGGTTGGAGCAACAATGTTACAAATCCATCAGCAATGGAAACAAGTGTTCGGCTTGATGGCGATACAACAGTAACCGCATATTTTCAAAAACAGGATTTTTCTACGTTTCCTGATATCTCTGCCGGAGGCCAGCACAATCTTGTTCTGAAAGAAGATGGAACTGTCTGGGCAAGCGGTCTTAATACTCAGGGTCAATTAGGAATCAATTCAGTGGTAGACGAAGGCGGGAATTTGCAGGTGAAAGGACTGGATGGAATTGGCTATCTTTCTGGTATTATCAGGGTTTGTGGTGGCGCAAACCACTCAGTGGCATTGAGCTATGATGGAACTGTGTATGGCTGGGGACTTAATACACTTGGCCAATTAGGAGATGGAACAAACACAAGTCCACGATATGCTGCTGTAAAGACAAAATCACCTGATGGCACAGGACAACTGTGTGGTGTGACATATATTTCTGCTGGTTCTTCTCATACCGCAGCAGTAAAAACAGACAAAACAGTCTGGACATGGGGAAATAATAATTATGGCCAGCTTGGCAATAATTCCACAACAAATACAAATCTTCCTGTTCAGGTTCATGGTGAAATGGATAGGGGTTTTCTCACAGGAGTAAAATCTGTTGCCTGTGGCCCAGAACACACGCTTGCTTTACTTGAAGATGGGACTGTTGTCGCATGGGGAAGAAACCATTATGGACAATTAGGCAATGGAACAACCCAGGATAGTTTTGTGCCTGTGAAGGTGTTGAATCTTACTGATATTGTTGCGATTGATGCCAGCGATTATGCCTGGGGTCCTCCTTTTTCTCTTGCCCTGAAAAGAGATGGAACTGTCTGGGCCTGGGGCGGTGGACGGGACGGTCAATTAGGAACCGGTCAGTCAGGCGAGGAGTATTACAGTTCAATTCCTGTGCAGGTTCAATCACTGACAGATGTCATTGCTATTGCTGCTGGTGATTTCCATGCTCTTGCCCTGAAAAGGGATGGGACTGTGTGGGCATGGGGAAGCAATTCAATGGGTCAATGCGGAGATAATACCTATGACAATATCAGGACAACTCCTGTTCAGGTAAAAGGCGTTGATGGAGTGGGCTATTTGACTGATGTTATTGACATATCTGCTGGTTATACCTATTCAATGGCAATGAAAAGAGATGGAACAGTATGGTTGTGGGGAATGCAGCAATTTTTGCTTTTTGGGGGATATCAGTGGACTGGGCTGCGTTATCCGGCGCCTGTTCAAAGGCCATATACCAATCTTGATACAACAGCACAACTTGTGTATCTGACAATGCAGGTGATACCGGCTGGCGCAGGTTTAACAAGTCCGATTGAAAGTATTCATGCCTATAATCCCGGTACTGTAGTCAACATCAGGGCAATGGCAAACAAGGACTATGTGTTTTCTCACTGGAACACAGCTGACAATGTGTTTTCGCCTGACACCACAGTAACAATGGACCAATCAAAAACAGTATTCGCATATTTTGAAAAACTTCTGGCACAGATGGGCGATATTAACAGAAATGATGCCATTGATATTCAGGATGTGATACTGGCATTAAGAATGACCTTAGAACTGCCTATAGAAATTGGATTCCAGTCAGAGAAAAGCCCGTATAGCAATTTAAGATTGGAAAGCGCTGACATCAATTGTGATGGTGAAATAGATGTAACAGATGTCATTTTGATACTCAGGCATGTTCTTGAATTTACAACACCAGTTTATGACCCATATAAATCAAGAACAGTTGTCGGTCCTGAAACAACGCCGGAAAGTGTGCTGGTCAACGTTAATGCAGGTGAAAAAGGTCAGGTAGGTCTTTCTGATGGCACTGGTGTGATTTTACCTGCGACAACAACGTCGTATTCAATTGTTCTTGGAAGAATATCAAATTACATAGACATTGAACAGGATTTGAACCTTGACCCTGACGAAGGGCTTTCTCCTCAAACAAGCGGAAGTTTGCGTACATTACAGATTGATTTTGATAGTGTGCTTTCTGATACAGATAAACTTTCAATGATACCAGTGATTACAATTCCACGGAAAGAAATAGGCGTACTCAATCCAGCAACAGTAAACATTTTAAGGATATCAGAGCAGGTGATAGGCGGCAAGATAGTAAAAACACACTCATTGCTTCCTGCTCATTTTGACGAAAATGGAAATCTTACGACAAAAGATATCTATCTTGCCCAACAACTTCTTTCAATGGAAGTTCCGCCAGGCACAAAGGGCAATGCTCCCATTTACATCAGTTATATCCCGTTAACATTCCAGGGAACAATCAACTGGGCAAGAGAAGCGAAATTTGTAAGAATGGTGCCTGACGCAAAGGCAAAAGCAAAAAGAAAACCGATTGATGCACTGTCTGATGAGGAAAAACAATGGGAATTGAAAAAGCCAATAAAAAATGTCGTAGTGCTTGTGCATGGACACAATGAGGAAGAAAAAACGGGTCTTGCAGGTCAATTTGAGCGAAACGCTGATTTTCCGTGGGCTGTTGATTACAAACAGGATGTCTGGACATATTTGTACGAAACATTCATCAAGGACTACTCTGATTTCAATTCATGCACAGTATTTTACGAATTCATCTATCCAACCTGGCGGCCGATTTTTGGACACCTTGATGATATGCTTGTGGAAAAAATCACCTCTGCTTTTGAAAAACAACTTTCTTATAATCTGGAAGATAAAGATAGTTTTGCCTTCAATCTTTTTATTGTTGCTCATTCAATGGGTGGGGTGGTTTCAAGAGCAGCAATCATCAAATTTCCTGAAGTTCTTGATGATCAGTTCAAACATTTTATTTCATGGGGCAGCCCGCACAGAGGCGCTGCTATGTATTCCCTGAGGTATTTATTAACAAGCCCTGCCTATGAAGCAAAAACAACCAAGGGTTCTTTATTGAGTACTGCCATGGCAACATATGTCGGCAACACTGTGATTGATGCTCCTGGCATTATGGATTTGAGATGGACAAATGGGTCGCCCCAGGCAAGAAGATTTTTACAGTTTGATAGTTATTTCCAGATTAAGAGTGCATACCAGTCCCAACCAAATATCTATGATTTAAGAACCGGTTCTCTTCTTTACAACCAGCGGCTGCAACAATTAAATGACAGTGACAACAAAGGCAGCAAATATACTTTTCTCTATGGCATTACCTCACAAGGAGTGCCTATGGATGAAATAGATGAAATAGGTCTTGTTGACCTGGTGTCTGTCCTGACACAGGGTGAAATTCCTATTGGTGCAACCATCAACAGGTTTCTTGTTGAAAATGGCTATAATGTTCTTCACACTAGATTGGAATCAGATAGCGATGGAGCAGTTCCCATTGTCAGTATGACAGGACTCGGACTCAATCCATCCCTGCTGATTGATGTGGGTGATATAGACCACGAGGCATATTATCATAACGCTGATGATGCAAGATTTGTTGCAAATAGAACCTTTGAGGCGCTTGGATTTAAAACAAATCCGCTTTACGACCCACCTGAAATTGAATTTATTTCGCCTGCTGATGATAATCTTCTTGAAGCAGAACAGGGTATTGTAACAATTACAGGAACACTCCACTGGAAAGGACCAAGAAAGTTTGAGGGTGGCGCAGTAAAAGAAATCAAGGTGTTCAAATATACATTTGCATATGAATTTCAGCATGGTTTTGACTGGCAGGGCCAACCAGTTACAACAATTGATTGGAACATTACAAATAGCGGAGATTTTTCTGTAAGTTGCAATATTCCTGAACCTGAAATGGTCTATGCATT
>Ga0209409_1000658_pt1 | contig 34443 bp, 32 predicted proteins | sample AD_JPNMR1_MetaG_FD_184424 | JGI IMG/M metagenome (GOLD analysis project Ga0209409, IMG submission 184424) | Active sludge microbial communities of municipal wastewater-treating anaerobic digesters from Japan - AD_JPNMR1_MetaG (SPAdes) (version 2) | ecosystem: Engineered > Bioreactor > Anaerobic...
GGAAATGTGTTTCAGATGGCTCGACAAGTGGCTGCAGGCATCAAACAGGTCCAGGGTGCCCAACCAGTATTACGAAAAGTACCTGAACTTATTCCTGAAAGTATAATTCAGAAGAAGCCGGATATTGTCAGGGCGCAGCAACTTCAAAAAGATGTGCCTGTTGCGACCCTTAATGACCTGAAAGAATGCGATGGGCTTTTAATAGGAACTCCCACAAGATTTGGCAATATGTGCAGTCAGATGAGGAACTTTCTTGACCAGACAGGTTCATTGTGGCTTCAAGGAGCGCTTATCGGGAAACCAGCAGGAATTTTTACTTCTTCTGTTTCTCTGCACGGTGGTCAGGAATCAACATGTCTCTCAACAATGCTGACTCTTTTGCATCATGGAATGATTATTGTGGGAATCCCTTCAAGCACGCAAGAATTGATGAAAACAAGCACAGGCGGTACACCATATGGAGCAAGCCACGTCGTTGGCATGCAGGAAAATTTCAAGCCACTTTCAGAAGAAGAAAAAAGTTTGTGTATTTTTTTAGGAAAAAGGGTCGCTGAGGTTGCAAAAAAGTTAAAATGTAACTGTTAATGGAGGTATTTTATGAAAAAAATGACAGAAGCAAATCTCAAGACAGCGTTTGCCGGTGAAAGTCAGGCGCATATGAAATATCTTATCTTTGCTCAGAAAGCAGAACAAGAGGGTAAGAAAAATGTGGCAAGATTATTTGAGGCAATTGCTCTTGCTGAACAAGTTCATGCCACAAATCATCTGAAGGCGCTCGGAGAAGTTGGAGATACTGCGGAAAATCTGCAAGGTGCAATTTCTGGTGAAACGTATGAAGTAGAAGAAATGTATCCTGCTTTTGATGCGGTTGCAAAATTGCAGGAAGAGAAAACAGCGCAAAAGAGCATCAACTATGCGATTTCTGCTGAAAAGGTACACGCAGGACTTTATGCAAAAGCATTGCAGGCAGTTGAGTCAGGCAAAGATATTGAAATTGGTAAAATCGCCATATGCAAAATGTGTGGTTGGACTATTGAAGGCGATGCGCCAGATAGATGTCCGCTCTGTAATGCAGGCAAAGAATATTTCAAAACCTTTTAACAATGATTGATTGAAAGGGGGGATAACAATGTGTAGGTGCTGCTGTTGCGGTTCAAGAAAGAAAGAGAAGAAAGAGTACGAATGCGCGGTTCATCCAGACAAATGCGCGAAAAAGACAGTGGAAGAAGGTGAACCTGTGCCAGTTTGCTGTGGTAAACCCATGAAACCAGTCAAGTGATCTACTGAATGGAAGGCAGATTGAATACGACTTCATATGTTGATAAAAAATATGAGATTGGCATTGATGGGACAAAGTACTATTTTATTTTGCGCAGTCCGGAAAATCTCAGCAAAAGACCGGTACTACTGATAACGATTGCAGCTGACTGTTATCATACATTGAACCATCCTGACTACAATCTCATTTCAGACGTGTTTCTTGCTGCAGGGCATCTGGTGGCAAGTTTTGACCTGCCAAACCACGGCGAGCATATTGACAATTATGGTGAAGGACTTACTGGGTGGGTAAATGCAATGTCTGATGGTGTGGACATTTTTGAAAAAATCAGAAAAATTGGTTCATCAATCATTGATTTTGCCGCGAGAGAAAAACTTGCCTGGAAAAATACTATTGTGATGTCAGGGGTTTCCCGAGGTGGACTTTCAGCCATGCATATCATGGCTTATGATGAACGTGTTTATGCAGCGGTTGTCCATGCTCCGTGCACTGACCTTAGCAAAATCAAAGAATTTGAACAGCTGAAGGATAATCCCATCCTTATTTCTTCAAATGCCATCAATCTTGCTCGTCGGCTTGCAAACAGGTTTTTACTTATTACAATTGGCGAAAAAGACCCAAGGGTTGATGAAAAGGCGTGCTTTGAATTTTACGCAAGATTATTTGCTATATCAGATACAATAAAGCCCGCTATTTTCATTCTTGAGGGCCAAACCCATGGAAAAACCGCTTTTAATGAGGCGGCATACATTGCGGGCGCATCCTTTCTTTTTGAAAAAATTGCCATGCGAATAAATGGAAAGGTTAATGATTAACCTTTAGATATGGGTCATGTTGCTGGAGATAATTGTTAATGTAATCTTCTATTGCCTGCTCAAGGGTATAAAGATTTTCTTTGTATCCGGCTGCGCGTAATTTTGAAATGTCTGCCTGTGTAAAGTACTGGTATGAATCTCTTATTGATTCTGGCATTTCAATATACTGGATATTTTCTTTTTTCCCGAGAACTTTGAATATTGTTTTTACAATGTGATTGAAACTTTTCGCTTTGCCGGTCCCGATATTGAAAATTCCATTGATTTCTGGCTTGAAATAGATAAATAGAGTCATTTTTACTGCATCTTTCACATAGATAAAGTCCCGCTTTTGCTCGCCATCTGGAAAATTTTTTCTATACGATTTGAAAAGTTGTGCTGTGCCAGTTTGTATGATTTCAAAGTATTTTTTGACAACAACACTTCTCATGTCTCCTTTATGGTATTCATCTGGACCAAAAACATTGAAGTACTTAAGACCTGCGATTGTTTTCAAGATGCCATTTCTGTATGCCCAGAGGTCAAAAAGGTGCTTTGAATAACCGTATCTATTCAATGGTTTCAATAAACTCAATTTTTCTTCGCTGTCAGAGAAATCCGGACCATTTCCATAGGTGGCAGCTGAAGAGGCATACACAAACCTGCATTTATGACTTTTTGCCCATATTGCAAGACGCTTTGTGTATTGATAATTGTTTTCAAGCAAAAATTTGAAGTCCTTTTCCGTGGTATCTGAGCATGCTCCCATGTGAAGAATACCTGATATGCAACTTTTGAAAGTGCCACCTTCCAATTTTTGAATAAAATCGTCCCTGTCAAAAATATCGACAAATTTAAGATTGACAAGATTTTTCCATGACTCTGACTCTTCTGGAGCATCAACAACAATGATGTGATCAATACCCATCTCATTTAACTGCCATATCAGGGCACTTCCAATAAAACCCATTCCGCCTGTGACGATGTGGTATTTTTTCATGTTTTTATAGATACCTGATAACAGTGGTTAACACATTTTTCTTATTGAAGGCATAAGAAAGATATGCATTTTTAACCTTTTTGCCAGAAAGAAATATTTCCAGTTTATTACCATCCCACAAAATTTCAATATCATCAAAGTATGTTTTTCCCTGAATATCTGCTGGAAGGGTCTTCCAGAATGCCTCTTTCATTGAGAATCCTATTGAAAAATAAATTTCCTTTTCCTCAAGAAAACTTTTTCTTTCGCGCTCTGTGTAAATTTTCTTCAAGAATCTCTCTCCATACCGTTTCAAAGCCATCCTGATGCGAGCTCTTTCAAGAACATCAATACCTGATTCGATTTTTCTACCTGCTAAAGATAATTCCCCTGGATTTTTGGTACTTACCTTTTTTGTCTGCATATGACTTTTCACATTCGCCAGACGCCTTCAAAAACACAACCTGACATATTCCTTCACCAGCATAAACCCTGTTTGGCACAGGAGCAAGATTTGCTATCATCACAGTAATATGTCCTTCCCATTCTGGCTCAAGGGGCGTGACATAAATTGCGATTCCCGAACGGGCATAACTTGATTTCCCAAAACAAATACCCAGCACATTTCTCGGTATCCTGAAATATTCAACACTTCTACCCAGGACAAAACTTCCTGGTGGAATTTCACATACTTTTCCAGTAAAATTCTTGAAGGAAGCAGAATCAGGATTTTTTGGGTCAATGCAGTTGCATCCAGTAAAAATTTTGAATTCATCAGCAAGCATAAAATCATAACCATACGAAGAAACCCCATAACTCATAACGCCCTTTTTTACACTTGATAAAAAAAAGGGCTCAATCATTCCTTTTTTTGCGTTTTTCTTAATCCATTTATCAGGGAAAACCATTATTTTATATCCACAACAATTCCGTGACGAAAATAGAGTATCCTGGTTCTATTATCTTTTCTGTAAGCCCACGAATAATAGACCATTCCATTGATAATCAACTCATGCTGGTATTCAGGATAACCCCAGCTTTCAATGACTTCTTCCATCGTCATCCCATAAATAATCCTGTGCTGTTGAATTGCTCTTGCAACAGCCAGTTTATTCATCGGGTAATCAGTAATCATGCTTCTGCCTTCTCTTTCAGCTCTGAAACCAGGGTGAATTGCGCAACCGCCAAACACCATAATTCCAGCAAGTAGCAGAATGAAGTTTTTTTTCATATTTTTCCTTTTTTTTGATTTATTTTATCAAATTTCAAAAAACAGTCATTTTTTCAAAACAAGCCAGGCAAAGAATGCTGCTCCAAAACCATTGTCAATATTAACAGCGACAATCGGCGCGCAACTATTGAGCATCGTCAGAAGGGGTGCAAATCCCTTCAAATTTGTTCCGTATCCAACAGAAGTTGGCACCCCAATGACAGGTTTACCAGTCATTCCTGCAATCACACCAGGTAGTGCCCCTTCCATACCTGCAATAACAATCAAAATTTTGCATTTATTAAGTTTTTCCAGATGCGGAACAATTCTGTGAATTCCGCTGACACCAACATCATAAATCCTCTCAACTCCTTTGCCGAGTATTTCAAGCGTCACTGCTGCCTCTTCAGCCACAGAATAATCAGAAGTTCCAGCACACAGCACAGCTACTTCTTTCTTTTTCTGTTTTTTTGCTGGTTTTGCAGTAAGAATTTTTGCGCTTTCATGATAAACAGGTCCTGGAAATTTTTTCAAAATTTCTTCTGCTTTCTCCTGAGAAACCCTGGTGATAATGAAATTTTTGTATTTGCCGGCAAGTTCCTTGATAATAGAAAGGAGATGCTCAACACTTTTTCCTTCACCATAAACAACTTCAGGAAAACCAATTCTTAATGTCCTGTGATGGTCTATTTTTGAGTGTCCAAGGTCTGAAAATGGTAGAATTTTTAATTGTTCGAAAACTTCATCAAGAGAATACGTGCCATTTTTGAATTTTTGCAGTATCTGGTGAAGTTTTTCTTTTTCCATAATAATATATTTTACAATATATGACTGAAATCGTAAATGTGGAAATTATTTTAGAGTTTGCTAAAATATTGCCAGGAGGACAACTATGACAAAAAGACAGATTGTAATTGATGCGATTAACCATCGTCAGGTGCCAGAGGTACCATATGTGATTAGCTTTACTCACAGAGTAAAACTTCAAATGGCACAATACTATAATGACCCTGAATTTGATAAAAAACTTGGCAATTACCTTTATTTCTGCGACTGGCTAAAAGAAGGACTATGGAAAGAAGTTGAGCCAGACATATGGGAAGATTATTTTGGAGTGCGGTGGAATAGAAAAATTGATAAGGACATTGGAACTGTTTGCAATCAGGTATTTTCTCCTGAGAACATTTCTGAATATAAATTTCCAGATTTAGAAGACATTTTTGATGCTGACAAACTTGTTCAATCTATCAAAAATAACAATGAACAATGTTTCTGTCTTGCAAGCTTAGGATTTTCTCTTTTTGAACGTGCATGGACAATGATAGGAATGGAGAATTTACTTGTGGCAATGGTGAATAATAAAAGGTTTGTCCATACTCTTTTTGATAGAATTGTTGAATTCAATTTGAAAATACTTGATAAACTTTGTAGTTTTCCAATAGACGGTGTTATTATAGGAGATGATTGGGGTCAGCAAACAGGTTTAATTATGGGACCTCATTTCTGGCATGAGTTTATTGAACCCAGAATCAGGCAGATGTATGCTACGGTAAAATCTCACAAGAAATACGTGTTTATTCATTCCTGTGGAAAGGTTGATGAACTTTTTTCTTCATTGATTGAAGCAGGGCTTGATGTTTTCAATCCCTTTCAGCCAGAAGTTATGGATGTTTTTGAAATAAAAAGGAAATATGGAAAACACCTATCATTTTATGGGGGTATCAGCACACAAAAACTTTTGCCATACGGTACTGTGGAGGAGACAAAAAGTCAGGTTAAGAAACTTTTGAATGAAATAGGAAAAGATGGCGGTTATATTGCTGCGCCCGCCCATTCAATACCATATGGAGCAAAACCAGAAAATATCGCAGCAATGATAGAAGTACTTCAAAACCAGTAGGGAGACAACATGAATGGGAAACAAAGAAGTCTTGCTGTATTGAACCATCAGAATTTTGATAGATACCCATTATTTGACATCCTTACCAATGATGCAGCAATTGAATACTATGCTGGTAAAAAGTTGACAGTGGAAAATGGAAGGGAAGTGGTTCACGCTGCTTTAGACAATATGGTGGATGCCACAAGATGGATTATTATGTACCCACAGAAGGAAGAGAAAATTGTGTCAGAAGATGGAACAATTATTGAACAAAGACGATGGACCGCTTGGTATCACAGAAGATTTACTCTCACCCTTGATGATGTGGTAAAAAACATCAAAAGCGAGATTGAGTATTTTTCAAACCCTGAAAATATTGAAAAAGAAGCCATTGACCTTGATAAAAGGATTGAACAACTTTTACAAATCAGAGACGAATTCAAAAATATTTTTCTTTTTGGCAATTATCTGATTAAGACAGGACTGCAACTTTATGCAGGCATTGGACTTGAATTATTTTCATACTTCATTACTGACCATTCAGATATTTTTGACAAATGGACGAATCTGGGAACTGAATTTAAGATACAGGTCATTGACAGGGCAAAAAAAGTCTCTGAGTTTCCTGCAATTTTTGACTGTGAAGACCTTGCTTCAAAAAATGGACCACTTTTTTCCCCTGAAATTATGAAGAAGTATTTTTATCCCCATTTAGAAAAACTGATTGATGCATATCACAGGAAAAATGTAAAATTTATTTTTCATACAGACGGCAATGTTATGCCAATTCTTGACCAACTTGTGGCAACAGGAATTGATGGGCTGAACCCTCTTGAAGTGATCGCAGGAATGAATCTGAAGGAAATTAGAAAAAGACACAAGGATTTAATTATGATTGGAGGTATTGATTGCAGTCAACTTCTTCCATACGGAACACCCCAGCAGGTGCGCCAGGCAACAATACAGGCAATAAGGGATGCTGGTCCATGGTACTTTCCTGGCTCAAGCACAGAATTACATAACAATATTCCGCTGGACAATATCAGGGCAATGGTGGATACTATAAGGGAAACAAAGCCGTAAACCAAATCAGTTAAATTTCGTCAAAATTTAATATGAGCGTAGAAAAATATTTTTTTATTCTGGTTGTTGCGACGGTTTTATGCGGCTGCAGTGTTTCTTATTATGAGAAAAGGGCTGACAGGGAGGTTTCTTCTATCTTAAAGGAAAAACAGCAACCAGCTGAAAAAGGAAAAATCAAAAGTGCTGGTTTAGAAGACGAGATCAGAAAGGAAACGGTTTTTCTTACTCTGAAAGACGCACTTATTCTTGCAGCAAAAAACAACCGTGAATATCAGAGCGCAAAGGAGGATGTTTATCTTTCAGCTCTTTCCCTGACATATCAACGCTATCTTTACGGCATACAGAGAGATGCATCTGGTTCAATACAATGGAATTCTGCTTCTGGCCAAGATACAGTCTCTGGAAATTTAAATCTTTCACTTGTTAAGTGGCTCGCCCAGGGAGCAAAACTCACATTTGACATAGGACAATACCTGACAAAATATCTTACTGGTTCTAAGGAAAATATCTATCAGACCGCATTGAGCTTGAATATTTTTCAACCGTTATTTCAGGGTGCTGGACGACTGGTATCTCAGGAAAATCTTATTGAGGCAGAAAGGAATGTCGTCTATCAAATCAGGTCATTCCTCAGATATCAGAGAAATTTTTCGGTTCAGGTTGCCCAGAAATATTTCAACATTATTCTCGCACAAAACAATCTCGACAACTACTGGAAAAATTACATCTTTTTGAGAGATACAAGAGAAAGAATAGAAATGCTTGCAGAAGCAGGAAGAATTCCGCCTCTTCAGGCAGACCAGGCACGGCAGAATGAGTATCGCGCATACCAGCAGTGGATACAGGCAGGCAACAATTACAAACAGCAGGAAGATGAATTCAAAATATTTTTAGGGCTTTCACCAGAAACTGTTATTATACTTGATAAAAAAGCGCTGGAAATATTTTTAGAAAAGGGATTAAGTCCGATTGACATTAAAGCAGAAAGCGCCATCGAATACGCCTTGAACAACAGACTTGATCTGATGACTTATTCTGACTATGTTGATGATGCTGAAAGAAACCTTGCCATCGCAAAAAATTTGCTCAGAAGCAGGATTGACTTTTCTGGCACAGTGTCTTCATCAACAGAACAAAAATCAACCTTTGATCTTGAACTGAAACAACCTTCGTATTCAGCAGGCATTGACTTTGAATTTCCAGCTGGAAAAATTTCAGACAGAAACAGATATAAGCAAGCATTGATTAACCTTGAAAGAAAAAAAAGGGATTTCACATTGAAAAGGGAAAACATAAAACTTGAAATTTTAAATTCTTTAAGGTCACTTGAAGAAGCGTATCAGAGTTACATTGTGCAGAAAAACAGTTTGGAACTTGCAACCAGAAGGGTTGAAAGCACAGATTTAATGCTTCAGGCAGGAAGGGCAACAACAAGAGATTTGCTTGAAGCCCAAGAATCATTTCTCGCTGCGAAGAATTCCTTGTCTTCAGCAATTGTCAATTACCTGATATCTTACCTTGAATTCCTTAGAAACACAGAACAACTACAACTTGACAACAATGGTGTCTGGAAAGGAGACCTGTATGAAAAAATTATTGGTGAAAATCCCGAAATTACTCAGAAATAAGTTCTTACTCATTCTTCTGGTTTTAATTGTGGCTGGCTTTGTGTACCATTCAATTCAGCAGGAAAAGAAAAAATTGAAGCAATACATCACGACTGAAGTAAAAAGAAAGGACCTTGTGATTTCAGTAATTGAAGGCGGAAACTTGAAGGCATTAAAGTCGCGAAAAATCATCAATGAAGTGCCTGGCTCACGAACAATACTTGATGTGGTTCCTGAAGGAACCCAGATTACCGAACAGGATGTAAAAAATGGCAGAATTCTGATAAGACTTGACTCAAAAGACATTGAAAATGACCTTGATCAGCAGAAGGTGAACCTGGAAACAACTTATGCTTCATTCAAGGAAGCAGAAGAAAATCTTGAAATTCAAAAAAAGCAGAATGAAAGCGATATCAATCAGGCACAGTTGAAAGTAAAGTTTGCAAAGATGGACCTTGAGAAATACTTAGGAGCAGAAATCGCTGGCAAACTTCTTGCATTAAAAGGGGCCAGTATCGATTATCAGGAACTTTTGAAAGACCCTGCCATTGGCGGAGAGGCATTGAACAAAAAAAGACAATACGAAAACAAAATTGACCTTGCAAAAGAGGAACTTGCCAGGGCGCAGGATACAATGGACTGGAGCACAAAACTTGCTGAAAAGGGTTATGTGACAAAAAGCGAACTTGAAGCCGATAAACTGGCGCTCCAGCAGAAAAACGTCTCTCTTGAACAGGCAAAACTGGATTATGAGTTATTCAAAACCTATGATTTCCCGAGACAGATCGAACAGTTTTTGTCAAACTATCGTGAGGCAGTCGCTGAACTGGAACGAACAAGGTCAAAATGTCAATCAAGGATCATTCAGGCAGAAGCAAATGTGAAAAGTAGAAAGGCAACATACATGCTTACAAAAGCAAAACTTGACGCAACGCTACAAAATCTTGAAAAATGCACAATCAGGGCAACACAACCAGGTTTTGTCGTATACGCTACGACAGGCAGATTTTTTGTTGATTCACCCATATCAGCAGGAACAAGCGTAAGAATGTATCAGGAACTACTCAATCTTCCTGACTTTTCAACAATGGGTGTTGAAGTAAAAATTCATGAATCAAGTGTTGAGAAGGTGAAAGCAGGGCTTCCTGCAACCATTAAGGTTGATGCTTTTCCAGACAAAGTATTTACTGGAAGTGTTCAGAGCGTTGCTTTGATGCCAGACCCGACTTTGAAATGGCTGAATCCTGATTTAAATGTATATGTTGCCCAGATTGCATTTGATAAAAGTTATGATTTCCTCAGGCCAGGAATGAGCGCACAGGTTGAAATTATTGTAAAAACGCTCAAAGATGTATTAGTAATTCCTCTTGTTGCTGTGAATTTCAGCGAAGGGAAGGCGTATGTGAATGTTCTGCGTGGCAGACACATTGAGACCAGACAGATTGAAATTGGTGAAAGCAACGAAAAGGAAGTGGAGGTGAAAAAAGGACTGAAAGAAGGAGACATTGTTGTTATTTCAGCCATAGGCAAGCCCGCAGAAACAAAGAAAAAAGGCGAAACAGAAAAAAAGACAGAACAAAAATTACAGCAACCTGCTTCTGATACTGGCTCTCAGAGTGCTCAACCTACTGTTGTGCAACCTCAAATAGAACAAAAAGTACAAGAAACCTCAACACCTTCTCGAAGGATAGAGCAAACTACATCTGACCAGGTCCCAGAACCTTCTGGGTCAGGAAGAAGACGACCAAGACCACCAGCAACAAATGAATCAGAATAATACCACAATAAAATTTGAAAATGTGACAAAGGTATATCATTTAGGCGGGATTGACATACCTGTTTTGAGGGGTGTCAGTTGTGAAATTAAAAAGGGTGAGCATGTTGCGATTATGGGTCCAAGTGGAAGTGGAAAAACAACCATGCTGAACATTATCGGATGTCTTGACAGAGTAACAAGCGGAAAATATTTCCTTGAAGGCAAAGACATTTCAACCCTTGATGATGACGCCCTTTCTGAAATTCGCAGCAGAAAAATTGGTTTTATTTTTCAGTCATACAATTTAATTCCGCAGTTAACCGTTCTTGAAAACATTGAGATGCCATTATTTTATCAACAGGTAGATGAGGCAAAAACCAGGGAAAAAGCAATTGAACTTGCTCAGATGGTCGGACTTGGAGATAGAATAAGACACAGACCGAGCGAACTTTCTGGAGGACAACAACAGAGGGTGGCAATTGCCAGGGCATTGATGAATGACCCTGTATTAATCCTTGCAGATGAGCCTACAGGAAATCTTGACAGTGTCAGTGGAAGAGAAATTATGAAACTATTGTGTCAGTTGAATGAACAGGGTACAACATTAATACTTGTGACCCATGATCCGAATGTTGCAAAATATTCCAGAAGGATACTGAAAATGCTTGATGGGAAAATTTCAAATGAAGATTAGTTTTATCCACCTATTCAGAATCATACGGCACGGCTGGAAAAATATCTGGCTGCATAAACTTCGTTCTCTTCTCACTGTGCTGGGTATTGTGTTTGGAGTTGCTTCTGTAATTGCAATGCTTGCTATTGGAGAAGGCGCAAGTTATGAGGCAAGAAAAATGATAGAATCCCTTGGCAGCAATAACATTATCATCAAAAGTATCAAACTTCCAGCAGACGCAAAATCTCAACAGGCAAGCTATCTTGGTGTTTACGGACTTACTGACAGAGACCTGAGGAAACTTGAGACAATCCCTTCTGTCATGAAAATTATTCCAGCATGGGAAATGGAAGATGATGTCTGGTATTATGATAAAAACATTTCTGCAAGAATCATTGGAACCCTTCCTGATTATAAGGATGCGATGAATCTTTCAATAAAAACAGGCAGATACTTTGACGAAAAGGACCTTGAAAAAAGTATCCCTGTGGCAATCATCGGTTCCACGGTAAGAACTTCACTGTTTCCTGCTGAAGACCCAATAGGAAAAACAATTAAAATCAAGAGCAGTTATTTCACAATCATTGGTATTGCTGGAGAAAAGGTTTTTGCAGGAGCAAGCGAAAGTTTTGTGGCAGAAGATATGAACATTGCTGTCTATATCCCGATGACAACGACAAAAATGTTCTTCGGCGAATATGAGACAAAAAGAACCTCAGGAGGCATAAGGTCTTGGGAAAGAAACTGGGTGCAGTATCACAGGTTTGTAATTCAGGTTTCAGAAACAGATAAAATTCTGACAACAGCGTCCCTTGTCAGCGACATACTCAGTCAAACCCATAAAAAACAGGACTATCAGATTATCATTCCTCTGGAACTTTTAAGACAGGCAGAAAAAACAAAAAGAATTTTCAACATAGTGCTTGGCTCCATTGCTGCAATCAGTTTGATCGTTGGTGGCATTGGCATCATGAATATCATGCTGGCAATTGTAACAGAAAGAACAAGAGAAATTGGCATCAGAAGGGCAGTAGGAGCAAGGAAAAGGGATATTATCAATCAGTTTCTAACAGAATCCGTGATACTGTCTGCTTCAGGAGGATTTATCGGAATTCTTCTTGGCATCATCATACCAAAAGCAGTAACAAAATTTGCTGGTATGATGACGCTCATCACACCCTGGTCAATACTGCTTTCTTTTACTATTTCTGTTGCAGTTGGAATTGGTTTTGGACTGTATCCTGCAAGAAAAGCCGCAAACCTTGACCCGATTCAGGCGTTAAGATATGAGTGATTTACAACTCGCCTGTTGAAGTAAAGGCAACCACGCAGTGTTCAACTCCCTTTATTGAACGGATACTGTCTGCAAGGGTTTCAACCCTTTGAGGTTTCCCTTTTATCACAACAATTTCAAGGCATTCGTCGTGGGAAAGATGCACATGCTGGGTGGATACCACAATATCTGAAAAATCATGCTGAATATCAATAATTCTGTCCACAATATTTCTTCTGTGATGGTTGTAGATGAAGACAATGGCTCCAGCAACCTGTTTTCCTGTCCGCCATCTCTGCTGGATGATTTCTTTTCTCATCAGGTCCGCAATTGCCTTTGACCTTGTGGTATACTTTTTCTGTTTTATTTTTCTGTCAAAAATGTCCAGCAGTTCTTTTTCAAGAGAAACCCCAAATCTTACAATTTCACCTTTCATCTGTGTCTTTTTTTGTTGCATACAGAACCTCTGATATTGTAGTCGTACCCTGAAGAACCTTCTGAATTCCATCTTCCCTTAATGTTTGCATTCCAAATTTTCTTGCAATGTCTGTAAGGACAGATGTTGAAGGGTCTCTCATTGTCATTCTTCTGAGTTCTTCATTCATTACCATCAATTCATGAAGCCCGGTTCTTCCACCATAACCAGTCCCTTTGCACAGATGACACCCCTTGCCCCTGTAAAAACGTACATCCCTGCCCACCAGGTCTGGATTCAATTCTTTTACTTCTTCGTCAAGCGGTTTATACGCTTCCTTGCAATTCGGACATATTGTTCTTACCAACCGCTGGCTCAAAACTCCTATTAGAGATGACGCAAGCAGGTAAGATTCAACACCCATATCAAGCAATCTGATGACTGCTCCAGGAGCAGTGTTTGTGTGCAGGGTTGCAAGCACAAGTTGCCCTGTTTGCGCTGCTCTGAAAGCAATTGAAGCACTGTCAAGGTCTCGTATTTCTCCAATCATCACAACATTCGGATCCTGCCTCAAAATTGAGCGAAGCGCAACAGCAAAAGTTAATCCGGCTTTCTGGTTTATCTGAATCTGGTCTATGTTTTTCAGATGGTATTCAACAGGATCTTCAACAGTAATAACCTTTTTGTGCACATTATCGATTTCATTAAGAGAGGAATAAAGGGTTGTTGTCTTTCCTGAACCTGTGGGACCTGTAACAAGAAGCATGCCGTATGGTTCATCAAGAAGCATACGCCATCTGTGCAGGGTTTCAGGCAAAAAACCAAGTTGTTCAAGCCCTGTAATGATATTTGTTTTATCAAGCACCCTGAGCGCAACCATTTCGCCGAAAATTGTCGGGAATGTTGAAATTCTCAAATCCACGCTTCTTCCACTGATTCTTGCTTTGAAATAGCCATCCTGTGGCACCCTCTTTTCAGAAATATCAAGATTTGAAAGAACCTTGATATGCGAAACAATGGCAGGATACAGTTCAAGTGGGGGAGGCGGGAATTCATACAAAAGCCCATTGATTCTGTATCTCAATCGTACTCCGTCTTCCTCTACTTCCAGGTGTATGTCTGTTGCCTTCAGTTCAACTGCCTGTTCAATCATTGAAACCACTGTGCTTTCAGCAGTCGCTTCCCTGTCCAGTTCCCTCAGTTTCACGGGTTCATAAAATTTTTCAGAACCCTGATTTACAGGGCTGATTACATCAAGACCAACCTGAGAGAAATATTGATCAAAACTTTTCCTCAATTCTGATTCCTTCACCAATCTTGTTTCTACATCAAGGCCAGAAATTTTTTTGACCTGTTCAACTGTTTCAGAATCAAGAGGATCAACCATTCCACAAACGACTCTGTCTCTGGACCTGAAAATGGGAATTGCCTGATATTTCCTGCATGTAAATTCAGGAAGCACCCGCAGAACATCCTTTTCAATCTGCATTTCTTCAAGATTTATTGGCGGGATGTGAAAACTATGAAGGACAAACTCGTACCAAGATTCTGAATTCATCAGTCCAAATCTGATAAGCAAATATCCGAACGAAGTGCCTGTTCTTTGTTTTTCCCGAACTACCAGGTCTATCTGTTCTTTTGTTATACCCTTTGATTCAAGAAGCTTGCTAATTGCAGGATGCTGGTCCATTATTTCAGCAAGGGTTCAATAACTTTTTCAAGTTCCCCTTCAGAAAACATGCCTATCCTTTTTCCGCCTGGGACAAGATTGCTGTTTTTATCAATGATAAAGGTTGTTGGGACGCCTGTAATCGGACCATAGTCCTGTTCAATAGTGCCAGAAGCCATTGCAACAGGATAGGTGATGTTATACTGTTTTACAAGCGCTTTCACATCATCGGGTTTGCTGCTGACAGCAACACCCACAATAACAAGCCCCTTATCCTTGTATTTTTCGTATGTTTTTACAAAGTCAGGAATCTCCCTTTTACACGGCGGACACCATGATGCCCAGAAATTCAAAACGACAATCTTTCCCTTAAGCGAGCTCAGTGTAATCTGCTTACCATTCAGGTCAGTAAGATTAAATTCAGGCGCCTTTTTTGCTCCCTGAGCCCATCCAGTACCTGCAAACATCATTACGCTGAACAATGCCACCACCACAATCTTCAATAACTTTTCCATGTGACCTCCTTTTTTTACTATGGTATTATACCATCAATCATTTGACGGTTAAAAATAGAAAAAGATTAAAATCTGGGAAGTAAGAAAAATAAGGAATGTTTGAGAAAGGACGCAGGATAATTAAAAAAACACACATCCTAAACTTCAAAGGTTGACTTTGCATTTTTTGAAATTTCGAGTTAAGGTTTGGAGTTTTCGAAAAGCACCCTTCACCTTGATTTTCTCCTTTGATGGGAGAGAGTGTGAGTGTGAAAAAGGAAGAGGAAAAATAATTAGGTATCTGATGTTGTTATGTTCAAAACAAAAAATTAATTTTCAAACTCTTACTCTGTACTGTTTTACCCACTGGCATACCTGTTTTATAGTTTCTGGCTTACAAAGTGGTGGCATAACACCTGCAGAAGTAATTACAAGCCCTCTGTGATGGGGCAATTTATCGAGCTCATTTTCAATCTCACTGATAATTTCTTTTGCTGATTTTGTCCATAGTACTGCGTTTGTTCCGCCAATCAGGCACTTATCAGGACATACTCTTCTTCCCTCAATAAGTGTGGTGTTGCCAACAGGAACTGTTGTGAGTGCTTCAAAACCAGAAACAGGTAAACTTGCAAGGTCTCTCAACAGGTTCTTCAGATGTCCGCACATATGAAGAACGAGAAATTTTCCTGAGTTCTTTACAAGACCTGCGCAATCAAGGATGTTTTGATAGCAATATTTTCTGTACTGTTGCGGAGAAATCAGTGTTGTGGAAGTATTTTCAACGAGATATAAAATTTCAGCCGGACTGTATTGGTCCAGAATTTCAGTTGATTTGAGATTTTTCTTCTGCATTGTCTCAAACAATTGTTTCACCTCTTGTGTGAAATCAGTCAAAAAATAATGGCAGTTTTCAATGCCAGCAAGATGTTGAACGAATTGCATTAAAGGTGTTGTTCCTATGGAATGAGCGGTAATTGCGTCAGAACCTATCTCTTTATGCTGTTGCCTTGCTTCCTGCAGTTTTTCCTTATCTATTTCAAGGCAGGCATCAGCAAACCATTCTGTCAGGATTTCGATATCCTGCTTTGTTTTTACTGGATACTCAACTGGATGCCATGCCTGAGACGGTTCGTCAAATTGCATTGTCGCCGTAAGATTTCCATACTTTGTTAAATAAATCAGTTTTCTTGTGATACCAATTTTTTTCTCTTCAAGGGAAGTTGACCTTCTTTTCTCCTTTATAAAGCCAGTTAACCATACATGTTTATCACTGCCAATGTAATCGTGCATCTCATCAATGGTCATATTTTTGAACCTGCCACTTTGATAATTAAGGTATGAACTATTAATTTTTGGCCAGAAGGCAAGATGATCAACTGGTTCCAGTTTTAATGAAGCAATCCATCTTTCTTTTGGCGTCATTTTCATTTATTTCCTAAGTATAGCCGGTTTTATTGTATTACATCTTAGTCACATATTCCACTTCCTCATCGTGCACGTCATTGACGTTGCATTATTATTCGTGTAATATTTATTAAACAATGAAGGATTAGAACATGCACGCTCTCAGTTTAACTGATTATGAAAAAACCAAAGGCAAAGAAAAAAACGTTTGTAGCGAATAAAGTGGAAGAAAATACTGTTGCATACTTTCAGACAGAATCAATTGTAATAATTAATGAAGATTTTTTATCAACCAAGAAAATCACAGAAGGTTCCATTGACCTAATCGTAACCTCGCCTCCATATAACGTTGACATTCATTATAATTCCTATGACGATAGAATTTCATACGATAGTTACCTTGGTTTTACTGAACAGTGGTTGAAAAAGGCATATTCACTGTTGAAAGAAGATGGCAGAATGTGCTTAAACATCCCCCTTGACAAGAACAAGGGCGGTCAACAAAGTGTTGGAGCGGATATAACGGTAATTGCAAAGAGAGTCGGTTTTAGGTATCACTCAACAGTTGTATGGAACGAAGGGAACATCTCACGTCGTACTGCCTGGGGTTCGTTTATGTCTGCTACAGCACCATATGTTATCGCACCTGTTGAAATCATTGTAGTTATGTACAAGAATCAATGGAAAAAGACAAGTGGAACAAGGATTTCTGACATTACTAAAAAAGAATTTATGTGTTGGACAAACGGTCTATGGACGTTTTCAGGAGAGAGCAAGAAAAAAATAGGTCATCCTGCTCCGTTTCCAATTGAGCTGCCAACACGATGTATAAAACTGTTCACTTTTGTTGGGGATACTATCCTGGACCCATTTCTGGGAAGTGGCACTACGCTTATTGCTGCATATCTTAATAACCGTAAAGGAATAGGAGTTGAAGTAGATAGGAGATATTGTGAGTTGGCTCTAAAAAGACTTCGCAATGAGGCGAGAATAGACCAGAGACAACTAATAACCGTTTTCTAATACTATGAGAAGACGAAGAACGATAAAAGACCTGTTGATTGAATTTTTTAAAGCACATCCGAACGAAGATATGCCAAACATGGGCCTGTAGTTGACTGGGTCGAAGAAAAATATGTGCGACTTTATGGGAGAAAACCTCGGGATACATGGAGGTCTATCAGGAATTTACACAAAACAGGATTTTTGATTAAGGTTAGAAAAGGAATATATAAATATGACCCGTCCGCAGCAAAAAAAATAGAATTAATCGGTGTGTTATCTGTGGCAGAGGGAAAAAGGACGGTGTAGAGATTCATGTTGACCACATAAAACCCAGATATCTGGGAGGAACATCTACAATTGACAATGGACAGACATTGTGTGCGCAGCATAACTTTATCAAAAAGACACTGAAACAGACAGAAACAGGTAAAAAAATGTTTATTCGGTTGTATGATCTTGCAAAAGCAGAAAAGAACGAAGAACTAATAAATTTTTGCGCTGAGGTACTAAGGGTATACGAAAGATACGGCATAAATAGTCATATAAAATGGGAAAAGTAGGACAAATTTTATTTTCCTGTTTTTTCCAGTTTCCAGACATCAGACGTCATGTTATTGCCTGCAACCACCCACAAACCATTATCATAAACAAAAACGCTTGCTGCATGCCTTGGTTGCCAGGGAGTATCAGGAAGTTCAGTCCAGTTCTTACCATCCTCTGAGTACCAGACATCATTCCTGTTGCCACCAATTTTATGATATCCTTCCATAACCCAGAGTTTGCCATCAAATACCGCAACTTCGTGATACTGCCTTGGATGCCATGGTGCGTTTTCACATACCCTTTCCCAGTATTTTCCATCTTCACTACACCATACATCATTGTAAAAAATTCTCTCTGGCTTTTTGGGAGTATCGTATGTTCCGCCTCCAGGAATCCAGATTTTGTCCATAAAAACTGCTGCTGCGCCTATCATTCCCCTTGGAGCCCATGGAAGATTATCAGCCACCTTTTTCCAGTGTTTTCCATCTTCACTGCACCATACATCTGAATAAAAAATTTCATCTGCTGGCGCAAATTGTGGAAGGGTCTGCCCACCAATTACCCAGATTTGATGCCTGAAAACGACTGTGTAATGCAGAACCCTTGGTCCCCATGGCACATTTTCGCACACACATTCCCATTTCACTCCGTCAGTGCTTTTCCAAACATCATTCTGATAATGATGCTGGTTGGCGTCTCCACCAACAATCCACATGGCATCTTTGAAAATCACATATCCCGCAGTATGTCTTCCTTCCCATGCAGCAGAGGGATTTTCCAGTGTCCAGTTTATTCCATCTTTTGATGACCATACTTCACTATTGCAGATTTTTGGAAAGTGAATTTTATCAGAAGGGTTCCATCCACCAATAAGCCACATCTTATCTTTGAATACAAGAGCACCTGCTCCATCCCTCGGCGCAAATGCTGCGTGATCTGTAATTTTCAACCATCTGTACTGAGCCATTTTCTCTACCACTGTTTCTCTTTTTTACACAAGTAAAAACGTGTGGCTGATTTTCTGCGCCTCTTCTATGTCGTTTCTGGTAAAATTTGTTTCTTCGAAGTTGCTTTCAAAAAATTCCTCAAACCCGTTTTTCAGTGCTTTAATCAGTGTATCAAAATCAGGGACATCGTTCAAAATTTCAGACATTGATACAATTTTTGAAAAATCTGGCTTTGAGAGAAATATTTTCGTCCATAGATGCTTTTGAATTTCAATCAATAAACTTCCATGTTGCAAAAAAGAAGACCTATCTTTTCTCTGGGCGCTGCCGATAATTTTTCTACCATTTACGACAAGGTCATGTCTGGTTGACAGGGAAAAACAATCTCTGTCAGTTAGAGAGGGCTCTTTCCCTATAGACACTCCGCGCCACTGAACGTTGATACCGAGTTTTTCAAGTCCCAATTTTAATGCGCCGCATATTTTTTCATATGATGTCATGGGGCCGGGGAAAATTTTTCCATCGTTTGTTGCTGAAAAACTGTACGTGATTTCTCTATCGTGAAAAATGGCGCTTCCGCCAGTAACTCTTGCAACCACAGGAATATTGTTTTCTTGACAAAATTCAATGTCAACAAGATTTTTTGGCTTCTGATTGGCACCAAGAGAAACACCAGATGGTTTCCATGTATAAAATCTCAACACCGCAATTTCAGGATTTTTTTTTACCTTATTCCACATTACACTGTCAAGCGCCATATTCATTTCTGGCGAAATATCCTGAGTAATAACAACTAACCATTTTCTATCCATTGTTTTTTATCTGATGATAAATTTTCAGTACTTTTGCTGCGCCAGCAAAGCAACTCGAAAACATCCAGCCAATATGTCTTTCATCGATTTCCTTATCAACATAATCTAAGAAATCTCAGCATGAGTACTTGTCATCTGGAAGATACGGCGTTTTAATGAAAACAAGTTTTACCTGCTGTTGTGTATCATTGATGATATCATGGGCTTCGCCTGGCTCTATTCTGACTGCATCGCCTGGAAAAACTCTTTGCTGTTGACCTGAGACAATAATATTCGGGCTACCTTCAAGGAAAAAGAAATCCTCAACCACTGAATTATGTCCGTGCGCTCCCATCTTTTCACCTGGTTTCAAAACAATAATTCCCCATTCACAGTGAGGTCCTCTAAAAAGATATTTCGGACCTGAATCACCTTTTCTGAACTTCTCGACAGATTCTGATGTTTTTTTCATATACACCCCTGGTTCTGGTTATTTTAGCATAAAAAGCGCCCCTGGCCTGACTCGAACAGGCGGCACGCGGTTTAGGAAACCGCTGCTCTATCCTAACTGAGCTACAGGGGCGTTATTTATATGATAACTGAATCAAACCCAAGTTTCAAGAAATTGCAGGAAATATTTGAACTGGCAAGAAAAATGTAATCGCACGGTTAGTTGATGAAAATTTCCCATCCTGTGTTTAACAAACTGGATAGTATATTCAATCAGAATATTGACCATAAATTCTGGCTGCCGTGTACATACTTTTTATGTTCTCTACAGGTGTTAAGGGAGCAAGGTTATTACCTTCTCTCATTATAAATCTTTTTCCTTTCATTATGCCGCTTTCACATATCTTTTTCACTTCCTTTATAATGTCTTGCTCTTTACCGCTTTTAAGCAGCGTAATACTGGGTCCGCCAATTATTTCAACATCCTCGCCCAGTTCTTTCCTGACTTCGTTAAAATCAATCGGAAAACCAGTATCAAATGAATAAACATTCAAATTTTCTTTTAAAAATTTAAAAAGATGCCATGCGTTTCCGCAAAGATGCATATATACTGGAGATCCATCAGAAAATTCCTCAACAATTCTTTTGTGGAATGGAAATACAAAATATTTATATTTTTCAACAGAAAGAGTTGCAATGAGGTCATCCGCAAATCCAAAGTTCTTTGTTTTTATTTTTTCTGTTTTCCCTTCTCTCTTCATTCTCCATTTTCTTATTTCTTTCATTCTTACTATTATGTTGTCCGTGACAAAATCCATTAACTCAAAAAAATATTTTTCATCATCTATCATATCAAAAAGTATTTCTGTCAAACCCCGCAATTTCCCTGCAACCGTAAATGGACCATCTGTTCCTTCTCCTGGTATTGTTAGTGGTCCTCTCACTGGTCTTTCCTCAAATTCAATATTTTTGCATTTCTCATTGATATATTCAAAAAATTCTATTGCTTTTCCAAGCAGATTCCCTCTTAAAGGGTCAGGACGTTCAATTTCATACAGTTTATATTTGTTTTCCTTAAGAATCGGTTCTGTATCGGGTGGAGTAAAATCTCCAGGAAATATTAATTTACACCCAAACCATCCTGCCTCATAATTGTTCTGAAAATCTACATTTATTTGCCATCCATCTTCTGGAATGCCCATTTCCCTATCACATACTATATTTTCCCTCCACCATTTATGAAATAAAAGCTGGCATTTTATATGTATATCAGGATTGTTGTAAAATTGATAAAATGTATAGCCATTTTTGTTTAAATATGGGTTTTCAAAAAAGTTTCTTATGCTTCCACCAATTATTGCAGGCACCCTTTTGTGTTTTTTTACTCTATAATCCTCCCACAATTTTCTTACCTCTTCATTATGTTTTTTAAAATCAATTGTTTCTTTTAAAAAAAATCCCACTTAAACCTCCGTAGCACCCTGCCAGATTGTCCTAAAACAAGCCGGGTAATTTTTTTATTTTTCATCTAGTGATATTTTTATATTATATCTCCAAACATACTCCTCCACACCTGTCAGAAGGCCACGTTAAGATACAACAATATTATTCCTATTGGGTGATATGATTAAACAAAGGCGGAAAAAATAGAAAAAGAAGGTATGACTTTTGAAAAGAGAAAAAGAATACAGACGAACTTTTCTAAAAAGGGCTGAATAACTTAATTTTTGTTGATATTGCTTTTGACAATATTCATCAAAAAATTATCATATTAATTTACAATCACCTCTGTCCTTCAGACAATGAACAAACAAATTGTTGAAATAAGCAAAATTAGGGGTATGTACTGGGCTATAACCTCAGAAGTTTTTAACACGATATTCTGTTATCTTACTGTTTTTGGTTCGGTTTTCTTATTGTTTTTGAACGAACTTAAAATACCGGCACAACGTATAGGTTTACTTCTTTCTTTTTTTCCGTTTTTCGGCATCATTGCTCCATTTTTGAGTAGTTATGTTGAATACACTGGAAGCAAGAAGGTATTTCTTTCATGCTGGGCAACAAGAAAAATCACTATCGCATGTTTATTGTTTCTGCCATGGATAATAAACAGATATGGATATCACGCGGGCACACTTTATTTAACAGGTATTATCATGGTATTTGCTTTTTTGCGAGCCATAGCAGAAACTGCCTATTACGCGTGGTTAAAAGAATTTGTTCCTGACCATCTTCGCGGGAAATACACTGCTTTGGGCAGTATTTTTCCAAGCATAGCCGGACTTATGGCAATTTTTTTTGCAAGTTACGTCATTGGAAAAGGTTATGGCGTGCAAAGATATATGCTGACTATTGGGACAGGGTGCATTGCAGGATTTATCAGCGTTTTTTTGATGAGTTTTGTTCCTGGTGGAAACCCTGTGAAAGACAAAAAGCCGTCTTTTAAAATCAAAAAAGTTTTAGAACCATTAAAGGACAAAAATTTTATCAACTTTCTTTGCAGCATAGGATGCGGAATTTTTGGATTATCTCTTATGGTGTTTTTACCTATTTTTGCAAAGGAAAAACTTTCTTTTTTGCCAGGTCAAATTGTTTTTCTTGACAATGCCACAATACTTGGATATTTGCTGACAGGTTTTTTGTGGGGACATCTGGGAGACAGATTTGGTGGCAGACCTGTCATGATTACCGGATTGTTGATTTATTGTTTTGTACCACTTGCCTGGCTTTTTCTGCCGCGGGAAGAAATATCTCTTTTCAGAATGGCTCTGGTTCTTTACTTTATTGCCGGCTCAACACAAATAGCAAGAAGCGTGGGAACTTACAGAATTCTGTACGCAGGAATTATAGGAAACAACGAAGCAATATACTACACTTCCATATACTATGCCTGGATTGGACTTGTGGGTGGTTTTGCGCCACTTTTTGCAGGTTACGAACTAGAAATGTTTTCCAACTTGCTTTTGCACTTTCCCTACTTTACTTTTGATGCATACAGTGTCTTGTTTTTAATAAATTTTCTATGCCAGATTTCAGCGATTTTCTTCATCCGAAAAGTCAAATCAGATAAACAGTTTACAACAAGAGAACTATTTTTTAAGCTGGCGCAGTATATTTTTGAGCGGCGATAGTATATAATAAAAGTCAAAATGATATCTCATTTAATAGGGAGATAAAATGAATGTGAAAGAGGTGATTGATTATATCAAGAAAATTGCACCTTTTAGTGATATGTTCGGAGAAATTCCCAGTGATGATTCAATTGTATTTGGTGATGAAAATAACATTGTGAAAGGAATTGGAGTAACATGGTCTGCAACAATTGATGTTTTAAAAAGGGCTGAAAAAGAGAACCTCAATCTTATCATCACTCACGAATTTTTATTCTGGGGGTACAGTGAAACAATCTGGTTTCAATCTGACAGGGATATACTGAAAAGGAGACCAAATGCATTGAGACATGAAATTTTACAAAGAAATAATATGACTGTTTATAATACACACAAAAACTGGGATGCAGTAGCCTCCTGGGGAATGTGCGATGCATTCCCAAAACTGCTGGGGTTTGAAAAAGAAATAGCAAGAGGAAGATTCATAAGAGTTCACGAAATTCAGCCAACGAAGGCAGGCAAACTTGCTGAAACGATAAAAGAAAAAATGAAGTTGCCTGTAATAAGAATTGCAGGTAATCCAGAAAGAAAAATTACAAAAGTGGCAACAGCAGTGGGCGGACTTGGTCAGATTTATGGAATTGCAGAAGAACCCGCACGGCTTGGCGCTGAAGCCATTGTATTTGGAGAAGCAGTTGATTATACTATCAGATATTGTGTTGAAAATGACATGGTGGCGATTGAAACAAGTCACGTATTGAGTGAAAATCCTGGTGTTGAGAACCTTGCAAAGAAACTGAAGGAAAAATTCAAAAATACTAAGGTGTTATTTCTCGATGCCGGGTACCCTTTCAATGAGGTGAGGTGAAACATGAAGGCTGGGATTATTGGATTGAAAATGGGCAGGCAGCATCTTTCCGGGTATCTTCAGAATAATATTGAGGTTGCTGGTATTTGTGATATTGACCAAACGTTATTAAAAAATGTTCAACACCAATTTAATATACATGTGGCAACGGCTGATTATCAAGAACTTCTGGCAGAAAAAGACATTGATATTATTTCTGTCGCAAGTCCTGATTATTTCCACAGGGAACATTGTTGCTCTGCACTGTTAGCGGGAAAGCATGTTCTATGCGAGAAACCTTTGGCATTAAATCTTGAAGATTGTATTGAAATTATCAAGGCGGTCAGACAATCCGGAAAAAAATTTATGATAGGACAGGTATGCAGGTTTGCGCCAGGGTTTGTTCTTACCAAGGAAATTATTAATTCTGGTGAAATAGGAGAACTTTTTTTTGTTGAAAGCGAATATGCACATGATTACAGCGTTGCGGAAGGTGTGGGAAAATGGAGAAAGGATAAAAGGAGAAAACCATTTATTGGTGGAGGATGTCATGCAGTTGACCTTTTAAGGTGGATTACAGGAGACCCTGTTGAAGTGTTTGCCTATTCAAACCATAAATGTCTTGTTGACTGGCCCGTGGATGATGCAACAATTGCCATATACAGATTTGAAAACGATGTAATGGGAAAAGTATTCTGTTCTATTGGATGCATCAGACCATACACGATGAGAAGTGTTTTTTATGGAACAAAAGGTACCATAATTTCTGATAATACTTCAGACCATATTCTTTTGTGCTCCACCAGATATTTTAAGAGAAAGGCAAACTACAATTTTGCAAAAATTCCTGTTAATATCGCCCATCATAATGTTGCTGCAGAAATCCGCTATTTTGTTGATTGTATTTTGAGCGATCGCAGAATTGAAACAGATGAAATCGAAGGAACAAAAACAGTTGCCAGTTGCCTTGGAGCAGTAATCTCGGCTGAACAACATAGACCCGTCAATATCAGAGATGAAATGTTCTCCAGGTTTATCCACCTGTAAGATGTTACTTCCCAATAATCCAGACAGGACTTGCCCAAGCAACTTCTTGATTTCTTTGAATGGCTCTGATGTAGTAAAAAGCAAATGGATGTTTGGAGTGCTGGGTAGGCGGAAGTAAAATTCTATTTACTGGTGTACTGTCCTGCCAGTGTACTTCCACATCCATTTTTTTGTCTTTTATTGTTGCCACAATACAGTTGTTCCTGATTATTTCAATCCTTTCAAGGATATCAGTACCGTGAAATATGATATGGAATTTTCTGATGCCTGCTTTTTGAAAGTTGATTTCTTTGCCCAGAGGATTTCCGTTCATTGTGTAAAACAGATATATCCGTGCGCCAGTGGTTGCAATCGTTCTTCTATTCCACAATGCCTCCCATATTCCTTCTCTTGAAAGTTGATTTGCAAAAACTCCTGTCAGTCCATCCTTGTAATTACATGAACCCTGTGGAAAATCTGTTCCCGCATGCCCGATGTGGTCGTCTCCACCACCAGTAAATCCCACCTTCCAGCCAGAGAGAAGCGCATTGATGAGATAACCGATCTTAAACGGTTGCCAGTTGCTTTTGCATTCAGGAATGGGATTACCCATTTTTTCACTACATTCATAGCTTCCCCTCATTTGATATATCTCAACCAACCTTTCTTTTGTTTCATCATGATCTTTCCAGTCACAGAAATTTCCCCCATGTGCAGTATGGTGAGGTATTACAATGGCTTTTTCTTTTTTCAGGGCTTTGAACAGGGCTTTTGGTGTGGGAAAATGTCCTTCATCTGAGCGATACATGGGTCTATCATCATGAAAATAATAAACATTTCTATCTCCATCTCCATTTCGTCTCCACTTTGCCCACTCATAACCTGAAAATGTAATAAATTTTCCGGGTTTATGCCATTTTTTTACAGTTTCGCATGTTTTTTTCCACATTTTTTCTGTGGTTTCCCAGGTATGGTCATGGTCACCAGGAGCACCAAAATCAAGCCGGGCTTCGTTCTTTAATTGATGAAAATAATGGTCAATTGTTCCGACACCATCAGACATTTCAGTATGTCCATGTATCATTCCCCAGTAAAGATTGTATTTCTCATTTTCACTGCATATGATGGGATTGCTGACAAATTTTTTTCCGGCATACTTTATAGTCAATCTATAAATTCCTGGCTCTGGAAGGGCAGTTTCAAACTCAAGGCAGGTGGAGTTTTTCACCCTTTTGATTGGGCTATTTAATTTTTTTCTGCCGCAAAACAGGTATATTTTTTTGTGCGGAATTTCTGAGGAAAGATTATGAAATTTATCCTCAGGTCTGATGAGTACAGAAAAATTTTTTTCTGGCAAAACATTTGAAGGTGCATGTATTTTCATATGATGTATGCGTCTACCAAGGATATGGACTAAACAGGCAGAAAGAATTTTCTTTTGATTTTCCTGGTTCCAGACACTTTCAGCCCTGTGGGGACCAGAAGCAGATACTAGTTCATCCTGATATAAAACGAAAAACTTGTTCAAAATGCTTGCTGTCTCACAATAAACATTTCGCAGGACAACTTCAAGGTATTCTTCTTTTTTTATGCCAGTATCAGGAATATGTATGATAAAAGTTCCTGGATAACCTGAATATTTTGAAATTTTTAAATTTCGATTTTTCAATTTGGCACAGATAAAACCATCTGCTTTCTTACTGGTAATTTGGATATTTGAGAAATACCCTTTGTTATTTCTTCCACCAGCAATTTGAAGTTTCACAGATGAATGTGGTCTGATATTTCTTGATAAAAGAAATTGTAATTTCAGTGTTGCCTTCTGCCCCGCAAAAACAAAAGACGGTCTGGAAAAAGTAATTTTTACTCTGCCAGGTATTCTGATTGGTCTTTCAAATTTAGGGACATGGATATTTTTCATATGCATCTCAGAGTATATTTCTGAATTGTACCACAAATTCAGTGGGATTAAATAAAATTTTGACACAAAGGTAAGAAATGTGTATAATCTTGGCAAAAATAAAATCCTGTTGTGGCTGATTTTACAAGAGTATTTTACCAAAACTTCAGGACAAAATGGAGGAAACATGAAAACTCAAAAAACGCCTGTTCCCGATAAAGAAACAAAAATTGAAAAAAAGTTTTATCTTGTGGATGCAACCGGTAAAACCCTTGGACGGCTGGCATCAAACATAGCGACGGTTCTCCTTGGCAAGCACAAAAGTTGCTGGGTTCCATACCAGGATACAGGTGACTTTGTTATTGTCATCAATGCTGAAAAGGTGAAATTAACCGGAAAGAAAATGTTTGACAAGGTATATTACAGACACTCCGGATATCTTGGAGGATTGAAAAAAGAAACCTTTATGTCACTGATGCAGAAAAGTCCTGAAACAGTGATCGAACATGCTGTAAAAGGAATGCTGCCTCACAATCGGCTTGGAAGACAACTGTTAAAAAAGCTCAAGGTTTATCGTGGTTCCCAGCATCCGCACCAGGCACAGATACCAGTAGTGCTTGACATAAAATAGGAGGTTTTATGCCAAAAATTTACATTATCGATGTAACAAACAGGGATGGAGTGCAGACAGCACGGCTTGGCCTTGCGAAACTTGAAAAGACAATGATCAACTTGTATCTGAATCAGATGGGCATATTCCAGAGTGAAGCAGGTTTTCCTGTTACAAAGCACGAAATCAATTATCTCAACGCAAATATGGCACTTGTAAAAAAGGGTATTCTTACTCCAATAAGAATCTCTGGCTGGATGAGGGCAATTGTTGATGATGTTGCTGAAGCGTTCAAAAATATTCCGGAACTTGAACATGTCAATCTTTCGATTTCAACATCTCAGCAGATGATACTGGGTAAATTTCAGGGAAAAAGAGATTTTTCAGGCGTGATCAAGGACATGACTGCTGCTGTTGATGAAGCAAAAGCACGCGGAGCAAAATCAATTGGAGTAAATGCAGAGGACGCATCGAGAACAGACATGGACAAACTGATTGAATTTACTCTCGCTGCAAAGGAACATGGCGCTGATAGAATCAGGTATTGCGACACACTGGGATACGATACACCATTTACAGTCTACGAGCGTGTCTATCAGCTTGCTTCAAAAACAAAGATGCCTGTGGAATTACATTGTCATAACGACTTAGGAATGGCTGTGGCATGTTCTGTTGCAGGAGCAAAAGCAGCCATAGATGCAGGCGTTGATGCGTATATTAACACCACAATCAATGGTATGGGAGAACGGGCAGGAAATGCAGATCTTATCTCGGTTTTGCTTGCGTGCAAATATGGTGCTGGAATGGCAGGCAAGTATCAGCTGGATGAAAGAATCAATCTTTCGATGTCGTGGAAAATTGCCCACTATGCTTCATATGCCTTCAGGGTTCCTATTCCAATTAACCAGGTGGGAGTTGGAGCAAATGCTTTTGCACATTCCTCTGGAATACATGTGGATGGTGCTCTGAAAGACAAAAGAAATTATGAGTTGTACGATTTTGAAGAACTCGGCAGAGGCGAGCCTGAAATCATTGAAACCGGACGAATGATTATTCTTGGTGAATACAGTGGTATCAAAGGACTGCGAAACATTTATGGCAAACTTGAGGTCGAATTCAAGGATGAGGAAGAAGCGAGAAAAATTCTTGAACTTGCCAGATATGCAAATGTTCATACCCAGAAACCACTGACCGACGACGAATTGCTTTTTGTTGCAAGACATCCAGAAGAAGCTCGTCTTTTAATGACTGTAACACCATAATGTTATAAAATGGGTCAGACAATAGCAGAAAAAATTCTATCATCTCATGCAGGAAAGCAGGTTTTTGCAGGCGAAATATGCCTTGCAAAGGTGGATTTTCTTATGGCACAGGATGGAACAGCACCTCTTGTGATAAAGGCGTTTGAAGAACTTGAAGGAAATAAAATTTTTGACCCTGAACGGGTGTGTTTTGTCTTTGACCACAGCGCGCCAAGTCCAAATATGGGGGTTTCTTCTCTCCACAAACTCATGAGAGAATTTATACAAAAATATGGCATAAAGAAAATGGAAATAGGAGAAGGCGTATGCCATGTTCTGATGCCTGAAAAAGGATTTTTAAGACCAGGACAACTGATTCTTGGCGCTGACAGTCATACTCCCACCTATGGCGCATTAAATTTGATGGCATGTGGAGTTGGTTCCACTGACCTTGCCATTGCAATGCTGACAGGAAAACAATGGTTCAGAGTTCCATATTCCACAAAACTTGTATTTTCTGGAAAATTGAAAAAGGGAGTATTTGCAAAAGATATGGGACTTCTGATGGTGAAAACACTTACCGCGCAGGGAGCAGTCTATCAGAGTGTTGAAATTACAGGACAGGCAATAAAGAATCTATCGATGGATGGCAGATTTACAATCGCAAATCTTGTCACAGAAGTCGGCGGGAAAAACTGCGTGATGGAATATGACAGTGAAACCGAAAAGTATCTGAAGGATTTTGTTGGTGAAAACGAAACAATAAACCCTGTGTTTGCTGATAGCGACGCGATTTACAATAATGTTGTTGAACTTGATATAAACAAACTGGTTCCACTTGTGGCAAAACCCCATACTGTTGACAATGTCAGCCCTGTGGAAGAAGTTCGTGGAACAAAAATAAATCAGGCATTTATTGGTACTTGTACTAATGGAAGATTGGATGATTTAGCAATTGCTGCAAAGATTCTTAAAGGAAGAAAGGTACACAAGGATGTCCGTACGATTATCACGCCTGGTTCAAGAAAAATATATCTTGAGGCAATGAAAAAAGGTTATATCAAAATTTTCCTTGAAAGCGGTTGTTGCGTTACAAACCCTGGTTGTGGGCCATGCGTTGGAACACATCAGGGCATTCCGTCAGATGGTGAAATAGTCATATCAACTGCAAATAGAAATTTTAAGGGAAGAATGGGGAATCCAAATGCGTTTATCTATCTTGCCTCTCCGGCAACAGTGGCTGCTTCTGCAATAAAGGGTGAAATTTCAGACCCGAGAGAATTTTTATGATATGGACATTCATTGCTTGAGTTTGCATCAGATAAAGGAGCTCCTAAAAAAACGAGAGATTTCACCTGTTGAGCTTGTCAGACAACAGTTGGAAATTATTCATGAAAAAAATAAACTTCTTAATGCTTTCATTCATATCAATGACAGTTGCATTGAACAGGCAAAGCAGAGTGAACAGAGATACATTCGTGGGGAATTTCGGGAACTTGAGGGCGTACCCATTGCAATAAAAGACAATATCTGCACAATAGACCAGCCAACAACATGTGCTTCAAAAATCCTCAAGGGTTACATCAGTCCATTTGACGCTCATGTGATTGAAAATCTTAGAAATTCAGGAGCAATTCTGATTGGCAAGACAAATATGGATGAGTTTGCCTTTGGTTCCTCAACAGAAAATTCTGCTTATGGACCTGCGCTGAATCCTTATGACACTACAAGGGTTCCTGGTGGTTCAAGTGGCGGTTCTGCAGTATCAGTGGCAGCGAATATGGCGTTTGGCGCGCTTGGTTCTGATACAGGTGGTTCAATCAGGCAGCCAGCGAGTTTCTGTGGAGTGGTGGGTTTGAAGCCAGGTTATGGAAGGGTGTCAAGATATGGGCTGGTGGCATTTGGTTCATCTCTTGACCAGATAGGTCCTTTTGCCAGAGATGTCAGGGATGCAAGCATCATAATGAAAATTATTGCCGGGTACGATGAAAGAGATTCAACATCGTGTAATATCCCTGTTGCTGACTATGAAAAGGAACTTGAAAAACCTCTTGATAAAAAAAATATTCGCATAGGAATTCCTGATGAATATTTTGGCGAAGGACTTTCAAAAGAAATTAGAGACAGAATTACCAATATCATTGATTGTCTTGCCAGAGATGGTTTTCATGTGGAAAGAATAAGCTTACCCCATACCAGTTATGGAATACCCACCTATTATATTATAGGTACTGCTGAAGCGAGTACAAACCTTGCAAGATTTGATGGCGTTAAGTTTGGATATCGCAGCAAAAATTCTAAAACAGTTTTTGACCTATATACAAATTCCAGGGGAGAGGGTTTTGGAAAAGAAGCAAAAAGACGCATCATTCTTGGTACTTTTGTTCTTTCTGCGGGTTACTATGAAGCATATTATTTAAAAGCGCAAAAGGTTCGTTCGCTGATTATCAGGGACTTTCAGCAGGCATTTCAGTCGGTCAATTTTATCATCACTCCCACCACGCCAGAGACAGCGTTTAAGATTGGTGAAAAAGCAATAAATCCTCTTGCAATGTATCTTTCAGATGTTTTCACTGTGAACGCAAACCTTGCAGGAATTCCAGGAATAAATTTGCCAGCTGGCTTTTCTTCTGATAAACTTCCTTTTGGTATGCAGATACTTGCACCTGCGTTCAAGGAAGCAGAATTGCTTAGTTTTGCACATTACATTGAACAGAACTACACAAAGGAGTGAACGTGGAACAGGTATTTACTTTTCGCTCTTTTCTGACCGGTCTCATTCTTTCAATATTTATTGCCTTTTACGACCATGTCTCAGTGGATATCAATTCTGGTTCTTATCTTGCCATTGACCATATGCCTGTTGCAGCCATCACATTGTTTTTCTTTCTTGTGTTTTTTGTCAATACTTTGCTGAAAAGAATAAAACGAACACTGGCTTTCAGACCAGGAGAAATGCTTCTTGTTTATTGTATGATGCTGGTTGCCTGTTCTGTAACTGAAATGGGGCTTGGCAGTCAGATTCTTCCGCTCATATCGGCTCCATCATACTATGCAAATCCTCAGAATGAATGGAACACTTTAATCGTTCCGCATTTGAGAAAGAGTTTGATAGTGACAGACCCTGACGCAGTCACATATTTTTTTGAAGGGCTCCCAAAAGGTATGTCCATTCCATGGGGTGTCTGGATTAAACCGCTGTCTCTCTGGATACCGTTTTTACTTGTTTTCTATTTCTGCACGATATGCATTGCAGTGATGTTAAGAAAACAATGGATGGACAGGGAAAAACTTGTTTATCCATTGACAATCCTTCCAACAGAAATGGTCAAGGAACAACCGGGTCAGCCAGGTAAAAAGTCATATCTGCCTGGATTTTTCAAAAATCCGTTGATGTGGCTGGGTTTTGGTATCGCGTTTGTTGTTGGAACCATGGTGGCACTGCACGCATACAATAATATGATACCTGCTCCAAGACTTCAGCAATCAATCTCGGCATTTAGGGGGACGCAAAATATCATATTCAGGGTGAGTTTTCCAGTCATAGGATTTGTCTATCTGGCAAATCTTGAAGTAAGTTTTTCATTATGGTTTTTCAATCTGATTTTCCAAATTATTAAGGGTGTTTTCAATATCACAGGGATTTCAAGTACAGAAAACATTGGAATTTATGGATGCTCAGGATATGCCATATTTGCCCATCTTGGGACTGGCGCAATGATAGCAATGGTGGCATACAGTTTGTATATTGCGCGAAGCCACTTCAGAGATATATGGAAAAGTGCAATCGGAAAAGCCAATATTGACGATTCAAATGAAATCCTCTCATACAGGACTGCATTCTGGGGATTTGTTATTGGTTCAATTTTTGTGCTGGGATGGCTTATGTATTCAGGACTTAATCTTACGATTGGTTTTGTTTTTTACCTGTTTGCGCTTATCATTTTCCTGGTTTTAACAAGAATCGTGTGCGAAGCAGGTATTCCTACACTTGTTGCAACAATCATATCGTCTTCCATCGTGATTTCTATGTGGGGAAGCAAACATATGCCTGTCACTGCACTTGTTGCACTTGGGTTGACGTATGTGTACAGCGCTGATTTGAGAACATTTCCGATGGCAGCCAGCAGCATGTCATTAAAAATTATGGATCAGTTTAGCAGAAGAAAAAGATACCTTTTCTGGGCTATTATGACAGCGATTCTGGTTAATATCATCGCTACGATGTTTTTTATGCTCAAAATTTCATATAAGTACGGCGGAATCAACCTGAATAGCTGGTTTTTCAAAGGTGGTCCTCAGGCACCATTTGACTACATTGCGGACCTGATAAAAAACCCTACTGATTCAAACAAAATCGGATGGCTGTGTCGAGGTATTGGGCTGGTGGTAATGTCTGGTATTATGTTTATGCGTCAGCAATTTCTTTGGTGGCCACTGCATCCCATTGGATTTGTAATTGGACCGGTATGGTTGATGGACTCGTTATGGTTTTCCATATTCATTGCGTGGCTTATTAAAAAGATTATTCTTAAGTATGGTGGCGCCCGAGCATACGAAAAAAGCAAATACTTTTTCCTTGGACTGCCACTTGGATATTACACATGTGCTGGAATCTGGGTCTTCATTGATTTTATTGCCAAAAAACACGGAAACGTGGTTTTCTGGATTTGACATTAAATGGCGATATTAAAAACTCAACATCTTGAGAAATTTTTGACAGACATTCCAAAACTTAGAATCCTTGTTGTTGGAGATTTGATACTTGACCATTTTGTAACAGGTCAGGTAAGAAGAATTTCTCCAGAAGCACCTGTACCGGTTGTTGAGGTAAGAAAACAAATTTATCGTTGTGGCGGTGCAGGAAATGTGTGTTTAAATATCTCAGGGCTTAAGGGACATGTTACAATTTGCGGAGTCATCGGAGATGATTCCAATGGTGCCCTGCTGAAAGACATTCTTGAAACAAGCCATGTTGGAACATTTCTGCTTCATAGAAAGGAATTTCCAACAAGCATTAAAACAAGAATTATTGCTGGCTCCCAGCAAATGATACGAGTTGATAACGAGCAGATTGAAAAATTGTCTCAGAGTGAAATAGAGAAAATGCAACAATTTTTCGAGAAAGAGATCGAAAATTACGACGCTGTCATTATCTCTGACTATGGAAAGGGAGTTATTGTTCCCTCTCTTATTACACATCTTGTGCACCTGTGCCGACGTTATAAGAAAATTATTACAGTTGATCCTAAGGTGAATCATTTTTCCTATTATAAAAATGTTGATTGTCTGACCCCGAACCTTATGGAAGCAAGCGCAGGAATGCACATGCCAGAGCCAACAACAGAGCAGGAAATAGTAAATCTTGGCAACAGAATCATGAAAAGCTTGCAATCACATACACTTGTTATTACAAGAGGCAAGGATGGAATGACAGTTTTTACTGGTTCAAAGG
>Ga0209409_1000669_pt1 | contig 34199 bp, 35 predicted proteins | sample AD_JPNMR1_MetaG_FD_184424 | JGI IMG/M metagenome (GOLD analysis project Ga0209409, IMG submission 184424) | Active sludge microbial communities of municipal wastewater-treating anaerobic digesters from Japan - AD_JPNMR1_MetaG (SPAdes) (version 2) | ecosystem: Engineered > Bioreactor > Anaerobic...
CAAGGAAGTACTACCAGTGTATTTACTATTGATACAGCTCAAAATAAAACTTATGTGAAGACTGGAACAAATACTATAGAAATAAATGCCATCCCCAATGGGGTAATATATGTTAATGGAGCTACAGATAGTAAGGGGAATCTAACAAATGGAACTATAACTAGTGTTAGCGGAACCATACAAAAGGATCAAGCAATAACTCTTGTAGGAAGAAAGGGTGTTACAATTACTAATCACATAAAGTATGAAGATGATCCTATAAATAACCGTTCTGCTAAAAATATTTTAGGGATTTTAGCGGAAGAGGGAGATATAATTGTAGATCCACCTCGTGATAAGAATGGTAATCCTTCTCATACCGATGCAGATCCAAGTGATCCTGATCTTGATTTTGAAATTGATGCTGTGTTAATGTCACCAAAAGGTGTAGTTCAAGTAAAGGACTATAATAGTCGTACTAGAGGAGGATCTGTCATTCTTAAAGGAGGAATCATCTCCAAAAACTATGGTGCTTTTGGAACTTTTAGTAATATAAATAAAACAGGGTATGGAAGAGAATTTTATTATGACTATCGTATGAAAGAAGATTATGCACCACCATCTTTTCCAACCACAGGAAGAACCATATATACCGAAGGGACAGTTGCAAATCCAAAGTGGCTAAAAATAGATAAATGGGAAGAAAAGTGGGAATAAATGAAAATTAAGAAAACTTATATTGTATTAATTATTGTTTTGATATTAATTTTGGTTTTTGCAGTTAATCAGAAGTCTAAAGAATCTACGCCAAGTACTGAAAAGGCTAAAGTTGAAGAGATGCTAAATAAAGAAATAATAGAGATTCCCTCTGAAGTTCAAGAGGAAACACCACAAAATGTAGAAGATAATTATGAAGAGAGAGTAAGGAAGATGTATGAAACGCTTCCTCCAGGTGAGGTTATCACTGAATAAGGGGGGAGAAATAAAATGGGAAAGGAAAAAGGTCAGTCTTTAATTAGTTTGATTGTGTTAATGAGTCTTCTTCTGGTGGTTATTGTTGGAGCGACGAATGCTGTATTAACAGGATATATGTTGAAAAAAAGAATAAACGATAATGCAGAAGCTCATAGAATAATCAGAGATCAATTGGAGAATTTAAAAACTTGGGCGTCGGTTAAAGAAAATTTTGACAGCTTGGTAGAAACTTATACCTGGGCTTCTATTCCTGCCCGACCTGCAATTCCTAATGTCCTATCCGCTATTCCTGCAGAATCAGCATCTCAAAGGGTGTATACTAATTTTGCAGGAAATGTATTAGTAAATGGAAAGCCTAAGTATGCAGAACAGTTCTTAGTAAAAAATTTCCCCCTATCAGATTCTAAAGGAAATATTAAAATTGCCGCTAAAAATGTTACCATAAGAATATACTATGCTAATTCCCAAGGTAACTATATAGATACCACAAAGCATAAGGAACCATCAGGCTCTGGCATAAAGAGATTTGAAAATCCATTGGCAGAGCTCTCCGATATTATCCAAAATCCAAGTGTAGGGGCGGACTGATATGAAAGAAAAAGGTATGTCACTTACAGAACTTTTGATATCTATGACAGTTCTTTCCATAATATTAGTTGTTATTTGTTCTGTATGGTTTTCTATTCAAAGAGATACCCTTATTCATAAGATAGATAGCGAATTGGAAAGAGGCATATCCTTAGCAACATCCAATTTAAGATCTGATATTCTCAAAGCAACCGTCATATATACGCCAGGGGTAAGTATAACTATAAGAGATAATTCGGGAAGTGTATACGGGGTAGGAAATTACAACTTTGTTACAAACTCCCAAAGCTTGGTAGTTGTAGTTCCTAAAGGGAATAATACATATAGATTTGGTATTTATCTAACAAAACAGAGGACAGGTTCTTTATATGAATCTACAAACCCCGACGCAAAAATCCTTTTATATTATTCTAAAGATCTTTCTTGGAATCCTACTTATTCTCAAGGAAACATTCAAAATTTAGTTACCAGTTTCACCTTTACAAGTGGAGAACCTCCTAAGGTTCTATCTGATTATTTAGCAAGCGATGGATTTAAAGTAAAATATTTTTATGTCTCTGGGGGAAATTTTGTAGAATTAACTACTTTAAACTACACTCCCAGTGTAAGAGTCCAATCAGTAGAGGTATATCTCAGGGCATTAAGAAGATGGGGCAACTTCCAAAGAGAGAGAACTGCGACTATTACATTAGCTCCTACATTCTAATAAAAAGTTACCTTCCTCCTACAATCTTTATTGCGTAATTCTTTCCATTTTTTTGGAAAGTTATTATTTCTTTTTCCATATCTACTTTTACAAGTTTATATCCGTCAAAGGTACTATTTTTCTCTAAAACTGAACCTTTATCCCCTTTTTCTACAATTATAAGTTCCTTCCCATATCCCTGAAGTATTCCTTTCACCTCAAAAGTAGGAGAATCATCATGTTCTACTTTACTTACTACTCCAGTTTTTGGAATTTGTGATAATTCAGGTTTAGAATTAGCTGTACTCTTTTCTTTAACCAGTGGTTTAAAAGGGTCTTCTCTCCCAAGGACTAAACTATACTTTTTATCTATCTTAGGAGTTGTTATCTTCTGTTCTTCCTCTTTTCTTTCTTCTTTTATAACTTCTTTTAAGACCACAGTTTCAGCAGGAATATACTTAAAATCCTCTTTATCTTGTAGAAATTTATCCATATTTGCTACTAAATATGTATTTAATCCTATGGATAGGACTACCATGGAACTTAGGAAATGTTCATACTTTTTCATTTCATCACTCTCCTCCTTTCAATACATATATATCAAATAAGATATTTAATACCAATACATCTCCATTTTTATCTTCCGCTAATATGATTTGATCAAAACTTATAGGGTAACTTTGGGCATACATATCTCTAAAGAAATCTATAAATTGTTGATAACTTGCAGCAAGCTTCAGTTCTATAGGAACTCTCTGAAGTTTTAATGGAAAACCTGGAGGAAGATCAGGTATCTCTTGAAATTCTCCAGGTTTTAATTCAAAGGTTGTAATCTTTAAATTTTCAACAACAGTACTTAAGTCTTTATAAAAGAAAGGAAGCTCTTTTTCTTCTAAGAATAAAAGATTTCTCTCCTGAAATAATAATTTCTTTCTCTCAGATAATTTATTTAAACTATCTCTAAGGATAAGAAGACTTTCCATAGTATTTTCCAGCTCTAATCTTTTGCTTTTATAAACTCTTTCTTTAGCTTGTACTTCAGAAATTTTTGGAAAAATAAATAAGAAGATACCTAATAATAGAGTACAAATAAATATTATTATTGATATTTGCTTCTTACTCATTTCAAATTACTCACTATTCTAAATTTTTGAACGGGAGAGTCTCCTATAAGTTCAAATACAGAACTTTCCAGTTTTACACTATTTACCAAAGGATACTGGGAGAGAGAAAGGAGAAAATCAGCAACTCCTTCTGTATCAAGACTATATCCTTCTATTACGATTTTTTTGTCCGGAGAGATATCTACAGAAGAAAGCCATACTTTTTTAGGCACGAAGCTTTTAAGATCACTCAAGAATATAGAAGGAAAAGCTATAGTTTCTTTCTTTTGGAGCCAAGATTCTAACGATTGTAACAATAAATTGCTGTCATCTACGTCTTTTCTAAGTTTTGAAACCTCATCGTTATATTTAGAAATTTCAGTTTCTAAATTTGCAATCTTGGAGTTCAGATCTTTTATTTTTAGATTTAAATAAAAATTTACAGGAAATAAAAGAGATATCGCCAATATAAATAGCAGCAGTGATGTAGTAATTAACTCTTTATCAATCTTTATACCTTTCTTTTTTACAAAGTTTACATCAGGAATAATCTTTTCTTTAACAAGTCCTAACCCCATAAGAGGAATATCAAGATTATCTATTATTTCCACAGAATAACTTGAAAGATTCTCTGAAAGTATCTCTGCAAAGGTTTTAAATCTTTCATCTTCTCCAAAGATTGCAATATTTAATGTTTCAGAATTATAAAAAGCACTATTTAAATATGTAATTATCTCTTCTCTCCAACTTGCTATTGCAGATTCCAGATTTAAATTCCCATTATAAGATAGGTCATTTACACCTACACTTAAATTTATTACAGAATTTAATCTTCCATCATCACTAAAAAAGAAGATATCAGTAGTCTCATTACCTATAAAGATTACTGAATCGTAAAGATTTTTTGAAAACAAAATATATCTTAATCCAGAAAAAGATGCGGGTTCTAATCCTATTAATGAGAGACCCAATTTCTCTATGATATTTTCCCACGTAGAGATAATAATCTTAGGCAAGGTTAAGATAAGTAATCTTAACCTTTCTTTTACTTCTTCTAAAGTTGAAAAAGTAAAAGCACCATTTTCTAAACTAAAAGCTTGATATTCTTCTAAATCATCTAAAATTGACATCTCAAGTTCTTTTAATGGCATTTTAGGATATTCGGCACTTCTTACAGAAAAATCTTTACTCTCAAAAGTAATATAAACTTCTTTATCTTTTATGCTATTTTCTTTTAATACAGACCCAAGAATCTGAGATATATTTTCTGCTTCTCCCCTACCCCTATTCCAGAAATCTCCTTCTGGAATATCTATTTCTATTTCATTCTTAAGACTTAATTTTCCTCCTTTTGAGGATATTTCACTTACTTTTAATTTCCCACTCTTCCAATATAATCCAATCATATTTATTCCTCTCTCCATAACGTAATATTTATAGTATAAGGAGAAGTATCTCCAAACCTTGAGCCCTGTAATCTTAAAGACCTTCTATAAGTATAAACTTCACCTGTATATACTACTTCTACTTCACCTGTAGATATTATTTCAAATGTTGGTGAATACCAAATAAGAGACACTGTATATTTCCCTAAAAAATTTGTATCTGATATAGAACCAGATCTTGTAAAAGAAGCGGGAGAGGAAAGCCAAATTACACTATAAACAGCAATTTCTGCCGAACCTTCTGCAAGATAGAGAGCTTGTTTTTCTGTTTTTTGTGCCTCTACACTTCTTAAACTATCCTCCCAAAAGGCTATAAGTCCACCCATAATTAAGCTTAGTATAGCAAATATAAAAATTACTGCAATAAGAATCTGCCCTCTTCTCATTTCTATTTCCTTCTTGAAATAATAGTGATAAGTATACTTTTGCTTTCAAAATTATCACAAGTATTATTATTATTTTCATCATTCCATACCATAACCTTAACTTGTCTTAAATCTCCCAAGTTAAGAGAATTAACAGAGAGACTATAAATGTAAGAGGTCCACCCTTCTGAGGAAAAATTACCTGATAATGGAAAGGATGTATACCAATTTGAAAGTACTGCTGTTCTGTATTCTTCTAATTTTTTTTCTGCAAAATTTATAGCTCTGCTTTCAGCTTTTTCTATTTCATCTGCTATTAGAATATGAGAAAGCCCTACCCCAAAAGAAGCCATGAAGACTCCTAAAATTAAAATTGATACTAAAACTTCTATAAGACTGAATCCTTTCCTCATGGACCTTGTACCTCAATAAATCCTAAGGAATTTATTTTTATAGTAGCCGAATATGGAGCCATTGTTAAAGTTAATGTTGCCTCGGTCCCTATTAAGTTTCCATCTCTATCAAATGTGAGAACTGTTGTAGAAGGAGTTAATGTAAGACCTTCTGGAAATACTCTTTCTACCACAGCCCCTTTCTCATTTGAAAAATTATAAGATGTATAAGTATCAGATTGCTCAATTGAAACAAAAGTAAGACTTCTAGCACTTTTTAAGATTATGGAGTTCTGCCTTACAAATCTTAAATCATCTATAAGCTGTGTTGTAAAATTTTGAAGCTGTATTTTTACATCAGGCTTACTGGCAAAAGAAATCATAGCAATATATGTGAATACTCCTATGAGTCCTATCACTATTAAGATTTCTAAGAAGCTAAATCCCTTCTTCATAATTTATATTTTAAAGAAAATCTAAATTTTACACAATAATCTTAAAAAGAAACTTCTCCATTTTTCAGGAATTTCACTATTCTTTTGGAAAAATGTGTAGAAAGAAGAATCTCCCCTTCAGGATAGATCTTGCCATTTTCAAAATAAAAAGTATATGTATTTGTAGGACTTGTACATCTTATTCCTGATGGGATGAGCTGTGGAAGAAGATAAGTTTTTTTGGAATTCTCCCCATATACCCAATAAAATTGAATGGATTTTGTCTTTGGAGAATAAGAAAAATTATATACTATTCTTTCATTCTTAATTACAGAAAGCTCCATGGCATATTTAGCATTAATGATAATCTCATTGGAGATAATAAAGGCTTGAGTATTCATCCAGAATAAAAGGTTAAAAATCATGTACAAAAGAATGAGAAGTATACTTATAAGTAAAGTATACATTAATGGTCTTTCTATTTTTGAGAGGGAATTTTTAATATTTGTAAACATTTAGGTTTTGTTAAAAAGTTTTCTTCGGATTTTTTATCATATTTATAAACCCCTTAATAAAATTCTAATAAAGATTATGAGGTAAATAAAAAGCCCCAGAGAAGAAAATCCCTCTCTGGGGTGATAAATAAAACAGTTATGGTACTGTATAGGTTAAAGTATATGATTTTCCATTGGTACTTACAGTATAATAAAGTTCATGAGCATTCTCAGCATCCCAAGTAGTTGGTTCAGTATCTACACCACTATATGTTAGATTGTTGTATGGACAAACTGGAGTTTCAGAGAAATAAGTTTGGCTTGACAAAAAACTATTGAATGTAGGTATATCAGCAGGATATTTATTATTTTTATTTCTGTAAACTTCTAAGCTGGTCTTTATAATTGCAATATTTGTTCTCTGTGCATTTTTCTTTGCATCGTCTACTGCATCAAAATATCTGGGAAGGGCAACAGCCACAAGAATTCCTAAGATAGCGATTACCACTAAAAGTTCTAACAAAGAAAAACCTTTACTATTTTTCACCTATTTCACCTCCTTTCATATAATTTAAATAGTTCTTAGTATGCTTAAATTATATCATAGGATAATTCCTTTTTGTAAACATATTTTATCTTCTGAAGAGATTTACCATATTGAACATGGGAAGGTACATGGAAAGAGCTATAAAGAATACTACTCCCCCTAAAAACAATGTAAGCATAGGTTCTATGACTGAAGTTAATCTTTTTGTCTGAATCTCTACCTCTCTCTGGGAAAATTTTGCAAATTCATCAAGCATTGCATCAAGTCTACCACTTCTTTCTCCCACAAGTACCATCCTTTTTAAAAGAGGAGTATATAATTCTTCCTCCATAAGGTCTGAGAGATTTCTTCCCTCTAATACCCCTGATAGAATTTTTTGGAGACTTTCTGCATAATAGAGATTTCCTACCACATCTTCTAAGATCTCAATAGACTGAGTTATAAGAATTCCACTGGAAATTAGGATGTTAAAAGTACTGGCAAATCTCGTTAAGATTACTTCTTTCCAAAGCCTTCCAATTTTGGGAATTTTTAATTTATTCTCATCCCACCATCTTTTTACCCTTGGTTGATTGAAAGAGAATCTTATAAGTAAAATAATAACTATTATAAAGATAAATATTAGTAATAAATTGTTTTTTACACCATTTCCTATGCTTAAAAGTATTCTGGTGGGAAGAGGCAGAGGAACATTTGTTCTTCCATATACTCTCTGAAATGTGGGAACTACAAAAGCAAGGAGGAAAATCACTATACCAATAGCTGCAATAACTACAATGGTAGGATAGGTAATAGCTGATTTTACTCTCTCCCTTAATTCATGTTGCTCATCAAAGTATTTTGAGAGTTTTTCAAGCATTATATCAAGACTTCCTGTAATCTCACCTGTTCTTACTAAACTTATAAATATTTTGGGAAAGACATTAGGATATTTAGAAAATGCATCAGAAAGACTTATTCCTGAGTCTACATTTTTCCGTACATCAATTAGAATATCTCTGAAATATGGATTATCAGTTTGATTAGCAATAGTAGTTAGGCACTCAGTTAAAATAATTCCAGAGCGAAGAAGAGTTGCAAATTGAGAGGTAAAACCAACAAGTTCAGGTAAAGAGACAGTCTTTTTATATGTAAGTGTTTTTAAAAAAGAAGAGGCTTCTTTAATAGATACCACATAAAGCTTTTTAGACCTTAAATTTTTTCTTGCTTCTCTTTCAGAAGATGCTTCTATAGTTCCTTTGTAAACTTTCCCCTGAAGATCTTTGGCTACATACTTATAAGAGGACAAAATTTATCCCTCCCCTAAACCTATAACTCTCCTTGCCTCCTCAATAGTAGTGACTTCTGCTAAGACCTTTTCTTGAGCATTATGAAATAAAGTCCTCATTCCTTCTTTTAATGCATATTCTCTTATTTCATCTATAGATGCCTTATTATTTATTAAATTTCTTATTTCTTTGGTAATTTTTAATATCTCAAAAACACCAGTTCTTCCAGAATAACCCGTATAGTTACAGAAAATACAACCCTTACCTCTTGCGAGCTTAACCCTTGAAGCTTGTTCAGGATTTAGTCCCAGTTCTTCTATCTCCTCTTTACTTGGGGTATATTCTTCTTTACATGAGAGGCATATAGTTCTCACAAGTCTTTGAGCTACAATTCCAATAAGGGAAGATGCAATAAGGAAAGGTTCTACACCCATCTGGATAAGTCTTATCACTGCACTTACCGAATCATTAGCATGGAAAGTGCTTAATAATAGATGTCCTGTTAAAGCTGCTTCTATAGATGTATTTAAAGTATCGGTATCTCTAATCTCTCCCACCATTATTATATTAGGATCAAGTCTCAGTATATTTCTTAGACCTGTTGCAAAATCTACTCCAATTCTTGGTTGTATTTGAATCTGGTTAATCCCAGAAAGCTCATATTCTACAGGATCTTCCAAGGTAATAATATTTTCTTCAGGTCTATTAAGTACATTTAAAGCAGAATAAAGGGTAGTTGTTTTTCCACTTCCTGTAGGACCTGTAACAAGGAGCATTCCTAAGGGTCTTTTTATTAGACTTTCAAAAACCCTAAGCTCGTAATCTCCCATTCCTAATCTATCAAGTTCAATTAATACTTTTGTCTTATCAAGAAGCCTTATTACTACCATCTCACCATGATTAGTTCCTATAGATGCTACTCTGAGATCAAAAACTCTGTTTTCGTACCTATATGTGGCTCTTCCATCTTGAGGACGCCTTCTCTCTGCAATATCCATTCCAGAGATTACTTTTACTCTTGTTACTACTGCGTCTTGAATCTCCTTAGGGATATTCATTATGTCATACAGAATACCATGTATTCTGTACCTTACTCTTATCTCTTTTTCTTGAGGATCCAAATGAATATCACTGGCATTCCTCAGTATAGCTTCGTTAAGAATAGAGGATACAAGCTTTACGATTGGTGCTTCCTCTACAGTAGTAATTGGAGCTTCAATTATAGGCTCAAAGGGTGCTAATCTCTGGAAGTCTTGTACTACAGATAAAGTGGTTTTTTCTAAAGGAAAAAGTTTTGACATGATCTGGTTAAATTCTCTTTCGGTAGTTATAAAAATTCTTACTGGAGCTTTTACAATTCTTCTTATTTCGTTAATTATTACAGGATCAATAGGGGGAACTACGGCAATATGTAAAACTCCCCCCTCTCTTTTTATAGGAATGAAATTATATTTCCTAAGAATACTCTCGGAAAAGCTCTCTACTAATTTTTCATCTATCTCTACTTCCGATGGAGAGATATATGGAATCTCACTCTGTCTTTCTAAAACCTTACCTATATCTTCAGGTTTAACATATCCTCTTTCAATTAATATCTGCCCTAATTTAGCACCAGTTTTTTTCTGCTCTTCAAGAGCTTTCTCCAGTTGCTCTTTTGTAATAAGTCCTTGTTCTAAAAGATATTCACCTAATGGTTTTTTCTCTTTCATAGCTTTTCAAGGGTTTCCTCAAGAAGATTTTTTACTATATCAAGGCTTGCCCTTCCTTTTGTCTCCTTCATCACCTGTCCTACTAAGAAGTTTATCACTTGCTTTTTCCCTTTTTTCCAATCAGAAACTGCTCTTTCATTATCTGATATGACTCTCTGAATAACCTCCTGTAAGTAAGAAAAATCAGAAACAACTCTTAATCCTTCCTTTTCAATAATCTTTTCAGGTTCTTCTTGAGTACTAAGATACTTTCTTAGGACATCTCTTGCTGTAGGACGTGTTATTTCATTTCTATCTACCATCTCTATAATTTTCACAAACTTGGAGGGTTCTATTTTTAAATTTTTAAACTCTAATTTGTTATCATTTAAATAGTTTAAGATCTCCCCAGAGATCCAATTCACAAGGTTTTTGATATTATTATATATTTTGATGGTCTCTTCAAAAAAATCTGAGAGTTCTCTTTCAGATACAATAATTTCTGCATCTTGAGGAGAAAGTCCTAAGGTTGTAATATAATATTTCCTTCTTTCTTGAGAAAGTCTGGGAATCTCTTTTTTAATCTCTTCCACCATAGATTCTGATATTAAAAGAGGTGGGAGGTCAGGTTCTGGAAAATATCTATAATCCTCAGCTTCTTCTTTTCCACGCAAACTCACTGTTCTCTGATTTTTTTCATCCCAGTGTCTGGTTTCTTGTATAATTTCACCACCATTTTTTAGTATCTCGCTTTGTCTTACTATTTCATACTCCAAAGCTTTTTCCAAGGAATAAAAAGAATTAATATTTTTTATCTCGGTCCTTGTACCTAATATCCCTTCTTCTGTTTGAATAGATATATTAGCATCACATCGTAGAGATCCTTTTTCCATATCTCCACTACTTATTCCAAGATATCTCACTATAAACCTTAATTCTTGAAGGAATAATCTCGCTTCTTTAGGAGAATTTATGTCCGGCTCTGTAACAATCTCAATAAGAGGTATCCCTGCCCTATTAAAATCCACAAGGCTATAATCTGATTCAGCAAGCCTATCCCCTACTCCCATATGAAGAAGCTTCCCTGCATCTTCTTCAAGATGAATTCTTTTAAGTCTAATTCTTTTAGTTTCTCCATCTACATAGAGCTCTAAATAACCATTTTTAGCAATAGGTAAATCGTATTGTGATATTTGATATCCTTTTGGAAGATCAGGGTAAAAATAATTCTTTCTATCAAATTTTGAATAAGAAGAAATTTTGCAATTTAAAGCTATACCTGTCTTTATTGCATATTCCACTGCTTTTTTATTTAATACAGGAAGCACTCCTGGAAGTCCCATACATAAAGGACATACATTTGTATTTGGTGGAACATTATCATGGTTTGTACTGCAAGAGCAGAAAAGTTTTGTCTTAGTGGACAATTGAGCATGTACTTCAAGCCCTATTACCGGTTTTAGCATAGTTATTTCTCCTCCTTTTTGGGGAGAGGTGGAAATTTATCAGAGAGATCTATATTTTCCTGATAAGCATAAGCAAATTGAAGAAGTTTATCTTCAGAGAAAAAGTTCCCCATAAATTGAATACCTACAGGAAGGCTATTATAAAATCCTGCAGGCATAGAAATTGCTGGAATTCCTGCAAGATTTACTGGTATAGTCATAATATCAGTGAGATACATCTGAAGAGGATCTGAGATTTTCTCACCAATTTTAAACGGAAGGATGGGACTCGTGGGAGATACAATAATATCAACTTTTTTAAATGCTTCTTCAAATTCCATTTTAATAAGATTTCTAACCTTTGCAGCTTTTAAATAATAGGCATCATAATATCCTGCACTTAAAGCATATGTCCCTAAGATAATTCTTCTTTTTACCTCACTTCCAAAACCTTTTCCACGAGTAGCTTTATACATAGAGATTAAATCTTCAGTATTATTTTCTCTATATCCATACTTAACTCCATCATATCTTGCAAGGTTTGAACTTGCCTCAGAGGTAGCTATAATATAATAGACTGATAAAGCATAATCTACTGATGGAAGTGATATTTCTACAGTTTCAATCCCTAAGTTTTTGAGCACTTCAAAAGATTTCTCAAGTACTTTTAGCACCTCTTCAGAGACCCCTTTTTGCCAGAGCTCCTTAGGAATACCTACTTTCCATCCTTTCACTGTTTTTCCAAGATTTTCTAAATAATTTGGAATATTATAAGGAGAAGAGGTGGAATCTTTTGGGTCATGTCCAGCTATAACTTGCAAAACCTCTGCTACATCTTCTACTCTTCTTCCAAAAGGACCAATTTGATCCAAAGAAGAAGCAAAAGCTACCAGTCCATATCTTGAGACAAGCCCATAAGTGGGTTTTAGTCCGATCACACTTGTAAAAGATGCGGGAAGTCTTATAGACCCACCAGTATCAGATCCTAAAGAGATAGGGGCTTCCCCAGAAGAAACACATGCTGCAGAACCTCCACTGGATCCTCCAGGAACTCTATCAAGATCCCAAGGGTTTTTAGTAACACCAAAAGCAGAATTTTCTGTGGAAGAACCCATAGCAAATTCATCAAGATTTGTCTTTCCTATTATTATTGCTCCTGCTTTTTTTAGTCTTTTAACTACTGTAGCATCATAAGGCGGAATGAAGTTTTCAAGAATTTTAGAAGCACAAGTAGTAGTAATTCCCTTGGTTAACATATTATCTTTAATAGCAATAGGAATTCCATAAAGGGGAAGATCAGAAGGTTCTTCTTTCAAACTTGTGAGTTGTGCTTCAATCTCTTTATAAGGGACATTAAGAAATGCATGAATATTTGGCTCCCATTCTTCAATTTGTTTAAGATAATGTTCAACTACTTCATATACTTTTAATTCTTTATTTTGATATAGCTTTTTTATATCTTTTACGCTTTTCATTCCTCATCTCTTTTCATTATTCTTGGAATTTTAAAACAGTTCTCCTCTAAATCAGGAGCATTCTTAAATACATCCTCTTGATTCATACTTTCTGAAACTTCATCTTCTCTCCATATATTAGAAAGGGGTAAAACATGAGCCATAGGCTCTACATCACTCGTATTTAATTCTTGAAGTTTTGCAAAATAGTTCAGTACATCTTGTAATTGTTTTGCATAGAGCTCTTCTTCTTCAGATGTTAAATAAAGTCTTGCAAGGTGAGCAGTCTTTCTAATTTGTAATAAAAAATCTTTCTCCTTCATATTTCACCATCCGATTTATTTAAATAAAAACCCTTCCTTTTATGGAAGAGTTATAATAAAATTTCTTAGATTTGGTGCCGAGGCCGGGATTTGAACCCGGACGAGCTTGTGCCCATAGCACCCTCAATGCTACGTGTCTGCCAAATTCCACCACCTCGGCATACTCTGAAATAGATTATATAGATCAATACTTTTTATGTCAAGATTTTGAAGAAGACTTATTCTCTACTTTTTCTTCTTTTGTTTCTTTATTATTTTCTATAGATCTTGTTTCCTTATCCTCAAAACCCCATAATTTCCTTATTTCTCTTTCTATCTCCTTCGCAAGCTCTGGATTTTCTTTTAAATATGCTTTTGCATTTTCTCTCCCCTGCCCTAATCTTGTATCTTTATAGATATACCAAGTTCCACTTTTTTCAATAACCTTTGTTTCAACACCGGTATCTAATATACATCCTTCTCTGGATATTCCTTCGCCATATATAAGTTCAAATTCTCCCTCTTTAAAAGGTGGAGCTACTTTATTTTTAACTATCTTAACCTTTACCTTGGTTCCCGTAATTTCACTGCCTTCTTTTATTGATTCTGCTTTTCTTACATCTATCCTCACTGAAGCATAAAATTTAAGAGCTCTACCACCCGGGGTTGTTTCAGGATTTCCAAAAAATACTCCTACTTTCTCTCTAAGCTGATTTATAAAAATAGCTACAGTTTTTGACTTGCTTATTGCACCTGTAAGCTTTCTCAGAGCCTGAGACATAAGTCGTGCTTGAAGCCCGATGAAGGCATCTCCCATTTCACCTTCAAGCTCTGCTCTTGGTACTAAAGCTGCTACCGAATCTACAACTATAACATCTACACTTCCGCTCCTTACAAGTATTTCTGCTATCTCCAATGCTTGTTCTCCTGTATCAGGCTGAGAAATAAGTAGATTTTCAAGATTTACTCCTATTTTTTTAGCATAATTAGGATCAAAAGCATGTTCCGCATCTATAAAAGCTGCAATCCCACCTTCTTTCTGAGCAGATGCAATTATTTGAAGACCTACAGTAGTTTTTCCAGATCCTTCTGGACCAAAAAGTTCTATTATTCTTCCTCTCGGGACTCCTCCAACTCCAAGAGTATAATCTAATGTAAGGATACCAGTAGGAATTACCGCTACTTCGTATCTTTCATTACTGCCAAGTTTCATTATAGAACCTTTACCAAATTGTTTCTCAATTTGAAGCATGGCAGCTTCTAAAGCTTTTTCTTTCTCCATAATTTTCATACCCCTCATTATTTTTGTTAGCTTATTATATCAAGCCTAAAAATTTATAACAAGTTAAATTGAATCCCTTCATCTATCTCATGTTTTAGCTCATGAGATAAGAGAGAAAGTAAACCTTCTTTTGGAGACTTTCCTTCGTATAATACTTTATAAACTTCTTCAGTTATAGGCATGTAGATCTTATTTTTCTTAGAAATCTCGTATGCAGACTTCACTGTATAAACTCCTTCTGCTACCATACCATGAAGCTCTTTTAAAGCTTCCTCTAAAATCTTACCCTCTGAAATAAGTTTTCCTATCCTCCAGTTCCTACTTAAAGGACTAGTCGCAGTTAAAATAAGATCGCCTAAGCCAGAAAGCCCTAATATAGTAAAAGGATGTGCCCCAAAGAACATTGCAAATCTATTTATTTCCACAAGTCCTCTGGTTATAAGACTAGCTTTAGCATTATATCCAAAGTCTAAGCCATCAGAGATACCTGCAGAAATAGCGATCACATTTTTAAGAGCACCCCCAATTTCAACTCCTACTAAATCATCACTTCTATAAACTCTCATAAAGCTGAGGTTAAAAATAGCTTGTAACTTTTTAGCTACCTCAATGTTCTGAGACGCAACAACTAAAGCACATGGGCGTCTTTCCATAACTTCTTTCGCAAAACTGGGCCCTGAAATTGTAGCTACTTTCTGTTCTGAAACATTTAATTCTTCAGTAATTATTTCGGAAGGTCTCTTTAAAGAACCGATTTCTATACCTTTACCTGTATTCACAAAATATGGTATGCTTTTTAGATGATCTTTGGAATTTCTTAGAAATTCTCTTAATCCCTGAATAGGAATGCTAAAAACTGCTATTTGAGGATTATATGTGGCTTCTTCTATATCAGAAGTAATCTTTAAATCTGAATTTAATTTGTATCCTGGTAAGTAAAACATATTTTCCTTAGTTTCAGAGAATTTTTTTGCTTTCTCTCTATCTCTTACCCATAGACATACAGAATATCCTTTCTCTTGTAAGATATCTGCAATAGTAGTGCCCCAACTTCCTCCTCCCAAAACAGAGATCTTTATTTTTTTATCTTCCAATTTAGTTTATGCTCCTCTCCTTTTAAGAGTCTTTTAATATTTGGAATATGACGATATATGATAAATAAACAAATAAGAGTGACTCCTATCAAAAATTCCTGAGGAGGATTTTCAAAGATATATAAAAAAACCGGATAGAGAATAGCACAAGTAATAGATGCTACAGATTTGTATTTGGTAATACCTGCAATTAATACTCCTATTATAAGTATTAATAAAGATACCTTAGGAAAAAGATATAAAAAAATACCAAAAGAAATACCTACACTTCTTCCTCCGTGAAAATTAGCAAATATAGGAAAGGAATGTCCTACTACTGCCGCAATGATACAAAGAATAATAAAGATATAATCATTAGGCATATAAGTTTTAGCAATATGAACAGCAAGTATTCCTTTTCCTGCATCCATCACTGCAACAAGAATAGCAGGAATCCAACCAAGTACTCTAAATACATTTGTAGCACCTAAGTTACCACTTCCATAGTTTCTTACATCTATATTTTCCCAAATTTTGCCTATAATTAAAGCACTGGGAATAGAGCCTAATAAATAAGAAAGAAGAATTAGAAAAAATTTCATTTTTCGCTACTCCTTTTTCTAACTTCTATTTTTATTGGTGTTCCTGTAAAGGAGAAGTAATTTCTTAAATATTTCTCAAAATATTTTTGAGCATTTTTACTCATGGCTTCAGGCTCATTTACAAAGAATATAAACTTAGGAGGTGCTATATCTACTTGAGTGGCATAGTAAATTTTAAGAGTTTTTCCTTTTTTTGAAAAATTCACTTTTTCTAAGGATTCCTGAATAGCTCTATTTACTTGAGCTGTTGGAATTCTCATATTTCTTACCTGATATAATCTTTCTACCCAAGAGATTATCTTTTTTACATTATATCCAGTAATTGCAGATGTAAAGATATAAGGAAAATAATCAAAGGGTGCTAATAAGTATTTCAATCCTTTTTCAAACTCTCTTCTTTGTTTTAAAGAAGGAATTAAATCTGTTTTGTTAAAAACAATTAAACAGGATTTACCTTTTTCTTCTATATAACGAAGAATCCTTTTTTCTTGCTCTCTTAGTCCCACAGAGAGGTCTATTACCATTATTGCCACATCCACTCTCGTTATGGTTCGTAAGGCTCTTCTTACTGAAAGTTCTTCAAGCCCCCTCTCTACTCTCGCTGGACGTCTAAGTCCGGGAGTGTCAAGAATCATAAACTTTTTCCCTTCAAATTCCCAGAGAAGATCCACCACATCTCTTGTAGTACCAGCTACTTCACTTACAATATTTCTATTCTTACCAATTAAAGTATTAATAAGAGACGATTTACCACTATTAGGTCTTCCCACAAATGCAAATTTAACAATATCCTCTTTTTCTTCTTTTTTCTTTATTTCAGGAATTAAAGAGACTACTTTATCTAAAAGCTCTGTAATATTTTGCTTATGTAAAGCAGAAATAGGAAAAGGATCTCCAAGCCCTAAAACTGTATATGGGGAAAGATAAACTTCAGAGTCTATCCTTCCTTCCATTTTATTTACCACTAAAATAATATCTTTACCTGAATTTCTCAAAAGATCAGCAAAATCAAAATCAAGGGCAGTAAGCTCATTTCTACCATCTACTACAAATAATATAAGGTCACTTATTTCTATCACTTCTTCTATCTTCTCTATTATAAGATGACTCAGATTATCATCTAAACCCCACCCTGCAGAATCTATAAGATAAAAATATTTTCCTTCATATTCACACAAATGTATTAGAGGATCTCTTGTAACTCCTGGTTTACCCGATACTATGGCTTTTTCCTCACCAGCAATCCTATTAAAAAGTATAGATTTCCCTACATTAGGTTTTCCTACTATACTAATGATAGGAATATCTTTTTCTAAACCAAATGTATCTCTAAGGGATACCACTCTCTTAATACTTTTAATACCTCCTCTACAAAGGAATTAGGTGTTGAAGTCCCTGTAATAATACCAACGTTATTTTTTCCTTCAAACCAATCTTTTTTAATTTCCTCTACTCTTTCTACATAGTAGGAAATCACTTTCTTTTGAAGAATCTCATATAGTCTTCTCGTGTTAGCACTATTTTTCCCACCAAGTACTAACGCAATATCAACCATCTCTGACAAAGTTTTTGCCTTGTTTTGTCTCTCTTCAGTTTCAGGACATATGGTATTAAATATTCTTATCTCCTTTCCCTTTCCCAAGATAATTTTTAAAATTTCCTGTACTCCCTCCCAACTTTGAGTGGTCTGAAATACTATCCCTATATTGGGATAAGACTTTACATATTCTGCATCTTCTATATCTTCCACTACACATCCCTTTCCTTGTGTATAACTCATAATACCTATAACTTCTGGATGTTGTCTCTCTCCAATTATAATTACCTTATATCCATTTTTAGTAAGAAACTCAGCGAGTTTTTGTACTTTCTTAACCAAAGGACATGTGGCATCAAATACTTCATTATTATTCAATTTATGTTTTTCAATATCTTCTTGAGGGAGACCATGAGCCCGTACAATTAATCTCTTATTATAAGGAGTTTCATTGGAATCCCACATTTTTATTCCTTTTTCTGCAAGCTCTTTTATTACTTGTGGATTATGTACAAGAGCACCTAAGGTATAGACTTCACCTTTTTTTGAAAGGATCTCTTCGGCTAAAGCTATAGATTTTTTTACTCCTGAACACCATCCATATGGTTCTACTATAAAAATATTCATACTAATAGTTCTAATATAGCTGTTCTTATTTCTTCATTTAGCTTCTTAATCTGCTCTTTAGTAGGTTTTAAAACCTTTAGTACCTTAATAGGTTTTCCTATCCGCACAATGATATTTCCCTTTATATTTGGAAGAATTTGTTTTCTCTGCCATATTTTTTCAGTACCTTTTATTCCCACAGGTAAAATTGTAAGTCCATACATAAAAGCTAACGTAGCAGCACCATCCTTAAAATCAAGAAGCCCTTTTTCAGGATTTTCATTTCTTGTTCCTTCAGGGAATATTACCATAATTTCTTTATTTTTAACAAGGCTCTGAATTTTTCTCCAAGTCTTAAATTTAAAATCTTTCCTATCTACATCTATTGCTCCAAGCCATCGTAATAATGGATTAAATAATGGTATCTTAAATAATTCTTTTTTAGCAAGGTAATAAAGTCTATGATTAAAAATAGCTCCTATTACAAAAGGATCTAACATACTTGTATGATTAGCAACTAAACTAAAAGGTGGGGGTGGAATATTTTCTCTTCCCTCCACCTTGTAATTCCAAACAATTTCTAAAATACTCCGAACTGTGAAAGCTGTGAGTCTGTAAAAGAAAGCAGAAATTCTCTTTTTCATTTTGTTAATTCCTCACTAACTGATTTATTTATAACTCCCATAATTCTTTGAGTAAAGAACTCTTCAGTTTCTTTATCAGGTATTCCAGCAAAATATAAAGGTCTGTGAAAAATAACTTTAACTTTACCTTTCAAATGAGGAATTCTTTTCCCTGGGGGCCAGATTTTTTCGGCACCTACTACTGTGGTAGGAATAACAGGAACATTTGTTTTTGCTGCAAAGTAACCTATACCACGTTTAGGTGCAACTTCTATTTTTTCATCTCCTAATCTGGTTCCTTCTGGAAATATAAGTAATATTTCTCCTCTTCTTATAACCTCTAATGCATCTCTGACAGCAGAAACGTCAGTGCAAGCTCGCTTTACAGGAATTCCTCCAAGATATTGAGCAAATCTCCCCCATATAGGATATTTAAACCTCTCTATCTTACCTAAAGCCTTAATAGGGCGAGGAATGCTTACTGCCAGTGTAAACACGTCTAAACTACTTCTATGATTAGGTGCAATTATTGCTGCTCCATTTAAAGGAATATTCTCTATACCATAGACTTCAATATGGTATAGCAATTTAAAGAGACCTTTTATAAAATCTGCTATCCTGTTATAAACTAAATTTTGAAATCTGCTATTATAGTTCTTCCTTCTCATAAGGAATTCCATCAGCTGCAGGAGACATTGCCTTCCCTACTGCTCCTGCAAGTACCAACATGGTAAGTATATATGGAATCATCTGGATAAATTGGGTGGGTATACCTATTCCTTCTAATCTCATCCTTACTGCTTCAGCTATACCAAATAGAAAACATGCTCCAAAGGATCCTATAGGATTCCACTTTCCAAAGATCATAGCTGCTAATGCGATAAATCCTCTTCCTCCAGTCATATTTTCTACAAATACCCTCGCATGTTCAAGAGAAAGAAAAGCTCCTCCAATGCCACCTAAAGCGCCACTTATTAAAACACCTATATATCTATATTTGTAAACATTTACTCCAAGAGTATCTGCTGCCTGAGGATTTTCTCCAACAGATCGGAGCCTTAATCCAAATACAGTATTATATAATATGTACTGAGATAAAATTACTATGATAAACATAAATACAATTAACGGGGAGAGACTCTTAAAAACTAAACCAATTCCTGGTATATCTGAAAGAATTGGAATACTCCAAGGTTCAAATCCTTTTATATGAGGAGAGGAGCCTGCAGCTTTAAAGATCAATCGGGAAAGAAAAGTTGTACCTCCTGCTGCTAACATATTTAATGCAGTTCCACTTACTATCTGATTAACTTTAAATTTAATAGAAACCACTGCATGGATTAATGCAAGACCCATACCAGCTAAGATGGAGAAAAGTATTCCCACTAATGGACTTCCAAAAAAATAAGTACCAACTGCAGCAAAAAATGCACCTATAAGCATTATGCCTTCAAGAGCTATATTCACTACGCCACTTCTTTCAGAATAAACTCCTCCAAGAGCAGCAAAAGCAAGAGGAGTGGTCATTCTAAGTGCTGAAGTAAGAGTTTCCCACGCAAAAATTGATTCAAGCATACATAGCCTTCCTCCTTTGTCTTCTTAAGAAACGCAAAAGTATTTCATTCCCTATAGCAATAGTTAAGATTATCACAGCCTGAAGAATTGAGATAATCTCTCGTGGAATATGAGTAAAAATATCCATTCCTATAGCCATACGATCCAAAGCTCCAAATAGAAGACCAGAAAAAATAATTCCTACGGGATGATTTCTTCCGAGAAGAGCTACTGCTATACCTGTAAACCCAAGTCCATGGGAAAAATTATCCAAGAATCTATATCTATATCCTAAGACATCATTTATACTTGCAAGTCCTGCCATAGCACCACTTATCAGCATAGTTACTAATATTATACGTTTTACATTTATTCCTGCATTTTCAGAAGCATGAGGATTTGACCCTAAAGCTCTTATTTCATATCCCAATTTACTTTTCCAAAGAAGATAATAAGTAAAAACTACTGCTAAAATTGCTACAATTAATGAGGCATTCAGAGGATTGCTATTAGGAATGTTAATTCCAATACTCTGGAAAAAAGGAGCAAGCTTAGGTAAGGTTGCAGACTCTGGAAGTTTTGCTGTTTGTGGAAGAGGATATAAAACACCTTTTTCCCTAAAAGGGTTTATTACTAAATAGTTAGTTAATGCATAACCTATCCAGTTCATCATTATAGTATTTATAACTTCATGAGCTCCAAGTCTTGCTTTTAAGATACCAGGAATAAAAGCCCAAAAAGCACCCCCTAAAAGAGCAAAGATGAAAACAATTGGAAGGTGCAAAAAGGCAGGGAAAAATGGAGCAATATAAACTCCTGAAATCGCTGAAGCGAGTCCCCCTACAAGTATTTGTCCTTCAGCTCCTATATTAAAAAGCCCACCTTTAAAGCCAATAGCTACTGCAAGTCCTACTAAAATAAAAGATGTAGCATTAAAAAGTACATATCCCCAGCCATTAGCATTCCCTAAAGCAAAGCTTATTACTTCTTTGTAAGTTTCAATAGGATTGTGACCAAGAAGCAAAATGATTATACCGCCGAAGATAAGAGCCAAGAGAGTTGATACTATAGGGCTTAAAATATTGAGAAGAATTTCTACAAGATTTTCTTTATTTTTCAAAGTAAAACCTCCCTCAAATTCTCTTGTCTTTTTACCCCTGTCATATAATATCCTAACTCCTTTTCATCAGCTTCTCCTTCTAAGAATGCTCCTACAATTTCACCATTATACATAACTAAAATTCTATCGCTTAAGTTTAGCAACTCATCTAAATCTGCTGAAACAAGTAAAATTGCTTTCCCTTCTTCTCTAAGTTTTACTAAAAGTTGATGGATAAACTCTGTAGCTCCTATATCAAGACCCCGTGTTGGTTGTGAAGCTATTAAAAATTCTGGAGAAAAACTTATCTCTCTTCCAGCTATAATCTTTTGTTGATTACCACCTGAAAGATTTCTTATTGGAACTTTAATATTTGGAGTCTTTACATCATACTCTTTTACTATTTTTTCTGCATGCTCATTTATTTTTTTATAGTCTAAAAATATTCCCTTTAAAAAATCCTTAAAAAAGTGAAATCCTAAAATACTATTCTCTGCTACTGAGAAATCTAAAATCAACCCTCTTTTATGTCTATCTTCTGGAATATGTCCTATATTAAGACGTCTCTGTCTTACAGTTTTCTCAGTGATATCTTTTCCCTTAAATATAATCTTTCCTTTTTTAATAGGTAAAAGCCCAACTAAACCTTCCACAAGTTCTGATTGTCCATTCCCTTCCACTCCTGCAATTCCCAGAATTTCGCCACTTCTTATACTAAAAGAAACTCCATTTACTGCCCAATTTTCTTTTCGTCCTTTTATCCATAAATCTTCAATTCTTATAATTTCCTCTCTTTTTTCAACTTGATTTTTATCAATTTTTAGAAAGACCTCTCTTCCTACCATAAGTTGGGCAATTTCTTGCTTTGTAGTATTTTTTGTCTCTAAAGTACTTACTACCTTTCCTTTTCTCATCACAGTAATACGATGAGATATATCTAAGACTTCATTTAACTTATGAGAGATGAAAATTATCGTCTTCCCTTGAGAATTCAATTTTCTAAGGACCAAAAAAAGCTCTTCTATCTCTTGCGGAGCAAGTACTGCTGTAGGTTCATCAAGAATTAGAATGTCAGCACCCCTATATAATAACTTCATAATTTCAACCCTTTGAGCCTCTCCTACCGAAAGGTCTTCTACTTTTGTATGCAGATCTATATTGAAACCAACACCTTCTGAGAACTTCTTAACCATCTCTTCAGCTTTTTTAAAATTTAGAAATGGACCATTTTTGGGTTCTGCACCTAAGATTATATTTTCAAGCACTGAAAAGGGTGGAATAAGCATAAAATGTTGATGTACCATACCAATTCCTAAAGCTATAGCATCTTTCGGATCGTTAATTGTTACCTTTTTCCCTTTTATGTAAATTTTTCCCTTATCTGGTTTATATAAGCCATCAAGTACCTTCATTAAAGTAGATTTCCCAGCCCCATTTTCTCCTACTATAGCATGAATTTCTCCTGCATTTATAGATAAATCTACATTATCGTTAGCGATAACATCTGGAAAAATCTTCGTAATTCCTTCAAGCCTTATAATTTCTTCCACAAAGAGACCTCCTTAAATATCTCTCCCTGCCAAAAAATGGCAGGGAGAGATAAGTATTTACTACTTCAAATATTTTGCTTTAAATTCCTCAAAAGTTTTATCATCATATGGAACTACAATTTTTCCTGATATTATATCTTTATTAATGCTTTCAACTTTTGATCTTACTCCTAACGGGATCAGGTTTGTTTTCTCATAGTCCACACCCTTATTTGAAAGTCCAAAAGTTCTGACACCTGCTTTAAATTTTCCCTCCTTAACATCTTTAATAGTTTCAAATACAGCTACATCTACTCTCTTTAACATACTTGTTATGATCCTATCAGGCATAATCCAAGATTGAGCAGAGTCTACTCCTATAGCATATTTCTTTGTCTCTTTAGCTGCTTCAAAAACTCCTTCTCCAGAAGCTCCAGAAGCATGATAAATTATATCTGCTCCTTGCTTATATTGGGCTAAAGCAAGTTCTTTCGCTTTTACTGGATCTTTAAAGGCATCCCCTGTTACTCCGATATAATTTATGAGAACCTTAACTTTTGGATTTATATACATAGCTCCTGCTTTATATCCTACTTCAAACTTATGGATAAGAGGCATATCCATTCCACCTACAAAACCAATCACATTACTCTTAGTCATCAATCCTGCGATTATACCAACTAAGAATGAACCTTCATGCTCATTAAATACGAGAGAAGATACATTAGGAAGCCCTTCTACTACACCATCAACTATTGCAAATTTTACTTTTGGGAAATCTTTTGCTACTGCAGCGATAGCATCAGTGAAAAGAAATCCTACACCAATGACAAGATCATAATTCTGTTCAGCCAAAGTTCTAAGAAGTTCTTCTCTATTTGCTCCTCCAGGACCAGGCTCCATATCCTTCCCTTCTACTTTAAGCACACTTATAGCTCTTTGAAGACCAGCATAAGCAGCATCATTAAAAGATTTATCTCCTCTTCCTCCTATATCATAAACAAGTCCTACCTTAATAGTTTTTGCAGAAAATCCTATAGAAAGAAGAAGTACTAAAAAGAGTACCAAGAAAAAAGACATTGACTTACGCATTTCAAAAACCTCCTCCATTGAGAGTTTTTCTGATCAAAAATTTCTAATGAAAATAGGAACTTTTAAAAAGTATCACCACCTCCTTTGAGTATCCTCCTTGGTTTTCCCTCCCCTTGAGACGCTACATAACCTTTTTGTTCCAATATATCAAGAAGTCTTGCTGCTCTATTATATCCTATTCTAAATCTTCTTTGAATATATGATGTAGAAATTACTTTACGACCTTGCAAAAGCTCTATAACTTTTGGAAGAAGAGGATCTTCATATTCAAAATCTTCTTCCAAATTCATTACTTCTAAACTTTCTAAAGATATAGGTTCATAATTAAGATCTATAATATTTTCTACTATATAGTTTACTACATTTTTAATATCCTTATCATCTACATAGGGAGCCTGAAGTCTGATAGGATAGCTACTACTAATAGGATGATATAACATATCACCTTTTCCAATGAGTTTTTCAGCTCCACTATCATCCAGAATAATACGAGAATCAACCTGAGAGGAAACTGCAAAAGCAATTCTTGATGGTATATTGGCTTTTATTAAACCTGTGATTACGTCTACCGATGGTCTCTGAGTAGCTATTACCAGATGAATTCCTGCAGCTCTTGCCTTTTGTGCTAACCTGCATATAATGTCCTCCATTTCTTTTGGAGATGTCATCATTAGATCATTAAGTTCATCAATAATAATGATTATATATGGTATATTTTCTTTTTCTTTTTCAAGCATCTTATATTCATCAATATTTCTTACCTCATTTTTTTCAAATATTTCATACCTTCTTTCCATCTCTAATACTGCCCATTTAAGCGCAGAAATAGCTTTCTTAGGTTCGGTAACTACTTGATGACGCATATATTTACCTATAAGTTTGTTATACATAGAAAGCTCTACTCTTTTTGGATCAATCATAAGAAAGTTTAATATATCAGGGGTACATCTATAAAGTAAGCTAAGAATAAGAGAATTTATAAACATACTCTTTCCAGAACCTGTAGTTCCTGCAATGAGTAAATGTAATATTTCCGAAAGATTCCCAACTTTTATATTCCCAGCGAGATCCTTTCCTAAAGCTATAGTGAGAGGATGAGATGCATTTTTAAAGATATCACTCTCTAAAATTTCTCTAAGATATACCTTCACAGGTTTGCCTCTAGGAATTTCCACTCCAATTACAGATTTCCCTGGGACAGGAGCTTCAAATCTTACACTGGGGACAGCTAAAGCAAGAGCAATATCATTAGAAAGGCTCAAAACTTTGCTCACCCGAATACCAGGAACAAGGGAAACATTATACCTTATTACTGATGGGCCTACATTCCAATCTTTCACCTTTACGTCTATCCTAAAACTTTTAAAAGTTTCCTCTAAAGCTTTAGATATTTTTTCATAATCTTCATAATCCTCTTTAGAAGAAGAGTAAGAAAGTAAAGATATAGGAGGTAGAAATGAAGCACCAATCTTAGTCTCTTTTTTTTCTTTAGACTTTGGTATTATCTCCTTTTTTCTTTCTATTAAGGCTTCTGACTTAACTTTTTCTTTAGTATTTTTTTTAGCCCTTTTTAAATGAGGTTTTTTGAAATAAGATTTTAAGTGCTTCAAAATGGGAGAGAAATATATTCCTAAACTTAAAAAAATAAAAGAAAGTACTAAGAATCCCCAAATTCCTATCAGAGGGTACAAGGTATAAATAAGATTTCCCAAAATACCTGAGATATTTTTAACCTTAGAAATACTTAAAAGAGAGGAGAATAAGAAGAATATTGAAAGGAAATAGCATATCAAAGCCCAAAGTTTACTTTTTTCAAGCTTTCCTTCCAAGAGATTATAAATCACAAGAAATTCAAAAATAAAAAATGGTATAAGAAAGATTCCAAAAAAGTTCTTAATACTATCTATTAAAACTCTTCCAAGAGTTCCACTGGCATCTGGAAAAACCCATGATAAAAATAAAAACAGATTCAAAAGTAGCAAAAAAATGCCTAATATTTTTTGCTTACTCATCCTTATATCTCCCAAACCACTGGGATAATTACTGGTTTTCTTTTTATTTCCTGATTAAAAAAGTCTTCTAATATTCCCTTTACTATAAGTTCTTTATTTGCATTATTTTTTCCATTCTTTTTAAAAAAGTCTCTTATTTTTTCTTTAGCACTTTCTATAAGTTCCTCTGATTCTTTCAAAAATACAAAACCTTTTGATATAATATTAGGTCCATCTAATATAAGTCCTGTCTCGCTATCTACTAAAACTCCTACAACTACGACACCATCTTCTGATAATTTTTTTCTCTCCCTTAATATTATATTTCCCACATCCCCTACACTTATTCCATCTATATATATATTGTTTAAATCAATCTTATCTTTAACCTTCGCTGAGTTTTCATCTAACTCTAAAATCCATCCATTTTCTATTATTTTTATATTATCTTCTGGAATTCCCAGAGAAACTCCTAATTTTTTTAAAAGAACTAAATGCCTATATTCACCATGATAAGGTATAAGATATTTAGGTTTTAAAATATTTATAAGAAGTTTTATCTCTTCCTGAGCAGCATGTCCTGAAACATGTACTCCTGCAGCTTCTCCATATATCACTTCTATACCTTTTTTGAAGAGCTGATCAACTAATTTGTAGACTACAACTTCGTTTCCAGGAACAGGAGTTGTAGCAAGAACTACAGTATCTCCAGGACGTAAAGATAGTTGCTTATAAGAATGATTTGTGAGCAAAGAAAGAGCAGAATAAGCTTCACCTTGACTTCCTGTAGAAAGCACTAAAACTTTATGAGCAGGAAGATTATTGACTTCTTTTATATTTACTAACAATCCATCAGGAATATGTAAGTAACCAAGCTTTCTTGCAACCTCAATATTATTTACAAGGCTTTTTCCTGCTATTGCAACTTTTCTTCCAAATTTGGAAGCCATATTTATAGCTTGCTGAATTCTATGAAAATTAGAAGCAAAAGTTACAAGAAAGATTCTACTTTTTACCGAGCTAAAGATATTCTCAAAAGTGTTACGGACTAAACTTTCTGAAGGCGTCATACCTGGTTGCTCTACATTAGTACTATCGCAAAATAAAGCCAATACTCCTCTTCCCCCAAATTCAGCAAGCTTCTTAAAATCTGCACCTTTCCCGTCAATAGGATTTTGGTCAAATTTAAAATCTCCACTTATTACTACTAATCCTACGGGAGTATTAATAGCAAGCCCAATAGAATCAGGAATACTATGGGTTTGTCTAAAAGGCTCTATAATAAAAGGAGAAAGATCAATTTTCTCTCCTAAAATTATATTTCTAAGATTTTTCCTAAGTCCAAATTCCTCTAATTTTCTTTCTACAAGCCCAAGAGTTAATGGTGTACCATAAATTGGTACATCCAAGTCTCTTAATATATATGGTAAAGCTCCAATATGGTCCTCATGACCATGTGTAAGAACTATACCTTTAATGTTATTTTTATGGGAGATAAGATAAGACACATCTGGAATCACAAAATCTATTCCTAACATATCTCCATCGGGAAACATTAATCCCGCATCAACTACCAAAATACTCTCCCTATATTGGAAAACAATCATGTTTTTCCCTATTTCTCCAAAACCACCAAGCGCGATAACTTTAAGCTTATCCTTCATTTATCTCAAAACCATACTCCTTTAAAATTTTTATTAATTCATCTCTGCTTTTTGCATCTATAGGACTTAAAGGAAGCCTACATTTACCTACATTATAGCCTAAAAGCTTTAAAGCTTCTTTAAGAGGGATAGGATTTGTAGTAACAAAAAGACCTCTAAAGATAGGTAAAAGTTTTAGATGTAATTCCGATGCCTTAGCAATATCTCCTTTAAAGAAACTTTCAATCATCTCTTTAATTTCTTTCCCTACTATATGAGAAGCTACACTTATTATCCCATCTCCACCTATACTAAGAAGTGGTAATGTCATAGAATCATCACCACTATATAGTAAAAATGGTCTTGGTAAAAGTCTTCTGATATTAGAAATTTGGTTTACATCTCCACTTGCCTCTTTTACTCCTACAATATTGGGACAGTCTGCAGCAAGTCTTTTTAACGTTTCAGGTTGAATATTTACTGCAGTTCTGGAAGGAATATTATAAATTATTATTGGAAGATTAGTCTCAGAGGCTATTTTAGCAAAATGTAGATATAGTCCATCCTGAGGAGGCTTATTGTAGTAAGGAGCAGTTGCCAAAATACCATCCACTCCAATTTTTTCTGCCTCTTTAGTAAGTTCTATAGATTCCTTAGTACAGTAATTTGTAGTCCCTGCAATAATTTTAGCTCTACCACCTACTAATTTTTTAGCTCTTTCAAATAAAGCAAGTTTCTCCTCAATAGATAAAGTAGGAGCTTCTCCTGTAGTTCCAGATACGAGAATACTATCAGATTTGTCAGCAATAAGTTTCTCTATAATTCTATCTACTTCTTTCCAATTAATCTCCCCATCTTCATTAAAAGGTGTTATCATTGCAGTTATTAACGATCCAAAATGTACCATAATTTTATCCCTCCCCTTCCTCTATAAAATTCTCTAAACCGTAAAAAAATCCATTTCTTTTTAGGATCTCTCTTACAGCAAGCAAAACCCCTGGAATATAGCACTCCCTACTTGAAGTATCATGTCTAATAGTTAGAGTTTGACCAATTCCTCCAAAAATAATCTCTTGATGAGCTACAAGACCTGGGAGTCTTACACTATGGATATTAATAGAATCTACTTTTCCACCCCTTGCCCCTGGTAATTTTTCAATTTTAGTAGCATCCTTATGTTGAAAATTCATTTTATTCATCTCTTCAGCTAAAACTTCTGCAGTTAAGATTGCTGTACCAGAGGGAGCATCCGCTTTTTCATTATGGTGTAATTCTATAATTTCAACATCAGGAAAATATTTAACTAACTTTTTAGCAACTTCTATCATTAAAACAGCTCCAAGGGCAAAATTTGGTGCAATTAAAGTTGTAGTATTTTTTTTAATGGTCAAGTTTTTAATCTCTTCTATCATCTCTTTAGAAAGTCCTGTGGTTCCTACAACCATTCTTTTCCCTTTTTCTAAAACTTTCTTTATATTACTATAAGCAGCTTTAACTTCAGTAAAGTCTATCCCCACATCAAAGTCCTCAGAAAGCTCATCTATACTTTCCTTTACTTCAATACTTATCTTGTTAGTCCCTATCATTTTCTCATATGCTTCACCTTTAAAATTTGGATCAATAGCTCCCACAAGTTTCATATCTTCCGCATCAACTATTGCTTTCCCTATCACTCTTCCCATTTTCCCACAAGCTCCAAACAAAACGACTTTAATCATATTTTTCTCCCCCTTCTAAAAATTCTCTAAGATCTGAATTAATTGGTCCTACTAAAGACATAGAAAAGGGCTTTGAAAAAATATCCTTAATCGTCTCATCTATCTCATTCAGTTGAATTTTTCTTATGTTTTTTATTTTTTCAATCCAAGGGATGATCTTTCCATAGATAAGAAATGAATCCAAAAGGTAAAAAAGTCTTTGAGTAGGACTCTCTAATCCCATAAGAAAGCTATTTATACATTGTTTCTTAGCAAGATCAAGCTCTTCTTTATTGATACCATCTTTTAAAAGTTTTTCTCTTTCCTCTAAAAGAGCATAGAAAGTCTCTTTAAAATATTTTGGGGTAGTTGCCGTATATATTCCAAATAGAGTAGCATCTCTGAAAGAAATAAGATGAGTCTCTACATTATAAACAAGACCCCTTTTTTCTCTAAGCTCTTTGAAAAGTCTTGAGCTTAGTCCACCTCCTAAGGACATGGATAATAAAGATAAAGGCACCCTTTTGGGATCCTTTATCTTATACCCTTCGGTTCCCCAAACTAAATGAATCTGTTCAAAACTCCTCTTTTGAGTAACAACCTTAGGCTTAAATTGGGGAATTTTCCCATTAGAATTAATCTCTATATTATCTTTATTATAAAAGCCAAAATACTCCTCAAAGATTTCCTTCATCCTTCCTAAGAAGATATCTCCGCTTACTCCAATTATAGTCTTTTGTGGAATATAATGCTTACTATAAAAATTTAAAATCAAATCTTTTGAAAAATTAGATATGGATTCCTCTGTTCCAAGGATCTCCCTAACTAAAGGATGCTTACCCCAGGAGGCTTTAAAAAAATTATCAAATACAATATCCTCTGGGGAATCTCTATACATCCTAATTTCTTCTTTTACTACCATTTTCTCAAGCTCAATTTCCTCTTCGGAAAATTCTGGTCTCAATATGATATCACTGAGAAGTTTTATTCCTTCTGAAAAATAAGCTTTTAATATTTTAAGAGTGAAATAAGTAGCTTCCCTTGTGGTAAATGCATCTAAATCTCCGCCTAATTTGTCTATTTCTCTGTAAATATCATCAATTTTTCTTACAGAATTTTTCTTAAAAAGAAGATGCTCTACAAAATGAGCAAGTCCATGTTCTTCATTTTCTTCATCTCTTGATCCAACCTTTACCACTACAACAATAGTTACAGTCTTTACACCTGGATTGAAGTCATATATTATTCTCAATCCGTTATCTAAATCAATCTTATTAACTTCCATCTAACATTATAAATCTTTTCTTGTCAAATTAATCCTTCCTAAGGAATCTATAGATTCAACCTTTATGAGTATTTCATCACCCAAATGTATCTCTTCTTTTACTTGATTCTTCCCTGTTCCTGATGTCTTAAATTTTGAAATATGAAGAAGTCCAACCTTACCTGGTAATATTTCTACAAATACTCCGTAATCAGTAACCCTTACTACTTTACCTAAGAGAACATCCCCTTCCTTTATATCTTTGGTGAAACTCTGCACCATTGCTACAGCTTTGTCTGCAGATTCTTGGTCAGGAGCAGCAATATAAACAATCCCTTCCGGCTTTATATTAATTGTAGATTTGGTTTCTTCGGTAATCTTTTTTATATTTTTACCACCAGCTCCAATTAATTCTCCAATCTTATTAGAGTTAATCTCAAGCACCATCATCCGGGGTGCATATGGCGAGACCTCCGGGCGTGGAGAAGGAATAACTTTTTCCATAATTCCAAGTATTTGAGACCTTGCTTCTTTAGCCTGTTTAAGAGTTCTCTCAATAATTTCATATGATAGACCATCTACTTTAATATCTAATTGAATTGCAGTGATTCCATTTTTAGTGCCAGCAATTTTAAAATCCATTCCTCCTAATGCATCTTCCAACCCTTGAATATCTGTAAGAACTTCAAAGTTATCTCCTTCTTTTATTAAACCCATTGCTACACCTGCAGCATGAGTCTTAATAGGTACTCCTGCATCCATTAAGGAGAGACTACTTCCACACACACTTGCCATAGAGGTAGAACCATTAGAGCTTAATACTTCAGAGACTACCCTAATAGTGTAAGGAAAATCTTCCTCTTTAGGGATTAAAGGAAGTAATGCACGTTCTGCTAAAGCTCCATGTCCAATTTCTCTTCTTTTAGGTCCACGTAATGGCTTTGCTTCACCCACTGAAAACGGTGGAAAGTTATAATGATGTATATATCTCTTAGGCTCATTTTCAATAACACTTTCAATTATTTGTTCCTCTCCTGATCCCAATGTTACCACTGAAAGAACTTGAGTCTCACCTCTTTGAAATATTGCTGATCCATGTACTCTTGGAAGAACCCCTACTTCGCAACTTATAGGTCGTAACTCATTAAGTTTTCTTCCATCTACCCTTTGCTTTTCTTCCAATATAACCTTCTTTAATATACTTTTTGCCTCTTCATCAATAATTTCAGCTATTTGAGAAGATACTTCACCATAAATAGGTTCAAAGTGTTCTATAGCTTTTTTCTTTAAATCTTCAAGAGATTTTTGTCTTTCGGATTTAATAGGAGTAAAGATCGCCTCTTTAATTTTTTCCAAAGTTACGTATTCAAGTACATCTTTCTTAAGATTCTCATCAATTAGAAAAGGTTTATAAGGAAAAGGTATAGGATTTAGAGCTGATAAAATTTCCTCTTGCAGTCTAATAGATTCTTGAAGAGCTTCTTGCCCTTTCATTACACCTTCCAAGAAGATATCCTCAGGAACCTCTTTCCCATCTCCTTCCATCATAAGGACAGCATCTTTAGTGCCTGCTATTACCAGATCAAGAAATAAATTTTGAGAAAAAGTTACAGGAGGATTTATATACCATTCTTGCCCATCCCAGCCTACTCTTGCTGCTCCAACAGGACCTTTAAAGGGAAGACCTGCAAGCATTATTGCACAAGAAGCACCAATAATAGAAGGTATATCTGTAGGGGTTTCTTGATCGTAAGCAAGTACTGTAATAATTACTTGAACTTCCTTTCTAAAATCCTTAGAAAAAAGAGGTCTTAGAGGACGATCAATTAAACGTGCCAAAAGAATCTCAGGTTCTGTAGGTTTACCCTCTCTTTTAAAAAATCCACCTGGAATCTTTCCAGCAGCATACAGCCTTTCTACATATTCAACAGTAAGAGGGAAAAAATCTACATCTTCCTTACTATCTTCCGAGGCTACCACTGTTACTAAAACTACTGTTTCTCCGTACTGCACGAGCACAGATCCTGTTGCTTGCCAAGCTACTTTACCTATATCTATTTTTAAAGTTTTTCCTGCATAATTTTCTGAAAAGCTATATACTTCCCGCATAATTTACTATTTCCTTAATCCAAGCTCTTGTATCAGTTTTTTATATCTTTCAAAATCTTTTTCCTGAAGATATTTTAAGAGTTTTCTCCTTCTTCCAATCATCTTCAATAATCCTACTCTTGAATGAAAATCTTTTTTATGAACTTTAAGATGCTCTGTTAGCTTATTAATTTTTACTGTAAGCAAAGCAATCTGCACCTCTGGAGATCCAGAATCATTTTCATTGATTTTAAATTTTTCAATGATCTCCTTTTTTTCTTCTTTCGTTAATGACATCTTCTACCTCCTCTTTTGTCTCAAAAAATCGCCTATAGCGATGGTAAACCATCACTATAGGTTGCTTATATTTTATCACAGATCAGTAAATATTTCCAACATTAGGTAAAACAAACTTCTCTAAATTTTTTATGCCATCATCTAAAGTAATTAAAGGGATAATCAAAAAATTTTTTTTATCAAAAAGAGTCTCATAATTTTGATAAGGTATAAATAATATTTTTATACCTTCTTTTTCTGCCATCATTACTTTTTGATCTATTCCTAAAACTGGAATTATTTTACCGTCTTTAGAGACATCTCCTATTATACCTATCTTCAAACTTTTTGGGATAGAAATTCTTTCTTTATAAGCATAAAAAGCTAAATAAAGAGATAAAATATCCGATTTACCATATAAAAGCATTGTTTTTTTAATTGAAAAGCCATAAAAATCTGAGATCCTTTCAAAGGAAACATCCTTTTTCCTTACAAGTTTCTTCTCCAATAATAAGATAGGGAGATTGAAAAAATGAGGTCTTTCTCCCTTTAATAGGAAAATGTAAAAATTAGGTGGAAAATCAGAAGGTAAATTTTCAAAGAGATCTCTTACATTTAATACTTTTCCTTGTTCAAAATAAAGAAAATAAGAAGACAAAAATTCAAAAATAAGAATTGCTATAAGTATAATCACTATAACGCGGATCTGCACTTTTCTATTAATTCCATTTCCTTTTTTAACAATTCTTCTATCTTATTTAGTAACTCATCTACATAAAGCTTCATTTCTTTTTTTATTTCTTCTGACTCTTCTTTAGCATCTTTTAATATCTCTTCTGCTTTTCTTTGAGCTTCTAAAGTAATATTATCTTGAGAAATCAATAATTGTGCTTTATCTTTAGCTTGTTCTAAGATATGTTCCGCTTCTATATTAGTACTTTTAATTATTTTCTCCCTATTCTCTAATATTCTTTTTGCTTCTAAAAATTCTTCAGGAATACTCTTTTCAAGTTCATATAAAATTTCCATTATTTTATCCTTATCCACAACAATTTTTCTAAAAACAGGAATAGTAAAAG